>Ga0153921_1000762_pt1 | contig 15792 bp, 9 predicted proteins | sample TSNJ005MetaG_FD_104691 | JGI IMG/M metagenome (GOLD analysis project Ga0153921, IMG submission 104691) | Attine ant fungus gardens microbial communities from New Jersey, USA - TSNJ005 MetaG | ecosystem: Host-associated > Fungi > Mycelium > Unclassified | place: USA: New Jersey, Brendon T. Byrne... | reverse complement strand
GGCAAGCCCGCTCGCCACAGGAGGTCCCCTTACAAGGTTATTTGGGTTTGCGGTAGCTGTTGATAATCGCCGAGAAGTCCTTGCCGCCTTCCCCGCGCTGGCTCATCGATTGATACAGCTGCTGAGCTACGGCGCCCAGAATCACCGGTTGTTTGGCCTGACGTGCAGCCTCGGTGGCCAGGCCAAGGTCTTTGAGCATCAGGTCGGCGCCAAAGCCACCGGTGTAGCCGCGCGATGACGGCGCGGTTTCAATCACGCCAGGCCATGGGTTGTAGGTGTCGGAACTCCAGCAACGTCCGGTGGAGCTGTTGATGATGCCGGCCAGCACTTGGGTGTCGATCCCCAGCGCATCGCCCAGCGCCATGGCTTCGCTGACGCCGACCATGCTGATACCGAGCAGCAGGTTGTTGCAGATCTTGGCGATTTGCCCGGTGCCGACCTCACCGCAGTGCACGATGTTACGCCCCATCTGCGCCAGCACCGGTTGCAGGGTGGCGAACAGTTCAGGGGTGCCGCCGACCATGAAGGTCAGGGTGCCGGCACTGGCGCCGCCGGTGCCACCGGAGACTGGGGCGTCAGCCACGACCACACCTTGCTTGGCCGCCGCGGCCGCTACGTCGCGGATCGTCTGCGGGTCGATGGTGCTGCAATCCACCGCCGGCACGCCTTGGCCGATACCGGCGAGTACGCCGTCTTCATTCAGCCACACGCTACGCACATGCGCGGCCGCCGGCAGCATGGTGATCACAAGCTCGGCGTCTTTCGCCGCATCGCGGGGTGAATCGCTGATAGTGCCACCCAGCTCGGCCAATTCCTTGAGCACGGCCTGGTTCAGGTCAAACAGGTTCAGCGCGTGGCCGGCCTTGATCAGGTTGCGGGCCATGGGCGCGCCCATGTTGCCCAAGCCGATAAATGCAATCTTCATGGTCGTCTCCCGGAATCAGCGCAGGTTGATGGTGGTGTTGACGCCATCGTTGACCGTATCGTCGTCGAACCAGCGGCTGGTGACGGTTTTGGTCTGGGTGTAGAACTGCACCACTTGCTTGCCGTAGGGGCCGAGGTCGCCGAGCTTGGAGCCACGCGAACCGGTGAAGCTGAAAAACGGCACCGGCACCGGGATCGGGATGTTGATGCCGACCTGGCCCACGTCGATTTCGCTCTGGAATTTACGCGCCGCCGCACCACTCTGGGTAAACAGGCCGGTGCCGTTGCCGAACGGGTTGGCGTTGACGAGCGCGATGGCCTCGTCGAGGGTCGCGACTTCGAGCACCACCAGCACCGGGCCGAAGATTTCCTGGGTGTAGATCTGCATGTCCGTGGTCACGCCCGAGAACAGGGTCGGGCCGACAAAGTTGCCTTGCTCAAAGCCCGGCACCTTGATGTCGCGGCCGTCCAGCTCGAGCTTGGCGCCTTCTTTCACACCGCTTTCGATCAGCTCCAGGATGCGCGCCTTGGCGCGTTTGGAAATCACCGGGCCGACATCGGTACCGGCCTCGCTGCCGGCATTGACCTTGAGTTTTTGCGCCAACGCCTTGAGGTCCGGCAGCCATTGTTTGGAGGCACCGACCAACACCACCACAGAGGTGGCCATGCAACGCTGGCCCGCTGCGCCGAAACCGGCACCGACCAGCGCATTGAGGGTGTGTTCGCGGTTGGCATCGGGCAGCACCACGGCGTGGTTCTTGGCGCCCATCATCGACTGCACGCGCTTGCCGTGTTTGCCGGCCAGGTCATAAACATGGGTGCCGACGGCGGTCGAACCGACGAAGGACACGGCCTTGATGTCTTTATGGGTGCACAGCGCATCCACCACGTCCTTGCCGCCGTGCACCACGTTGAGCACGCCGGCCGGTACGCCGGCTTCCAGCGCCAGCTCCACCAGCAGCACGGTCGACAGCGGGTCCTGCTCGGACGGCTTGAGGACGAAGGTGTTACCGCAGGCGATCGCCATCGGGAACATCCACAGTGGAATCATCGCCGGGAAGTTGAATGGGGTAATGCCGGCACACACGCCGATGGGTTGGCGCAGGGTGTAGGTGTCGACGCCACCGGCGACGTTTTCAGCGAATTCGCCCATTTGCAGGGTGCCGATGGAGCACGCGTGCTCCACCACTTCCAGGCCACGGAAAATATCACCCTCGGCATCGGCAATGGTCTTGCCCTGCTCGGCGCTGAGGACTGCGGCGATGCGTTTGGAATGTTCGCGGATCAAGGCTTGCAGCTTGAGCATGATGCGCATGCGCGCGCCGATCGGGGTCAACTTCCAGGTCTGGAAGGCGCGATGGGCAGCGTCGATGGCGGCATTCACTTCATCGGCAGTGGCAAACGGCACTTTGGCCAGCACTTGCTGGGTGGCCGGGTTGACGATGTCATGCCACTCGGTGGTCTTGGACTCGACCCATTCACCGTTGATCAGCAGCTTGACCTGTTGCACGGAAATATCGGCAGATGCGTTCATGTGGTCTCCAATCTTGTAGTTATGCAGAGACAAGGCGCGTGAATCGCCTTGGGAATGAGGCGTTTTTGGAGTATAGATGTGCAAATCTCTAATAAGAACGCACATAAAAGCCGGTCCAATATGCAAAAAAACATCACATCATTGGGCTCCCTGAACTGGGACGACCTGAAGTTTTTCCTCGAAGTGGCCCGCACCCGCAAGGCCAGCGTCGCGGCCAAGCGCCTGGCGGTGGACTACACCACGGTGTCGCGGCGCATCAGCTCACTGGAAGTGTCGCTGGGTACATTGCTCTTCGAAAAATCTCGGACCAACGGCTTCGTCCTCACCACCGAGGGCCAACGTTTGCTGGGGTACGCCGAGTCCATCGAGAGCACCCTGCACATGGCTTGCGAGCAGGTGTCCGGCTCCGGCGTGGCACTGTCCGGGCATGTGCGCATGGGTTGTACCGAAGGCTTCGGCAGTTTTTTTGTCACCCCGCAGCTCAGCCATTTCGTCGACACTTACCCGGCGATCTCGGTGGACATCCTGCCCCTGCCCCACTTCATCAGCCTGTCCAAGCGCGAAGCCGACATTGTCATCGCCCTGGAGCGCCCGGAACACGGGCCCTACGTGTGCTGCAAACTGTGTGACTACAAACTGCAGCTGTATGCGACCCAGGAATACCTCGACCAGCACCCCCCGATCCGCAAACCCACGGATTTGGCCGAGCACCCGTTTATCAGCTACGTGGATGACCTGGCGTTCAGCTCCGAGCTGCTCTACCTGGCGAACGTGGTGCCCGGCGCCAGCGCCAGCCTGCGCAGTACCAGCGTGATTGCCCAGTACGTGGCGGCGCAACAAGGCCGGTCGATGGCGATATTGCCGTGCTTCCTGGCGGCGCAGGACCCTCGGTTGCTGCCGGTGCTGGGGGAGCAGATCACACTGACTCGGCAGTTCTGGATGTATTGCCGGGAAGACTTGCGCAAGTTGAAACGGATCACCTTGCTGTGGGATTACATCCGCGAGGTGACGGAACAGAACCAGGGCTTATTGATGGGGGAGACGCGGGAGATCAAGTTTGCAGATTAAGGGGGGCGCGCGGTGTTGCCGTGAGCGCACTGCAAAATAATAGGGGGGGCTGGATTGCCTGCGATAGCGGTGTATCAGCCAGCTTAGCCTTGACTGATACACCGCCTTCGCAGGCAAGCCAGCTCCCACATTTGAACTGCGGCGGATGCAAGATTTTGGTCAGACACAAATAAGTGTGGGAGCTGGCTTGCCTGCGAAGGCGGTGGGTCAGCCAGCTTAACCTTGACTGATACACCGCCATCGCAGGCAAGCCCGGCTCCCACATTTTGAATGCAGTGCAGGTGGAAAACCCGCTTAGTCCGCACTCACCACAATCGACACCCGCCGATTCTCCGTGCGTCCCGCCGCCGTCGCGTTCGACGCCACTGGCTCGCTGCTGCCCAACCCGCGCAGCTGGATGTTCTCTTCCTTCATGCCCACACCGATCAGCACCGTGGCCACGCTCTTGGCGCGGCGCAGGGACAGTTGCTGGTTATAGGTTTCCTTGCCCGAAGCGTCGGTATGGCCGTCGACGCGCACGCGCTCGATGCCCACGCCGAGCAGGGCCTTGCCGATACGCTGGACGATCTCGGTACTGGGCTGGTTGAGGGTTTCGACGTCGCTGCCAAACAGCACTTTGCCGGACAGGCCGAACGCCCAACCCTCGTCGGTCAGCTCAAAGCCTTGTTGCTTGAGCACCGCGACCTGGGCCGGGGTCAAGCCTTTGGGTGGGGCGGTCTGGCAACCGCTGAGAGCCAGCAGTGACACCAGCACGGTGATGAAGATAAAACGCGCGGTCGAAAACAAGGGATCAACTCCTGTGTTGAACATTGACGGCAGGGCTCTCCGACTCCGCCGTTTGCTGGCCGCCCTGGGCTTGCCGTTTGGCCTGGTACATCGCTGCATCGGCGGCATTGAGCAAGGTGCCGGGCGTGGCGCCATGATCGGGGTAGATGGCGATGCCGATACTGAGGGAGGTCAACACCTGGGTATTCCCGGGCACGGCAATCGGCACGTCCATGCTGGCGATAATCTTGTCGGCGATGCGTTGGGCGTCTTCCACTTTATGCAACGGCGCCAGCAGGATGGCGAACTCATCGCCGCCCAGGCGCGCAACCAGGTCATCTTCGCGCAGTTGTGCCCGCACGCGTTCAGCGACGGCCACGAGGACGGCATCGCCTGCGGCATGGCCAAAGCTGTCATTGATTTCCTTGAAGCGGTCGCTGTCGAGGTAAAGCACCGCCACCTGCTCCTTGACCTTCGCCGCGCTGCGCAAGGCACGAATCAGCCGACCTTCGAAAAACGCCCGGTTGGGCAAGCCAGTGAGGCTGTCGTGGTTGGCCTGGTGGGCAAGGGTTTCGTTCTCGCTTTGCAGGTGGCTTTGCCAAGCTTCCATTTCACCGAGCAACGCATTGAAGTCGCTGCCCAGGCTGTCGAGTTCGGCGATCCGCGCGGGCGGCACCCGGCGGTCGAAGTCGCGCTCGCTGCGGGCGGCATGGGCCACGGCGGCGAGGCGTTGCAGCGGCTCGGTAATGCCGCGCAACAGACGCCGCGCCAGGTGCAAGGCCACCCACGCACTGAGGGCGGTACAGATGAGGATCCCCGCCAGCCCACTCAGCAGGAAGCGCAACAGGCTGCCGCCATGGCCGGTGACATGAATGCTGCCGATGGTACGCCCCTGGTGCAGGATCGGCTGGCTGATGGGCTGTTCGAGCAGGGTGTGCGCCAGCTCCAGTTCAAGCCGTGAGAGCATGCCGGTTTCCGGACGTGTCCACTGCGCCAACAGCTTGCCGTTGACATCAAGCACTTCGGCCTGGGCCACCTCTTCGGTGGAGGCGATCAGGCTGAGGGCCTCGGTGGCCGCCGCGCTGTCGTTGAACACCACCGCCGCTTCTACGGTGTAGTTGATCGAACGTGCGATCAAATGCAGGTTGTGCTCGGCGTACACGCGCAGCGCCAGCACGCCGAGCAGGGTCAGCGACACACTGGCCAGGCTCACCGCTACCAGCGCGAGGATCAGGTGGCCCCGGCCGATGACCGAACGCAGCGTCGGTCGCACCTTATCGACCTTCATGGCGCAAGCGCTCGACGGCGGGACAGTTGCAGCACGCTTGGGTGAATGCGCACGCCGCTGCGCGCCACGGAGTCGAGATTGACCTCGAACGACACCTGATCATCGCCGACCCGCAGGCAGAACAAGCTGCCGACCGTGCACTGGTCGCCACCTTCGCTGATGCTCAGCACCGGGTGCCCGATCAACGAAGCGAACAGACGGCTGCGCTCATCGCCGCTGAGCTTGCCGATGTAAACGGCGTCACAACTATTGACGATATCAGGGTGGTCGGCGAGCAGGCGCTGCACCACCACCGGGCGGCCGGTGGCTTGGGTGGTGCCCTTGACCAGGTCGTCGGTGTATTGGGTCGGCCCGACAATGCACAGGCGCAATTGGGCAGGCTCCACCGGCCAACGCGCGTAACTGAGGATACCCAGCACCACTTGGGTCACCGCCTGGGCGCGGGAGTCGGCGGGGCTGGACGCCTGGGCAAAGGCGCCGGGCGCGAGCAGGCACAGAACCGCCACCAGCAACAGGCGTCCCCAGCTCATACGGCGCTCTGTGGGCGAGACAGCCACGTTCATGCAGCGATTTCTCTCAGGTGTGTACAAAGTGATGCCGCAACGATAGCACAGCAACGGAAAACCCCGCGAAGCGAGGCTTTCGCGGGGGCCGCTATTTTTTCAGAAAAATCAGGCGACTGAATCAGAAATATCGCATGACCTGTCAGTCAGTTTTTTCCGTCTCCTGACCCAGCTCCAGCATCAACCCGCTCAAGCGCTTGACCTTGCGTCGTACCGCTTCTTCAAACACGCCGCCACGGGGTTCGATCAGGCTGAACCAGCGCTTGGCGCGGGTGATCCCGGTATAGATCAGCTCTTTAGTGAGCACCGGGTTCAATGCGTCCGGCAGGATCAGCGCCGTGTGGGTGAATTCCGAGCCTTGGGACTTGTGCACGGTCATGGCGTACACGGTTTCGACATCATTCAGGCGGCTGGGCAGTACAAAACGCACACCGCCCTGACCATCATTGCGCGGGAAGGCCACGCGCAATACCTGCGGCCCCCCGTCGCTTTCGGGCAGTTTGAGGGCGATGCCGATATCGCCGTTCATCAAGCCCAGGCCGTAATCGTTGCGAGTCATCAGCACCGGGCGGCCTTCGTACCATTGCTCGTCACCTTCGATCAGCCGCACCTTGCGCAAGGCGGCGGTGATGCGCAGGTTGAGGCCTTCCACCCCCCACGGTCCCTTGCGCACGGCACAAAGCAACTGGAAGGCGTCGAAGGCTTGCAACAGTTGTTGCGCCCAGTGGGTCCAGGCGGCGTCCTCGCGTGGAGTCTCCAGGGACGGGCGCGCGCTGTGCAGCAGGTTGAGGTAATAGCGATAACCTTCGGCGCCATCGCCCTGTCCGTCCAGTACCAGCCGCTCCAGGGCGTGGTCGTGTTCGCCCTTGAGGCTGACGCAGAACAAGTCGCGATGGCTGCGCGCGGCCAGCAACTTGCGCGCTTCTTCGGCATTCTGCTGGTTGACCCAGCGCGCCAATTGGCCGATGCCACTGCCCTCGCCGAAACGCCGCGAGTAACGCAACATCACCACTTGCTGGGCCAGCGGGTGGCTGCCATCGAGGTCTTCCTGCAGGCCGCTGGCGTCGAGGTCTTCGCCGCTGACCGCCTGCAGCCACTGACGCGTCTCGGGGCTGTACCAACCGGCCTCGGCGTCGCGACACAAATCGCCGAGTACGGCGCCCGCCTCCACCGACGCCAGCTGGTCCTTGTCCCCCAGCAGCACCAGCCGCGCATGGGCCGGCAAGGCGTCGAGCAGGTTGGCCATCATCTCCAGGTCGATCATCGACGCCTCGTCCACCACCAGCACATCCAGCGGCAGTGGGTTGCCCAGGTGATGACGGAAATGCCGAGTACCCGGGCGGCTGCCCAGCAGGCGGTGAACCGTGGTCACCTGGGTCGGGATTTTTTCCCGCACGCTTTCGGGCACTTTCAGCGACAGTACTTGCTGGCTGATGGACTCGGTAAGCCGTGCGGCGGCTTTACCGGTGGGGGCGGCCAGGCGGATGCGCAACGGTGTGCCGACTTCCACCTCAGGCGCCTGCAACAACGCGAGCAGGCGCACCACGGTGGTGGTCTTGCCGGTACCGGGACCACCGGTGACGATGCTGAATGCCCCGCGAGTCGCCAGGGCGCAGGCGAGTTTTTGCCAGTCGATCACACCCTCGGGCGCGGGCTGGTCGAACAAGCCATTCAAACGCTGGGGCAAATCGGCAGCGACGCTTTCCTGGGTGGCGAGGCGCTGGCGCAGTGCCGTGTCGATACGCCGTTCATAGGTCCAGTAGCGGCGCAAATACAGGCGCTTGCCGGACAGTACTAACGGGCGGCTTTGGGCTGATTCACTGCCATCGACGGCCAACGCGACCAGGCCGCTGGCAGCCAGGGCATGGCACCAATGGGCGCCGTCCAGACCGTCGAGCAACTGCGACGGCAGCAGCATGGCGGTGGTCTGCAGATCGCCTTCGGGCGGCAAGGACAAGGCGAAGTCCGGCGCTTTCAGGGTCTCGAACAGGTCCAGGCAGACATGGCCGTGGCCCAATTGGTGGCTGGTCAGCGCGGCCGCCAGCAGCACCAGGGGGTCGGCCTGCGGGTCGAGTTCATGCAGGAAGCCGACGAAGGCTTTGTCGAGGGCGCGCAACCAGCCACGCGCCACCCAACGTTCCAAGAGTTGCAGCAGGTCGGCGGCGCGGCTGAGGGGCGCCAGTTCCTCCAACGGCAATGGCGACAGGCTCATAACAACACTCCTTGTTCCCAGGCGGGCTCAACCTTGGGCGGGATGGGCTTGCCCTGGAACAACAGATCCAGGCCTTCGATCAATTCACGCGGTGGCCGAGTGAAATACGCGCCCTGGCTGGCGGCCTGCGTACCGCGCAGGAACAGGTAGAGGGCGCCGCCGACATGGCGGTCGTAGTCGTAGTCCGGCAGGCGCGCCTTGAGCTGGCGATGCAGGGCCAGCAGGTAAAGTACGTATTGCAGGTCGTACCGATGCTCGAGGATCGACTGTTCCATGGCGGCTTGGGTGTAGGCCGAATCGTCAGGACCGAGCCAGTTGGACTTGTAGTCAGCCACGTAATAGCGGCCATCGTGTTCGAAAGTCAGGTCGATAAACCCCTTGAACATACCGTTGAGCAACACCGGTTCGGCGGCAACGCGAGACACGCCGTTGTGGGTGTACTGGCACACCAGCTTGTCGAGGGCGAGTACATCGACCTTGTGGCTGGCGAACCAGAACTCCATTTCGATCTGGTAGTGCTGCAAGCCACTGAGGCTGACCTGGCCGTTATCCACGGGCAACGGGGTTTGCAGCAAGTGACCGAGCCAGTCGCTGAGGGTGACGATCCAGCCCTCCCAGTTGCGCCGATTGCAACGCGCGCCCACGGCTTTTACGATCGCCTCGGGCGTTACGTTGAAACCGTCTTCGCCGGCCCACTCCAACAGGCCATGGAGGAAGGTGCCTGGGTTCGGGCCACGTGGGAAACGGTGAATATCACCGCCGGATGCCGCCACTTCGCGCGGTGCGTCGGGGTCGAGGCGCTCGTCATCAAACAGCTTCTGGGCTTGTGGGCTTTCCGGCGCTTCGAGGCTGGCTGCGCTCATGCTGTCGCCAATACGCAAGGCGCTGTAGGAAGCGATCCACCAGTTTTCCGCGGCCTTGCGTTTGGGCAGCAACGGCGCAAGCAGCGTGGCTTCGTTACGCGGCGGGTGGAACAGGATGGCTTGAGCTTCGGGCACGTGGCCGTAGTGAATCGCGGGACAGCCTTCCTGCAGGTCCAGCAACCAGCGCGCCAGGCCGGCAGATTCGCCCAGCAATGAACCGGCGCCGAGCAAATAGCCCAGCGCCGACAAGTGCAACACCGAACTGCTGCTGTTGCCACGCTTGAGGTCGGCGACACCCAGCCAGCAGGCGTGTTTGGCGCGGGTCAAGGCGACGTAGAACAAACGCAGGTCTTCGGCCAGGCGCTCGTCGTCAGCCAGGGCAATCAACTCGGCGGTCGGCCGCAGGCTCACGTGGGATTTACCCTGCTCGTCGTGGTAGTGAAGCGGCAAGCGGCTGCCGTCCACGGGCTTGGCCGAGCAGATGAAGGGCAGGAAAACCAGGTCGTACTCCAGCCCCTTGGACTTGTGGATGGTCACGACCTTGAGCAGTTGTTCATCACTTTCCAGGCGCAGGATCTGTTCTTCGCCGGCCTGGCCCGACAAGGCGAGATGTTCGGCCAGATGGCGAATCAGCGCCTGTTCGCCATCCAGTTCCGCAGCAGCTTGTTGCAACAATTCGCTGAGGTGCAGCAGGTTGGTCAGCACCCGCTCGCCGTCGCTGCGGGCGATCAGGGTTTGCGGCAGTTTGAAATCGTGCAGCAGGCGACGCAGCATCGGCAGCACGCCCTGGGTGCGCCAGATGGCGCGGTAGCCACGGAACTGCATGACACGGGATTCCCACGCCAGCTCGTCCTGATTCAGACGCTCAAGTTCCGGCAGCGACAGGTTCAAGGTGACACATGCCAAGGCGGCTCGCAGCGGGCGCTCGACGTCCGGCTCGGCACAGGCCTTGAGCCAGGCCAGCAGGTCGTGGGCTTCCTGGGCGGCGAACACTGAGTCCTTGTCCGAGAGGTAGACACTGCGCACGCCCCGGGCGGCCAGCTCGGCGCGCACGGCCTGGGCTTCCTTGCCATCGCGCACCAGGATGGCGATGTCTGACGGCAGTACGCCTTTAAAACCCGCCTCCGGATGTAGGAAACCGGCTGTGCCTTGCTGACCGCCATTGAGCAGTTCAACAATCTGCGTGGCACAGGCTGCGGCCAGTTGCTGGCGGTACACCGCGTTGGAAACCGGCTGATCGGTGGGCAGGTGCCAGAGGTTCATCGCTGGCACTGCTTGGCCGTCGACCTGCAATTGCTCCTTGCGGCCTTGGGACAGCACCGAGTGGAACGGTACCGGGTTCTGGCCGTCCGGCTCGCGGAACAGGAACGCGCCACGGCCAGTTTCCGCACGTTGAAACACGTGGTTCACCGCCTCGACCATCGCGTGGCTGGAGCGGAAGTTGGTGCCCAGGGTGTGATGGCGGCCGGTGGTGGATTGGCGCGCACGCAGGTAGGTGTAGATGTCGGCACCACGAAAGGCATAGATCGCCTGCTTGGGGTCGCCGATCAGGAACAAGCCGCTGTCGAGGTGGTTTTCTTCGATGCGGTAGATGCTGTCGAAGATGCTGTATTGCACCGGATCGGTGTCCTGGAATTCGTCGATCAGCGCCACCGGGAACTGCTCGCGGATCACGCTGGCCAGGCGCTCGCCACCGTCGGCCTGCAGGGCAGCGTTGAGACGAATCAGCATGTCGTCGAAGCCCATTTCGGCGCGACGGCGTTTTTCTTCTTCGAAGCGTTTACCCACCCAACCGGCAGCATGCTGCAACACCGCCGCGTCAGGCGTTGGCAGTGCGTCGAGCGCAGCTTTGAGGCCAGCCATGGCGTCGATACCGGGGTGCTGCGGCGGGTCGCCCTTCCAGGCTTCGGCCATGCCGTCGGGCGTCAGGCGGGTGAAGCCAGTGCCGATGTCCAGTTGCTCAAGGGTTTCGTCTGCGGCCCAGGCGCTGATCTTTTCGAACCAGGGATCGAAGTAACGCGCCTGCATCTTGCGGCCGTCGACGGCTTTGGCGGCCACGGCCTGCAGGCAGATGTCACGCAGCTCGGCGGCCCATTGCTGCCAGGGCGCCTTGAGGTGTATCAGCGCTGCTCGACGCTCTTGCAGGCAGGCGTTGATCAGCTCGGCAGGTTCACGGGCTTCGTCCGTGGGGCGCTCACTGCCGAACAAGGCGCGTACCCGTGGCATCAAGGCAGCAGGGCCGCCCCAGTTGTTGCGCACCCAATTGAGCGCGTCGTCATGCATCGGGTAACAGAACAACCGCCAGTAATCGCGCAAGACTTCGCCGAGCAGATCACTGTGGTCAGTTTCCAGGGTTTGAGTGAACAGGCTGCCGCTGTCGAACGCGTGCTCGCGCAGCATGCGCTGGCACCAACTGTGGATGGTCGAAACAGCAGCTTCGTCCATCCACTGGGCGGCGATGTCCAGGCGATTGGCGCAGGCGGGCCACTGCTCAGGCGGGTATTGATCTCGCAGCTCGGCAATCAGGGCATCGGGTTGCGGTATTTCATCGCGAAAGAAACGTGCCGCTTCTGCCAGGCGGATGCGAATGCGTTCGCGCAACTCCTTGGTGGCAGCGTCGGTGAAGGTCACTACCAGAATTTGTGGGGGCAGCAGTTCGCGGCCAAAACCGCATTCATCACCACCGTGGCCGAGGACCAGGCGCAAGTACAGCGCGGAAATAGTGAAAGTCTTGCCGGTACCGGCGCTGGCTTCGATCAGTTGGCTGCCTTGCAGCGGGAAGGCCAGGGCCAAGGGTTTGCTGCTCATGCGCCGGCCTCCTCGCGGGTGAGAGATCGCCATGCGGCGTTAATCAGTGGGCGGTACAAGGTTTCGCACCAACCTTCGAACTCTTCACTGGCGACCAGCGCGGCGTAATCGGGGAATTGTCGTGTGAGTGCCGGGGTTTCACGGCGTTCGCCATCAGTGGTCATGCCATCACCTTCATAGGCCTTGCTGGCAGCGGCCTGGGCCTTGGCCGGATCGGTCTGGCCAAGCCAGGCGAACGCGGTTTTAACCGCCACGGGCAAGGGCTTGCTCATGCCGTGGTGCCAGGCCAAGAGCAGGTTGGCGAGGATCTCCCGGGCAGTGGTCGGATCCAATGGGGCCAGCAACAAGGTGTCGTCGCTGGCCACCAACCCCGTACTCAACGGCAGGCCGCAGGCGCAGGCAACCACGTGATTGACCCAGGGCCGAATCAGGCGGTGCCATTTGCGCGTCTTGATCGAGCCGATGCTGTTGGGGATGGTGGTCACGCTCAGCAGGCCGCCATCACTGCGTCGATGCAGACCGCTGATCCAGCCTTCCAGCTGGATACCTTGATGCTCAAAACTGATCGGTTCGGCGGTAGTGTGGGGCTGCGGCCAGAGCGCCAGAAGCTGCTGATAGCGCTGCAGCAGGTCGGGCAATGGCTCAATCAGCTCGTTGCGCAGGCACTCGCCGAAACCGACCATAGGCAGCAGGCCACTGCCTTGCAAGCGCAGGGCTTGGGCATTCAGGGCCTGGTCGAGGTGATCGGGATGGCTCAGCGCCGCACTCAAGAGACTGTCGCTCAGGCTGTAGCGTTGTAATGCGTCGAGGACGAAGGGCTCTTCATCGGCCAACGGCACCTCAGCGGCTTCAAAGAACACCTTCAGACGTTGACTGAAGAAATGTTTGACCGGGTTGCGCAGGAAGTCCTGCAGCTGGCCGAGACTCAAGGGTTCTTCTTGCTGGTGTGGCGCCAGTTCGTCCTCTACGGCAATGGCCTCGACTGCGGCGTGCAGCAACTGCCATTCACGGGCATAGCTGAACAATGGATCGCCTTCATGGAAGTAGCGGGCGCTGAAGGGTTGGAGCGGATGCTCCTGGGTCATCGCTTCGAGCAACGGCTCTTGTGTGTGTGCGTTATGCCAGCCGCTGGCGAGATGATCGCGCAACTGGCCGATCAACACCGACGCCGGGCGATCACTGTTGTCGCGGATGCTGCGGCCGACCCAACTGATGTAGAGCTGGTCCCGGGCCGACAGCAGCGCCTCCAGCAGCAGGTAACGGTCATCTTCACGGCGTGAACGGTCGCCGGGGCGGTAGTCGCTGCCCATCAGGTCGAAATCCAGCGGCGGTTGCGCACGCGGGTAATCGCCGTCGTTCATGCCAAGCAGGCAGACCAACTTGAACGGGATCGCGCGCATGGGCATCAGGGTGCAAAAATTGACAGCTCCGGCGAGGAAGCGTTGGGACAAACGGCCTTCATCCAGACCGGCCAACCAGGCCTCACGCACTACGGTCAGGGGTAACTCGTCATACAGGCCGACCGACTCGCAGGTTTCCAGCCAGATTTCTCGCAGTTGTTCGAGTTGGCCCAGCAGGAAGTCATCGTGTTCGCTGCTGGGCAGGAAGAACAACTGCATCAAGCGTTGCAGGCGTTCGCCCCATTCGTGTGGGGCGGCCGGTTGCGACAGTGCTTGATGCGCGTCATTAAGCGCAACGAGCAGAGCGACCAAGGGACCGATCAGCGCGGCGTCGAGGCCACCAATCTCATCGTAAGGCTCAATGCCATCGCAGGCGAGACCCGTGCCGACGGCATAGCCCAGCAACATGCGGCGCAGGCCGAATCGCCAACTGTTTTGCTCCAGCTCATCGGGCAGGCCGAGGCCAGCACGTTGCTCGGCATTGAGACCCCAGCGGATCCCGGCACCCTCGATCCAGCGATGCAATGTGGGCAGGTCGCGCTCCTTGATGGCGAAGCGTTCGCGCAGCGCTGGAACGTCCAGCAGGTCAAGGATTTCGCTGACCGGAAAGCGGCTGTCGGGTAGCTTCAGCAGGTGCTCGACGGCGATCAGCAGCGGATCGCGGCCACGTTGGCCCTGGTCAGTGAGGGTAAAGGGAATGAAGCGTGGATCAGTTCGCTCCAACTGGCCGAATACGGCACGGATGTGCGGCGCGTAGCTGTCGACATCGGGAACCATGACGATGATGTCACGCGGGCGCAGCGCAGGGTCCGCGCTGAAGCGTTGGAGCAGTTGGTCGTGGAGGATTTCGACCTCACGCTGGGCACTGTGGGCGACATGAAAGCGTATTGAAGTATCACGCTGCAGGTCGACAGCGGGCCATAGCTCACGGGTTTCGTTGAGCGGGCGCAGTTCGAGGATGTCGTCCTGGAGCTGATTGAGCAAGGTGCTGGGTTCGCTCTCGCTGAACAGGTCGATGCGGCCGTCACGGAAGGCCGCACGGTAGCTATTGGGGTCGTCGTAACTGTCCAGCAGGCTGATGTAGTCACGCCCTTGTTTGCCCCAGGCTGCCAGCAGCGGATGGGCGTGCTGGTGAAGGGTCTGTGGATCGATGGTGACGGGCATGCCGGCTTTACGCGCCTGGCGCTTGTATTCGTTACGTAGCAGGTCTTTGTCGGCAACGATGTCGGACCAATGGTGGCGACATGGATTGTGCACGCACAACAACACTTGGCTGAACCGCGCCAGGCCGGCGAGCGCTTCCAGAGCTTGGGCGGGCAACGAGGAAATACCGAAGACAATCACTCGGGAGGGCAAGCCTGGTGGGGCTTTCTCAAGGGTATTGATGCGTTCGATAAAGCGCTGGTGTACACCGGCACGGCTTTGGGCCATGCCCTCCTCGCCTACATCCAGCAACAGCGCGCGCCATAACTCAGCTTGCCAGCAGTTGGCTGGGTCGAGGGGTTTGGTTTCACCGCGGCCGTTACGCAACTGATGGCGGCCGGCAGCCCAATCTTCCAGCCAGTCGGCACGATAGACCTGATATTGGTCGAAGAGATCGGCCAGGCGCTCAGCGAGTTGGTAGCGTTTGCGCAGATCGGCGTCGTGAGTGAGGAAACGCTGCAGAGGTTCGAAATGCGGTTGATCGATCAACTCCGGGAGCAGGCGCATCAGGCGCCATGTCAGCGGGGCTTTATCGAGCAGGGATTTTGGCGGGATTTCGTCACGGCCCAGGACCATGCGGTAGAGCTGCCACATGAAACTGCCGGGGAGTTGCACATCAATGGCAGCCGCGATTCCACAGCCGCCCATATCGTCCTCTTCCGGGTCTTCGGCCAAGGCCAACTTGAGCCACTGGGCAATGCCGTTGCTTTGGACCAGGGCGATTTCGTTTTCCAGGGGCGCAAGCGGATATCGACGCATCCAGCTGACAACCAGGCTGCGCAGTTCATCCAGGCGGTTGCCGTGAACCACCATGAATCCAGCGCTGAGGGACGTCGCATCCGGCATAACGGCTTCCTTGGAAAAAGCAAAATCGAGGGAGCGACTTTAGCATTGAAGGCGGTATTGGCGGTCTTGGGATGCAGGATATGGGGAGATTTTGGCTGTCGCGACAGTATCAGGCTCGGGACGCTACGGTTAACGCGCATCGCGTGTATCAAATAGAACAGCGGAGGATTAGCACTACGCGACGGCATCTGCGCATTTTCGACCGCCCAAAACAAAACCCCTGTCTGCGTTAGCAAACAGGGGTTCTGGAATTTAATCTTGACGATGACCTACTCTCACATGGGGAAACCCCACACTACCATCGGCGATGCATCGTTT
>Ga0153921_1000761_pt1 | contig 15804 bp, 16 predicted proteins | sample TSNJ005MetaG_FD_104691 | JGI IMG/M metagenome (GOLD analysis project Ga0153921, IMG submission 104691) | Attine ant fungus gardens microbial communities from New Jersey, USA - TSNJ005 MetaG | ecosystem: Host-associated > Fungi > Mycelium > Unclassified | place: USA: New Jersey, Brendon T. Byrne... | reverse complement strand
CCGCAGGGCGCGGCGGCGCCCCTACCCGGTGCGGGTCGCGGTGATGTGCTGCTCCAGCCACCAGGTGCGGCCCTCGTCGTCGGAGACCCAGCCGTCCCACTCGAAGGAGTCGGCGGTGATGGCGGAGAAGTTCCAGCGGATCGGGCGGCCGTCGGTCTGGGTGCCGTCCTGGCGGATCCCGTCGCGGTGGCCGGAGGCGACGAGGGTGCAGAAGTCACCGGCGACGGCGCCGAACCAGCTCACCCGCCATGCGCCGAGCACGGGGTCGTACACGCGGACGGTGGTGCCCTTCGACTCCGTGCGGGAGGGGTCGGCCGCGGTCGGGGCGACCAGCACGTCCTGAACGGCGCGGCCACCGAGCGTGTAGGCGAACAGCCAGTCCGTCGTGAACTCGCTCCACGCTCCGGACTCCTCGTCGAGGAACCGGCACTCGGCGCGCCAGCTGCCCACCAGCTGGCCGAAGAGGTGCATCCGCTGCGGCCGCACGGGAGTGGGCCCCGGCGCGATCAGCGCGCTCGCGAACTCGGCGTCGGTCGTCTCGCTCATGGGGCGCCTCTCGGGTCGTTGGTCAGCTGGACGGGCGCCCGGCCTCGGTGGCGGACACGTCGGTCCGGTGGAAGTTGAGGAAGGAGCGCGACGCCGTCGGCCCGCGCTGGCCCTGGTAGCGGGAGCTGTACTCGCTCGACCCGTACGGCTTCTCGGCCGGCGAGGTGAGCCGGAAGAAGCACATCTGGCCGATCTTCATGCCCGGCCAGAGCTTGATCGGGAGGGTCGCGACGTTGCTGAGCTCGAGCGTCACGTGACCGGAGAACCCGGGGTCGATGAACCCGGCGGTCGAGTGCGTCAGCAGGCCGAGACGCCCGAGCGAGCTCTTGCCCTCCAGGCGGGCGGCGACGTCGTCCGGCAGGGACACCAGCTCGTACGTCGACCCGAGCACGAACTCGCCGGGGTGCAGGATGAACGGCTGGTCCGCCTCCACCTCGACGAAGCGCGTCAGCTCGGGCTGGTCCTCCGACGGGTCGATGAAGGGGTACTTGTGATTGTCGAACAACCGGAAGAACCGGTCCAGCCGCACGTCGATGCTCGACGGCTGCACCATCGAGGGGTCGAACGGCTCCAGGCCGATCCGTCCGGCGCCGAGCTCGGCCTTGATGTCGCGATCGGAGAGAAGCACGATCTCAGCTTATCGGGTGCCGGTCGGCCGGGACACGGGCGTTGCGCCGCCGTCCCGGCCGACCGGAGGCACGGTCACCGGACCTCGAACGCCGCCGTCAGGAGGTCCTCGGCGCGCGACGACGAGCCGACGAGCAGCTCGAACGCCCCGGGCTCGACCCGGCGGACGCCGGCCGCATCCACGATCGAGCACTCCGCGACGGGGAGGGTCAGCTCTACCCGGGCGGACTCCCCCGGCGCGAGGTCGAGCTGGCGGTACGTCTTCAGCTCCCGGTCGGTCCAGCTCACGCTGGTGACCGCGTCGCGCACGTACACCTGCACGGTCTCGCGGACGGGCCGGTCGCCCGTGTTGCTCACGGTGACCTCGGCCACGATGTCGTCGCCGACGCCGAGGCCGGTGCGCGCGAGCGCGAGGTCGGCGTACTCGACGGTCGTGTACGACAGCCCCTGGCCGAACGCCCAGGCGGGCGTCTGGGTGAGGTCGGCGTAGCGGTCGCCGTGCTGGCCGCGGATCTGGTTGTAGTACGTCGGCTGCTGGCCGACATGGCGCGCGAACGAGATCGGCAGGCGGCCCGAGGGCTCGATGCGACCGGTGAGGAGCTCGGCCAGCGCCTGGCCGCCGAGCATGCCCGGGTTGGCAGCCCAGATGACGGCCGCCGCGTTCTCCGCCGACGCCGGGAGGACGAGCGGCTTCGACGCGAGCAGGATCACGACGACGGGCTTCCCGGTCGCGATCAGGGCGTCGAGCAGCGCGTTCTGGCCGCCGATCAGTTCGAGGGTCGCCGTGGAGCGGCCCTCGCCGATGAGTTCGATGCGGTCGCCGACCACGGCGACGACGACATCCGACTGCTCGGCGGCGGCCACGGCCTCGTCGATCAGCTGCTGGTCGGGCGCGCACGGCACCACGACCGGGGGCCGGGGCTGGCCGTCGGGGAACGTGCGCCCGTTCGGGTCGTCCTCGAGCGTGAGGATGTCGGCGCCGCGGGCGTACTGCACGCTGACGCCCTCCGTCGCACGGAGCCCGTCGAGCACCGTCGTGATCATCTCGCGCGGCTGGCCGTCCAGCCAGCCGGCCTGGCCGGACCCGCCGGCCCAGTCGCCCAGCTGCGTCTGCGCGTCGTCGGCGAGCGGGCCGACCAGCGCGACGCGCACAGGCGCGGATGCGGTCGCCGCCAGCGGCAGCGTCCCGTCATTCTCCAGCAGCACGAGCGAGCGGCGCGCGACCTCGAGGTTGAGGGCGGCGTGCTCCGCGCTGCCGACCACGGAGTCGAGGTCGGCGGAGGGGAGGCGCGGGTCCTCGAAGAGCCCGAGGTCGAACTTGAGGGTCAGGATGCGCCCGACCGCCGCGTCGAAGGCGTCCTCGGCGAGCAGCCCCTGGGCGACGGCCTCCAGCGCACCCTCATAGAAGAGAGGAGTGGTCATGACCATGTCGTTGCCCGCCGTCACGGCCGCGGCGGCCGCGTGCGCGTAGTCGGGCTGGACCTTCTGCTCCCAGACCATGCGGCCCACGTTGTCCCAGTCGGTGATGAGGGTGCCGGTGTAGCCCCACTCGCCGCGGAGCACCTCGCTGAGCAGCCAGTCGTTGACCGTGATCGGCACGCCGTCGGTGCTCTGGTAGCCGAGCATGAAGGTGCGGCAGCCCGCGCGGGCCACGCGCTCGAACGGCGGCAGGAACCAGCTGCGGAGCTTGCGCCGGGAGATGTCGGCCTCGCTCGCGTCGCGGCCGCCCTGCGTCTCCGAGTAGCCGGCGAAGTGCTTCGCCGTCGCGAGGATCGCGGTCGGGTCGTCGAGGCCGTCGCCCTGGTAACCGCGGACCATCGCGCTCGCCAGCTCGCCGATGAGGAACGGGTCCTCGCCGAACGTCTCGCTGACGCGTCCCCAGCGGAGGTCGCGCGCGATGCACAGCACCGGCGAGAAGGTCCAGTGCACACCCGTCACGGCGACCTCTTCGGCCGTTGCGCGGGCGACGCGCTCGATCAGCTCCGCATCCCACGACGCGGCGAGGCCGAGCTGGGTGGGGTAGATCGTGGCGCCGGGCCAGAACGAGTGCCCGTGGATGCAGTCCTCGCCGACGAGCAGCGGGATCCGCAGGCGCGTCTCGGCCGTGAGCCGGTTCGCCTCCAGGATGCGCTCGGGGGACGTGTGGAGGATCGACCCGACGTGACGCCGCAGGACGTGGTCCCGCAGGTCGTCGCGCGCGTCGAGCTGGAGCATCTGCCCGACCTTCTCCTCCACGGTCATGCGGCCGAGCAGGTCGCGGACGCGCTCCGCGGTCGTCAGCGACGGATCCTGGTACGGGGCGATGCCCGTGTGCGCGGCGTCCGTCGTCGGCAGTGTCGATGTCATTCAGTGGCGCCTTCCGCCGCGGGCCCGTTGGACGGGGAGGGGGTGGAGGCCGACGGGGCCGATGACCCCGTGCGCACCTGGGTGACGGTCGCGTTGATGTTGAGACCCTTCTTCTTCATCGCGCGGGCGCGCTCACCGGCGGAGCGCAGGCGCGGGTTGACGTACTCGTCGATGCCGAAGTTGACGAGCGAGAGAGCCACGCCGAGGATCGCGATGCAGAGACCGGCGGGGACGTACCACCACCAGTAGTCCGGGAACGCGTTGTTCTGCTGCGCCCAGAAGAGCACCGTTCCCCAGTTGAGGTTCGACACCGGGATGACGCCGATGAACGCCAGCGTGGTTAGGCCCAGGACGGCGGCCGTCATGGTGCCGACGAAGCTGGAGGCGATGAGCGCCATCAGGTTCGGCAGCATCTCGACCAGGATGATGCGGTACAGCGGCTCGCCGTTGGCGCGGGCGGCCTGGATGAAGTCGCGGTTGCGCAGCGACATGGTCTGCGCGCGCAGCACGCGCGCTCCCCAGGCCCAGCCCGTGAGACCGAGCACGGCGGCGATGACGACCAGAGGCGGGTCCTCGAACTGCGAGGCGATGATGATCATCAGCGGCAGGCCGGGGATGACGAGGAACACGTTCGACAGCGCCGACAGCGCCTCGCTCTTCCAGCCGCGCAGATAGCCGGCGGTCACGCCGACGGCGATCGCGACGACGGTCGCCATGATCGTGGCCAGGAACCCGACGACGAGCACGCCGCGGGTGCCGTAGACGAGCTGGCTGAACACGTCCTGCCCGATATGGGTCGTGCCCAGCAGGTGCTGGAACGACGGCGGCTGCAGGGTGGCGTCGAGGTTCTGCGCCTGGGGGTCGTACGGGGCGATCAGCGGCGCGAAGATCGCGACGAGGATGAACACCCCGAGGATGATGAGGCCCGTGGCGGACTTCGGGTTGCTGAACATCGCGAGCGAGACCTTCAGCTGGGACCAGAAGGTCTTCCGCTCCGGGGTGTGCTCGGGGGAGTTCTGCGGCCGGCCGGCCAGCACGGCCGCGGTCTCGGGGGCGCCGACGCCCACGTGGTGCGTGAGTGCGGGTGCGCTCTCGGCGGGGACGGTCTTCTCGGCGGGGGTTGTCATGATCAGGCCTCCGTCTGACGGGTGCGCGGGTCGAGGATGGCGTAGGCGATGTCCGCGATGATGTTCGCCACCAGCACGGCCAGGACCAGCACGAGGAAGATGCCCTGCATCAGCGCGTAGTCCTTCGCGTTGGTCGCGTTGAGCAGCAGCAGGCCGATGCCCGGGTAGGAGAAGACCATCTCCATCACGAGCGTGCCGCCGACGATGAAGCCGAGCGCGAGGGCGAAGCTCTGGATCTGCGGGAGCACCGCGTTGCGGGCGGCGTAGCGCCACAGCACGCGCCGGTTGGGCATGCCCTTGGCCTGCGCGACCGTGATGTAGTCCTCATCGAGCACCGTGAGCATCATGTTGCGCATCCCGAGCACCCAGCCGCCGAGCGAGACGACCACGATGGTCAGCACCGGGAGGACGGCGTGCGAGACGACCTCGGAGATGAACTCGGCGTTCCAGCCGGGCTCCACTCCCACCTCATAGGCGTGGCCGGCCGGGAACCAGCCGAGCGTGGTGGAGAAGATCGCGATGAAGATCAGGCCGAGCCAGAAGTAGGGGATCGTGCCGAGGAAGGTCGTGACCGGGACGAACAGGTCCAGGCGGCTGCCGCGCTTCCAGCCGATCACCGCGCCGAGGCCGGTGCCGATGGCGAAGGAGATGATGGTGGCGACGCCGACCAGGCCGAGCGTCCACGGCAGGGCCGAGGCGATCGCCTCCCCCACCGGAGCCATGCCGGTGGAGATCGAGATGCCGAGGTTGCCGTGCAGCAGCATGTTCCAGTAGTTGACGTACTGGTCCCAGAGCGGCACCGACTTGTCGAGGCCGAAGAGCGCGCGCAGCGCCTTCTCGGCGTCCGGCGTCAGCTGCCCCTGGCTCCGCGCCATGAAGGAGTCGACCGCGTCGCCCTTCATCAGGCGGGGCAGGAAGAAGTTGACGGTGATGGCGGCCCACAGCGTGAACAGGTAGAAGGCCACGCGGCCGCCGATGAAACGCCACGGGACGCGCGTGCGGCGGCGCTCCGTGCCGGTGGCGGTCGTGCCGACGAGGGTCGGATCGACGGGGGCCTGCGATTCGGCGCTCACTGCGCACCTCCCGAAGTCTGTGCCGACAGTTCCCGGAAGTGCTTCTCGGGGTCGGGCGAAGCGGCGCGCAGCTCGCGCGTGTACGGGTCCTGCGGGCGCAGGATGACGTCGTCGGCCGTGCCGCGCTCGACGACCTTGCCCTGGTTGAGCACCATGATCTCGTCGCTGAAGTGCCGCGCCGTGGCCAGGTCGTGGGTGATGTAGAGCACGCCGAGCCCTTCCTCGCGCTGGAGGTCGGCGAGCAGGTTGAGCACACCGAGGCGGATCGACACGTCGAGCATCGAGACCGGCTCGTCGGCGACCAGGAGGGCTGGGCGCGAGGCCAGGGCGCGGGCGATGGCCACGCGCTGACGCTGGCCGCCGGAGAGCTCGTGCGGGCGGCGGTCGATCACGGCGTCCGCGTCGAGGCGCACGCGGAGCAGCAGGCGCCGCACCTCGTCGTCGACCTCGCGCTTGGGGACGACGTTGTCGAGCCGGAGCGGACGCTCGATGTGGTGGCGGATCGAGTGGGACGGGTTCAGCGACGCGAACGGGTCCTGGAACACCATCCTCAGCTGCTGGCGGTAGCGCCGCAGGCCTCGCCCGCCGCGCGGGATCGGGACGCCGTCGAGCAGGATCTCGCCGCGCGTGGGGGTCTCCAGCTGGGTGAGGATCTTCGCGATCGTCGACTTGCCGCTGCCGGACTGGCCGACCAGACCGAGCGTCTGGTGCGAGCCGAGGGTGAAGCTCACGTCGTCGAGGGCCTTGAGCTGGCCGGACCCGCGGACGTTGTAGATCTTGGTGACGTTCTTGAACTCGAGGGTCGTCATCGCGCGACCACTCCTCTCTCTCCGGTCAGGCGCGGGAAGGAGGCGAGCAGCTTGCGCGTGTACTCGTGCTGCGGGTCGTTCCAGATGCGTTCGGCCGTGGCCAGCTCGATGATCTCGCCCTCGCGCATGATCGCGATCCGGTCGCTGATCTCCAGCAGCAGGGGCAGGTCGTGGGTGATGAAGACGACGGAGAAGCCGAACTCGTGGCGGAGCTGGGAGATCTGTCGCAGGATCTCGCGCTGCACGAGCACGTCGAGAGCGGTGGTCGGCTCGTCCATCACCATCAGCTGGGGGCGCAGTGCGAGCGCCATGGCGATCATGACGCGCTGGCGCATGCCGCCGGACAGCTCGTGGGGGTAGGAGCGGACGCGCTGGCCGCCGACCTTCACGATCTCCAGGAGCTCGACGACGGCCTTGCGACGCTCCGTGCGGTTCATGTCGGGCCGGTGCACTTCGAAGACGTCCTCGAGCTGCGAGCCGATCGTCGCCACCGGGTTGAGGGCGTTCATCGCGCCCTGGAAGACCATGGAGATCTTGTCCCAGCGGAACCGGCGCATCTGCTCCACGCCGAGGGAGTTGATGTCGACGTCGTCGCCGCTCTTGTCGTGGAAGACGACGCTGCCGTCGGTGATGACGGCCGGCGGCCGGAGGAGCCGCTGCACGCCGTAGGCGAGCGTGGTCTTGCCGCAGCCGCTCTCGCCGGCGAGACCGACGATCTCGCCGCGCTTGATGTCGAGGGTGACGTTCTTCACCGCCTGGACCGGCGGATCCACGTCGTACACGACCGAGAAGTCGCGCACAGAGAGAAGGGAGTCTGTCATGAGTACGTCGCTTTCGTGCTGACCGCGAAACGTCCGGGGCGGAGGCGGGGTCGAAACCGTCTTCCGCCCCGGACGCAGTGGGGGGTTACTTGCTCGCGGGCTTCAGCTTCATGATCACCTGCACGGCCCAGGGCTGGGTCGGGTCGGCGGTCGCGTACTGGTCGCTCTCGCTCGGCCACCCGGTGTACTTGCGGGTGTTGTACTCACCGAGCTGCGGGTGGGTGCCGATCGCGATGGCCGGCACGTCGTCCACGAAGATCTTCTGGATCTTGTCGAGGGCGGCGGTGCGGGACGCGTCGTCGGACGCCTGCGCGTACTCCTTGAGGAGGGCGGTCGCCTCCGGGTTGTTGTAGCGCCCGAAGTTGTCGGCGACCTTGCCGTCGGCGGCCTGGTCGAGGTAGGCGCCGTTCATGACGTCGTCGTAGATGTGCCACGGGTTCGAGCCGGAGCCGGTCCAGTGCAGCACGGCGTCGAAGTTGCCCGTCGCCACGTTGGTGGTCCAGGTGTCGGCGTCCGGGGTGGCGACCTTCGCGTCGGCGCCCAGGGTGTTCTTGACCTGCGTGGCGACCAGCTGGATGCCGGTGACGTAGTCGTTCCAGCCCTGCGGGTCCTGCAGGGTGAAGGAGACCGGGTTGCCGGACGGGTCCATCAGGGCGCCGTCCTTCCAGGTGTAGCCAGCGTCGGTGAGGACCTTCTTGGCGCCGTCGACGTCGACCTTGAAGTTCTGGTCCTTGTAGTCCGGGGCGATGTACTGGTCACCGGTCGGCTGCGGGATGCCGGTCACGTTCTTCAGCTCGGGGCCGGCGTTGCTGCGGGCCTTCTCGGCGTGCGCCTTGCGGTCGACGACCATGTTGACGGCCTTGCGGAACGCCACGTTGTCGAACGGGGCCTTGGTCGTGTTGACCACGATCATGTCCGGGCTCAGGATGTTCGCGCCCCAGAAGACGTTGTGCTTCGGGTCCTTGTCGACGTAGTTCTTCTGGTAGTCCGTGATGAAGATCTGCGCCCAGTCGGTCTCGCCGTTCTGGAGGCCGCGGAGGAGGCCGGTGTTGTCGTTGTACTCGAGGTACTTCAGCTCGGGCACGGGGACCTTGCCGCCCCAGTAGTCGGTGCGCGACTTCAGCACCACGCCCTGCGACGAGAAGGTCTTGATCGTGTACGGACCGGTGCCGACCGCGTCCTTGACCGCATCCTTCGTCGGGTCGGCGATGTCCTTCCACTGGTGCTCGGGCACGATGGCCGTCTGGAGCACGTCGCCCTGCTTGACGAACTTCGACTCGGAGAAGCTGAGGACGACGTTGCCGCCGTCCTTCTTCACGTCGGAGAGCTTCAGGCCGGCGAGGTCGAGGGCCGGGGTGTTCTTGATGAGGTTGAAGGTGAAGACGATGTCGTCGGCCGTGAACGGCTTGCCGTCGCTCCACTTGACGTTCGCGCGGGGCGTGACCGTCAGCTGCGTGTAGTCGGAGTTCCACTCGACCTTCGACGCGAGCCACGGGGTGGTCTCGTTCTTGCCGACCGGGTTGACCATGGCGAGCGGCTCGAAGATCATCCGGTTGTAACCGAGCGACTGGCCCGAGCCGGTGCTGATGAACGGGTTGTTGATCTGCGTCGCGAGAACGGCGGAGCCGTCCGGCTTGGCGATCGTGAGCGATCCGCCCGATCCGCTCGACGCGTTCGATCCGCTGCTCGAGCATCCCGTCAGCGCCAGCGCGCTGATGGCGACGACCGCGGAGCCCGCGATCAAGAGCTTCCTAAGCCTCATTGCTTCTCCTTCGTGACGGCACAGTCCTTGTGCCTGGTGGTGCAGGGGTGTTTGGTGAACATAACTTGCTTACTGGTCAGAAAGCAAGTTAGCGTGAGATTACTGGGTGGTAAGCTGCCACGCAAGATCGAGCGAAAGAAGATGCGGGATGGCCACCACCGCCGGCACGGCCAACCCGCGCCCCGAGACCGAGCGCAAGCGGAAGGACATCCTCCGCGCGGCGGTCGAGGTCTTCGGCACCAAGGGCTCCACCAACGGCACTCTCGCCGACATCGCCGAGCAGGTCGGGATGACCCACGCCGGCGTGCTGCACCACTTCGGTTCCAAGCAGAACCTGCTCCTCGAGGTCATCGAGTTCCGCGACCAGGACGACGTCGCCCACCTGGCCGACCGCCACATCCCCGGCGGCCCCGAGCTCTTCATGCACCTGGTCGGCACGGCCCTCCGCAACGCCCAGCGCCCCGGCATCGTGCAGGTCTACACCGTGCTCTCCGCCGAGTCGGTGACCGACGAGCACCCCGCCAGAAGCTACTTCGAGGACCGCTACCGGACGCTGCGCAGCGAGATCGGCGAGGCCTTCCGGGAGCTCTGCGAGCAGGAGGGGGTCACCGACCCCCGGTCGGTCGACAAGGCGGCCGCCTCCATCCTCGCCGTCATGGACGGCCTCCAGCTCCAGTGGCTGCTCGAACCCTCGTCGATCGACCTCGCCGGCGCCAGCGAGTACGCCATCCGCGCGATCGTCAACGGCGTGCTCCACCCGGGTCCGGAGCTGACCACGTACGTGCGCGAGGCCTGAGGCCCGCCGAATCCATGGATCGCGGAGCCGACGCGCCGGAGGACGCCGACACGGGGATCCTGTTGTCGCGCGCGTACTTCGACGACCTCGTCGCGCCCCTTCTTGCGACGCGGCTTCCCGGCCTCCCCGTCGCCGCCGGCCGTCTCGGAACGGGTTCGGACGTCCTCGGCTTCGACGACGCCGTCTCCCGCGACCACGACTGGGGCCTCCGGCTCAGTCTCTTCGTGCCCGCTGACGCGGTCGCGGACGTCTCTGCGCTGCTCGACCACGACCTCCCGGACACCTTTCGGGGGCTCCCCACCCGGTTCGCCTTCACCGGCGAGCGCCGCGCGCACCATCACGTCGAGGTGACGACGGTGACGGAGTTCGCCGTCGCCCGCCTCGGCTTCGACCCGCGAGCGGGCATCGGCGTGGACGACTGGCTCTCCGTATCCGGCCAGGCCGCCCTCGAGGTGACCGCCGGCCCGGTCTTCACCGACCCGACCGGCGAGCTCGAAGCGCTGCGCCGCGCCCTGGCCTGGTACCCGGACGACCTCTGGCGGTACGTCCTGGCGTGCGACTGGGAACGGATCGGCCAGGAGCTCCCGCTGATGGGCCGAGCGGCGGAGGTCGGCGACGACACCGGCTCACGCATCATCGCCGCCCGGCTGTCCCAGATCGTCATGCACCTCGCGTTCCTGCTCGAACGCACCTGGCCGCCCTACGCGAAGTGGTTCGGCTCCCGCTTCGCGCAGTTGCCGAACGCGGGGCCCGTGGGCGAATCGATCGCCACGGTGCTGGATGCGCGCGACCTCCCGACGCGGCATAGCGGACTCGGGCTCGCCCTCCAGCTCCTCCTGGACCAGCAGAACGCGCTCGGGCTGACCGCGGTGGACACTGCGCTCGTCCCGTTCTGGGACCGCCCGCACTTGCACCCGGATCGGGGGATCGTGACCCAGCTCCTCGAGGGCATCGCCGACCCCGTCGTGCAGCGACTCCCCCGCGGACGCGGCTCGATCGAGCAGCGCACCGACAACGTGGCCGTGCTCACGAACCCGGAGGCACGACGCAACGCGGTCGACGAGTTTGGCCACGGACGAACGACCGGGTAGTCTGGCGGCAGTCCCACCTCCCAGTGGATCACTGGGATCGAGGGCCACGCGAGTGTAGTTCAATGGTAGAACTTCAGCTTCCCAAGCTGATAGCGCGGGTTCGATTCCCGTCACTCGCTCCATGATCGAAGGCCGCGGGGGGCGGTGAATTCTCGCGGTACACGACGCCGACGTGAGTCGTCGGCTGAGATCACGTGCCGATGGCCACGTCGACGCAGCCGATACGCAGTTGAGGGAATGGCCGCGGTCATGCCCGTTTGGCCGCCTCGGTGATGCCGGGGTGCCACCGTCGTATCGAGCCGGACCGACGCACACGCCTACGCCCGAAGACACATCTCGGCTTGAGCGTGCTGAGCGCTGAGCCTCAGGAGCATGGACGAATCATCCGGATCCCGCTGGTCCACGCGCCTGGCCGGACTATCCAGCGACCCGCCGTGGCAGACTAGTTCAACGCGCGCATCGCGCAAGCACGTCAGATCGCTACGGCGACATGCAGGTTTCGGGGGAAACGTGCCGGTATCAACACAGGCTCAGAAGAACGCGTACGGCGACGGGGTGTCGGGCCGCCAGGGGCGGCTACACGCGTATTCGCGTCCGATTCGCCGTCAGGCTTCGTTGATAGAACGGTCGGCATCAGCGTGACTGGTGCAGCGGGCCAGCGTATTCAGGTCGATTTCGAGAACCTGACCGGCACGGCCTCCTCGCTCACGGCGGTCAGTGCTCCTGCCCTCCCTGCCGCCGCCGAGGTCGATCGGCCGACCAGCGAAGCGGTGCTGGTCTCGATACGTGCCGGGTGGCGGTCGGACACGATCGTGACCGACCTCGTCGAGCTCGGCACCCGACTCGGTCTGACGGCCGATGATTTCCGGACGACCGAAGAAACGGCAGCCGGTGAGCTGCGGGCGCTCGAGGGAGGGTTCAGATGACCGCAACGATCACCGCGACATCCCGCGCGAAAGACCTCATCCCCGGCAACGTGACCGCCTTCCGTGCCGAAGCCGACGTGATGACCGCCCGCAGCCGTGACTACGACGCCCTCGAAGCGACACTGCGCAATGCTGCCAGTCAGGTCAAGTGGGAAGGCCGCGCTGCAAACGCGTTCGCGGACGTCGTGTCCGTGATGCGCAAACGGATCCAGCATGTTGCCGACGACTTCACCGACGGCGGTAAGGCGCTCAGCTCCTTCGCCCACACCCTCGAATGGGCGCAGGGCGAGGCCGAACGAGCGATCACCATCTGGAAGAAGGCAGACGCGGACGAGCGCGCGGCCGCCGCAATACAAGACCCCCTGCTGAAGCCGCTCACCTCGCACGTGGCGAAACTGGACCAGAGCAAGATCAGCGCCCACACGATCGTGACGAACGCCGCCGAAGCGGTCGACGCGGCCGAGCGCGACATGCTCGCAGTTTTGAAGCTGCTCACGGTTGCACCGAAACCGTTGTTCGCGACCACGTCGACGAGCAACGCGATCGGGAATTCGATCGGCTTCCTCCAGGGCCTCTCGACCCTCACCGGCCCGGAGCTGAAGAAGTTCCTGGCACAGCACCCGAACCTCGCCGACGAACTCGCCGCGATGGGTGCACCGGCCGTCGCCGCGTGGTGGTCGACCTTGTCGGCCACGCAACGATCGGCACTGATCAAGGCCCGCCCCGAGGTGATCGGCAACCTGGAAGGGATCCCGTACACGGACCGCGACGAAGCCAATGTCTCCCGCCTCCAGAAGCTCCTCAAAGAAGCGAAGGAAGCCGCCGGGCGCACCATCGGAAGCAGCCGAGTACCGGAGTCTCTCGCCGCCGTCCAGGCGGCGAAAGATCGTGTCAGTGCCCTCGAGTGGCTCTTGAGCGAGTACCGGGATGGCCAGAGCCGGAATCTGAACCCTCCGCGGCTGCTGATGAGCCTCGACACGACGGGCCCGGGCATTCCGCTGGCGCAGCTCTCTGTCGGGAATCCGGACACCGCGACCACAGCGAATTGGATGATCCCCGGAATGAACTCCAGCCTGCTCGAGGCCAAGGACTATCTTCGCGGTGCGGTCAACATGAACTTCAATAACCCGCACAGCGCCACCGTCGTCTTCCTTGGCTACGACAGCCCCAAGTTCCCTTCCGAGGCCGGTGACGTCCTTTCCGGGACCTACGCTCGCGCCGGCGCAGAGCACCTCACGGCCGCGCTTAACGGGTACAACGCCGTCCGCGACGAGGCCGGCACCACCTCTCAGCTGAACGTGATCGGCCATTCGTACGGCACCACGACTGCCGCCTATGCGATGGCCGCACACGACCTCCGGGTCGACAACGCCGTCTTCGTCGGCTCGGCGGGAATCGACCCCAGCATCAGCGCGGCCGACCTTCACGCCCACACCGGGGTGTACGCGACCGAAGCATCGGCCGACGACGTTGCGGATCTCGGACGAACAACAGGCCGCATCGACCCGACAGGCCACGGATTCGGGGCACATGTGTTTGGATCAGACGGGGCAACCTTGCCTGATGGCAGCGTCCTCCAACCGGTCAACGGCCACAACGCGGTCGGCGGCAGCGCGGCAGACGACAGCAACCATTACTTCGGCTTGGGTACTGAGAGCCTGAGAAATATCCGATCGATCATCAATGGCACGCCGACACTGCGATGAATGCCCCCAGCGAGAGGACGGTGTCCTGATGAGAGTTCGACTCACGCTCGGTCTCGCAGCGCTCATGGTGACCCTTTTGGCAGGCTGCAGTGACGTCGACCGGGTGGTCGAGCCGCTGCACCTCCGCTCAGACGTGAAGATGACACCCGCCGAGGCACGCGCCGATCTCGACAAGCGGGAGAGCGACCTCACCGCCCTCCTCGGCGGCGACTGGGACAACCAGGACAACCTGATCGCTTCTTCCTGCGGCGACAACGACGAGGGCCTCTACTACTACGGCGGCCGAAACCGAACGGAACCCATTGCGGACCGTGCAGCCACGGCCAAGAGCACAGCTGCATGGTGGAAGAGCCGCGGAGTCGCTGTCGCATCGGCCAAGTACGGCGAGAGCTATGTTGTCAAAGGTGAAGCCAAGAACGGCACCACAATTTTCCTCAACCTGGATACCGACCGAACCTGGTTCCAGACAGAAGGTGCCTGCGTACCGGGCGACTGGGAAAAGGCCAGGGACGACGACATCGCGCACAGGCGCAATGAGATCGTCCGCACCCCGACCCCCGCACCAACCCTTACGGACAAGAGGTAGTCGCGTGTGACGCGTCTCGCACTTGCTCTCACAGTCTTCGCCGCCCTATCGCCGTGTGGCTGAAGGACAACGGCTACACCGTGTCGCACGCCAAATACGGGGAGAAATACGTGGTGGAGGGACTGGCAAGCAATGGCACCTCGATCATCCTGAACCTCGACGTGAACCGCACCTGGGTCGACATCAAGGGTCCATGCCTCCGTGGCGACTGGAAGAAAATCAGCGACGACGACGCCGCCGCGAAACTCAACGACATCGTCCGGACGCCGACGCCCGCACCCACCGCTACCCACTGAGCCGGTGAGCCGAGATGTGTAGGCAGCCGGTCGTCGACGGAGCCGAAGGACAGCGGAAACGGCGAGGGTACCGGGCGGCCACGCTCATGAGAGTCCGCATCGGCCTGGGGCTCGCAGTACTCGCCGCCGCAGGGCTGGCCGGGTGCAGTGACGTCGATCGGGTGGTCCAGCCGCTCCACTTCCGCTCGGACGTCACGATGACTCCCGCCCAGGCCCGCGCCGATTTGGACAGGAAGGAGAGCGACCTGACAACAGTCCTCGGCGGGATGTGGGCCAACCAGGACAACTACATCGCCACCGGTTGCGACAGCGGCGACAAGGGCTACTACTATCACGGCGGTCGAACGCGATCGGAAGCCGTAGCGGACCCCGCCGCCGCGTCCGATCTGGTCGCTAAGTGGTGGACGAAGAGCGGCTACAAGGTAGCCCGTGCCACGTACGGGAGGAGCCACGTTCTCACCGGCGAGGCCGAGAACGGCACCACGATCTACCTCAACTTCGACGAGGACCGCACCTGGTTCAAAACGGACGGGCCGTGCCTCCCGGGAGACTGGGACAAGATCGGCGACGACGATCTCGCGCATCAACGCAATGACATCGTCCGCACACCGACCCCCGCACCAACGCCTACCGAATAGGCAACCCGAACGCCGTATGAATGAGGAGTCCGCGCTCATGAGAGTCCGCATCAGCCTGGGGCTCGCCGTCCTCGCCGTCGCAGGGCTGGCAGGCTGCAGCGACGTCGACCGGGTGGTCGAACCGCTGCACCTCCGCTCGGACGTGAAGATGACACCCGCCGAGGCGCGCGCCGATCTCGACAAGCGGGAGAGCGACCTCACCGCCATCCTCGGTGGAGACTGGGACAACCAGGACAACCTGATCGCTTCTTCCTGCGGCGACAACGACGAGGGCCTCTACTACTACGGCGGCCGAAACCGCACCGAACCAGTGACAGATCCGGACGCCGCGGCCGCCACCGTCGAAAAGTGGTGGAAAGACCGTGGATACTCCGTCGAGATTCACAAATACGGTCACGAATACGTCCTCGGCGGCGATGCCAAGAACGGGCTAGCGATCACCCTCCACCTCGATACTGACCGCACCTGGCTGGAAACCGATGGCTCCTGCGTACCCGGCGACTGGAAAAAGGCCAGCGACGACGACATCGCACACAAGCGCAACCAGATCTCCCGAACCCCGACCCCTGCCCCCACACCCAGCGACCGGAGATAGTGGCCGCCACGTCACCGGCCACAACGCTGGCGGCGGGAAATACTCCGATCGCGACTTCT
>Ga0153921_1000760_pt1 | contig 15811 bp, 14 predicted proteins | sample TSNJ005MetaG_FD_104691 | JGI IMG/M metagenome (GOLD analysis project Ga0153921, IMG submission 104691) | Attine ant fungus gardens microbial communities from New Jersey, USA - TSNJ005 MetaG | ecosystem: Host-associated > Fungi > Mycelium > Unclassified | place: USA: New Jersey, Brendon T. Byrne... | reverse complement strand
TTGATAACTCCAAAAGAAGTTCAGAAGCCTGATTTAAGAATGGCAATTCATGAGTTTCTCCAGCCTTTTTAATAAGTTTAGATGTTTCCTCCCACATTGGCGCTATTTCGGTAAACAGCTCGTATGCGTTTAACAAAAGAGGATTGTCCAATATGCTCAAACATTCCTCTAAGAAATCCCTGTAAATATTTCTAAAAAGTGATCCTCCGGTTCCTCCCCGCTCCATTAAGGTAGCAGTTAATACTAAATCATGTTCAATGCTATTACTTCTCTCAAACCAATTATTAATCTCTACACTTGTTTTCTTAATACCTTTATAACCCAAATTTTTTATAGGCGGATGAATATAATCGATGGCATTATTTTTAATTGCTTTTGCAATCACATCTTTTACATTTGGTACGACCGCTTCTTTCTTGATTGTGTAAGAGAGATTTTTTGAAGACATTGGGCCTTTTTCGTTTCTTGCTAATGCCAAATTTTCGAGACTGGCTTTAACCAAACCACCCTGTTGTTTGGTATCGACCAGGTAAGCATAACAGTCGTCATATCCATACATAGCCACATAATGGCCAGCAAAATGCACCTTATTGGTAAAGTAATCCAAGTAATAACTGTCAAGCTTCAGTCCTACTGGAATGCCTTTATCTATATTCTGTTTCACATGTTCCCACGCCTTTTTTGGTGAAGTGGTCTCCTTTAAATCCATTTGAAGATTTAAATTCGTTACAATGCTGCGGGTCAGAAGATCTGGTTTAACTCTTCCTCCAAGGAAAGGAAAATCCATATTTTTCATGTCCCAATAGATAAAACCCAATCCTTCACCAATTCCAAATAACATGGCTTCTGACAATTCTATTCCTAAGCTTTTCAGCAAACTTCCGGTAGCAGTCGTCTCACAGTGCTGGCCTGAAAAAGGTGAGAAATTTTTTATGTACATTGGTCCATTCTCCTTCTCCAACAAATCCGTTATGTGGGGATCTAACCATTCAGTTTTATTTTAATACATAAAAGAAGGAGTACACCACTGTAAAAGTGATGTACTCCTTATATCTTATAATGATGAAAGACAGGTTGCAGTTCTTATCGAAAAAAGATGCATTCACTTATCTTTAATTTTACAACCTGCTATCTTGATCAGTTCTGCTCCGAACCAAAGTATTGATAATAATTGGTTTCAATAAATCCGTTGAACAGTTTTCGTTTTTTTGTTGCTTCTTTCCCATATGCCTTCTCAAATTCATCATAAGCTGTGAGAATGTACGTGCTCCATGACGGATAGTTAGACATCACTTGTCCGAGGTCTTTATAAATCTCCGCCACTTTTTCCTGATCACCGAGCCGCTCGCCATATGGCGGGTTGCCCAGAATATATCCATTCTCTCCCTGCAGCGTTAAATCTTTAACCTGCATCTGTTTCCAGCCGATCAAATCGCCAAATCCGGCCTCGATGGCATTTGCAGAAGCAACTTCGATCATCTTGTGATCAATGTCAAATCCATGGATATCCAGAGTCTGATCATAATTCGCCAATTCCTCTGCCTCGTTAAAAGCCTGTTCCCAATGTTTTCTGCGAATCCATTTCCAGTTCTCCGAATCAAATTCGCGGTTAAAACCTGGAGCAATATTCTGGCCGATCATCGCTGCTTCAATCGGAATGGTACCTGAACCGCAGAATGGATCAATCAGCGGAGCTTCCGGTTTCCAGTTGGTCAGCATAACAAGGGCAGCAGCCATCGTTTCTTTTATTGGCGCCTCTCCCTGGCCGACACGGTAGCCCCTTTTATGCAGGCCTGCACCAGAGGTATCAATCGTCAGCGTGACGACATCTTTTAGGATGGCCACTTCGACTTTATGCTGGGCCCCGTTTTCCGGCAGGCGGCTTGCTACACCATGCTTCAGTTTAAGCCGCTCAACAATGGCTTTTTTTACAATGGCCTGGCAGTCCGGCACACTGAACAATGTCGACTTGACTGATTTGCCCGAAACAGGGAATTTGCCCTCTTCCGGAATATATAGTTCCCATGGAAGTGCTTTTGTCTGTTCGAACAGCTCATCAAATGTTTCAGCTTTAAATTCGCCCATTTTCAGTTTGACACGGTCTGCCACCCGCAGCCAAAGATTCGCCCGCGGTATTGCAGCGATCGGCGCTTCAAAGGTGACCTTTCCATTCTCTGTTTCAGGCTCATAGCCCAGCTGTTTAACTTCTCTGGCGACGAGCGATTCCAGTCCCATGGCTGCTGTCGCGATTAATGTAATCTTTTCACTCATGCGTTCATCACTTCCCATTTAAGCTTCAATCTTCTACATAGTTTACCACAATCGAAAAGTCTTAATAAAGAACTCTGCAAATAAATAAAAAAACCTTTCTCCCACCGGTGGCAGAAGAAAGGTTTTCGATCGATTCCAGACCGCTGAATGCTTGGTAAGCCATGTTCTGTCCCATTGTACTGCAAACGGTGGTCAGCCTCGTACTCCGGTTGTAATCATCTATCTCCAAGCTTATGCTTGTCCCTCTATCGGTTCAATTCCCTACACAAGGGTGCCCCTACCATAATTTGGGTTGCTCGCTCATGGGGTTTACCCGTTCCACCCGTCCCGTTTCCAGGCCGGCTACGTCACTGTGGCACTTTCAAGGATTTTTCATATCCGTAAACGGACTTAGAAAAATTACCTGCCGTTAGCCTGTAAAGGCTACCTTGACTTATGGTTTCGTCAAGCATGAACACTACAAACATCGCAGTTTGTGCGAGCATGGACTTTCCTCTGCGCTAAAAAGCACAGCGATTACATCAGCATCCAAACTATCTAAAGATCATTATAGCATATACTGCCCGAAAATGCATTGGGAAATTCATGTTTACGATTCAATATCAGGATCTGCTATTTTCTTGCCAAAAACGGCTTTTTCCAAATTGGAAAGGCGTTTCAGCACATCGTAGTTTACCTGCTGGGGCTGGCTTACCGGCGTCGTGCTTCTCGTTCTTGTCGTTGTCTGGTCTTCTTTTTTCTTTAGCCGTTCATTTTCCATTTGCAGCTTTTCAATTTCCTGCTGCAGGAATTCATAGTCCTGAATGATGATGTCCAGGAATTCGTCCACTTCTTCCTGGTTATAGCCACGCATCGCAGTTTTGAAGTCTTTCTCCAAAATATCTTTGGCGCTTAGCTGTACGCGATTCAGACTCATTCACTCTTCACCTCACACTTTTCACAAGTTCAACGTCTATTTTTTCAAACTGTTTGGATAAAGTCAATTTTAATTTCATGAAAAGCGGCCCAGCATCCCAAACGATGGCCGACAGGGAATTACTGCTTTTTGTCCAGGTCTTCTTTGCCAAAAGAAAAAGGCAGCAGTTCTGCCATTGTTACGGTCATGACATCCCCCTGCAGATTGCCCATATGTATGCGGACGTCTTTTGCAAAAAACTCGCTCATAACTTGCCGGCATGAGCCGCATGGGGGCACCGGCCTGTCCGTATCCGCTGAAACTGCGAGTTCTTTAAAGGTCCGTTCACCGTTCTTTACAGCTTCAAAAATAGCAGTCCGTTCTGCACAGCACGTAACCGGGTATGCCGCATTTTCAATATTGCACCCGATATACACGTTTCCAGATCCGGCGAGCAGTGCTGCGCCTACAGGAAATTTTGAATACGGCACATAGGCATGCTGCCTCGCTTCTCTCGCCTGTTGCATCAATTGCTCTTTCATCGCCTCACCTGCCTTCCATTTGTTCCAGATCATCCAGCAAGAGACTGAACACATAGCGGACAGAATAATTTAATTCCATATAGCGCTTCAGTTTCACATCATGGTAATAGCTGTGCATCATGATCAGTTCCATGTTGTCTCTTGAAGAAACGACCTGCTGTGGATGGACATGCCCCTTGCCTTCCTTTAAAAACTTTAAGGCTGCCGTCTCCCACTTCTCAAGCATGTCATATACCGGTACGGTTTCCCTCTTCACTTTTTCAAACAGGTCCCTGTCCCTTAAATCAGCCGGCGGCGCTTCTGTTTCGAACTGCTTGAGATAAGCAGCCAGCTTTTCATTTAGCCATAAGGTTTGCTTTGCCAAGTCCATAGCTGCCTAAACCGACCCTTCAGATTGATAAACTACATTTCTATTTTATCTTAAATGCCGCGCAAGTACAAAGCTGTTCTTTTGCCGCAGGCTTTGGACAGCAGTGCCAGCTGGTTCACGGCAATCTCACTGCGCTTCCGTTCTGATTCATATTCAGTCCTGATCTGCTCTCTTACCTTTTCTTCGATGCCATCATGGATACAGCAAAGTTGGTCAAAAAGTTTACCGAGCATTAGGGACAGATCATCTGTTTGCATATGGCGGTCTGAAACCGGCTCTTGCACTTGTTTGGCAATCATGTCTGGTCCTCCTGTTAAATAAAGGATTTTACTTCACACGCTTTAGGAATCATTCTATAATCAATGAGGCGCTCCTGCCGCTTCGACAAAACTAGAAAAAAAGTTACAGAACCCCTTAGAATTTTATCCGTGTTTGCGAATATAGTAGATAGCGCTTCGGGCGGTCACCAGCTTGCTAGATTGTGCGCAGCAGCTTAAATTGTTATATAATGAGGTCAGTTCAATTTCCATTTGAGCACAACATGATTTGTTCTGCTAGGTAAAGGAGGGATGGGGAATGAACTATCCCAATGGCAGGAAAGGCACGGCGCAGGTTCTGGGAAAGCAGGAAGATTCAAACCAGAAGTTCAGCAACAGGGGAATGACACTGGAAAATGATATCAATGCCACCAATGATTATTATCTGGCAGCTGAACTTGCCGTCATCCATAAGAAACCGACTCCTGTGCAGATCGTAAAGGTTAATTACCCAAAGCGGAGCGCAGCAGTCATAACAGAAGCATATTTCAAACAGCCCTCCACGACTGATTATAATGGCGTTTACCGCGGACGGTACATCGATTTTGAAGCAAAGGAGACGAAAAACAAGACTTCCTTTCCTTTAAAAAACATCCACCCGCACCAGGTTGAACACATGAAATCAGTTATCCGGCAAAATGGCATCAGCTTTTTGCTTATCCGCTTTTCTCAATTAGAGGAAACCTATTATGTTACTGGTGACCTTTTGATCAGTCTGTGGGAGGAGCATTTGCAAGGAGGCAAAAAATCAATACCATACAGTTTCATTAAGGAGCACGGCCGCCTGATTCCCTTCCATTATCAAAAAAGAGTAGATTATTTAACAATCATAGACCAGCTTCATTTTTAGAACGGAGGAAATAAATATGGCGGAAAACAGCCAATCCCGCATGCAAAGAAGGAAGCAGAAGAAAGTTAAGAAAGTACGCAAGAAACCGGTTTGGAAAAAGGTCTTGCTCGGCGCCTGTATGGCATTCCTTGCCATGGCATTGATCGGCGGCACGCTAATTACCTATTATATTGCGACAGCGCCGGATATCGACGCTGCGAAGCTATCCGACCCATTCCCTTCGCAGATTCTGGACCAAAATGGCAAACTGGTTACAACGCTTGGCACAGATAAAAGGAAAAAAGTTGAATACAGCGATTTGCCCCAAGTGCTGATTGATGCAGTTACAGCTACGGAGGACTCAAGGTTCTTCCAGCACCACGGCATCGACATCCGCCGGATTGGCGGAGCGATCAAGGCGAACCTGACCAACGGATTCGGATCTGAAGGTGCAAGTACGATCACCCAGCAGGTCGTTGAACGTGCTTTCTTGTCACCTGACAAGAAAATCAAGCTTAAAGTCCAGGAACAATGGCTTGCCCTGAAACTGGAAAGAGAATATTCCAAAGAACAAATACTGGAAATGTATTTAAACAAAATTTATTACGGAAGCGGTGCCTGGGGTGTCGGCAGTGCGGCAGAAATTTATTTTGGCAAGGATCTTAAAGACCTGACCCTTCCTGAAGCGGCCATCCTTGCCGGCTTGCCTCAGCGTCCATCCGCTTACGATCCGTTTGAACACCCGGAACTGACCAAAGAGCGCTTGAAGACGGTTCTTGAATTAATGGTCAGACACAACAAGATTACGCAGGCTGAAGCTGACAAAGCCATCAAGACGGACATTCCGAAGCTTCTTACAAAGAAAAAGCCGGAGACAAAAACGCCTTACCAGGCATTCCTCCAGCAGGTCCGAAAAGAAATTGACGAGAAGCTGGACGGCGTCAACATGTATACAGACGGACTGAAGATCTACACCACTCTGGACACCCATGCCCAGGAGCATGTGGAATCCTTGCTTACAGACGGGCCGAATAACCCGATTCCGTACCCGGATAAAAAAATGCAGGTCGGTATGACCGTGCTTGACACGAAAACCGGTGCAATCCGGGCCATCGGCGGCAACCGCAACAGTAAAAATGTCGACGGCTGGAACAATGCCATCATGGGCGGGAGCCAGATGGGTTCGACTGCCAAACCGATCATCGCGTACGGTCCGGCAATCGAATACAACAAATGGTCCACTTACCAGCAGCTTAAAAATGACAAACCGTACCAAGTCGGAAATTCCGAGATTCGCAACTGGAACCGATCTTACGGAGCCGATGAGTCCATGCGGCATGCACTCGAACAGTCTTATAACGTTCCTGCAGTGCAGGCACTTGAGCAAACAGGTTTCGGCAAAGCACAGAAATTCGCCGAAAATCTTGGCATCAAATTCGCTGGTGACAAATTGACGATCCGCGATGCAATCGGCGGTACCGGAACCCAGGCATCACCGCTTCAGGTTGCCGGCGCCTACCAGGCTTTTGGCAATGAGGGCGTGTACAACAAGCCGTATGCAGTTACCAAAGTCGAATATCCCGACGGCAAAACTGTTGACTTGAAATCAGAGCCGAAAGCAGTTATGTCTGACTATACAGCATATATGATCACCGATATGCTGAAAGGCGTACTGACGGATGGAACCGGAACGAACGCCAATATTCCAGGCCTCCCTGTCGCTGGAAAGACGGGAACAACCAACCTGGAAAACAAAGAAGGCAGTCCGGATGCCTGGTTCAGCGGCTATACGACGAACTATACGATCGCTGTATGGGCCGGCGGCTACAAGAATGGCAAACAAAGAGACGTTATTCCTACTAAGGAAGGCGAAAAGATTCCACAATATCTCTTCAAAAACACGATGGAAGAACTGTCTAAAGACAAGAATACGCCAGACTTCGCAAAACCCGATTCAGTCGTTGAACTGCCGATCATCAAAGGCTCCAATCCGCCTGCAGTGGCAAGCGGCGGCTATGGCAATGTGACGAAAGAGTTGTTCGTCAAAGGCCATGAACCAACATCCAGATCGCCACAGAGCGAAAGCAGTGCATTCCCGCCAGTAAGCAACCTTACTGCTGATTACGACGGAGACCAGATCCAAGTGCAGTGGGATCATGACTCTAACGAAGATGCCTCCTTCATTGTGAGTGCAAGTGTTGACGGCGGCGGGATGCAGACATTGGGTACAACAGACAACGACCAGTTTGATATTTCGCAGGTGAAGAAAGGTTCTTCCTACGAAATTCAAGTAGTCGCTGTCAGCAAAAATGATTCTTCTAAGAAGAGTGCACCGCGTTCTGTTAAAGTAAGCGCGGGTGACAGTGAAGAATCCGGCTCGGTTACAAACCTGAAGGCCGAGTATTCCGATGATGGATCGATCGATGTGTCATGGGATTACGACGGCGACGCTACCTTTGAAGTCAGCGTCAACGGTCAGACTCAGACCGTCAGCTCCAATGGCATAACCGTTGGCGGCGCGCAGCCAGGCCAGACGTATACCATCACCGTCACACCGATGATTTCTTCAGGCCGCGGTAAAGGTGTCAGCACACAGATCACCATCCCTGCCGCGCAGTCTGATGAAAATGAACAAAACCAGGATGATCAGAACCAGAATCAGGATGATGGTCAGAATGATGGCCAGAATGACAATGGTCAGCAGGTTGAAGACAACCAGGACAATGATAACCAAAATCAGAATCAGGACCAGGGAAACAACCAGCAAAATCAAAACAACAACAATGGCAACAATGGGAATCAAGGTAACCAAGGCAATAATGGCAATAATGGCGGAAACGGCCGCAACAACGGCAATCAGGGCCAAGACAGCAACAAACAACGCAACCAATAATGCATGACAAAAAACCGTGCGGGACCACCGCACGGTTTTTTACGTTTTCTGAACTTCCTTATCCAGCTTGCGCATTCTTTTTTGGCCTTCACGGCAAACCGCAAGAAGCGGACATGACGGGCATTCCGGGTTTCTCGCCTTACAATGATACCTGCCGAAAAATATCATACGATGATGGGTGTCGCTCCATTCATCCCTCGGCACTTTTTTCATCAATGTGTTTTCCACTTCCAAAACTGAATCCTTCCAGCGGCAGATGCCAAGCCTTTTAGAGACACGTTCCACATGGGTATCCACCGCGATGGCCGGAACGCCAAAAGCGACGGAAGCTACGACATTTGCCGTTTTCCTGCCGACGCCTGCGAGCTTTTCCAATTCCTCAATCGAATCCGGAACCATGCCGTCATAATCACTGAGCAGCACTTGGCAAAGCTTTTGGATATTCTTTGCTTTGGAGCGGTAAAGACCGATCGATCGGATATCCTGTTCCAACTCATCTAAAGGAACAGCGAGATAATCTTCCGGCCTTTTGTACTTTTTAAACAAGTCCTTTGTCACTTTGTTTACGAGAACATCCGTGCACTGTGCTGACAAAAGAACGGCGATTACCAGCTCAAATGGATTCTCATGCACAAGTTCGCATTCCGCATCCGGAAACATTTTTTCCATTACGTCCAGGCAATGACGGATCTGTGTTTTATTCAGCATGCGTTCAGTCTCCTTCCTCTTCCAGCCAATTGTAATAAAATGACGTATCCCTTTTTTTGACTGCCGGCTGCTGCAAACCGGTCATATTCTTTCTGAACGGCTTGCTTGCTTCTTTTGCCTGCTCCGGGGATTTCACGCCTTTTTGTTTCCATTCCCTTAGAATCCGGTCAATGTATTTAAAATTGAGTTTACCCATCAAAACCGCTTCCCTTAACCCGGCTTTAATCAAGGCAAGGCTGATGTTGTCCCCATCAATCCATGTGTTGATCATCTCGATTTCAAATGGTGAAAGCGGTCGTCCGAACTCCTGCTCGAACAGGAGGAAAACGCTGCCGTCAGCAAGCGTCTCTTCCTTTTGTTCAGGCTTCTCTTCAAAGAGCTTGTCCCAGAGCGGCTCCAGACTGTATGCTTCGGTCAGTTGGTTCTCCTCATTTTCGAGCTGTTTGATGGCAAGCATCCCTTTTTGAATCAGTTTCCGCAACACTGCCGAGCATTGGGTCTCATTTAATGTCAGGGCAGATGACAGCTCGGACGGTGTTGGAAAATGATTGCGGCTTTGCAGAAAACGCTGCAGCTGCAGGACCACCATTACATCTGCTTCGTCAAGTCCATGGGCGGCATAACGCTCAAGCAGCCTTGCGGGTATGGCAATCTGATTGAGCAGCATTTCTTCCAATTTGCTCTGTTCCAATTCTTCTCTCTCCTGTCTGTTCCAAACCGCGATAAAATCCCTTGCACATACGGCAAGGGATTTTATCGGATATTTGCTGCTATTGATGATTCAGTACAAAACGCTTAATCCGCCGTGCTGCTTCTTCAAGCAGATCCATCGAGGTAGCATAGGATAAACGCACATTTTCCGGGGCCCCGAAGCTTGAACCTGGAACAAGTGCCACTTTTTCTTCTTCCAGCAAGGCTTCTGACCATGCATCAACATTGTCAAATCCATTCTTCCTGGCTGCTTCAGATACATTCGGAAACAGATAGAAAGCACCCTGCGGTTTCAAACAAGTGATTCCGGGAATATCAGTCATAAGTTTGTAAAGTTTTTCCATACGGTCTTTGAAGACTGCAACCATCTCATCAATCGGCTGCTCTTTTTCCGCATAAGCGGCAAGGGCAGCATATTGCGAAATTGAGGCCGGGTTCGAAGTGGAATGGGAAGCCAGGTTGGTCATCGCTTTGATGATATATTCCGGGCCTGCCGCATAGCCAATTCTCCAGCCCGTCATGGCATATGACTTGGATACGCCATTGAATACCACTGTCTGCTCTTTCAATTGCTGTGAAAGCTGGGCAATGGACACATGCGGGTCTTCTGTATAAATCAGCTTTTCATAAATTTCATCAGAAATGATTAAAATATCATGCTTCAGGCAGATTTCTCCGAGTTCCTGAAGTTCTTCCTTGCTGTACACCATTCCAGTCGGGTTGCTCGGCGAATTGATGATTAAAGCCTTTGTGCGATCAGTAATCGATGATTCCAGCTGCTCAGGCGTCAGCTTAAAATCATTGCTTTCCAATGCATCCACAATTACTGGAACACCGTCAGCTAATTTAATTTGTTCCGGGTAGCTGACCCAATATGGTGATGGCACAATGACTTCATCACCTTCATTAAGAATAACTTGAAAAAGGTTATAAAGCGCATGTTTGGCACCGGAGGCGACGATAATCTGGCTTGGAGAATAAGACAGATCATTGTCCTTTTCGAATTTCCTGGCGATTTCCTGCTTCAGCTCAAGCACACCGCCCGATGGGGTATATTTCGTCATGCCCTGGTCCATCGCTTCTTTGGCTGCCTGGATAATGTACTCCGGGGTATTGAAGTCAGGTTCTCCAGCACCAAGGCCGATGACATCGTGGCCTTCCTGCCTCAGCTCTTTTGCTTTAGCAGTGATTGCGAGTGTTTTCGATGGTGTAAGTGTTTTTACTCGGTTTGCCAAATCCATGTTATTAAACCAACTTTCTGAATGTTCTTAGTAAAAAAATTGATAAAAAAAGGAAGCGATCCGGTTATTTAAACATGCTCGATAACCGGAACTGCTCTCTCAATTCGCCGTCCTCCATGGAAATGTAATCATACACATAGCGGCTGGCCTGGTCTTTATACGTAATTTCCCATAAAGGCTCCTGCCTGATCATGGCTGGTCCGATCCTGACAAGCGAGCAGGAAGCACATTCCCGCTGCCAGCCGTCCAAGGCATGATCCCTGCTGATGATGTCTTTCTCCTCCAGCATGACAGCTTTCCCCTTACTTTTCACAGGCATAAAAATTATTTTTTTGCGATGGCTTTTGTCTTCTCCAAATACAATATTATAAGCGGGATTTCCGCTGAACCGTTCGGCTTCAGCAGCTTTGGCAAGGCCGTGTTTGCGGATGGCTTCATCCTTTGCCTTGGCCAGTCCCTGGTTCTTGCCGTTCATGGTCTGATTATATAATGTCACCCCAAGCGCAATCACTGCTATAAACAGGACACTTGCAATCAGGATGATCCATTTTCCCCAGCTCATGCCGGCAGAACGATTATATCGGCTTCGTTTCATTTTCTCAACTGCCTTTTAATGAAGATGCGCATGCCGCTGTTTTTATCATAAATTGCTACTCATAAACAGCCGGCCGGGCAGCATAATAAACGTATATTATGGACCCATACTCATCATATCATACTGATGTGCTGCAGGGTATGTCAGTATGATTTCTTTTTATTTTAATTTATTTCACTGCAAAAATAAAGAAGAACTTGGCTAAAACCATTGCTTCGCTTTTTCGAGCAGCACAGCTGTTGAATCATAGGTCATCGGCACTTTTGGAATCGACTTGATAAAGTACCGTCCATAGCTGGATTTCTTCAGGCGTGAATCACATACAAAGACAATGCCGCGGTCATGCCGGGAACGGATCAGCCTGCCAAATCCCTGTTTAAAGCGTATGACAGCATTGGGCAGTGATAAATCATAAAATGCATTTCTGCCTTCAGCCTCCATTGCTTTTGCCTTTGCTTCATATACAGGCTGGTTTGGCGGAAGAAACGGCAGCCTGGCAATAACAAGGCAGGACAAATCTTCCCCTGGGATGTCAATGCCTTCCCAAAATGAGTTCGTGCCGAGCAGAATCGCTTTATCATACGATTGGAAATTCTTTTTCAGCCTTGTTCTGCTCCCGCTTGTGATCCCCTGTGCAATCAGCACATACTCTTCATCATCCATAAATTCCTTCAGCAGATAATACGAACGCTTCAGCATATCAAAGGACGTAAACAGCACAAGCATCCGGCCTTCTGTTATTTCTGCGAGCGAGAAGACCGCTTCACATACTGAATAGATAAAGTCATCCAGATTTTCCTTGCGGATATCGGGAAAATCGTCTGGAACAAGCAATTGTACCTGTTCATCATATTTGAATGGTGAAGCAATCTTCTTCTCCATAATCTTGGTTTGATCCAGACCAAGGCGCTCACGTGCATAGGCAAAGGAACCGTTCATCGTCAGCGTAGCGCTAGCCAGCACAATGCTGTCTTTTGCTGCAAAAAATTGTTCAGCAAGCTGTTCAGATACAGAAGCCGGTTCACTGAACAGATAGACCGCATTTTTCGCACCCTTCGCTTCGATTTCAACCCATTTAACTTCATTTTCATTATGGAGCAGGAACATTTGTTCAAGACTTTCAATATAAAATTGAAGCCGTTCAACAGCTAACCTGAGCTCATCTAATTCCTGCATGCCAGGTCCGGCGGCTTCAATTAGCTGGCTGCGCATTTCCAGCAGATAGTGGACAAGATCACGGAATTGGAAAATAAGCCGTTCGGCCATTTCCTGTATCGCATTCCATGCTTTAGCCGTTTCATTTTCCGGTTCAAAACGGTACTGTATTCTGCCCGTATCGCTGTATGAATTTAGCTTTCTTTCCTTTACATACGAGAAGATATACCGGAAAAAGCTGTCCAACTCATGGATTGCTTCCTTAAAAACATGATCCCAGCGGCCAAGCAGAAAATCATCAAACAGCCCAGATGATTTTCGAACCAGCCGGCCGACAAGATCGTTCTCATCCGTGGCTCCGATGTCGTTCAAGGCATACTGCATATGAACGTAATCAAGTTTAAGACCGTAGCGTCTGGAAGCTGCCCCCTCAAACTGATGCGCTTCATCCAATATGGCTTTCCTGTATGGCGGCAAAAGTTCGTAATCGCTGGCCATATCGGCACAGAGCAGGGCGTGGTTTGTAATGACAAGGTCTGCACGCTGAGCTTTTTTTCTAGCAATTTGATAATAGCTGTGACGCAGCCAGGACGAATGAGGATTCAGCTCGCCTTCTGCTTCGGCTGACACGCGTTTATAAAAATGATAGCCATTGGAGGGCAGCTGAATTTCATCAATATCGCCTGTTTCTGTTTCGGTAATCCAGACGAGAAGCATGGCTTTTGACAGGGCAATGTCGTAATTGCCAATCTCCGGCTGTTGCAGCTCAAACGCCAGCTTTTCCAAACTTAAATAATGATACTTGCCTTTCAGCAGTGCCGCAGCGAAAGAAAACGGAACAAGTTTGGAAACAAGCGGAATTTCTTCATCCAAAAGCTGGGATTGAAGCTGGGTCGTATAGGTGCTGATGACTATGCGTTCATTGCGTTTCACTGCTTCATACAGCGCTGGCAGCAAATAGCCCAGCGTCTTTCCTGTTCCTGTTTCTGCTTCAACCAAAGCATGTTTTTTGGATTCAAAGGCATCAAAGATCAATTCAGACATATCTCTTTGTCCTGTCCGTTTTTCATAGCCTGCAAATTCATTTTCCAGCCTGCCTGATTCCTCGTAAATATCATCCAGGTATTCATTAAAAGAAACCGAAAGCTCCCGTGCTTCTTTCTGTTCCACATGGATCTTTTTAAAAGCGAGTCCGTGATGGCTGACAATATCAGACTGCTCCCCGCTCCCAGGCGCAAAGGATTCAAGATTATCGTCCAGCAGGACAGAGAGGTCTGATTTCAGCACCTTTTGCAGCTTGCCAAGGTGAACAATGGTTTCCACTGGCAGGCTGGACAGCTTTTCCCGCAGTGTCAGGAACAGCCGGGCTGTGACAAACGCATCAGCAAGAGCTCGGTGCGGCGCATCGTGGAAGATGCCCAGGTGTTCGGCAATTTGGGAAAGCTTGTAGCTCGGTGCCTGCGGATGCAAAATTCTCGAAAGCTCAACCGTGTCAAGTACCGGACATTCCAGCTTATTCTGGCCTGCAGCCTTCAACTCATCATTAAGAAACCCTAAATCAAAGGGGACATTATGGGCGATCAGGCGAGCACCTTCGAATTTGCTGCGGATCGCTGCAGCCACTTCAGAAAAAATGGGCGCATTGCTGACATCCTGCTCAGAAATACCCGTCAGATTTGTAATGAAGGGCGGAATTTTCCGCTGGGGATTCAAGAAGGTTGAATATTGTTCAACAATCTCGCCATTTTCAATCGTTACAATGCCAATTTCTATAATTTTGTCATCTTTGGCCGAAGCATGCCCGGTTGTTTCCAAATCAACGACTACAAATTTTTCCATATTCCCCCACCTGGCCTTCTTAGCAGTTTCCGCATAAAAATGAAAACTCTTATCATGTTGCGGATAAGAGCTTCCTGTTCTCTGGATGAGCTACATTATGGTCATCGGCGGTTCCTGGTCGATGATTTCCATAACCTCATTCGCTTCATTCATAATGGCGACTTTCGGCTTGAAGCTTCGCAGCTCTTCTTCGCTTACGAGGGCATACGATACGATGATAACGATATCCCCTTTTTGCACAAGCCGGGCTGCCGCTCCATTCAGACAGATAACGCCTGAACCGCGCTCTCCAGGAATGACATATGTTTCAAGCCGGGCTCCATTATTATTGTTCACCACTTGCACCTTCTCATGTGGCAGGATATCGACTTGTTCAAGTATATCAGCATCAATGGTAATGCTTCCGACATAATTGAGGTCCGCCTCCGTGACACGGGCGCGGTGTATTTTGCCTTTCATGATTGTTCGAAACATCATATGGTCCCCCTATTGCCTATTGCAACGGCTGGTCCGCTTCAAGGATCAGATTATCAATCAGCCGGGCTTTTGAGAACTTAACGGCAGCCGCCAAGATCGCCCGCTGGCCGACCGTTTCCAGGCATTCCAGTTCTGGATAGCTTAAAAGTTCAACATAATCTATTGTACCAGTTGTGGAGCGATTAATCATCTCCACTGCGGCAGCTATAATTCTGTCCGGATTCCGTTCACCTTTGGCAAATACTTTTTCGGCTGCTTTTAAGGCTTGATAGATCTGAGGTGCTTCCGCTCTTTCGGTTTCACTTAAATAGACATTTCGGCTGCTCTTTGCCAGCCCATCCGCTTCCCGAACAATCGGCACGCCTATAATGTCAATCGGGAAGTTCAGGTCCTCCACAAATGCCTGAATGACAGCTAGCTGCTGGGCATCTTTCTGGCCAAAGTAAGCGCGGTCCGGCTGAACAATATGAAACAGCTTAGCGAGGACTGCCACAACACCATCGAAATGGCCTGGGCGTGATTTGCCGCAAAGCACATTCGTCCGCTTCTTCATATGAAGCTCGATGCTCATTTCTTTCGGATACATGGTTTCTGCAGATGGGATAAACAAATAGTCGATGCCTGCTTGTTCAGCCATCTCGGCATCCCGCTCTTCATTCCTTGGATAACTTTCAAAGTCTTCATTTGGCCCAAATTGCAGCGGATTCACAAAAATGCTGGCAACCGCTGTCTGGTTTTCTTTGACTGCCCGTTCCATTAAGGAAAGATGGCCCTCGTGCAGGAAGCCCATTGTCGGCACGAATCCAATCTCTCCTGTTTGGCTTTGCTTTAATTTTTTCTGCAATTCTTCCGGTGTCCTGATTATTTCCATCATGTCTCAACCTTTGTCTGAAAGTATTTACGTGAATGAATGCGGGTCGTCCGGGAAAGCAGCCTCTTTGACTTCTTTAATAAACGTGCGGATTCCT
>Ga0153921_1000759_pt1 | contig 15816 bp, 13 predicted proteins | sample TSNJ005MetaG_FD_104691 | JGI IMG/M metagenome (GOLD analysis project Ga0153921, IMG submission 104691) | Attine ant fungus gardens microbial communities from New Jersey, USA - TSNJ005 MetaG | ecosystem: Host-associated > Fungi > Mycelium > Unclassified | place: USA: New Jersey, Brendon T. Byrne... | reverse complement strand
TTCGCCCAGCGCCAGCGGTGCCTGCACCGACAGGTAGTTGTACTGCGCCGGCAACTGAAACTTCATACCGATCAGATCGGCTTCGTTACTGCCGTAACCGTGCAGGAAAATCACCAGCGGCCGGGTGTCCGCGTCCGGGTGAACCTGCTCGATGTACTTGAGCGGCAGGTCACTTTGCAGCGTGGTCTGCGCGTGAACGGCGCTGGACGCCAGGAGGGTCAACAGGGCAAACGCCTTCAACATAAAGTCTTCCTTCACCGAGTGTCGGGTTTCGGGAGAGCCTAACAGCCTTGATCTGCATCACCCACCCCTGTAGGAGCTGCCGAAGGCTGCGATCTTTTGATCTTGCTTTTAAAAGTCAAAGTCAAAGTCAAAAGATCGCAGCCTTCGGCAGCTCCTACAGGGGTAGGTGAGATCTGGACTCAGTCGTTGATCAGCTTGCCCGCCCGGATCGGCTCACGCCCTGCCACTTTGGCCTGCCAGATCCCCGGCTGGGTGTAACGCCCGCGATCAATCGCGAACAGTACGCCGCTGGTGCCAGCGCGCACGGTGGTCAGTCGGTCGTTCAACGGGTCCACCACCTCGAACAGCGCTTCGCCCTTCTCCACCCATTCCCCGGCATTGCGCAGGAAACTGACCACGCCATGGTGCGGCGCGAACAGGTATTCGGTGCCTTCGAACGGCATGCCTTCGCAGCACTCGCTCGGCGCTGCCGGCCATTCGCCGCTGATCAAACCCTGCTCGGCGAGAAACCCGAGAATCGCCTCACAATTGGCCTGCGCCTGATCGACCCGGGTGTCGCCCATGCTGCCCAGCTCCAGGGTGGTGGCGAGGTTGGCCGGCGGGATTGCCGCGTTCGGAAACGCCCGGGCCAGACGCAGCCACGGCGATGAGCACGATTCGTCGAACGAACTGCCGCCGGAGTCTTCGCACAGCAAGGCCACGCCAGCCTTCAGGCGCGCCGCCAGTGATTGCCAGCGCGGCCAGTGTTGCGGCAGCGCGTAGATATGAATCGCTGCATCGAAATCGCAATGCAAATCCAGGGTGATATCGGCGTCGCAGGCATGGCGCAGCAGCAAGCGGTGCAGCGCTTCCAGTTGCGAGGCCGGGGCCGGCAGCTCGTCAAGCACCTGACCCATGGTCTGGCGGATCAACGCGATATTGGCTTCGGCATCGCTGCCCAGCCGCTCGCCGATCCGCGCCGCCACCGGTGCGCTGAGTTCAACGAACGAGCGGTTGAAATTCTTGCCGCTGCCCAGCTCGAAGCGGCCCATGTGGCTGCCTTGCAAATGCTGGTCGAGGCCGATCGGGTTGGCCACCGGCACCAGCTCGATCACGCCTTGCAGGCGACCCTGCTGTTCCAGTTCGCTGAGGCGCTGCTTGAGTTCCCACGCGGTGCGCATGCCCGGCAGCTCGTCGGCGTGCAGGCTGGCCTGGATGTACACCTTGCGGCTGCCGGCGCCGTAACGGAAGACGCTGAGAGAACGTTCGCTGCCCAGATGGCTCCAGGGCAGGACATGGTCGATGCGTTGCATGAGAAAACTCCTGAATGGCTGGATCACGCAGATCCCCTGTAGGAGTGAGCCTGCTCGCGATAGCGGTGTGTCAGGCACTGAAGCGGCTGACTGTTAAACCGCTATCGCGAGCAGGCTCACTCCTACAGGGTTCTCCTATGAATCAGAGCACAAAAAAAGTGGCCACCGCATTCACGGGGCCACTTTTTTCTACGGCGTATTAATGGCCGTACACATCAAAGTCGAAGTACTTGTCCTGGACTTTCTTGTACTCGCCATTGGCGCGGATTTCGGTGATGGCCTTGTTGAATTTCTCGGCCAGCGCGGTATCGCCCTTGCGCACCGCGATGCCGGCGCCACCGCCGAAGTACTTGGCGTCTTCGTAGGTCGGGCCGACAAATTCGAAGCCTTTGCCGGCGTCGGTCTTCAGGAAACCGTCGCTGAGGTTGACCGAGTCGGCCAGCATTGCGTCAAGACGACCGGACTTCATGTCGAGGTTGGCTTCCTGCTGCGAGCCATAACGCACCACTTCAAACCCGGCGTCCTTGGCCATGTCGGTGGCATAACGGTCGTGGGTACTGGCGCGCAGCACGCCGACTTTCTTGCCCTTGAGCTGGGTCAGCGGATCAGTGATACCCGAGCCTTCCTTCATCACGAAGCGCGCCGGGGTGTGGTAGTACTTGATGGTGAAATCGACGTTCTTCTTGCGGTCGTCGGTGATGGTCATCGAGGACAGGATCGCGTCGATCTTCTTCACTTTCAGCGCCGGGATCAAGCCGTCGAATTCCTGCTCGACCCACACGCATTTGACGTCCATCTGTTTGCACAGTGCATCACCGATATCGACGTCGAACCCGGTGAGTTTGCCGTCAGCGGTTTTCATCGAGAATGGCGGGTAAGCGGCTTCAATCCCCAGACGAATCGGTTTGGCGTCTTCGGCCACAGCGGTCAGGGACAGCATCGACAGTGCCAGGGCACCGAGCATCACTAGCTTCTTCATTTATTACTCCTGTGTGCGGAGGCTTTTATTGGCAGCTTTCGATTAGGCGTTCGGTCATGGCCATTTAGCGGCAAAAACCGAAGTGGCCGGCAGTCTATGGCGGCGCGCACAGGGCAAATTGTGTTTAAGCGACAAATACTTACAGAAAATCGGCGCGACCGTTGACCGGGATCAACGCTGCGCCGACATGGTGCAAAGGCTGTAGGACAAACCCTCAAAAATCACCCAATTCGCCTGTGTAGGAGCTGCCGAAGGCTCGGGCCGCGTTCGGACGATCTTTTGATCTTTAAAAATCAAAAGATCGCAGCCTGCGGCAGCTCCTACAAAAGCATTCAGCATTCGCAGGCGATGGGGGTTTTGGCGGGCTGTTCGACGCTCAGCGTAAAGCCTTCATCCAGCCACCCGGTCACGCCCCCGATCATCTCCTTGACCGGGTAACCCAGCGCCGCGAGCTTCACCGCTGCCTTGTTGGCGCCGTTGCAGTGCGGGCCGGCGCAATAGACCACGAACAGCGTGTTCTTCGAGTAACCCGCCAGGCCTTCGGCCGTCAGCAAGCGCGTCGGGATATTGATCGCACCCGGCACATGACCGCGCTCGAATGCCAGTGGCCCGCGTACATCGACCAGGACAAAATCGACTTCATCGGCCTCCTGGCTGCCGTACACGTCAGAGCAATCGGTTTCAAACGTCAGACGGTTGCTGAAGTGCATCAGGGCAATCGCCGACGGTGCAGCAGGAATTTCGCGAACCAGGCTGGTCATTCTGTGTAGCTCCTGTGTCTGTTGAGGTGTGAACAGACTTTATCGGGGCAGAACCTGGCGCTACAGTGGCGCACAAGACACTCACCGGGAATTTTCCGCCAAATGCCTGACTCACCTGGATTGGTCGCGATTCTGGCCTACGACGGCCTCTGTACCTTCGAGTTCGGGATTGCCGTGGAGGTCTTCGGCCTCGCCCGGCCGGAGTTCGATTTCCCGTGGTACGAGCACCGCATCGTGGCCGTCGACCAAGGGCCGATGCGCGCCATGGGCGGGATTCAGGTGCTGGCCGACGGTGGCCTGGAGCTTCTGGCGCAGGCGCGCACCGTCATCGTTCCCGGTTGGCGTGACCGCGATGCCCCGGTGCCGACGGCTCTGCTTGATGCCTTGCGCCAGGCCCACGCGCAGGGCGCGCGGCTGCTGTCGATCTGCTCCGGAGTATTTGTGCTGGCCGCCAGCGGTTTGCTCGACGGCCATGGTGCGACGACCCATTGGCGCTACACCGATGAGCTGGCGCGGCGCTTCCCGGCGATTGCGGTTGATCCGGATGTGCTTTACGTCGACGCCGGCCAGTTGATCACTTCTGCAGGCAGCGCTGCCGGCATCGACGCCTGCCTGCATCTGGTGGCCCGAGACTTCGGCACCCAGGTTGCCAACGCGGTGGCCCGGCGCCTGGTGATGTCGCCGCAACGCACCGGCGGTCAGGCGCAGTTCATCCCCACCCCCGTCAGCCCGACACCGCGCAGCGACCTGTCGCGGGTGATGCAATGGGCTCGCGAGCGCCTGCATCAGCCACTGGAAGTGCGCGATCTGGCCAGCGAAGCGGCGATGAGTGAACGCACCTTTTTACGGCGCTTTACCGAAGCCTGCGGGCAATCCCCCAAGGCGTGGCTGCAACACGAACGGCTGGCCCGGGCACGGGAACTGCTGGAAAGCACCGTGCAGAACACCGAGCAGATCGCCCAGCGTTGCGGTTATCGCTCGGTGGAAAGTTTTCGCGTGGCGTTTCGCAGCGTGGTCGGGGTGCCGCCGTCGGTGTATCGGGAGCGGTTCGGGCGAGAGGTCAAAGCCATTTCCTGAGGTGGCTGTGATGACCCCTTCGCGAGCAGGCTCGCTCCCACATTTGAAATGCGTTCCCTGCTCGCGAAGGGGCCAGCCCTGACCGACATCATCTAGGGCTTGCGCAACAGATAGGTATCCATGACCCACCCATGCTCGGCCCGGGCAGCCTTGCGCACCCGCTCGATCTCCTCCGCCACGTCCTTGAGCTTGCCACTGAGCAAGATCTCATCCGGCGTCCCCAGATAGGCCCCCCAGTAAATCTGCGTCTCCTGATCCGCCACCTGATGGTAGGAATCTTCAGCATCGAGCATCACCACCAGGCTGTCGGTGTCACTCACCAGCCCCGCCGCCAGACGCCGGCCCGTGGTGATCTCGATTGAGCGCCCGATGCTGTTCAAAGGCACCTTGTGCTGTGCCGCCAAGGCTTGAACGCTGGTAATCCCCGGGATCACTTCAAATTCGAACGCACAGCGGCCTGACGTCAGAATCGCCTGCAGGATACGAATCGTGCTGTCGTACAGCGCCGGGTCACCCCACACCAGAAAACCGCCGCACTCCCCGTCAGCCAATTCTTCATTGATAAGCCGCTCGAAGGTTTCCTGCTTGGCGCGGTTCAGATCATCGACCGCGCGGGTGTAGTCCACTTCGCCGCGCTCGCGCTCAGGGCTGGGGGCTTCGGCGAAGCGATACGCAGGATCGGTGATGTAACGCTCACAGATTTCCCTTCGCAGATCGATCAGCTTGTCCTTGCTCGAACCTTTATCCAGCAAAAAGAACACGTCCACCTGATTGAGCGCCTTCACCGCCTGCATCGTGATGTAGTCGGGGTTTCCGGCGCCGATGCCGATGACCAGCAGTCGTTTCATCACAGTGCTCCTGCAAGATCGTTACCTGGCAAGCGTAGCCGCCAGATCCCGTTGAAACGCAGTTCAATTGCAGCCAGCGGTTCAACATCAATGGCGTTGAACGCCAGCCCCTGCACCACCTGCATCAGAGCAGCTCGCACCACGAAAGGATGGGTGACGGCCACGATGTGCCCCGATTCGCCTTGCAGGCTGGCAAGCCATGCTGCCACGCGTGCGCCCAGTTGCATCACCGACTCGCCACCATGGGGCGCGGCGTGCGGATCGCTGATCCACGCCTGCAGAGCCTCGGCCTCGTTCAGTTGCAGGTCCTTGATCGCTTGCCCGTGCCAGCGCCCCCAATCGCAATCGCGCAGCGCTTCGTCCGCCTGCGGCGTTGCACAAAACCATTCGGCGGTCTGACGAGTACGCAATTCCGGCCCGCACAACACATGGCTGGCGCTGGCGAATCGTGTCGCCAGCGTTACGAGCGCTGAAGGCTGATTTTCAACAGGTTCGTTCGTAGGAAAACGCGCCAATTTCTGTGCGACGGTTCGTGCATGGCAAATCAGAGTCAAACGGATGGATTGCACAGGGTTGCACTCGACAAAAACAGGTAATTCGGCGCCATCTGGGCGTTCTTGCGGCTATTGTGCCGCAAACCGTGAGTTTGCGGCGATCCTGCCAAGGACTCGCGCAACGCTTCGCCATTGGAAAAACGGCAATGTCTGACACACCAATAGGCAATGGACTACAAGCGCCAGCGACAACGGTGCAGGCCTTGTTACACATGGCTCTGACACAAGTTAAACGCTGAATCGCTACCGCTAAAAATTCACTAGACATGTAGCGTGCGTTACATAAATACTGTTTTAACGGATTATGAAGCGAATTCAACACCCCCCATCCAGCAGGAGCCCGGATGCCACCTCTCAGAGACCTGATCACCGATCCCGGCCTGGACCTGACGCCCTCGGAACGCAAAGTCATCCGCGCTCTGCTCGATCAGTATCCACGCAACGGTCTGGGCCCGATGGCGCGTCTGGCCGAACACGCCGGGGTCAGCGATCCGACCATTGTGCGTCTGGTGAAAAAACTCGGTTTCAGCGGTTATGCCGAATTTCAGGACGCGCTGCTCAGCGACATGGACCACCGGCTGCGCTCGCCGCGCACGCTGCTGCAACCGCGCTCGCACCTGAACAAGGACGATGTCTGGGGCCATTACCTGGCCGACAGCCAGCGCCTGATCGTGGAAACCCAGGCGCTGACCCAGCCTGAAGATGTGCGGATCCTCGTCGACTGGCTGCTCGACACCCGACATCAGGTCTACTCCTTCGGCGGGCGTTTCAGCAGTCTGATGGCCCACTACCTGCTCAATCACCTGCGCCTGCTGCGCCCCGGCTGTTTTGCCCTGGAGGACAACGCGCAGTTGCCCGACCGATTGTTCGATCTGCAGCGTCAGGACGTCGTGCTGCTGTTCGATTACCGCCGCTATCAGACCCAGGCCCTGCGCGTGGCCAGCGGTGCGAAAAGCCGCAACGCACGGGTGGTGCTGTTCACCGACGTCTACGCCTCGCCGCTGCGTGAGCTGGCCGACCTGATCATCAGCGCCCCGGTGGAGTCGGCTTCACCGTTCGACACCATGGTCCCGGCACTGGCCCAGGTCGAAGCACTGATTGCCTGTCTGACCTTGCGCAGCCACGATCTGGCCGATCGCCTGGAAGGCATCGACGCCCTGCGCAACGAGTTCAACACCCACCTGCTGGAGGATAAATAAGGATGTTCAGCCTTCCCCACCGCTCGCCGCGGGACTTGCCGTTTGTCACCGACCACACCGCGTTGCTGTTGGTGGACATGCAGCGGGCCTGGCTCGAACCGCAGTTCGATCCGCACCTGAACGGACCGGACGCCGAGTATTTCCTGACCCGCGCGCACATGCAGGTGGTGCCCAATCAACGCCGCTTGCTCAGTGCCTTTCGCGAGGCGCGGCAGAACGTGCTGCACACCATTATCGAAAGCCTGACCGCCGATGGTCGCGACCGCTCGCTGGACCACAAGCTTTCGGACATGCATTTGCCCAAGGGCAGCGTGCAGGCGCGCATCATCGACGACCTGACGCCGGTGGAAAACGAGATCGTCCTGCCCAAGACCTCATCCGGCGTGTTCAATTCGACCAACATCGATTACGTGCTGCGCAACCTCGAAACCCGCCATCTGATCATCGCCGGCATCGTCACCGACCAGTGTGTCGACATGGCCGTGCGTGACGCCGCCGACCGTGGCTATCTGGTGACACTGGTCGAAGACGCCTGCGCCACTTACACCCCGGCGCGACATGACGCCTGCCTGAACGCGATCAAGGGTTACTGCTGGATCACCGACACGCAAACCGTGCTCGGCCGCGTGCAGGAGATGCGTCCATGAGCGAGCGCCTGACGCCGTTGCCGATGACCACCATCGTCACCACCGACCTGATCGGCATCACCCGTGGCCGCTCTTTCCCCACCGACGAGCTGGAGCATTATCGGGCGGCCGGCTGCGGCTGGGTGCCGGCCAACAGCGCGCTGACCCCGCAAGATGTCATCGCCCAGACCAACCCGTGGGGCGCTTACGGCGACTTGCGGCTGATCCCTGATCTGGCCAGCCGCGTGACCGTCAACAACGGTCCGGACACGGCAGCGCCGGCGCTGGATTTCATTCATGGCGATATTCGCGAGACCGATGGCCGGCCATGGGGCGCCTGCCCGCGCACGTTGCTGCGCGATGAAATCGAACGCTATCGCGATGAGCTGGGCTTGCAGGTCAACGCCGCGTTCGAGCACGAATTCAATCTGCATGCAGGCTTTGCCGAGCATCTGGCGTTTTCCCTTGAGGCTCAGCGCCAGGGTGCCGAATTCGGCGGCTGGCTGCTCAGCGCCCTGCGCGCCGGTGGCGTCGAGCCGGAAATGTTCCTGCCCGAATACGGCAAGCACCAATACGAAATCACCTGCCGCCCGACCCTCGGTGTGGCGGCGGCGGACCGCGCCGTCAACGTGCGTGAAATCACCCGCGAGATCGCCCGCCAAATGGGCCTGGACCTGAGCTTCGCGCCGAAAACCGCAGCCGACGCGGTGTGCAACGGCGTGCACCTTCACGTCAGCCTGCTCGACCTGCAAGATCAGCCGATGCTTTACGACGCGGGCACCAGCAACGGCCTGTCGACGCTCGGCCAGCATTGGGCGGCGGGCATCCTGCATTACCTGCCGGCATTGTGTGCGTTCACCGCGCCGACCCCGGTGTCGTATGAACGCCTGCAACCACATCACTGGAGCGCGTCCTATGCGTGCCTGGGACAGCAGAACCGTGAAGCGGCGCTGCGCATTTGTCCGACCGTGAGCCTGGGCGGCAAATCGGTGGCGGCGCAATACAACCTGGAGTTCCGTGCGATGGACGCCACGGCCTCGCCGCACCTGGCGATGGCAGCGCTGCTGATTGCCGGACGCCTGGGCGTCCAGCAGCGGCTGGCGCTCAACGCCATTACCGATGAAATTCCCGATTCACTCAACACCGAACAACGCAAGGATCGGGGCATCGTCGCCCTGCCCGCCTCGCTGGCTCAGGCACTGGATTGCCTGCGCCGCAGCACTGACCTCAATCAGGCGCTGCCGAGTGCGTTGCTCGACACCTACTTCGCCCTTAAAACCGAGGAACTGGCGCTGACGGAACAGCTCTCCCCCGCTGACCTGTGTGAGCACTATGCACGCCTGTACTGAATCCGCCGAGCTTGGGTTGTATACCCGCCCGGTCTACAACCTGAGTCGTGAAGATTCGACGAACCCGTTGATCCTGGTGTGTGAACACGCCAGTCGCTATATCCCCGAGGCCTTGAACAATCTGGGCCTGGACGAGGCAGCCGCGCGCGAGCACATCGCCTGGGACATCGGCGCGCTGCAACTGGCCGAGCAATTGGCCGAAAAACTCGGCGCGACCTTGTTGAGCGCCAACTATTCACGGCTGTTGATCGATCTCAACCGCCCTCGGCATGCCCCCGACAGCATTCCGATGCAAAGCGAGATCTATCAGGTGCCGGGCAACCGCGAACTGGATGAAGCGACCCGTGAATACCGGCGCCAGTGCCTGTTCAAACCGTTTCATGCACGCTTGCAGACGTTGATCGACGAGCGTGTCGCTCAAGGCCAGCCAGTGCGGGTGGTAGGGATTCACAGTTTTACCCCGGTGTATTACGGCCAGCCGCGTCCACTGGAAGTCGGCGTGCTGTTCGGTCAGGCCAGCGCCTATGCGCAACGGCTGATCGACGGTCTCGGCCGGCATCCGCTGAAAGTGGCAGGGAACCAGCCGTACCGGATCGATCCGCTGGGCGACATGACCGTACCGGTGCATGGCGATGCCCGAGGGCTGGATTCGGTGCTGATCGAGGTGCGCAACGACCTGTTGCGCAGTCCCGAAGCGGTCTCGCGCTGGGCTGAATATCTCGCGCCATTGCTGTAATCAATGTTGTGGAAAACACTGCCGACGCTGTACACGATGGACCGACATAACAACTAAAAACGCTTGATTGGATGACAAGGAGTTCGCTTCATGGAAATAGAAGAGTTCGGCTACAAACAGGAGTTGAAACGTAGCCTGACGCTCACCGACCTGGTGATCTACGGGATGATCTTCATGATCCCCATCGCCCCGTTCGGTGTGTATGGCTACGTCAACGCCGAAGCACCGGGAATGGTGCCTTTGGCGTACATCATCGGCATGGTGGCAATGGTGTTCACCGCGTTGAGCTACGGCAGCATGGCCAAGGCTTTTCCGATCGCCGGCTCCGTGTATTCCTACGCGCAACGCGGCCTCAACCAGCACGTCGGCTTCCTGGCAGGCTGGCTTATGCTGCTCGACTACCTGCTGATTCCGCCGCTGCTGTACGTCTACGCGGCGATGGCCCTGAACCATCTGTACCCGGACATTCCGAAGGTCGGCTTCATTCTGGCGTTTCTGGTCAGCGCGACATTCGTCAACCTGCGCGGCATCACCTTCACCGCCCGCATGAACATCATTTTCCTGCTGGCGCAGCTTGTTGTGCTGGGGATCTTCCTGTTCTACGCCTGGACCGCCCTGCACAACGGCGGTGGCAACGGCGAGCTGACCCTGGCGCCGCTGTATCACCCGGAAACGTTCAACTTCGCCCTGCTGATGCAAGCGGTGTCGATTGCGGTGCTGTCGTTCCTCGGTTTCGATGCGATCTCGACGCTCGCCGAAGAGATCAAGGGAGACCCGGGCAAAAGCGTCGGCCGGGCGGCGCTGATCACGCTGGTGGTGATGGGCGTGATTTTCGTCGTGCAGACCTGGATCGCTACCGATCTGGCCGCTGGCATGGGTTTCAAGTCCGCCGACACCGCGTTCTACGAAATCGCCGAAATCGCGGCCGGCAGCTGGCTGGCGACGCTGACCGGCGTGGCGACCGCGCTGGCCTGGGGCGTCGCCGTGGCGATCACCTCGCAAGCCGCCGTGTCGCGTCTGCTGTTCGGCATGGCCCGCGACGGCAAGTTGCCGAAAGTGCTGGCCAAAGTGCACCCGAAGCACAACACCCCGTACCTGAGCATTTATCTGGTGGCGGTGCTGTCGCTGATGATCTGCTACCTGTTCATCAATTCGGTCGACACCCTGACCTCGCTGGTCAACTTCGGTGCCCTCAGCGGTTTCATGCTGCTGCACCTGACAGTGATCAACTACTACTGGCGTCGGCAGAAGTCCGGTCAGGTGATCCGTCACCTGATTTGCCCGGTCATCGGCTTCATCATCGTCGCGGCCATCATGTACAACATGGGCGTCGATGCGCAGAAACTCGGCCTGATCTGGATCGCCCTGGGCCTTGTGTACCTGTTCTTCCTGAACAAGCTCGGCGCCAGCACCGCGCTGCCTGATCCGAGCAATGGCTGACAAGAAAAAGAGCGGCGTCTGACAACAAATCAGGCGACCGCCGATTTAAAGCGTGGCAACCGACAGTGATAGTCAGGTTCGGTGAGGATCACCGAACCCTTTGATACAGGAGTGCATCCATGCTGGTCTTTCGCCCAGTCGAGCAAACCGACCTGCCCCAATTGCAGCAACTGGCCCGCGACAGCCTGGTCGGCGTCACGTCGTTGCCGGACGACAGCGAGCGTCTGCGCGAAAAAATCGCCGGTTCCTGCGCCTCGTTCGACAGTGCAATTGAGGCGCAAGGCCCGGAAAACTACTTCTTCGTCCTGGAAGACCTTGACCGGCAGCGGCTGGTCGGCTGCTCGGAAATCCTCGCCACGGCCGGTTTCAACGAGCCGTTCTACAGCCTGCGCAACCGCCACTTCACCAGCGCCTCGCGGGAATTGAACATCGAGCACGGCGTGCCGGCGCTGTCACTGTGCCACGACCTCAACGACCACACCCTGCTGCGCGGCTTTCACATCGACAACGCGCTGGTGGGCAGCGCTTTTTCCGAATTACTGTCGCGGGCGCGTCTGCTGTTCATCGCCGCGCACGCCCAACGCTTTGCCGAGGCGGTGATCACCGAAATCGTCGGCTACAGCGACGAGAACGGCCAATCGCCGTTCTGGGATGCGCTGGGCAAGCACTTCTTCGACCTGCCCTATGTCGAGGCCGAGCGCCTGTGCGGTCTGCAGAGCCGCGCATTTCTCGCCGAACTGATGCCGCAATACCCGATTTACGTGCCGATGCTGCCTCTGGCAGCGCAGGAATGCATTGGCCGGATTCACCCCGACGGTCAGGAAGCCTTCGACATCCTTGAGCGCGAAGGCTTCGAAACCAACAGCTACATTGATCTGTTCGATGCCGGACCTACGTTGTATGCGCGCACGGCCAACATCCGTTCGATTGCCCGCAGCCAGACTGTCACCGTGCGCCAGCAGACCTGTATCGATGCTCGCGGCCGCTTCCTGCTCGGCAACGATGGCTTGCAGGGCTACCGGGCGATCGTTGCCGAACTGGATTACCAACCCGGACTACCGCTGCCACTCACACCTGCCATGTGTGCGGCGTTGAACGTGACCGATGGCAACCTGATCCGGTTGATAGCCCTGTGAACCACGCCCGGTTTCGCCGCCAACGACAGTGCCCGAACAGGCGCGCAGAAGGAGTTTTTGCATGATCGTCCGTCCGGTCAAAGTCAGCGATCTGCCAGCGTTGATGGCACTCGTGCAGCAGGCAGGCCCCGGGTTCACCACCCTGCCTGCCAATGAGGATCGCCTGGCCCACCGTGTGCGCTGGGCACAGCGTGCGTTCGCCGAACAAGTGGAACGTGCCGACGCCGACTACCTGTTCGTGCTTGAGGACGACGACCTGCGCGTGGTCGGGGTCAGTGCCCTGACAGGCGCTATCGGCCTGCGCGAGCCGTGGTACAACTATCGGGTTGGCGTTACCGTCAGTTCGGCACCTGATCTTGGCATTTCGCGGCAGATACCCACGTTGTTTCTCAACAACGAACTCACTGGCCAGTCGGAGCTGTGTTCACTGTTCCTGCAACCGGATCAACGTCACGGCACCAACGGCCGTCTGTTGTCGTTGGGGCGCTTGCTGTTCGTTGCCGAATTCCCGCAACTGTTTGGCGAAAAGATGATCGCCGAACTGCGTGGCAGTGCCGATGAACTGGGCTGCTCGCCGTTCTGGGACAGTCTGGGGCGGCACTTTTTCAAAATGGATTTCAGCCACGCCGATCACTTGTCGGGGCTGGGCAACAAGTCGTTCATTGCCGAACTGATGCCACGCCAGCCGCTTTACACCTGCCTGCTCACTCAACAGGCCCAGGCGGTCATCGGCCAGCCGCACCCCAACACCGAGCCGGCGCTGAAGATTCTGCGCAGCGAAGGCTTTGTGCATAAAGGCTACATCGACATATTCGATGGCGGACCGGTAATTGAAGCGCCGATCCAGAACATCCGCACCGTGCGCGACAGCCTGGCGCTGACCCTCAACCTCGGCACACCGGACGATCAGGCCCCCTTGTGGCTGATTCACAACCGGCGTCTGGAGAACTGCCGCATCACCGTGGCCCCCGGCCGTCAGGTCGGCAATACCCTGGTGGTCGACCGTCTGACCGCCAAGCGCCTGCAGCTGCAGCCGGGCAATTCGGTACGTGCGGTGCTGCTGCCCAGGCAACAGCAACAGGCGGTAGCGGCCTGATCTGCGGTTTTGCCAATGAAAATCCGCAGACTGCAGATGAATCCTTTCAGCGGCTGGATCCGTCATCAACGCCTCCCTCGCAAATTCGTCATGAACCTTGACCCATCCGCGTGATAGCCTTTTCATTCTTCGGCGTTGACACCTTTGCTCAAGCCGTTCCATTCCTTTGTATTGGTGGAACTCGTATGACCAGGCTTTCCCATCAAGATTTGCGCCGTAACTTCCGTCAATTGCTGGCTTCCGACACCTGCTACCACACCGCGTCGGTGTTCGACCCGATGTCCGCGCGCATTGCCGCAGACCTGGGCTTTGAAGTGGGCATCCTCGGTGGTTCCGTGGCCTCGCTGCAGGTGCTGGGCGCCCCGGACTTCGCCCTGATCACCCTCAGCGAATTCGCCGAACAGGCCACCCGCATTGGTCGTGTCGCCCAATTGCCGGTGATCGCCGACGCCGACCATGGCTACGGCAACGCCCTCAACGTGATGCGTACCATCGTCGAACTGGAACGCGCAGGCGTCGCCGCCCTGACCATCGAAGACACCCTGCTGCCGGCGCAATTCGGCCGTAAGTCCACCGATCTGATCTCGGTCGCCGAAGGCGTCGGCAAGATCCGCGCAGCGCTGGAAGCCCGGGTTGATTCGGAAATGGCAATCATCGCCCGCACCAATGCCGGGATCCTGCCGAATCAGGAAATCATCAGCCGCACCAAGCAATACCAGGCCGCCGGTGCCGACGGCATCTGCATGGTCGGGGTGCAGGACTTCGATCAGCTCGAGCAGATTGCCGAACACCTGACGGTTCCGCTGATGCTGGTCACCTACGGCAACCCGGCGCTGCGCGATGACAAGCGACTGGCCGAACTCGGTGTACGCGTGACCATCGACGGCCACGGCGCCTACTTCGCCGCGATCAAGGCCACTTACGACAGCCTGCGCGAACAACGCCAGATCTTCACCCAGGCCTCGGACCTGAGCGCCACCGAGCTGACGCACACCTATACCCAGCCTGAGGATTACATTCTTTGGGCCAAGGAATACATGAGCGTCAAGGAATAAAGCTGCAACCAGGCCCGCCACCTTCGCGAGCAGGCTCGCTCCCACAGTGGAACTTCAGTGAACACAGCATTGGTGTTCGGCACAGATCCCATGTAGGAGTGAGCCTGCTCGCGATGACGTCGGCACATTCAACACCCATTTAGCCTGCCCCCCGCCTTCGCGAGCAAGCTCGCTCCCACAATGGATCTTCAGTGAACACAGCATTGGTGTTCGGCACAGATCCCATGTAGGAGTGAGCCTGCTCGCGATGACGTCGGCACATTCAACACCCATTTAGCCTGCCCCCCAGTTGCAGCACCGCCAATCCGAGGGAGTCAGCGCTTGGCCAACTCCATGATCATCCGCGACAACAGATAAATCCGCGGCGTCACGCTCGCCACTTCGGCGTATTCCTCGGGCGTGTGGATGTTGCCGCCGACAATTCCGAAACCGTCCAGCGTCGGTGTACCCACGCCGGCTGACAGGCTGGCATCCGCCGCACCACCGCTGCCCTCCTCGGTCAACTTGCGGCCGATCTCGCCGTAAATCCCTTGGGCCATCGCCATCAAGCGATCCGACTCCGCCGTCTGCGGCATCGGTGGCAACCCGCGCTTGAGGCTGGTGGTGACTTCGGTTTCCGCGATCAGTTTGTCCTGCGACACCCGCGCCAGATCCTTCTCGATCCGGTCGAATTCTTCCGGCACCGCCGCGCGCACGTCAGCCTTGGCGGTGGCGTGATCCGGGATCACGTTGGTGCGATCGCCAGCCTGAAGCACGGTGAAGTTGATCGTGGTTTTCTTCGCCTCGTCGCCGAGCTTGCCCAGTTGCAGGATCTGGTGCGCCGCCTCCATCGCCGCGTTACGTCCCAGTTCCGGCGCGACACCGGCATGCGCAGCCTTGCCTTTGACTTCGACCAGCGCCGTCGCGCTGCCCTTGCGCCACACCACCAGGCCATCAGCCGGACGCCCCGGTTCGAGGTTGAGGGTCACGTCGTGGGCCTTGGCGGTTTTCTTGATCAGATCGGTGGCGACGTCCGAACCGGTTTCTTCGCTGGCGTCGAGCAGGAAGGTGATTTGCGCGTAGTCCTTGAAGTCCAGATTCTTGAGGATCTTCAGCGCGTAGATCCCGGCGACGATGCCGCCCTTGTCGTCCATCACCCCCGGCCCGTAGGCGCGGCCGTCCTTGATGTGGAACGGGCGCTCAGCGGCGGAGCCTTCCTTGAACACCGTGTCCATGTGCGCCATCAGGAGGATTCTGGCCTTGCCGGTGCCTTTGAAGGTCGCCAGCACGTGATTGGATTTTTCCGGGGTGTTGGGCACGAGTTCAATGGTAGCGCCAAGCTTTTTCAGCTCATCGATGGCGATCTCGCTGACTTGCTTCAGACCCGGTTCATAACCGGAACCTGAGTCGATGTTGACCAGCCGTTCCAGCAGTTTCAGGGCTTCG
>Ga0153921_1000758_pt1 | contig 15827 bp, 14 predicted proteins | sample TSNJ005MetaG_FD_104691 | JGI IMG/M metagenome (GOLD analysis project Ga0153921, IMG submission 104691) | Attine ant fungus gardens microbial communities from New Jersey, USA - TSNJ005 MetaG | ecosystem: Host-associated > Fungi > Mycelium > Unclassified | place: USA: New Jersey, Brendon T. Byrne... | reverse complement strand
TGTCATTAACTAAAGCCGCCATGCCTGAGCAGGATCCTCTGATAAGGAATAAAAATTTTGAAGAGGTAGCCTTGGGCTACAGCGAGGCCACAGCCATAGAAGAAGCAACACGGTGCCTGAACTGTAAAAACAAGCCTTGCGTCGCCGGATGCCCTGTAAACGTACAAATACCTGAATTCATAACCAAGATAGCTGACGGGAATTTTAAGGAAGCTTATGAAATAATTAAAAGTACAAATTCATTGCCCGCCATTTGCGGCCGAGTATGTCCACAGGAAACCCAATGCGAGGAAAGATGCGTACGGGGTATTAAGGGCGAGCCTGTTGCTGTGGGACGTCTGGAACGTTTTGCGGCCGATTGGTATATGGCAAACGTAAACGAGAAAATCAAAAAGACAGAATCAAATGGACATAAGGTAGCTGTTATCGGCGCTGGGCCCTCCGGGCTAACATGCGCGGGGGATTTGGCCAAGCTTGGCTATGAGGTCACCATATTCGAGGCCTTCCATACGTCCGGTGGCGTGCTGATCTACGGTATACCGGAGTTCCGTCTGCCAAAGGAAATCGTAAAGAAGGAAGTAGACGCCCTTAAGGATATGGGCGTTAAAATAGAGCTTGATATGATAATCGGAAAGACTCTTTCCATAGACGAGCTGTTCGATATGGGCTTTGAAGCTATTTACATAGCCTCAGGCGCGGGGCTGCCATCGTTTATGGGCATCGAAGGCGAAAGGCTTGTAGGAGTATATTCCGCCAATGAATTTCTCACGAGAACCAACCTTATGAAGGCTTACCGTGATGATTACGACACGCCCATCAAGCCCAACAAGGCCGTAGCCGTTGTAGGCGGCGGCAACGTCGCTATGGATGCCGCCCGGTGCGCCAAGCGGCTGGGAGCTGAAACAGTTTATATCGTTTACCGGCGATCGGAAACGGAAATGCCGGCCCGGTTGGAAGAAGTACATCACGCTAAGGAAGAAGGCATAATCTTTAACCTGCTTACAAACCCGGTTCGCATAGTAGGCGATGAAAACGGATATGCCAAACAAATAGAATGCATTGAAATGGAGCTTGGCGAGCCAGACGAGTCCGGAAGAAGACGGCCTGTGGAGAAAAAAGGCTCAAATTTCCTTCTGGATGTAGATTGTGTGGTAATGTCTATAGGCACCTCCCCCAACCCACTGCTGCCAACCGCCACAAAAGGTCTTGAAACCAACAGAAAAGGCTGCATTGTGGTAGACGATTCTATGAAGACTTCTATGGAAGGCATCTACGCCGGCGGCGACGCGGTAAAAGGCGCGGCTACCGTGATATACGCAATGGGTACCGGTAAGCAGGCGGCTGAATCCATAGATAAATACATAAAAAAAGCATAGGATAACGCAATTATCAAAGGACGGAGAGATGGAATGATTTTAACTTTTATCTCTTCGTTTTTTTTATTTTTTATTTTGTAAAGATGTTATCACGCTTAAATATTTGAGCGCGGCGCTTAAGCGAATTGGAAAAAATTTATCAATAGCACCTTGTTTTCTTACCAGATTTCTCTTATACTATTGTGTAATTGTGCAAAATTCAAATGACAAGAAAGGAAATAATGATGGGTAAAAAAAGCAGTTTAAGGGAATCGCGCTTCCGCGCGAAAATTAAAAGGCGTAACAAAAGAATTGGCATTGCGGTTTTCATCGTATTATGTTTCGCTGTCGGGTTATTGGTCTGGTACCTTATTAATAAGCCTCCATACCCCGTCACAAAAATCAACATAAGTGAAAATGGCGAATTGGTCATTCCAAAGTCAAAACTGAGTTCGGAACTGACTTATATAGATTATAAAGTTGATAAGCACTTATTAGCCAGGATAGACGAGAACGGCAAAGTCCAAACTGCTGTGAACACATGCCAGGAATGCTATGAAAACAGTAAGGCTTACTTTTATATTGAAGGTGACAACCTTGTTTGCAGCGATTGCGGAGCCACCGTTCCTCTTAGCAGTATGGGCGAACACTCCTGGGGCGGACACGCGCCGGTTTCCATTCCCGCGGAATACCGCAGCGATACGGAAACTGATGTAGTAATCCCCTATTTCTACACTTTATATTATATAGACTACGTATTATCTGAGTGGACAAACGGCAATTATGACATTACAATGGAGCAGTTAAGTATAGATATGGCTGCAGCGGCGCAAGCCGAAGCTGAAGCCGCCGCCGGATCCACGGTTGAAGATGTTGAGGCCGCGCTGGACGCCGCCAATACTGATGATTCCGAAACAAACGAAGAAAGCGCGGAATAATTTTGATTTACATTGGGCAACAACCCATTATGTATAATTTATACAATTTGAAGGAGGATGAATATGAGCATTATGGAAAAGCCTGGCTCCGGCCAGCCAGCTGAAATCCGTGTCCTTAAACTTTTGGACGAAAACAGCTTTTCCGAACTGGAAGCTTTTCAACGAGAGGCAGCCGTAATTACCGGTTACGGCACCGTGAATAGCAAGCTGGTTTTTGTCTATAGCCAGTATGGGCCTGTTTCCTTAAAGCACGCTAAGAAAATTGCAAATCTGTATCGAGCGGCGCTAAAAATGGGAGCACCTGTCATCGGTATAATGGATTCAAAAGGACTGGATATGAACGAAGGCCTGACTGCACTGGAAGCTTACGGTATGATAATGACCGTTCAAACAGAAGCAGCCGGGGTTATTCCTCAAATCTCATTGGTACTGGGTGATTGCATGGGTACATCTGCCTTAATACCTCAGCTTTCTGATTTTGTAATAATGCCTGCAAAGTCAGCCAGATTGTTTATGCAAAGTCCTAACACCTACACCGACGCAAGTAAAATATCCTTTGACGAGGTTGCCGGCGCGGTTTATAACAGTAAAAAGACCGGTATTGTGTCTCTTGTATGTGATAATGAGGATTTGTGCCTTTCAAAGACCAAAGATCTTCTTTCTTATTTGCCCTCTAATAACCTGGAGCAGTGCCCGGTTTATGGTTCAAGCGACGATTTAAACAGAACGGACGAAGGTCTTAACAATTGGTTTGCCCAAAAAGATCTTCCGCCTGTATCCTCTCTGGCTAACCTGCTATGCGACAACATGGAAAGCTTGGAAGTGTATTCTGCCTACGGCAGCGGCGTTTCTGTTTTATTAGGACGCTTTAACGGCTATACCGCCGGAATTGTAGCAACCCAAGGGCTTATTGATAATGCGGGACTGCAAAAAGCTCAAAAGTTTGCCGCCTTCTGCGATTCTTTCAGCATACCCATAGTAAATTTAATAAATATACAAGGGTACAAGGTATCCTCAGCCCACAGCGGCTCCTTTATGGAAAAGACCGCAAGTCTTATCTCTACCTTTGCCGGCGCCTCCGTACCCAAAATCAACGTGATTTTAAAAGCCGCCATAGGCAGCGGATACTTCATCATGAACAGCAAACATCTGGGAGCTGATGTGGTATATGCCTGGCCTGAGGCTTCTATCTCGCTGATGGACGGCCAAGCGGCCGAAAAAATAATGGCAATGCCAGGAGGAACCGGTCTTGATGAAGCCGCAGGTAACGGCTATGTGGATGAAATAATCGAGCCTGCCGCCACCCGTAAGCGCATCATTGCCGCCTTGGAAATGCTCTCCAGTAAAAGAGCTTCCATGGGGATGTTCATATAAAGGAGGCTGACTATGGAAAATATACCCGTTGGCTTATCTACTACAGTTATCGGTGTCACAATCGTGTTTGCGGTACTCATCATAATTTCACTTATGTTAAGCTTATTGAAGCTTGGCAGTGTCAAAAACAATGAAAAGCCGGCTGTCAAAGCAACAGTGGCCGCACCCATACCAATACCTGAGCCCGAGCCTGAGGTTACCGGGGATAGCCCGGAGCTTATAGCCGTAATAACAGCAGCAATCGCGGCTTCTCTTAACCAAAGCGCCGATACGTTAGTAGTGCGTTCCTTAAGAAAAGCGTCGCCCTGGGTCGAAAGCGCCAGAAAAGAAGGAAACCCGGTTTAATAATAGGGAAAACAAATACGCGCACAGCGTGTTTTGTTCTATAGTTTAAGGAGGAAGAAATATGTTGAAAAATTATCGCGTAACCGTAAACGGTACCGCTTATGATGTTAGTGTTGAGGAAACAGGTGCGGCTTCATCTCCTCAGCCTGTGATCCAGTCCGTCGCTCAACCCGCGGCTATGTCTGCTCCCGTTGCAAAACCGGCAGCTACGCCTGCTCCTGCCGCAAAACCCGCGGCAGCGGCTCCTCAGAGCGGCAACCCTGTAATAGCTCCTATGCCCGGTACTATATTAGATGTTAAAGTATCAGTTGGAGATACGGTAAAAGAAAATCAAGTGGTTATTATTTTGGAAGCCATGAAGATGGAAAATGAAATAGTCACGCCTTATGCCGGCAAGGTTACAGCCGTAGTGGCCTCAAAGGGGGACAGCGTCAATTCCGGCGATGTTTTTATCACGGTTGCATGATTAGCCTAATGAAGGAGTGACGCACATGAACTTTTTAGAGCTTATACAAGACGCCTTGAGCGGTTTTCTTAAATCCTCCGGATTCTATCTGCTGGTCCAAGGAGATAATTATAAATTTGCAATAATGATTTGCGTGGCTCTGGTTTTTCTATACCTGGCCATCGTAAAAGGATATGAGCCTCTTTTGCTTGTACCCATAGCTTTCGGCATGCTGCTGGCAAACCTGCCCGGCGGCGGCGTATTCAACGAGACTGTTACTGCCACAGGCGAGCATGCATACAGTGGCTTGCTTGGTTATTTGTATTATGGAAACAAACTCGGCATTTTCCCACCTTTGATATTTATGGGTGTTGGAGCATTGACAGATTTCGGCCCGTTGATCGCTAATCCCAGAAGCCTGCTCTTAGGCGCGGCTGCTCAATTTGGTATATTTACATCCTTTTTGGGAGCCTTGCTATTAGGCTTTACCTTACAAGAAGCCGCAAGCATCGGGATCATTGGCGGCGCTGACGGCCCTACCGCTATTTACACCGCTACTAATCTGGCCCCTCACCTGCTGTCTACCATAGCGGTAGCCGCTTATTCCTATATGGCCCTTGTGCCTATAATCCAGCCTCCTATAATGAAAGCGCTTACCACCAAGCAGGAACGGCAGATTGTAATGGAGCAGCTCCGCCCTGTCAGCAAACTGGAAAAGGTATTATTCCCTATTTTAGTTACAGTTTTGGTTTGCCTGATAATCCCTGATTGTACACCTCTTATTGGTATGCTGATGCTGGGAAATCTGTTCCGGGAATGCGGCGTTACAGAAAGACTATCCAAGACCGCTTCCGATAATTTGATGTATATAGTAACTATATTTATCGGTCTTACTGTAGGGGCTACAACCCGAGCCGATACCTTCCTTACCTGGTCTACTATTAAGGTGCTTCTGCTTGGCTTAGCGGCTTTTGCCGTATCTACGGCTGCCGGCGTTTTGTTCGGCAAGCTTATGTGCAAGCTTACCGGCGGCAAGATAAATCCTCTTATTGGGTCGGCCGGAGTATCGGCAGTACCCATGGCCGCTCGTGTCTCCCAAAAGGTGGGACAGGAAGAAAACCCCAACAATTATTTGCTGATGCACGCTATGGGTCCAAATGTCGCGGGCGTTATCGGCTCCGCTGTAGCTGCCGGCGTATTCCTGTCACTGTTTAAATAAATAATGTCATGCAAGGAGGGAAATACATGGAAAACTCTAACAAACTGCTGATAACCGATACCACCATGCGTGATGGGCAGCAGTCTTTGATAGCCACAAGAATGAGTACGGAAAGCATGCTTCCTATTTTAGAAGTCGTAGACAAGCTTGGTTTTTATTCTATTGAAATGTGGGGCGGCGCAACCTTCGACTCCTGCCTCCGCTTCCTTAAGGAAGACCCTTGGGAACGCCTCAGGAAATTCCGCAGCGTTATGAAAAATACCAAGCTGCAAATGCTGTACCGCGGACAAAATATGCTGGGATATAAAAATTACCCGGATGATTTGGTTGAGATTTTTCTTCGTAAAGCCGTTGAGAACGGAATGGATATAGTCCGCGTATTTGACGCCCTAAATGATGAGAGAAATTTTGAAACCTCTGTTAATGCCCTGAAAAAAGACAACGCTCATGCTCAGCTCGCTATCTGCTATACTATCAGCGATGTGCATACCATAGATTATTTTGTAGGTCTGGCAAAACGCCTTGAAGACATGGGAGCCGATTCCATCTGTATCAAGGATATGGCAGGGCTTCTGCTTCCCGAGGTGGCTTACGAGCTTGTAACGAGGATAAAAAAGGTCACCAAGGTTCCATTGCAGCTGCATAGCCACTGCACCTGCGGCATGGCTGAAATGAGTTATTTTAAAGCCGTTGAAGCCGGCGTTGATGTTATCGACACCGCTCTGTCACCCTTTGCCTTGGGAACCAGCCAGCCCTCCACGGAGGTCATGGTGGAAGCCTTCAAGGGTACTCTAAGGGATACCGGCATTAAGCAGAGTGAGCTTAAAATAGCTTCGGATCACTTCAAGCCGTTAAGGGAAGAAGCCTTAGCGTCCGGACTTTTAGACCCTAAGGTGCTTACTGTTGATATCGCGGGGCTTATGTATCAGGTTCCGGGCGGTATGCTGTCTAATCTTATTTCGCAGCTAAAGCAGCAAAACTCCTTGGACAAATATCAGGCCGTGCTGGAGGAAGTGCCAAAGGTCCGCGCGGATTTGGGATATCCGCCTTTAGTTACTCCGTCCAGCCAGATAGTAGGCACCCAGGCCGTTATGAATGTTATGTCCGGCCAGCGCTATAAATTGGTTCCTAAGGAAACTAAGGAATTGGTACGCGGTATGTATGGCAAGACTCCCGTTCCTATTTCCGAGGAAATAACTAAAACTATAATCGGCGACGAGAAGCCTATTACCGAACGCCCGGGCGGTCTGTTAAAGCCTGGCTATAAGGCTGCCGAAGCCGAGATGCAGCAATACAAGGAGCAGGAGGAAGACGTACTGAGCTACGCTCTCTTCCCACAGGTAGCTTTGGACTTCTTTAAGTTTCGCCAAGCTCAAAAGTATCAGGTAGACCCTAGCCTTGCCGATAAGGAAGGAAAGGTATATCCTGTGTAGACGCAAAAAACAAGCCGGATGTTTTCTACGAAAACATCCGGCTTGTTTTTTTATGTATATCCCTGTAAAGATTTGGCAATGATAATTGTAAATCAATATTTAGGGGAGATAATAAATGAAAAAGATTCTATCTTTTATAGCCGAGTGGTACCAACGCGACAAAAAAATTATAATCGGCTGTGTATGCGCCGGTTTTATCTTTACACTTTGCTTTGGCTTCTGCACAAAATCCTATTCGGCCACTATGCAAGACAATATAGCCCAGGAAGTCATCCGTTACCACGTATTGGCTAACAGCGATTCGGATGAAGATCAGGCTCTTAAAATGCTTGTAAAGGACAAAATTCTTGAACATTATCACGAAGACATTTCAGCCTGCGGCAGCAAAGAAGAAACCGCCTCATTCCTGCGCGGGCGTTTATCAGAAATAGAAGAGCTGGCTTCAGAAATCATACAGGAAGCCGGTTATGATTATGATGTTACCGCTACTCTTTCCCAAGATTATTTTCCTACAAAAACTTATGGGGACGCTTCATTTCCCGCCGGAATGTACGACGCTCTGCGCATAGAAATAGGCTCCGGGACAGGCCAAAACTGGTGGTGCCTTATGTTCCCTCCCCTATGCTTTGTGGACGTAGCCTATGATGAATTATCCTCCGAATCCAAGAAAGATTTACAACTGGTTTTAGACGAAGATGCTTATGACCTAATAATGTATAATGAAACCGGCAAGTCAGTTCTGGTGGAAATAAGGTTCAAGCTGGTGGATATGTGGCAAAAGCGGCGATAGGTTGTAACCTTTCGTCATTGCGGGCTTGACCCGCAATCTCTGCTGGTGGAGATGTGACAAAAGCGGGCATGGGTTGAAGGGCGGCTCTAAGGAGCCGCTCTTTATTATGCTTACGGAAATATATATTACCAACGATTACAAAGTTCAAATTTTTTGCATATTTTAACCGTTTGAAGTATAGTATATTTACTTCCAACAGAAACCAACAAATAGCACAAAAGGAGGTTTGCTATGTACGCAGGCCATAAAAGCGATGAGGGCAGCATTCAACCTTTATATGAACATTTAACCGGAGCAGCAGAGCTTTCCGCAAAATTTGCCGAAAGCTTTGGGGCAGGAAGTCTGGCATATCTTATAGGGCTTTGTCATGATATTGGCAAATATTCAAAGGGCGCTCAAAACAGGATTCTTCACAATGGCCCCAAGGTAGACCACTCCACCGCTGGAGGTCAGGAAATATTTAAGCTTTGCGGTCCAATAGCCGCATATTGTGTATTTGGACATCACGGAGGACTGCCTAATGGCGGTTCGGAAGCCGACTGCGGTTCCGAAGCCTCATTCTATGGTAGGTTAAAAAAGAAAAATATTGAACCTTACTCCGCTTTTATGTCGGAAGTTTCCTTGAAAACGCCATCGGAGCCGGCTTTTTCACCATTAGGAGCATATGGATTTTCTTTATCCTTACTTATTCGAATGCTTTTTTCCTGTCTCGTGGACGCAGATTTTTTAGATACGGAAAAGTTCATGTCTAACGACGCTATACAAAGAGAAGGCTATGATAGTATTCCTGTCTTGTATTATAAAATAAATGAATGTATTAAACCATTTTTTAATCCCACATCCGAATTGAATCGCAAACGGAGTGAAATTCTTAAAAATTGTCTTAATAAGGCGGAAAACGATAAAGGCCTTTTCTCACTTACCGTACCAACCGGGGGAGGCAAAACGATATCTTCTCTGGCCTTTGCGCTGGCTCACGCCAAACGTAATAATATGGACAGAGTAATTTATGTCATCCCCTACACAAGTATAATTGAACAAAATGCAGCTGTTTTCGCAAATGTCCTTGGTGACGAAAACGTTCTGGAGCACCATTCAAGCGTAGATTACAGTAATGAGGAGCCGAATGAACCGGACGCACTGTGGAGAAGAAAATACCTGTCTACAGAGAATTGGAACGCTCCTGTTGTAGTTACCACCAATGTGCAGTTTTTTGAATCTCTGTTCGCGGCTAAAACCTCAAAATGCCGTAAGCTGCATAATATAGCAAACAGCGTCATCATTTTCGACGAGGCTCAAATGCTTCCTATACCATTTTTGCTCCCATGCGTTCGTACTATAGCAGAATTAATACATAACTTTGGCTGTACCGCCGTTTTATGCAGCGCAACTCAGCCAGCCCTGGACGGTTTTTTACCTAAGGAAATAGAACGCACCGAAATATGTGACAATCCCCGAGACCTGTATATTTCTTTCCGCCGCACAAGGATAGAGCTCATAGGGAAGCTTGCGGATACAGAGCTGGCGGAAAGGCTAAACGCGTCAAAACAGGCGCTGTGTATTGTAAACACTCGGAAGCAAGCACAAAATGTATACAATATGCTTGATGAAAAAGGCAGCTTTCACTTATCCACTTTAATGTATCCTGAACATCGCAAGACTGTACTAAAGGAAATCCGAAGCCGTTTGGCGGACGGACTTACCTGCCGTGTCGTTGCGACCAGTCTGATAGAGGCTGGCGTAGATGTAGATTTTCCTGTCGTATACCGAGCCGCGGCCGGATTGGATTCCCTCATCCAGGCGGCGGGGCGCTGCAACCGCGAAGGCAAGCGCCCGGCGCTGGAAAGCATCGTGTACGCTTTTGAGCCGGAGGATACCTATTCCACACCCAATTCTCAATTACAGGCTTTGGCGGCCTTTAACATAGTTGCCAGAAAACATGAAAAAGATTTGGCTTCACTTGAAGCTATCCATGATTATTTTGAAGCGCTGTACGGAATTAAGGGAGACGCTCTGGACGTAAAACGTATATTACCGCAATTGGAGGATAGCTGGAAAAACGGCAGCTTTCCTTTTCGAGCCATTGCCCAAGATTTTAAGCTAATAGAAACTCCAACCCGGACAGTGCTTATAACAAATAAGCCCGAAGGAATAAGCCTTGCCAAGCGTCTGCGAAACGGGGAACGCAGCCGTAATCTGTTACGTGATGTTGGTCGTTATAGTGTAAATATCTATGAAAGGCACTTTTCCGAATTAATGAGTATGGGTATAGTGGAGTGTCTGGACGATGAAATATCTATACTAGCAGAAATAGACAGTTACAGCGAAGACATGGGCTTGACCCTTACGCCGGAAGGCGGGAAGGCTGTGTTTATATAATGATTATTTTTCTGCAATAATCGACAATTACATAAATTTGGTGTAATATGGAATAAATTGAATTAGAGAGGAGTTCAGGCAATGGCATTTGGATTTAAAGTAGAAATTGAAGGAGCTTATGCTCTTTTTTCACGACCTGAGTTGAAGGTTGAACGATACTCTTATGATGTTATAACTCCAAGCGCCGCCCGAGGGATTCTGGAAGCAGTTTGCTGGAAGCCTGCTATCAAATATGTCATAGACAAAATTTATGTCATGAAGCCTATTCGCTTTACAAACATACGCCGTAACGAGGTTTCGGCAAAAGCCTCAGCCAGCCTTGCCCGAGCCGCTATGAACGGTGGAGACAATCCGTTGTACATCGCCAGCTCGGACAATATACAGCAGCGGGCCTCCCTTTTGCTTAAAGATGTTCGGTACATAATAGAAGCGCATTTTGAAATGACTGAAAAGGCGGGTGAACGCGACACCCCGGAAAAATTCTATAACATTATATTGCGCCGGCTGCGAAATGGGCAATGCTATTACCAGCCGTATCTGGGCTGCAGAGAATTTCCGGCGAAATTTCGATTGTATGACGAGGATATTCAGACTGCTTATCCCGACTCGGAAAGGGATTTTGGATTGGTTTTATATGATATGGACTATTCCGACCCAGAGAATATCCAGCCTACTTTTTTTCGCGCGGTTATGCGAAACGGCGTAATTGATCTGACCGATTGCGAGGTGTTGAGATGATTCTACAGGCATTGGTCGATTATTATGAGGCTTTGGCGGAAAAGGGAGAAATATCTCGGCCCGGGTGGTGTACAGAAAAAGTATCCTTCGCGCTGAATATTTCTCCTGAAGGCGAGCTGCTTGACGTTATTCCGTTATCCGAACAGGTGCAGCGTAATAAAAAGATGGTTGATGTACCTAGGATAATGGAAGTGCCGGAAAGGGTAGTTCGTTCGAGCGGTATAAAATCAAACTTTCTATGTGACAATACCGGCTATATCTTAGGATTTGATGAAAAAGGTAATCCGGAACGGACAAAAGACTGTTTTGCATCCTGTCGCGACCTTCATTTAAGTATTTTGGAAAAAACAAAGGGCGTTTCAGGAACGGCGGTAAAGGCATTTTTTTTGTCATGGAATCCCGAATCAGTCAATGAACATCCCGTTTTAGCTCCTCATCTAAATAACATGAAGACAGCCAATATTGTTTTTAAGATTGGTGGAAGTAATTATGCGCATGATGATGATGAAGTCAAAAAAGCATGGCATGAGTACTGCACATCGGACAATAATACTATAGAAACGCGTTGTCTGGTAACCGGAAAGGTCTCACCGGTTGAATCTCTTCATGGAAAAATCAAAGGTATACCTGGAGCACAAAGCGCAGGGGCGAATCTTATCAGCTTTAATGCGGACGCTTATGAATCTTATGGAAAGGGCAGTGAAAAATCTCCTAACGCTCCAGTCAGCAAATATGCCGCCTTCTCCTATGTAACAGCCCTAAACCGCTTGATCTCGGATAGCCGGCACAAGCAGCAAATTGGAGATACTACAGTTATTTACTGGGCAGAAGCAGCGGACCCCAAGCCGCCGCAATTATTTACCTCGGTATTCGCGCTTCCTAAGGCCGATGATGAGTATGTGCTCCATGGGGTGATGAACAATATCTCCCAAGGTAAACCGGTTGATGGGGTTGATTTGAACAAGCGCTTTTACATATTGGGCTTGTCGCCCAATGCCGCCAGAATATCCGTACGGTTTTTTCTTCAGGACAGCTTTGGCGCTTTTTTGGAAAATTTATCTAAGCATTATGAAAGACTGGAAATTACAAAGCCGTCCTTTGACCCGCGAGAATATCTCTCCATCTCCGCGTTATTAGGGGAAACAGTAAATCCAAACAGCCGTGACAAGGCTTCTTCACCTCTTATGTCCGGTTCAGTCATGCGCGCCGTTCTTACCGGGACAAGCTATCCCATATCCCTCTATCAGGCAGTACTTGGACGCATCCGGGCAGAACGCAAGATTACCCGTGGAAAAGCGGCGATCATCAAGGCATATCTATTGAAAATAAACCAAACCAATAAGGAGGTGCTTACCATGGCGCTAAATGAAAGCTCCGAAAACAAGGCGTATGTACTGGGACGACTGTTTGCTGTGCTTGAAAACGCCCAGCAGCAAGCTAACCCAGGCATAAACACAACCATTAAGGACAGGTATTTTACATCGGCTTGCGCTACTCCATCCAGTGTATTTCCCAGGCTTTTACAGTTAGCTAACCATCATATCGCAAAATCAGATTACGGTTATGCCCGGGAAAAAGAGATTTCCAGTTTATTAAATAAGCTGGAGGTGGACGACAAACCCTTCCCTACTCATCTGTCCCTTAACGATCAAGGAGTTTTTATCCTTGGATACTATCATCAGACACAAGCAAGATACACGAAAAAAGAGGGGGTATAATAAATGTCTATTATTCAAAACCGTTATGACTTTGTAATTCTTTTCGATGTAGAAAATGGAAATCCAAACGGCGACCCTGATGCCGGCAATATGCCGAGAATAGATCCGGAGACCGGCTTAGGTATTGTCACCGACGTATGCCTTAAGCGTAAGATCCGGAATTACGTAGAGACTGTTAAGGAGGACGCTCCCGGATATAAAATTTATATCAAGGAAAACATGCCCTTAAATACCAGCGATAAAACGGCATATACTGAGCTGAATATAGATGAAAAAAAAGTGAAAGAAGCCAAGAAAGCTGATCCGGAGCTGGATGAAAAAATCCGTGACTTTATGTGCAGAGAATTCTACGATATCCGTACCTTTGGCGCAGTTATGACAACTTTTGTCAAAGCGGCGCTTAACTGCGGACAGGTGCGGGGGCCGGTGCAGCTGGGCTTCGCCCGCAGCGTTGACCCTATCGTCCCCCAGGAGGTTACCATTACACGTATAGCGATTACCACAGAATCTGACGCAGAAAAGAAAAGCACTGAAATGGGCCGCAAGCATATAGTTCCTTATGGCTTATATCGCGCAGAGGGGTATGTTTCCGCTAACCTGGCACGCAAAGCTACGGGCTTCTCAGATGAAGATCTGGCGCTTTTATGGAATGCGATTATTAATATGTTCGAACATGACCATTCGGCTGCCCGTGGCAAGATGGCCGTACGAGAATTGATTGTCTTTAAGCATGACAGCGAATTAGGCAACGCTCCTTCATACAAGCTATTCGATTTAATAAAAGCGGTACGCAAGGACATTTCTTCTCCGCCAAGAAAATATGAAGATTACCTGGTAGAAGTTCAGGATAATATGCTTCCGGAAGGCGTAAGTATAATACGGACGGTATAGCCATGTATGCCGAACAGGATTACCTGCTGCTGTCCGGCATACAGCATTTTGCCTTTTGCCGGAGCCAGTGGGCGCTTGTTCATATTGACCAGCAATGGAGCGAAAACCTACGCACTGTCGAAGGGATGTTCATGCACGAAAAGGCTCACGAAGCTACTACTGAAAAACGAGGCGACGTTATAATTACACGTGGCTTACAAGTTTTTTCCCGCTCTCTAGGTATACGCGGTACATGCGATGTGGTGGAGCTGCATCGTGATGAAAACGGGGTGTCAATCTATGGCAGAACCGGGAAGTACAGTCCTGTACCGGTGGAATATAAGAGGGGAAAGCCCAAGGATAACGACGCGGACGCTTTGCAGCTATGCGCTCAGGCCATGTGCCTTGAAGAAATGCTGGTATGTCATATCCCTCATGGATATCTGTTTTACGGTGAAACACGCCGGCGTACAGATGTCGCGCTGGATGATTCTCTTCGAAAACATTTGACGGATATTTTAAAGGAAATGCACAGCTATTATCAACGTGGATATACTCCTAAGGTTAAGCCCGGAAAAGCCTGCAAGGCCTGTTCGCTGGCGGATATTTGTGTACCGAAGCTTGGTAAGAGCTTATCTGCTTCGGAGTACATTAATGCAAGTATAAATGAGGATGTATAATGAGAAAGCTTCTTAATACACTGTATGTTACTTCACCCGACTCCTACTTGTCGTTAAATGGAGAAAACATTGTTGTGCTCAGAGAAGAGCAAGAGCTAATTCGCCTGCCTCTCCATAATCTGGAAGGTATTGTGGCCTTTGGATATACTGGCGCCAGTCCCGCTTTAATGGGGGAATGCGCAAAGCGTAATATTTCATTATGCTTCATGACTCAATCCGGACGATTTCTTGCCCGAATTACAGGAGAAAGCCGCGGAAATGTTCTGTTACGAAAAAAACAGTACAGGATTTCCGACAGCGAAGAACTGTCGCTTGAAATTGCGAGAAGTATGATTATCGGCAAGTTGTTTAACTCCCGCTGGGTGATTGAAAGAGCCACTCGTGACCACGCCATGCGGTTAGATGTCGAAAAACTAAAAAAGGTTTCGGAAGCTCTTCGACAATCTATTCTATGGGCTCAGGAATGTGAGTCTCTTGACAAGCTGCGTGGTTTTGAGGGCGAGGCTGCTATTAGATACTTTGGAATTTTTGACGATTTGATACTGCAACAGAAGGAAGACTTTACATTTGCCGGGCGCAACAGACGCCCTCCTCTAGACAAAGTAAATGCGCTGCTATCATTTGCATACACCCTGCTGGCAAATGAATCCGCCGCCGCTTTGGAAAGTGTGGGTTTGGATGCTTACGTAGGCTTTCTTCATCGTGACCGGCCCGGCCGCGCCTCTCTGGCTTTAGATCTAATGGAGGAATTGCGTCCGGTAATAGCTGATAGGTTTGTCATATCCTTAATAAATAAAAGAGAAGTCAATAAAAGCGGTTTTACTGTACAGGAAAACGGAGCTGTTGTTATGGAAGACCAAGTTCGCAAGACTGTGCTCAGCGCCTGGCAGGCCCGTAAGCAGGAAACTATAACTCATCCTTATTTAGGAGAAAAAACCCCATGGGGTTTAGTCCCTTATGTTCAGGCTCTGCTGCTTGCCAGATATCTCCGCGGCGACCTAGACGCTTATCCAACCTTTATGTGGAAGTGATACATAAAATGATGGTTCTAATAACTTATGATGTAAATACACAGACCGCATCTGGCCGAAAACGCCTGCGCCAGGTAGCAAAGCAATGTGTCAATTACGGCAAACGGGTACAAAATTCTGTCTTTGAATGTGTATTGGATTCAGCACAATGCGCCATGGTCAAGCATAAGCTGCAAGCCATTATTGATGAAGACAAGGACAGCTTGCGGTTTTATTACCTGGGAAATAATTACAAGACCAAAGTAGAGCACTTTGGTGTTAAACCTGGGTTTGGAGTAGAAGATACCTTGATTGTCTAAGTGCGAATGCCAAGCGACCAAAAAAAACCCGTAGTTGTCGCACTCTAAAAATACCTTATATATAAGAGTTTATATAATTTTTTATGACTATTTTGTTGAAAATTAATAATTAGTAATTTTGTTTTAGGTATAAGCAATAAAATTATTGTTATGAATGCAAATATAGTTGTATGACTTTGCTGTCGCCCTCCGTGCGAGGGCGTGGATTGAAAT
>Ga0153921_1000750_pt1 | contig 15945 bp, 8 predicted proteins | sample TSNJ005MetaG_FD_104691 | JGI IMG/M metagenome (GOLD analysis project Ga0153921, IMG submission 104691) | Attine ant fungus gardens microbial communities from New Jersey, USA - TSNJ005 MetaG | ecosystem: Host-associated > Fungi > Mycelium > Unclassified | place: USA: New Jersey, Brendon T. Byrne... | reverse complement strand
TTGGCGTATCGGCACCGGAGCCCCGTTCGGTCCCTTCCAGATCATGGACGTCGTCGGGTTGACCACCGTCTACAACATTTCCTCCCAGGGCGGCGAGAAGCAGCGCGAATTCGCCGACTACATCAAGAAGAACTACATCGACGAGGGCAAGCTCGGCGTCGCTGTCGGCGAGGGCTTCTACAACTACAAGAGCTGATCAACCAACCGGCTCACCGCGCGGTGGCTACGACGTGAATTCACGTGGTAGCCACCGCGCGGACGTCTGTTGTCAGTAAGTCCGAAACCACCCTGAGCGATTGTGACGCAAGCTTCTTCACGTGCGAACCCATCCTCAGGAGAGATCCCCACATGCGTCGTTCCGCCATCTCGGCACTCACAACACTGGTACTGCTCGGCGCCGGAACACTGGTCAGCACACCCGCTGTCGCCGCTCCCCTCGCGTGTGGCGGAATCTCCACCGGTTCGTTCTCAGGCTCCGCCGGCGGCTCGGAGTACCTGTGCGCCAAAGAAGGTGACCTTCTGGACGTGCGCATCGGCGACGTTCATGCGACGCAGCCTTCCCTCGGCTACGACGAGGTGTACTACAAGCTCGGGCGATACACGCTCGGAAAAGACACGATCAACAAGAAGTTCGACGACTGGTGCGAGGCGAACGGCCAGATCCAGGCTGCGACCGCTACTCCCGCCTCGACGCTGAAGGACCCGTCGTCCTTCACCTGCCAGCTTCCAGTGGGTCAGGAAACCGCCGAGAGCATCGCGCCCATGAAGACCGTGGTCGTCGGACCCCGCGGCGATCTCTACCTGACCGACGGTCACCACACCCTCACGTCCTTCATCGAGACGGCCGACGGAGGCCCCGACCTGCACGTGCGACTGCGGGTTCTCGGCAACCTCAGCGGCCTGAGTGAAGGCGCCTTCTGGACCGAGATGGAAAAGAACAAGTGGGTCTGGTCGCGTGACGTGGACGGAAACCAGGTACCGGTCCAGTCCCTGCCGAAGAGCGTCGGCCTGGCCAACTTCGCCGACGACAAGTACCGCAGCCTGATGTACTTCTCCCGCGACATCGGATTCGCCGCCGGCACGATTCCGTTCCAGGAGTTCTACTGGGGTGCGTGGGTCCGCGACGCCGCGCCCGTCGACCTCACCAACTGGAATCGCGACGACCTCTCCAGCTACCTGGCCACCGTGAAGTCGGTGACCAAAGCACAGACCGCGTTGGCGGGTGATGCCGTCGTCGACAGCGGGTTCACGGCCGCCGATCTCGGAGTCCTGCCGGCCTGGAACGACGGCAAAGCGGAGTCCAAGGGCGAGTTCGCAAAGCTGTCGAAGCCGTACACAGACGACAAGCCGGGCAAGATCGCCTACGCACTTGCCTACAAAGCAACCCTCTGACCTGCTCGGATCCAAGTCACACCCAGAAGACTTGACTAAGGTAAGCCTCTACTCAGTAGTCTGATCCCATTCGGGTGCCGCTTCATCGAAGCAGCGACGCCCTGCCCTGACGGAAACCATGCCGTCGTATCTGCCCGGTCGAACAATCTCCGGGCAACCAGGACAGGGAGAAGGTTGCTGCAGTGAGCACGTCCATCGTCGGTTTGTACGACCCCGCAGATGACAAGAGCAGTTGCGGGGTCGGGTTCATCACGCGCAAGGACGGCGTGCAGACCCACGATGTCCTGATCAAGGGCCGCGAAGCGCTCTGCTCGGTTCCGCACCGCGGCGGTATGTCCTCCGAGGGCGTCGGCGACGGCGGCGGCGTCTCGGTGGACCTCTCCCTCCGGTTCTTCCGCAAGGTAACCGGGCGCTCCGACCTTCGCGCCGGACGCTTCTGCGTCGGCAACTTCTTCCTTCCGGACGACGACGCCCAGCACGCTCGCGCTGCCGCCCTGGTCGAACGTGAACTTCTCGATCGCGGTTTCACCACTCTCGCGGTGCGCGACGTCCCGGTCGACAACTCGGCGATTCGGCCGGCCGCGATCGCGCATCAACTTCCGGTCAGGCAGTGGATTTTCGAGGTCCCCACTCCGCGTCCCGAGCCTGCGGTAGTCGATCGCCTCGTACACGAGGCCCTGCTCGCCATCGAGGCAATCGCGTACAACACGCCTGCACTACGCGGTTTGTACCCACTGTCCCTCAGCGCGAGGACTCAGGTTCTCAAGGGCCGCTTGAACTCCGACGAAGTGATCCCGTACTTCCGCGACCTGGTCGACCCCGATCACGCTGTCCACACGATGTACTTCCACACGCGGTTCTCGACCAACACGGACCCGCATCCCACGATGGCGCAGCCGTTCCGATTCATGGCTCACAACGGAGAACTGAACACCGACAAGAAGAATCGGCTCTCCGAAGCAGCGGTGGCAAGCGCAAAACGACGTGCGATCGTCCGTCCGCCCGGTCAGTCCGACAGCTGCCGGCTCGATCAGACTCTGGAAGCACGCGTCATCGAGGACAGCGTCGATTTGGTGACAGCTGTGGTCTCGATGATGCCCCCTGCCTGGGAAAACGACACCACTCTCTCCCCCGCAGTGCGTGCGATGTTCGAGTACTTCTCGCTGTACGAGGAGAAGAACGACGGACCGGCAGCGCTCGTGTTCGGCGACGGCACCATCATCGGCGCCCGCCTGGACCGCCTCGGCCTGCGTCCACTTCGCACGATCGAGACACACGACTACGTGTGCGCATTCTCCGAAGCCGGACAGATCGCGTTCGCACCCGAGACGGTGATTCACCGTGGACGCGTCGAGGCCGGCGGAATGCTGTACTTCGATCATCGCGATCGCCATACCTACACTGCCCGTGAAGCTCTGGAAAAGATCGCCGCACAACGCGACTACCGGTCTCTGCTGGAGCAATCGCGAATCCTGATCGAAGACATTCCCGCCGTACCTGCGGAGAAGGTCAGCTCACCGACGCGCTACAACGGAACGTTCGAGGTTCATCAGCGCTACATGGCGTACTCCCTGGATCAGGAGAGCTTCAAATTCCTGATGGATCCGATGCTCACGCACGGAGCCGAGAAGGTATCGGCCATGGGTTACGGCAACGCCATCAACGCGTTTTCCGATCGTGAAGGCGGTGTGGCACGCTACTTCTCGCAGCGATTCGCCCAGGTCACCAACCCTCCGCTGGACAGCATCCGGGAAGCGGACGGCATGACCCTCCGGGTTGCATTGGGCGCGAAGATGACCGCCGGACAGTCCAAGCAGATCGTCATCTCGTCGCCGATCCTCGGGCATCTGGACATGCTCAAGATCCGCGAACAGAAGCACACCCCGCATCGCCGATTCGAAATGCTCTACCCCGCCGCGGGTGACGCGCAGGCGATGGTTGACGCGATGACCGCGCTCGGCGACGCCGTTGTCGCCTTCGCAGCAGAACAGGGCGGGATCGCAGTCCTGACCGACCGGCACGTATCTCATGAGCGCGCAACGCTTCCCGCGATCATGGTCGTCGGAGCACTGAACCAACGCCTCATCGACGCAGGCCTGCGATTGCGTGTCTCTCTCATCGTGGAGAGTGGCCAGATCGAGTCCTCGCACCACGTTGCCGCTGCGCTCGGATTCGGTGCTTCCGCTGTCTACCCCTTGTCCGTTCAGTTGCGAGCCGAGGAGAAGTTCGCTGCCGACCCGGATGCCGCCTTCCGACGCTTCGCGAAGGCTGCCGAGAAGTCCCTCATGAAGACGATGGGACGCGTCGGCCTGTGCACTGTCGAGAGCTACATCGGCGGAGAATTCTTCGAACCCAACTTCCTCGATACGTCCGACCCTGTTCTGCGCCAGTGGTTCCCCAACATGAAGTCACCGGTGGGTGGCGTCGGTTTCGACACCGTCGCGGTGACCTCGAAGCAGTGGCACGAGCGTGCAAGTGAAGTCGAGGGTGAAAAGGACCTGCCACTGCTCGGCCTGTTCAAGGAGCGCGCAGACGGCGCGGGGCATTCGTTCGGTACCACCGCAGTCCGCAAGTACGTCGAACTCACCGAAGAGAAGATCGCGTTCGACAGTCCCTCAGGTACCGAACAATTCGATGCTCTACGCCTGCTTCCGCTCGGGCGACTCGACGATGCATTCCGCCTCGATGCCGGGGCCTACCGGGCAACGAGTTTCGACCGGTTGACCACCGAACAGATCGACGACTTCGACATCACTGCCGGGTACCGTGATTTTTCGACTGTGATGGCCGCGGAACGATCGCGTCGGCCCGCAGCGTTGCGCGACGTCATCTCTGTTCCCGGCGACGTCACGTTTGCGGTCACGACAGCCGAGTTCGCCGAGCAGATCAGCCGATTCTCGGTGCACGGCAACACAACGATCGTGATGCGCGGAGTCCAGTGTGAATCCGCCGCAGACGACCGGTACACGCTTCGCCTGGACGGTCCACTGGCCGGTGACAGCGCGCGAGCAAAAGCGCTCGGCGACGCTCTCTGCGCCACCTTTGCCGCCGATATCACCATTGAAGCCATCACACCGGATCTTGCGCTGAGGGCAACCGGCATCGGGGCAGAGTTCCTGTCCAAGCTGAGGGTCGCACCGGCAGGTGTTCCTCTCTCCGAGGTACAGAGCGCCAGCGACATCACCCCGAAGTTGGCGTCGGGTGCCATGAGTCATGGCGCACTGAACGCTCCGGCGCACGAAGCCGTCGCACACGGCACGAACATGGTCGGCGCGATGTCCAACAGCGGCGAAGGCGGCGAACACCTTTCGCGCTACAACACGATTCGTGCGTCGCGCATCAAGCAGTTTGCATCCGGACGCTTCGGAATCTGGGCGGGATACCTCGCCGACCCGATGCTCGAAGAGATCGAGATCAAACTCGGCCAGGGCGCAAAACCCGGTGAGGGCGGGCAGCTTCCGGCCGCCAAGGTCACCGTCGACATTGCTGCCGCCCGCGGCGGAACGCCCGGCGTCGAACTGGTATCGCCTCCGCCGCACCACGACACCTACTCCATCGAGGACCTCGCTCAGCTCATCCACGACTGCAAGGCAGCGCGCATCCGGGTGATCGTGAAGTTGGTGTCCTCGGAAGGAATCGGCACCATCGCCGTCGGTGTCGCCAAGGCCGGCGCCGACGTCATCAACGTCGCCGGAAACACCGGTGGCACCGGCGCCGCTTCGGTGACCAGCCTCAAGTACGCGGGCCGTGCGGCCGAGGTCGGTATCGCAGAGGTCCATCAAGCTTTGTGTGCCAACGGCCTTCGCCAGAAAGTCGTTCTGCGATGCTCGGGCGCGCATCAGACCGGCAGCGACATCATCACTTCCGCACTACTGGGCGCAGACAGCTTCGAGTTCGGTACGTCTGCACTGATGATGATGGGCTGCGTCATGGCCAAGAACTGCAACATCAAGTGTCCGGCCGGTCTGACCACCAACCCGGAACTGTTCGACGGCGATCCCCGCGCCATGGCGCAGTACCTTCTCAACATCGCTCACGAAACTCGTGAACTGCTCGCGAATCTGGGAATGCGATCCCTTCAGGAAGCGCGGGGTCGAACTGATCTCCTGCATCTGCTCGATCACCCGTCCATCGTCGGCAATCTGAAACTGGACGCGATGTTCGAGTCCGCCCCGGACATCACCGTCGACAATCCCGTGTACCTCGAGCGTGAGTACGCGCTCGACGAGAAGATCATGGACGAGGTTCGCACGGTGCTCTTCAACCGTGGCGAGGACTCGATCGCCGTGTCCGGATCTGAATTCGCCGAAGGTGCACTGCACCTGGGTAACCGGAACAAGAGCGTCGGTGGGCAGTTGGCGATCGACCTCGAACGCGAACTCAACTACGGAGCGGCCGGCCTTCTCGCTCCGGGGGTACTGACTGACGAGCGTGGGCGACGATATCTGGCTCCGGGCAGCGTGCGCGTCCTGACGACCGGATCTGCGGGCCTCTCGTTCGGCGCATTCTGCAACGACGGCATGCACCTGGAACACACCGGGACATGTAACGACGGTGTCGGAAAGAGCATGAGCGGCGGTGTGATTGCCGTGCGCAGCCCAGGCGGCGGCTCCAGTGACGCCGGCGGAAACGTGTTGATCGGCAACTTCGCGCTCTTCGGCGCCACCGGCGGACGAGTGTTCGTCGAAGGTGAAGCAGGCGATCGCTTTGCAGTTCGCAACTCCGGCGCCAGTGCTGTCGTCGAAGGTGTCGGCGACTTCGCCGGCGAGTACATGACCAACGGTGCTGTCGTGAATCTCGGCGAGTTCGGCAAGGGTGTCGGCAACGGCATGAGCGGCGGGTTCTTCTACCAGTACGACCCTCGCGGCGAACTGGCACTGCGAGCAAGTACCGATTCCGTACTGCTCGGTTCGATCACCGCTGCGACCGATCCTCTAGCCGCCGTCCACAACCACGCGGTACAACTCCTGCTCGAACTGCATGTGGAAGCAACGGGATCCGCACTCGGAACCCGACTGCTCGAGAACTGGGAAGTCGAACAGCACTCGTTCGTCTACGCCATGCCCAAGGCATTGATGCTTTACCAGGACAGCGATGCAATCCTGGCTGCGAAGTCGCACAAAGAGCTTCTCGAAGAATTGGCGTCCGCCATCGCAGCACGTCAGGTCCGCACGTTCAAACTCGCAGTGCGCGATGGGCGCCCCGCGCTGAACGGAGCAGTCCCCGCCTACGGCGAGACCGATACCGCGACGATGTATGCGCTGCTCAGTGCGTACACCGTGCTTCACTTCGCACAACAACTCGCCGCCGCCCGCACGCCGGGTGCGTCCGGACCCGACGATCCAGCAGTGCAGAAGGCGGCCCGAAACCTGGTACTGACCGAGGACTTCGCCCTCGTCCAGCACTTGGTCAAGTACTCGAAAGAGATTCTCGCCGGCTACGACGACGAACAGCTGGCTGCGCTGATTGCAGCCAAGCGCGTCGACGACTACAAGCAGGCGCTGAGCCTGCGCAACGTGTTGGCCATGGACAGCCCGGCGACGTACGGGTGGATTCTGTTTCAAGACAACAAGAATCGGGACAAGCTTGGATCGCTGCCGAACTTCGACGAACTGTTCGCTTCGCGCACGATCCCAGACCTGGTGTCCTGACCTCCTCCCCCGAACGTAGGTGAGCTTCAAAATGGAAATCCCGTACATCCCCGAATACGCACCGTTCAACGGCGACCAACGCGCGTGGCTTTCCGGATTCCTGGCCGGTCTACACTCACGAACTGTCATGCCCGGTCAAACCGGTGCTGCAACAGCGACAGTGGAGAGAACTGCCGGCGCAGCAGTGCACATCCTCTACGGAAGCCAGACCGGCAACGCGGAGTCCGTGGCCGAAGACGCGGCCGCAGCTGCTCGTGCCCACGGTCTCGAACCACTTGTCGCGGGTCTGGACACCGTGGATATCAATGCACTTTCCGCCATGCGCCGGGTGCTCGTCATCACCTCCACCTACGGCGAGGGCGAGATGCCTGACAACGCGCAGCTGTTCTGGGATGCAGTCGAATCCGAGAGTGCGCCCCGGCTGGAGGGTCTCTACTTCGGAGTACTCGCACTCGGTGACACCAGCTACGACGGCTACTGCCAGTCGGGAAAGAACATCGACGCCCGCTTCGAAGCGCTCGGCGGGTCCCGGGTTGTCGACCGCACCGATTGCGACGTCGACTACGAGGATCCGGCGGCCGAGTGGATCGTTCGGGCGGTCGCTGCGGTAGCCGGTGTCGACGGTGATGCAGGGGCCGCTGCCTCGCCGGTTGCGTCCACTCCGACGAAGACCAAGTCCCAGTGGACTCGCAAGAACCCTTATCCTGCAACCGTCCTCGCCAACCGACTGTTGTCCGGCGAGGACTCCGCCAAGGAAGTCCGACACTTCACCTTTGCACTCGGCGAGGACGGTCTGGACTACGAGGCCGGAGATGGATTGGGCATCCGCCCGATCAACGACCCCGCTCTGGTCGAGGCGATCATCCATCAGCTCGGTGCGAGCAGTGACTACGTCGTCACCGCGAAGGACGGCTCGTCCGTACCGTTGGACCAGGTGTTGACCAGCGACTACGAGATCTCGATTCCCTCGCGCGATTTGATCGAAGACATCGCCCGACGCAGCGGCGACGCCGAACTGCAGCACATTCTCGACACGGAAGATCGGGAAGCGCTCGATGCGTGGCTGTGGGGCAAGGACGTTCTCGATCTCCTGCAGTTGGACAACAGCATTCGATTGAATCCCGAAGATCTGCTTGCACTTCTGCGCCCGCTGCAACATCGGGTCTATTCGATCTCCTCCAGCCCGCTGGCCCACGACGGCACCGTGCATCTGACGGTAGCGAGTGTGCGCTACCGCTCGGGCGAGCGGGACCGCGGCGGCGTCTGCTCGACGTACCTGGCGGACCGCGTCGGCGAGGGAGATCGGGTCGGAGTTTTTGTCTCCAAGAACAATTCGTTCCGCCTACCTGCCGATGACACTGCTCCCGTCGTGATGATCGGACCCGGCACCGGTATCGCACCCTTCCGCGCTTTCCTGCACGAGCGTCGCGCACGCAACGCGTCGGGGCAGAATTGGCTTTTCTTCGGCGATCAGCATCAGTCGAGTGACTTCATCTACGAGGACGAGTTGAACGGTCTGACCCGTGACGGTGTCCTGACGCGTCTCGATCTCGCATTCTCGCGTGATCAGTCCGAGAAGATCTACGTCCAGACTCGTATGCGTGAACAGGGCCGAGACTTGTTCGACTGGCTCGAAAACGGTGCGCACGTGTACGTCTGCGGCGACGCGACCCGGATGGCAAAGGACGTCGACGACGCGTTGCACGAGGTGGTCGCCGAGCACGGCGGGTTGGATGCGGACGCCGCCGAGGATTACGTCAACAACCTCAAACGATCGAAGCGGTATCTACGGGATGTCTACTGAGATGTGCCCGCACCGTGGCGAATGCCGTTGCGCAGCTTTGGCGCGCATGTCGGACCTGGACGCACTACTTGCGCGTCCAGGATTCCGCGGCGGACTGATCGACACCGCACCTGAGGTAGTCGGCAAAATGCTGCCACTCTTGGACGACGCCGTAGCAATCACCGTTGCAGGTCCGGTGGCTGTCAACGACTCGGGCAAGTACGCCGTTCCAACAGTTCCCGGCGATCCGCTGGTCTGCACGCCGGGACTTGTCTCCCTACGTTTGAAGCCTTCCGCCCTCGGTTCGGTGGTGACCACTGACGCAGAACAGCACCTGCCCCCGACGCTTCGGATGTTCGATACCCACGGATCGAGTTCACACACTACGTATTTGACCCCGACCTCGGATCGTCTCGCCTTCGAAGCGATGCGAACTGCACCGAGCACTGTGAGGGAAACAAGCCCTCCCGCCCAGACATCGAATACTCCCGCCTTTTGGGCCGAGGCCGATCAGCTGACACAGCTCGACTTCATCCTCGCGGACAGCGGCAGCGAACGTCGTAGCGGCTTGGTCGCTCTGGGTGCCCTCGGCTACCGGAGAATCGATCCTCACCTCATGGCTGCCGGGATGGAGCACCTGTCCTACCATCAACTGCCCGTCACGACAGTCGTCGCCGGCAACGGCTGCCTGCAGATTCACCGCGGTCACCTCGACGCCGCAGCCATGTTCGGCGGGACATTGACTCTAGCCTCGGACACCTGCCGAACGATGATCGATCTGAACGGCGTCTCGGAGTGTTGGCTGACCCGCACCCACGGAGTGCACGGTTTGACGACGTCTGTCGAGGTGTACGACTTCCGCCGCAAGTGCGTAGCCGTGTTCACTCAGACTGGCCCAACCGAATCCGCGGTCATGGCCGTATGGGAAGACGTCATGAGTTCCATTTCGGCCGCATCCTGAAGACCGAAGTACGACCCATTCGGGTGTAAGAAATCGGCGCATCGCGATAACTGGACGTGACGACCGAAGCCTAGCCTTGGGTTTCGGTCATTTGTCGTGTCTGCACCCGGACGCTGATTCAAGGAGTTATCCATGCCCCGCCCTCTCGTCGAACCGTCGCTGGTCCCGGCTTTGCGCCCGGCGCTGCCTGCATTGGCCGCCGGGGTGCTCGCGGCGGCAGCGTCAGGGGTCGCGATGCTCGGTGCGCTCTGGAGCGTCGTGCAACTCATCGGTGAACCGTCGATGACTTGGGCCGGGTGGGCATGTGGGCTGTGGCTCACCGGGGTAACGCTCGCGGCCACGTCGTCGTGGCTCTCGCATCACGCCGAGTCGCTCTTCGAGGCCAGGCTCAGGCGCCAGCTCGCAGCTCATCTCGTTCGACTGCCCGCAAGCACGCTGTCCCGCTACAGCGGAGACGCACTGAGGAGGCTCGTTTCGGACGACATCTCGGCGCTGCACCATATGACTGCGCACCTACCGGCCGAGTTCGCGACACTGATCGTGGTCCCGGCGGTCACGATCGCGGTACTGGTTGCCTCAGCCGGCCCCGTAGCGCTTCTCGCTCTCGCTCCCGGCATCGTGGCAGCACTGTTCTACTTGTTCGTAATCCCCAGAATGGCCGCTCGGCACAGCGCCGAAAGTGCGGATGTCATGGGCGGCATCGTGACCGCCGTGGACGACTATGCCCGCGGTATCCACGTCTGCCGGATCTTCGGCGCGCAGACCGGCGCTGCCGCCGACTATGCAGAATCGACAGCACGGTTCCCCCGGGGAATGCAGGAGCGCGTTCGACTCGTGGCTACCCCCGCGGCCGTCGCGGTTGCCCTCATGCAGGCGACGGCGACGTTCGCGATCGCCTATTCCGTCGGATATCGCTGGGATGCAACGACATTGGCCGACACTATTCTCTTCAGCCTCGCAATCGTGACACCGGCCCTGCGGCTCGGGCACGGCCTCGACTACGTCGCGGCTGGACGCGCTGCTGCAGTCCGGCTCGCCGCTGCCCTGGACGAACCCACCCTCCCTCCCGGTGAAGCACTCACCGTTCCGGCGTCGAGTCCCTCCGACCGCCTGGAGATCGTCGACCTGACTGTCATGATCGCGGACCGCAGAGTCGTCGACGGCGTCACGCATGCATTCCGCCCAGCCGCGATCACTGCGATCACGGGACCGAGTGGAGCGGGCAAGTCGACGCTCCTGAAAGCACTGGCCGGCTTCGAGATCCCGGAACTCGGTACCGTCCGCTACGCGGGCCAGAGCGTCGTCACGATCGACGAGAACCTGCGGCCACAGTCCATTCTGCTCGCCCCCCAGGGCGCAGACGTGTTGCCGGCCACGGTGCGCGAGAACATCGCACTGGCCGCCCCCGATGCAACGGACGCGGAATACACCGCCGCACTACGCCGGGCACAGATCGACATCAGCCTCGACACCGACGCCACTTCACTCTCCGGCGGAGAACGTCAACGAGTCGGGCTCGCTCGGGTATTCCTCTCGCCCGCAGCAGTACTGCTGCTCGACGAGCCGACCAGTGCGCTCGACGATCGGACAGCGGCCGAACTGCTGAAGGAACTGCGCCACTTCGCGCACGCTGAAGGGAAGACGATCGTGATCGTCACCCACGACTCTGCTCTTGCAGACGACGCCGACGATCGACTCGACCTCGACAGTCCCAACTCGCACAACGCCGCCACGCGTAATGCCGCCCTGACTGGAGCCGAATAATGAACAGCGCCAATGCAGCCCGTCGCCGCTTGATCACCATCGGATTCGGTTGGGTATCCGTTGCTGTCCTCGAGGCGATCGCGTACACCACCCTCGCCCTCTCGATCGCTGATCACCGGTCGCCGGTTCTCGTGCTGGCCACGGCCGCAATCGCTCTCTTCGTGACCGTCCTGGTCTCGCGGGGTGGTTACTTCACCGGGGCTCGACTCGTCGGCGATCTCTACGATGCGCTCGGCGACGCCTTCGCCCGCACCAAGCTGTCGTGGTTCACCGACGACAACCGGGCGCTGCTCGCCACCGTCGCCGGGCGCGGAATCCCGTCACTGATGAGCGTTCCCGCGCACCAACTTCAGACCTTCCTCGTTACGCCGCTGATACCGCTGCTCCTGCTTCCTGGGATCGCGGTCGTCGCGGGGCTAGGCGTCATGCTGATGGTCGGCGGACTGCTCGCCGTGTCCCTCGCGGCTCAGACGCTCGCCCAACGCGCTCTCAGCCGAGCGGACGCTCGCCGGCATGAGGCCGAACTCGCAGCCACGCAGTCGACTCTCGAGCTCACCGATCATCTCGAATTACTGCGCACGGCAGCCGGTCCCACACGTTCCGTCGAACGTATCGAGAGAAGTTGGCGGGATCAGGAAACCGCGCTTGCACGGACCAATCTCGCCGCGGCACCAGCGACATTCATCTCGGCGATCGCCACTATTGTGCCGCTGGCAGGCGCAGTGATCTTCCTCGCCGCCACCGGATTCGACGATCCCGCAGCCGCTCTAGCGCTCGTCATCCTCACCGCCCGCGCCGCTGCCCCGCTCGACGAACTCGCTCTGGCCGGAATCGGAGTCAATGAACTGCGTGCAACGGTTCGCGATTATCGGGCCGCGACTTCGGCTCCCGCACTACCCGAGCCCGCGTCCCAGGACGCCGCGCTCCTTGTTGGAACTGACATCAAGGTCGTAGGAGTGGACCACGCTCCGGTTCTGCGCGGCATCAACGCGGAGATCCCCGCAGGGGAGCGTGTTCTCGTCGCAGGGCGCTCGGGTACGGGGAAGAGCACCCTTCTCGGGCTGCTCATGCGCTTCGACGACCCGGACCAAGGCAGCGTCACTCTGGGTGGAGTTTCATTGCGCGACTTGCCATATGACGACCTGGCTACTCACATCGGCTACGTGCCACAAGATCCACTCGTGTTCTCGGGCACGCTCGGCGAGAACATCGGACTGGGAAGACCGGGCGCTACCGAAACCGAGATCGAGGACGCCGCAAGGCGCGCTGCCCTCGGCGCCGTTCTCGACCGCTCGGCGCTCGGCATTCATCAGGACATCGGTCACCAGGGAACCGCTCTCTCCGGTGGCGAACGTCAGCGGGTGGCGATCGCTCGTGCCTTCCTCAAAGACGCTCCCGTCCTGGTGCTCGACGAGGCTACTTCGGCTCTCGACGAGGGCACCGAGCGCCGCATCGCCGGCGCCGTGCGGGAAGTGGCGGCTACCGTCTTCGTCGTCACCCACCGCGACCCCGCCATCTGGGAGCCCACCCGCACGATCACGCTCTGACATCGCAAGCCCTAGTGCTCGCGTTGCAGTCCTTCTACTTCGGCAGGTGTACGACGGACAACCCTTGCAGGCGATCCAGCAGCAACGACGTGATCGGGAATGTCATGCAAAACCACACTTCCGGCACCGATCACGGCGTTATGACCGATCGAAACTCCTGCACCGACGGTGACGGAGGCACCGAGCCACGTGTTCTCGCCGATGACGATCGGAGCGGCTCGCTCCCATCCCTCGCGGCGCCGTCGATGATCATCGACAGGGTGCAACGCTGTCATCAGCTGGGCTCCAGGCCCGATCCTCACGTCCGCACCGATCGTGATCAGCGCATCATCCATGAAGAACCCGTTCGCGTTGACGAATGCGTTGGCTCCAAGCCGAATGTTGTGACCGTAGCTGCATTGGAACCGCGGCACCACCAAAGCTCCGTCACCTACCTCACCAAAAAGGCTGGCGAGAGCCCGTGAGCGGACAGCATCGTCGTCCGCCGCAGCCCCATTGAACGAGTCGAGCCGACGCCAACACTCGAGCCGCCGTTCCCGCAGCTCGTCATCATCGAGATACCACTCGCCACGAGCAAGACGATCCGCCTGTTCTCCCACCCGCGGATCGTCGCACACCGCGCCACCGCACTCCGACTGGGCACACCGCACCCCATCGAGCGCTATAACAGGGCGGCTCCAATGCAGCCCGGACGGCGAACGAGATCGCACACCTTTACCGCCGGACCGATCACCCCAGGTTGCGCGACTTTTTTCGTCCATCGGTGACCCCAACCCGGGATACCTTCTGTTCGAACAACCCGTCGCCACACAATCATGTGGCGACGGGTGAGTGCTTTCCGTTCTCCAGTTGTCCGTCTACAGCTTCGCGCTGATGAGCGGCACGATATGTTCGGCCGCCCACATCGTTCCGATCGGGCCACCACTCGTGATTGCCCACAGAACGTCGCCGCCATCTGCGGTACGCGGTGGCAGGCCAACCCAATGACCGGAGGACACAGCGCCGAGAGCTTGGAAGAGCTTCCCGCCGGTCAGCTTGTCGAAATCCTCTTCGCTGCCGGCGGCACTGCGACCGATCAGCAGGAAATCCGCATCGATGTTCTCGAGAAGTTCCTCTCCGACCGTGCTCTGGGTGACGAACTCCTTCGCACGCGGATTCTCGGCGAAACCAAACTCACCCAGGAATGTTGCCGGCGCCGAACCTGGCGCTGAAAGATACTGCAACCCATTGCCAGTGCCGTAGAAGATCGCCCAAGTCGCAGTCAGACTCGCGAGTTGCGGGTTTTCCTCACGCACTTTGGCGAAGTACTGATCATGCTCTGCCACAACCTTTTCAGCCGCATTCGAGAGATCGAGGGTCTCGCCCAGAACACGGATCGACTCCTTCCACGGCACGAGCATCCGCGACTTCGTGTCGGGACTCGTCACCACCGGTGCGATGGAGGACAAACGCTCGTAGTAATCACCCATGGACAAACCACCCAGGCCGTCAGCCCAGCCGACGGCGACGATGAGGTCCGGTTCGCTCGCGGCGATCGCTTCGACGGGAAGTGTTCCGCCCATCGCGAACTCGAAGGTGTCGAGATTCTCTGCGTCGTAAGGCAACAAGTACGACTGGGAAGCCGATTCCTTCACCATCGACGAGGAGAGGACAGGTTTGACGCCGAGCGCGAGGAGCATTTCCGTGTCGACGGCGTTGGGCACGATGGCGGCGATCCGCTCCGGTCGCTTCTCGAGAATACTTGTACCGTATGGCGATTCCAGGGTCAGCGGGTAGGTGGTCGTTCCTTCCGCAGCGGGCAGGGCGTTCCCCTCCGAACCGGGAGAGGATGCCGTTTTCGAGTCTTCGGCCGAGGCCGAGCACCCGGCTACGAGGAACGCTGCGGCGAGCGCGGCCCCGATCAGTCCGGTGATCCGTGATCGTCTGGTGCGCAGGACTGTCATTTCTGCCTTTCGGTGTTATCGAGCACTTTCGGTGTTGCTGAGGTGAAGGGTGTTGGGTGAGCGATGGAGCCAGGTCAGGAATCTGCCCGAACGGCCCCGCCGCGTTTCCAGTAGCCGGTGAAATCGATGTGGGTCTTCGCAATTCCTCGATCACGAATCAAATGACGCCGAAGCGAGCGAACCGTCGCCTGTTCGCCTGCAAGCCAAGCGAATACGCGTCCGTCAGGCCATTCGGCAGCACTGACCGCGTCGAGCAACAAAGTAGTAGCGCCGGGCTCGACCCCCTCGCGCGGCAACCACGTGACACTCACCCCGGACAACTCGCGCACCGATTGGATGTGAGCCGAGTCCGCAATTTCGACGAACACATGCCCCCTGGCATCGGCGGGCAATTCCTCGAGCAGACGTGCGATCGCCGGCAACGCGGTCTCGTCACCGACGGCCAGCAGATACTCGTGATCTTCCGGGAGTCCCTGCGATACAGAGGGGCCCGCGATGTGCATTCGGTCGCCCGGGCCGGCGTCCCGCGCCCAGGTGGTAGCCACTCCGTCGCCGTGAACGACGAAATCGACGTCGAGTTCCCTTGTTTGCGGATCGTAGCGGCGCACGGTGTATGCGCGGGCAAGCGGACGGCGCCCCGCAGCGAAAGTCACACTGCCGTCGACCATTACCGGCAGGACCGGGTCGGATTCGCCGGGGTAGGTGAACAGCAACCGGATGTCGTCGTCGAAGCCCGTACTCGCGAAGGCGGGTTCGGCAATTCCGTCGGCGTTGGTGAAGGTGTCGAGTTGGGCTCCGGTGAGCGTCACTCTCCGCATGCCCGGCGTCACCTCTGTCGCCCGATGTACCTCGAGTTCACGCAAGGTAACGGGGTACGCCGTTGTCGGACGGGTGTTTCGGGGCA
>Ga0153921_1000748_pt1 | contig 15947 bp, 16 predicted proteins | sample TSNJ005MetaG_FD_104691 | JGI IMG/M metagenome (GOLD analysis project Ga0153921, IMG submission 104691) | Attine ant fungus gardens microbial communities from New Jersey, USA - TSNJ005 MetaG | ecosystem: Host-associated > Fungi > Mycelium > Unclassified | place: USA: New Jersey, Brendon T. Byrne... | reverse complement strand
TGATAACTTTTCCTTTAAAACGAAAAAAGTGAATTGAACTGTCCCAGATAAGGTGAAATATAGCAAACAACTGTTTTTTATAAAACTTATCCACAGGTATGAAATGCTAACCATTTATATCAACAAAACACAACCCAGATGCCTTTATCTGTGGATAATTCGGGTAGTCGGCTTCAGAAAATTTCGGCACTTATACAATAACTTTTTTTACTTACGTCATATGGAAGGCTGAACTGTAACGAACTGTTACGATTGCCCTGAATTTTATTAATGTGGTAGTTACTTTTCCTGAAAATAATGGTATAATTATATTGAAATAAGTCGAAGGGGGGGGATACGGATGGTAAGGATTGCTGTTTGTGATGATGAGATTAAAATCATAAAGCAGGTAAAGGGGTATTTACAAGAATATCAGAGAGTACATAATCATGAATTCCGCATAAGTATTTACGATAGTGGTGAAAAGCTTGTAAACAGCACGGCGCACTTCGATTTGATTTTTATGGATGTTGAAATGCCTGTTATAAACGGGATTGAAACTGCACAAGCTATAAGAAAAAAAGGAAGGAGCGTTAATTTTATTTATATAACTCATCATTCTAAATATTCATCTAATGTGTTTGCTGTTCATCCTTTTGACTTTATTGAAAAGCCTGTGACTAAAGAAAAAATCTTTATAGTTTTAGATGATTTTTTTGATATCGAATATAAAAAGCAGTCCCCCGAAAAAATTATTTTTCGATTAAAGGAAACAAGAACAAATACGGTTTTTGATGTTGAAAGCATTATTATGCTTGAATACTTGGAAAACAAGACAATTGTTCTTTATACACTTGATGGTGAGTATAAAATTATTGGAAACATTGACCCAATTTTTCAAAAATTAAAGAAAAACAAAGCTTTTGTTTCACCACATAATTCTTTTATAATTAACATGAATTACGTCAAAGATTCAAAAAATTGCATTATAAATATGAGAAATTCTATGCGGGTATCGATTGCGCAAAGACGGCAGGGAGAGTTTACGAAATTGTTGAGTGAATATATTCATAGTACGATAGAAGGAGATGGTTTTTTTTGATTTTAATTCTAAATTCTATTTCTGCTGTTATAATTTATACAGTATCTTTCATCTTCTTTAATACGATGTATAGCAGGAATGAAAAGAGCAAATGGTTAATGCTCTCCGCTTACGTTCTTGCGGTATTATTGATGGTCAGAGTTACATCGTTAGGTAATTCTATTATTAATATCACCTATTTGTTTTTATCATTTAATATAATAAATAAAGTTTTTTATAAATGTCAATCCCTTATTTTTATAATATATAATGCCCTGTTATCTTTAATTATGGTGGTTACAGATATAAGTGCGGCATTAATCTTATCATCTATCAATCATTTAAGTGTGGGAGAAACTCTAAACAATAAGAGCTTTCATATCATAAGATACTTATTAGCTATGCTTTTACTGTTTGCATGCTTTAGGGTTTTTGTTGCTTTTATCAAGAAAAGCGAGGTTAAAAAAATAAAAATACATGAGCTGTTACTGTATTTAATATTAACTGTTATAGAGGTCTTTACCTTATATTATATATCAAATGAAATTACAATGGATTCAAACGGGATAGAATTGATAACTACGCTCGCTGTATATTTATTCCTTGATTTTTATATTGCCTTTCTTATTTACAGAATTTCAAAGAATAGTCAATTAGAGCATGAACTCAGTTTGGCACGGCAGCAATCTAACATGCAACAGTCGGTCTACAAAGAACTTTTTGATAAGTATCAAATTTCAAGAGGCGTGCCTCATGACATGAAAAAGCATATAAAGTCTTTAGAGGGGCTGATAGATAATAAATTTGTGGACAAAGCTCAGGAGTATACACAATTGCTTAATCAAGAGATAGAAAAGCTTGTACCCGATTATGAAAATGATAATCAGATTTTATCGGTTATTATATGCGACAATCTTATACAGGCTAAGAAACAGAATATTTTATTGGAATTAGACGTGCAAAATGTTTCGATGGATTTCATATCTGATTTGGATATAACCGCTATATTCGCAAATATTTTAGATAACGCAATGGAGGCTTGCGATGATTTGGAGGGAATCGATAGGAGAATTAAAGTAATCGTTCAGGAGAGAAGCGGTTTTTTAATCGTCAACGTTTCAAATAAGTATAAGGGAATTATTCAAGAAAAGAAAGGGTTTCTGACAACAAAAAAGGGGCATGAGGGTGTGGGGCTATCCAATGTAAAGAACACAGTAGAAAAATATGACGGGATATTTGACATTGAAACCAAAGACCATGTGTTTAGGGTTAAGATAACTATTCCTATTACAGAGAGTATATAGAATGTAATACAGCATGTGTAAATCGTTGCCGGATTTTGTAATTTGGCAGCGATTTTTATCGTTTTTTCTGCATACAGTTCAAAAAACTTGCGTACAGTGCAGAGCTATTGACATTCAAGGTGATAATGGGCTATCGTAGAATAAAGGGAGATAGCACCCCTGTCATCAATAATCATTTACATCTGCGAAAAGACTTGACGGCATTAAATTAAGGTACTTGAGGACGAGCATATCATAGAGTGCTAAAATCGGTATACAACACAAGTTACTGACATTTTCAACAAGCGTATTATCGTATTATTAAGTGATGTGATTTTGCTTATAATTATCATTGCGAAAGAAATCAATTATATATTACTGTTAAAATCAAATAATGAAAAAAAGGAGGTATTATAATGGATAGTAATATTTATACTTCTCCAGTAGTTTCTGGACCTTCGGATACCATGGAGCCTCAAGGGTGCATTGTTGCAAATGAATGCGGTGGTGCATTTGGTACTATAGTAATAGTAGGCGGAGCAGTTTTAGTTGGCGTTGCTGTATATTGTCCTCCCGCTATTATTATTGCTACATTTGCATAGTACGTTCATGAAATGAGCAAAGTAACTTAGCTGTAAGCAATTAGCATACAATTCATATATAGTTGATTTCTTTATATGGTCTATAGTGTGTTCACACTCTTGCTTACAGCTACTGCCTTTGTGCATTTTCTTTACCAAGCGTGTTACTGGTCGCAAAAATGATTCGCATATGTTCAATACTTATTGTTTAAATGGTGCGAACACACTATAATTTTCTGATTTTACACTAAGGAGTGAAAATTGATGCTATTAACAAATATTCCGATAAGAGCTACCGGCACGTGGATGAATGTGGATGGGTATGTAATTATAAAAAATGAGATACATAAAGTAATATTAAATAAACGTCAATCTTATTTATGGAATAAAATTGACGGAAATAAAAACATAGGAGAACTAATAGAGGAATTAAGTGAAAGTAATAATGTAGATAAAGAGTTGCTATTAAATTTTATTGCTAATGCTCTTGAAATACGGATTATTTACTTTTATAAAAATGAATGGGAAGTGAATTAAATGGATAACATTGGGAAAAGAATTATAATTGAAATCAAATCGGGAATTGTATTTGCTGGAGTTCTAAAAAAAATTTTAACAATTGACAATGTAGATGGTTATCTTGTAGAAACGGATTCAAAGAGCAATTTTTGTATTTGGAGTCCGTGTATACAAACGGAAAAAATTACAGTAGTACCAATAGGAAGTGTAAAGTAGCGTATGAAAAACTGGGGCTTAAAAAATTAGCTCCAAAGGAACCTTGAAAATTGCAGATATGTTAAATCGCGGCATCGTCCGCCACTGTTATCGTAGATATATTCATTAGGGACATCGCAAAGGGGGCAGACAGTATCCGTAGGGACATTGCAGTTTTTGCCTTTCTGTGTCTTAACGGGCTTAATAGCCTTACCGTAACGAAGACGGTAGTATTCATTCCAGAGCTGCCAATCCTGTTTGATAAAGGGTTTGATGATGGGTAACCTGTCGGCGAGGAATTTCTGGTACTTGGATCTCTTCATGTGCCCACTGCTTCAAGAGAATGTATCTGCAGATAAATAAGATGAGCCAACAGATTTGTTGGTATTGTTCTTGAATGATGTTAAGCAAATAGGTTATAATGTCCATAAGCAATGAAATCCTTTCGTGTTTATTGGAGCCTGATACTCAACAGTATTCACCCAAAAAGGGGGGCATTGCTTTTTTTATTAAAAAATTGTGAAAACCTTGAAAATATAAGGTTTTATAGATAGCTATCTACCAATAAATGAGGTGATTTGAATGAAAAACAATTATGAATTTCTGGAAACTGACCAGAAAAACAATATTTTAATTAATTCTGAAACTGGGTTTTGGATGGTATTAAATAAAACGGCTAAAATCATAACTGAGAAATTTTTATATGGATTGAATGAAAAAGAAATAATAGATAATCTACAACAATTTTATGATTTACCAAAAAATCAGTTATCTAATGATGTACATAATTGCGTTGATTTAATTAAAATGAAATTTTCTAATTTTGATAAAAATTTAAATATATTTTTAGATAATAATCTTGGATTAGAAAATTTAACTTTAACTATACATATTACAAATCAATGTAATTTGAAATGTCCTTATTGTTTTGCCAATGCACAGCAAAATAAAGGAGAAATAGAACTTAGTATAACTAATATAGTTAACTGTATTAATACCGCTATTAAAAAAGGAGCTAAAAAGATAGTATTTTCAGGTGGAGAACCCACATTGAGAAAAGATTTTTATCAACTTTTATTAGCTATGCAAGATTTTAAGGAAAGTGTAAGTTTTTCAATAATCACGAATGGTACAACAGTTTTAGAAAATGATTGTTTTGAATTGATGTGTAAAACATTTGACATTATTCAAATTTCTATAGATTCTTATTGTGAAGAAAAGAATGCTGCAACGCGTGGAAAAGGTTCGTTCGAAAAAGTATTGAATTTTGTTAGTAGTCTTAGGGAAAACAACTATAGTTCTTTTTATTACGCAACCACGCCGTATACTTCAGGAATGAATTATCCCTCAACAATCAATGACTTGCCACAAATGTTAAGGCTTGCAGCAAATACAGGGGCATTGGGATTATATGTTAATCATTTAAAACCAGAGGGTAGAATGAAAACATGTGATTATATAAAATTTAATGAAGAAGAATATTGGGAAAATGCGGATAAATTATACGAAGAGTATTATTTACTATCAAGAGTTGGCTTTAATGAAAAAGACATGGGTAAGAATTTTACTTGTTTTGTTGCTTCAGATCAAATAGGTATTCTCTCGGCTTACTCTTATAAAACTAATTGTGGTTTGGGAGTAAATGAATTGGCATTAGATTGTCAAGGGAATGTATACCCTTGTAGCTCATTGATGGAAAGCAACTTTCTTATAGGTAACATTTTTTCAGAAAAACTTGAAGATATTATAGATAACGCTAAAGAGATTTATTCAAATAATGATTTTTATGTGGATTCGTTTGATGATTGTAAAGAATGCTATTTTAAGCGATTATGCGGAGGAGGTTGTAGAGCAATGGCTTATTATAGTAATGGAAATATAACCTCAAAAGACCCTAATTGTAGTTATTGTAAAAAAAGGATTTTAAAATGGATGGATGTATCATTGGCAGTTAATATAAATGATAATGGAGATGGCATCAATGAAAATTGAAAATATACTATTTATTGTTCCTTCAACAAATAAAATATGGAAAAAAGAATTGAAAAATAAAATTGGAACTGCACCTCTTGGAGCAGCTTCTATTTCATCGATGTTAAAAGTGCATGGCTATACTGTTAAAGTTATAGATATGTTGGTGGAAAATATTAACGCCAATATGTTTTTAGAGATTATCAATGATTTTAAACCCGATATATTATGCATTAGTGCTTCATATACTGAATCAATTTTAGAAGTATATAATATGGTGAAGTATTTAAAAAAACACATTAAAATACCTATGATAGCAGGCGGCGTGCATGTAACTTATTGTTATGAAGAAGCATTAAATAATGGTTTTGATTATGTAACTTTCCATGAAGGCGAAAGCACTTTAATTGAATTATTAGAATTTTTGAAGGCAGATATTGACGATTTAGAACAAATCAAAAATATTGCATATATAAAAGATGATAATATATGTGTTACATCTAAAAGAAAATATCTTGAATCTTTAGATATTTTACCATTTTCTGATTTAGTGAGCCTTAAATTATCTGAATATGTTACACCTTTTGCGATAGTAACCAGCAGGGGTTGCCCCGGTGATTGTATTTATTGTTCATCTAGAGCTATGTCTGGGAAAAAATATAGAATTAGAAGTGCTGAATCGGTTTTTTCCGAAGTGTTTTATTTAGCGAAACGAATACTATTTGATAATACTCTTATAAAATCTTACATAGCTATATATGATGATACATTTACTGTAAATAAGAATCGACTAAAAAAGTTTTGTAAATATATGATTGATGCAAAAATGAATATTATACCTTGGAAATGTGAATCAAGGATTGATATTCTAACCGAAGAATTAATTGCAATTATGGCGGAGGCAGGCTGTTTTGCATTGCATGTAGGAATTGAAAGTTCTAATCAAAGTATAATTGATTCTTTGAATAAACATATTGATTTTTCTAAAGTCGAACCAGTTATTAAATTATTAAACAAATATGGAATACAACCTTTATGCTCATTTATTATCGGAAATCATTTGGATACACACGAAACTCTGAATAATACAAAAACATTTATTCAACACATTATTAATGAATATAATGCAAAGGTTGCAGTTTCACCAAACACTCCTCTGCCGGGAACTCAATTGTTTGAAAATAGAGAGAAGTATGGTGTTAAAGTATTAACAGATAGTTGGAGCGATTTTTCATTAACAGATGTGATAATATCTACAAGATACCTTACGGCTGATGAAATACGTAATTATTATACAGAGATTAGTGATATGACTATTGATATCGAGGTTAAAAAATGATTGAGTTTATTAATGTTACTAAAATTTATAATAACAATACCAGAGCACTTGATGATATCACTTTTCAAGCGTTTGATTCTGATATTACAGGAGTAATAGGTCATAATGGCTCTGGAAAAACCACAATGTTTATGTTAGCAAATGGGTTGGCAAATGCGACTTCTGGTGAAATCATAGTAGATAAATATAATATGAAAAGTAATAGGACGAAGATTCAATCATTAACAGGTTTGTTCTCAGATACCATGAGATTATATCCAATGTTAACTGTTCGTGAGTGTTTGATGTTTTTTATAGAAGCAAATAGTTTGCCTAAAACACGATATGATTATTTGTGCTCTATGTTTAAGTTGGAAAATTTTCAAAATAAAAAAATAGGTATATTATCAACTGGCATGATGAAAAAGGTCATGTTAGCAGTTAGCATTGTAAATAAACCTCATATATTATTTTTAGACGAACCATTTTCAGGTCTCGATCCCGAAGCTAAACATGACTTCATTTTTTTAATTAAGCAACTGAAAAGTGAAGAAAATATGCATATTATTATATCGACTCATGAATTAATGGAATTAGAAAGCTTAATAAGATATTTGATTGTATTAAAAAACGGTAAAGTAATAATTGCTGAGTCAATGAGAAATTTGTTAGATGTTTATTATCAGCCGCAATCAGTCATTATCCAAGTATTACATGATAATATAGAGACTTTTAATAAATATATGACATTAAATTTGAATAATGAATTAAAAATTGTTAGGCAAAATATAATAAGTAAAAAGTTATGCGAATATGAAGTTGAAATGTCGCATTTCTCATATTTTGTTACCTTACTAGGAGAAGGCGACAAAATACATTCAATATTAGACAATAAGCCTACCTTGGATAATCTTTATTTTAAAATACATTCATCGCTATAAAGTGTTCATATTTATGAAAAAAGGTGATTAATATACTATGAGAAAATTTTTGTGTCTTATAAAAAAAGAAAATATAATTGCGACTAAAAATATACAATCATATATTTTGATATTATTAATTCCGATTATAAGTATAATTGTCAATATATTTATGTCACAGTCTATTAGACAGACTATTTATATAGCTATTATAGAAAACTCTGATAATAGTATAATATCAATTTTCGAATCGTTAAATGATGATGATTCAAACCAGGAATTTATATTTATAAATTATACTACTTTAAATCTTGCGATTGATGATTTAATAAATAATAAGAATTCACTTATAGTTGAAGAAAGTGATTCTAAAAATGTAATCATTCATTATATTGATAATAGGCAAGATTCTAATATAGCTTCTCAATATATTATTAATAAGTTACAATTATATATATCTCAGGATTTAATGAAAAACCATTCGGAGGAGGTATATAATCTACAAATAAAGCAACCATATATTATAAAAACAAATAATGTCATCGATAATTCTGATATAGATAATTCAGAATTAAATTTTATGGTATATTTTGCTCTAATGTGGATAATAGTATTAACACCTTTTAGTAATTCATGTAATCAAATACAACAAGAAAAATCATGCAAAAGTTTGTTTTACTTATATAAATTACCATATAAGAAAACAACAATTCTTTTAGCCAAACAAACAGCGGTTATCGTACAAAGTGTTTTATCTTTGATTATATTAATTCTAATCTCAAAAATATTCGGCATAACACAAATAGCAAACACAGTTAATGGTTTTGCTTATATATTATTATCCATAATCTGTATTAGTTCATTAGGATTTTTCTTTGGATTAGTAATAAACAATTACACCTTAAACACGTTGATAACATTAATATTGACGTTGCCAAACATATTAGTTACTGGGATAAACACTACTACCAAAGTCGATTTTTTACTTAAAATCATGCCATCATATCATATTAGCGAGGTAATTAGGAAAATTTTACTAAGACAAACTATAAGCTTTGAGAATCTAGTATATATTTGTGCTTTTACTATTATATTCTATGTAATTTCAATTTTGATTTTCTCAAAGAAAGAGCCTATTAAGTTATGTGGTAGAATATAACTGATAAATATAGAATAAGCTTATGCAATTGTGGGATAGTTCTTAGGCATAATGCCTCAACATTAAAGTTGCAGGAGGAGCAGGCGCTCAAGAGATACCGTATGATCGCTCCCCTGCTTGATGAATCACTGGATCCGGCGAAGAAGCTTAAGCTGAGGGAAGAACTGGCGCTTCAGAATGACACTTCCACACGAAGCCTGTACCGGTACGAAAAAGCATATCTGGAAAACGGTGGTTTCTCTGGGTTAAAACCGTGGAACCGGGAAATGCGCCGCAGCATAATCCTGCCGGAAAACTTCGATGAACTAATAAGGGAGTCCATCCAGCTCAAACGCGAGGTTCCAACCAGGTCGGTGGCACAAATCATCCTGATCCTGGAGATGGAAAGCTGGGTTGGGCCGGGAATACTAAGGCGCTCCACCCTGGATCTGGACACCATCCATTCACGCAGTCAGTTTAACAGGCTCCTTTCCGATTACATCCGTGGTTATAACACCATGTTACATACCGGTATTAACTGCACACCTTTGGAACGGTACCGCTGCCAGTCCATCCGCACCCCTAAGTCCCGTGAATGGCTGGATGAGTGTTTCCTTAACCGTATTTACCGAAAGGTTAACAGGGATTCCACTGTTTCCATTGACAGGGTGTACTATGATGTGCCCATTCAGTTCATCGCATCCAAAGTGGAAATCCGTTTCCTTCCTGACGACATGTCCTCTGCATTTATCCTGCAGAAGGAGGGGGGCATTACCCCATCCGCATGACAGACCGGAATGAGAACTGCCGTACGAAGTGCAACAATCCAGCCATAGACTATTCCAAAATGGGAGGGGTATGATGATGTGATGATGTCACTCAGCTTTTACGGGCTCAGCTTTTACGGGCTCTCCTTTAACCCTTTTAACAAACAGATGGTAAAGGAAAAAGACCGGTTCCTGTCCCATGACCTTAAGCAAATGTCCCAGGAACTTGATTACCTTAAGGATGCCAGGGGGCAAACCTCTACCACATGGAATATATCTGTCTCTCCGCCATCAGTGTCATGGAATTCTACCGGCAGTTCTGTTCTATCCTCGGGGTGGACCCTAAGTGTGGGAAACCCGGTATGTTTAAATCCATACAGGCACAGATTTACTATTCTCCCTTTGTAAATTAATTAGGCTCAAATCACATTGAAATTCACCGCTTAAAAATAAAAAAGCCCCGAATCTCTTTTACAGAAATTCGAATACGTTAAACGGCATTATATAATGTATAATTGTACAAACTGCTCTTGTAAATCAATCCTTTTTTATAAATCATACAGAAAAGTTCGCAATTTGACGATAATCAAATCTTCTACATTGATAAGAGTTTATTAAAAACAAAAAGCCTCTGCATTCAATATAATTTTGAATTCAAGGACTTTTTTAAAGTAATCATTTTTCACACTCTACCTCTTTACTTTTTATACGGGATATGTTATTACAGCAATATCCGGTTATCAAAAGGAATCCCGAACATAACAGCCCTAAAGATATAATGTATGAAAGCCAGTACTGTTTAAAAATAAAGCCTATAACAATTACCGCTATTTCAAACAATAGTATTAATCGTGTTCTTTTTCGGTATACTCTTGTTTCTGTCTCGTCTAAGGTTTTGTTATCCGTTTCAACAGGCGCAATAAGCCATATGATTATTCCGAATACTATAGTAAATATAGCCGATAAGAGAGAGTAATAAACACTCGGCGTGAATCTTATAGCCGATACCGCCGCCACAAGCATGATAAAAGAAATAAAAAAGCAGTTTAATCTTGATTTGGCATGAAAGCCGCCCGCATAAATACGAAGCGGCTCAAAAAACAGCATAAATATTACCATATGCAATACTCTGTTTGCAATCACACCAATGAACAAAACTACGACATAAAATATGATTTTAAAAAATAGAAGCTCCATACCATAACGGACTACTCCGACATTATCAACCGCTATAGCGTTATTTCTTTCTAATATTTTAACAACCCTATTTACCAGCTTGTCCATAAATTAAAATTTCCTAAGCTTCTTTACCGCTTCAGTAGTTTTCGGCTGATGTCCCCACCACGGACAAGCTGAGTTAGCGTTTTGAACTGCCGATTTGGTTGCCACCGCTGTAACTACCCTCATAAGTAAATTTTTTGCTTTTTTTTCATTTGATTTCATCTCAAAATTCTCCTTATAAAATATTTTTGGACAAGATACTTCCCTTTTAAATCTATAATATTTTAAACACTACAATATTTTACACATTAAGTCAATATGGTCTGCACTGTACGCAAGTTTTTTGAACTGTATGCAGAAAACCTATAGATTTTTATGTATTTTATATATCTGGGATATAGATTATGTAACGTACCCTTCAACCATCCGCACCTTGACAAATCGGGTAGGAGGCTACCCATTAATTGATTAGCCGACCTCCCACACTACCCGGCATACCGTTCAGTACCAAGGCGGTTCTCTAGTTTTCACAGATTTTAAGATAATAGTCCAGCATAGAAATATAACCAAGTTGGGCTATTATTTTGTTTGTCTGAGCACAATTAAGTACCTTTGCCATTCTCCAAATTGCTTTTGGAACCGTTCCTCATACGACTCCGTAAGAATATCCCGGACCCTGTTCTTGACATCCATCCCGTCACTTCTGCTGAACATCACCTTAACTACAGAGTTATTGACACGAAGCTGCAAAACGGGGTTTTCGTCTGCTTTTCTATTCTCCAAATAAGAAGTACCCCTTTCATTATATGAGTAGGTTCGGAAACTCGCAACGCCACATATTTACTGGCTTTTAGCTAATTTCTAATATCTCCTTCACCTCAAATTTTTTCTTGCAATTATAAACTTTTTATTAAATCTACTAAAACCCCTTGACAAATCCTAAAAAATTTTGGCGAAGCTGGTTTATTAATACATTTTTTAGGAGGTTCCGCTTATGTTAAGTTCTTGGATGTCACATGATTCGTATTGTTCCTTTATCTCAGAGGGGTTCTATTTACTTTCTTCCTCTGACCAGACACGGCTTAGGTAACAGTTCAGCCTTCCATATGACGTAAGTAAAAAAAGTTATTGTATAAGTGCCGAAATTTTCTGAAGCCGGCTACCCGAATTATCCACAGATAAAGGCATCTGGGTTGTGTTTTGTTGATATAAATGGTTAACATTTCATACCTGTGGATAAGTTTTATAAAAAACAGTTGTTTGCTATATTTCACCTTATCTGGGACAGTTCAATTCACTTTTTTCGTTTTAAAGGAAAAGTTATCAACCGTCATTTTGACGAATGTCCTGAAGATTGAAATTCGCTTTTTTACTGGGTTTTGATATACTTTAGTTATTAAAACACAGGGAGGAGGCGTACCAGATGGCAGGCAATTATCAAAAAGGCATGTATAACCAGCTTATAGAAGTCATGGAACGCCTTGATACCATTGAAAGAGATTTACATACTGAAAAAAGAGAACATAAGGAAGATGTGAAGTGCCTGAGTGCCAGGATTGATGAACTCACACAGGAGAACCAGCTTCTACGAGATGATAATGCCCGACTAAAAAGCATCATAAATAATGACAGTTCAAATACATCACTTCCCCCGTCCACTGACCAGAAAGAAGGGAAACCAGCCAATATCTATAATGGCAGGGAAAAATCAGGTAGGAGAACAGGAGGTCAGATTGGGCACAATGGAACAACCCTTACCAAAGCTGATGTGGAAGAAAAAATTAAATCAGGCAGATGCAGGCATGAAATCAGGGAAATCGGAAATTCAGCCAGCAATAAATATATCACGAAATACGTCGTGGATCTTGATGTTGCAACAGCAATTACTGAAATACATATCTTTGCAGATAAGAATGGTAAGTTCAATATTCCAGTGGAATACCGCAGTGATGTCACATATGGAGCAAATGTGAAGGCCCTGGCTGTTGACCTGTACAGTGAAGGGGTCATGTCCAATGACAGAATAGCGGCATTTTTATATGCCACCAGCAACGATGAACTGGGGATTTCTGACGGAAGTATTTATGGATTCTGTAAAAAACTTGCGAAAATTTCTCGGACAAGTATTGAACACCTTGCAGAAGATCTGCTTAACCAGACCGTAGTGTCAACGGATGCGACCCCGGTAACGGTTAACGGGGAACAGAAGTACATCCGGAATTTCAGCGTAGAAAAACAGTCGTTTACCGTGCCCTAAAAGACAAAACAATTGATTCTATGAAGAAGCTGCATTTTCTGGAAGTATTTACAGGAACATTAGTCCATGATCATGAGACGGCGCTATATCATTTCGGTACTGACAATGCTGAATGCAATGTCCATCTCATCCGCTACCTCCGTAAAAATACAGAAGATACCGGAAACACATGGTCCGGTCTGATGATATCGCTGCTGTGTGAAATGAATGAGGCAAGGAAGGTACTCATAAAGCAGGGTGTAGATTCGTTTCCGGCAGATTCTATATCTGCATATGAGTATCGATACATGGAGCTTATGGCCAAAGGAAGGGAGGAAAACAAGACAACTGACTACAAGTATGCCAAAACAGATGAAACGGCACTACTTAACCGTATGAAAAAATACAGCCACAACCATCTTTTGTTTTTGCATGACTTTGCAGTTCCGTTTGATGACAACATGAGCTTATCCTCATATAAGGATAAATGAGCGAACGGGATTTGCGAAAGGCAAAGAATAGTGACAAGATGGCAGGGGGGTTCCGAAAAGATAGTGGACATGAGATGTACTGTTCCATATTAACTATCATCGAAACTTTAAAAAGAAGAAAAATGCCAATACTTGAAAATCTGAGGAAACTATTTATGGGCATACCGACTATTTTCTAGGCGGTGTTATAACCATTTGTTTTTCGTGGAAGGCTGAACTGTTACTGAGTTTTTTTTTGAAATCCGCTATATTTTTCAAGTCTGCATTACCTGCATTACTTAATTATGTGTCAAACCATTGTATAATGTTTTGACACCATGGTATAATGTAGTGTCTGTAGTTTTATGATGAAGTGCTGTTAATGCAGGAAGAGAAAATATTGCGCATTATAAATTTGAAAAACTCAGAGAAATGAGTGAGTACTAATCTTTTCATGAGCAGGAAATAAAATACAATAGTAAAACGAGCAGATGGGAGCAGGCATGAGCAGTTACATATATGAGGTAATTAAACCGGAGCCTGATATTCCGGTGAAGTGTTTTTCTTATCGTTACCCAATTGATTATTTTGTCTCAGCACACTGGCACAACAGTATAGAAGTGCTGCGTATTACAGAAGGCAGGATGCAGGTGACGATTGGCAAACGCAGGGAGGAGCTGGAGCAGGGAGCGATAATCATCATTAATTCCCGGGAAATCCACGCAACATTCGGTGAGCAGAATACATCAGCTGAAGTACTTCAGATTCCTTATTCGTTTCTGAAGCGTTATCTTCCGGATGTGGAGCAGCATGTTTTTGTACAAAGTCCTGTTACGGAAGGCAGCGGAGACAATCATTCGATAAGACAAATGGGAGAATTGATTCACAATATGTGTCAGTTAATGACACAGCGGAGAGACAGCTTTCTTGTGGAGTTTCATGCCGATCTGTTCCAATTGATCAAGCTGCTTTATACAGAATTCAGCAGTCAGGTAAGTAAGGAAGTTGCCGAACAGGATGACAGCAACAGGAAGCGGCTGACGAAGGTAATGGATTATGTCAACATGCAATACAGAGACCGGATTAGCTTAGAGGATGCGGCGTCTTTGGTTGCGCTGAATAAGGAATATTTCTGTCGTTTTTTTAAGCGTTATATGGGTATGACGCTTATGGAATATGTTCACGAGGTACGATTCTCACATGTATGTGACGATTTGTTTTCAACAGATGAAAATATCATGGTGGTGCTGCAGGAGCATGGTTTTACCAATTATAAGCTTTTTATGAGGATGTTTAGAGATCGATATCATGGGACACCCAGTCAGATGCGCCACAGTGTGAGAAGAAATACTAAGATGCCAAAGTACGGCATCTAAGGATTTCTATGTCTCACACAGGAAGAATATAAAAATGAAATCCATTGGAATTTCATTTTTATATTCTTCCGGGTTTTCGTGAGGACTGGTTGTGCCGCCAGGGGCGGCATGATTGGAAGAGTGGGAAAAGTTTATTCAGATTTGAGCGCGCGCTGAAGCGCGTATGGGGTATAAAAATGCAGAATAGAAGGATTTATAATAAAATAAAGTCAGTGCTGTTATGTTTTATTTGTATCGTAATTTTGGTATCATGCGGTAGTATGTCTCAGGAGAGCAGCGATATTTCCAATGAAAATTTACGGGATGGTATGGCGCAGTCAGAGGTATATGCAGAGGTTTCGGAAGAGGAGCAGGCGGTTGATACAGAAGAGCTGGGGGATGCAGAGCTGGGGGATGCAGGGTCGGAAGATATAGAGCCGGATAGACGGGTCCGTACCATGGAAGTGCATTTTATTGATGTGGGGCAGGGTGATGCTACTCTGATCGTATGTGGGAGTGAAAGCATGTTGATTGATGCAGGGGATTCTGATAAGGGTACTTTGATTCAGAATTATCTGCAAAAAAATGGGATTGAGAAACTGGATTATCTGATATTGACACATCCGGACAGCGATCACATAGGCGGTGCTCCGGTTATTATTACTAAATTTGAGGTTGATCAGGTATTCGTTTCGAACTTTGAAAAGGACAATGATACTTACAGAAAATTAATTCAGGCATTGGATTATAAAAATTTGACAGCGCAGACACCTGAAGTGGGCGATATCTTTATGCTGGGAAGTGCGGAATGTACGGTACTGGCTCCGGTTCGTACTTATGATGAGCCTAATAATGCTTCCATTGCATTGCTGATCAGGAATGGTGAGAACAGTTTTTTATTTACAGGAGATGC
>Ga0153921_1000747_pt1 | contig 15948 bp, 10 predicted proteins | sample TSNJ005MetaG_FD_104691 | JGI IMG/M metagenome (GOLD analysis project Ga0153921, IMG submission 104691) | Attine ant fungus gardens microbial communities from New Jersey, USA - TSNJ005 MetaG | ecosystem: Host-associated > Fungi > Mycelium > Unclassified | place: USA: New Jersey, Brendon T. Byrne... | reverse complement strand
TAATTTTCAACTTTATCACCCATAATAACTTTTGCGAAAATAAAATCCATCCAAGGGCCCATGAAGGCGGTTAAAGAAGTATAGACAATAATTGGTTTCGACAATGGCAACGTAATTTTTGTGAAAATTTGCCACTTGTTGGCACCGTCAATCATAGCCGACTCGTCTAAAGCCATCGGAATGGTATCGAAGAACCCTTTGGCGATGTAAAAACCTAGCGCCGAGCCTGCAGAGTAAACCAGAATTAAAGCGAATAAACTTTCAGTTAAATTTAAGGCTTTTAAAATATAGTAAACGGCAATCATGCTCATAAAACCAGGGAACATATTTAAAACGAGCGCCACTTTTAAAAAGGGTTTTCTTAAGCGGAAACGCAACCGGGACAGCGCATAAGCCATTGCGATTGTAATGAAAGTTGATAACAGACAGCTTGCGATGGAAACGAACAAGGTGTTCAAAAACCAACGGACAAAGGGGAAGTTGCCAGTCTGATTTGTTAATAATACTTTATAATTTTCTAAAGTGAATGTTTTGGGAATGATATAGGGAACAAATGCACCGCCTTCGCCACGAAAACTTGTTAAGATAATCCACACAATGGGGAATATCCAAAAAACTGCTAAAATGGTTAGAATGATGTAAACGCTGGTAAGTGCAGTGCGTTGTTTTTTCTGGTAACTTTTTGCTTTAGCCATAAGTTACGCCTCCTTAAATGAATTCGTCCGTGTATAGGCAATTAAACTGAAGACTGCGGAAAGAATGAAGATTAAAATACCAATCACAGAGGCTAAATTGTAATCCATTGTATCGACAGTCAATTTGTATAACCAGGTAACTAAAAGGTCAGTTGAGCCTGCACCGTAGAAGTTAGAATTGGCTGGACCGCCGCCTGTTAATAGATAAATGACATTGAAGTTATTGATGTTGCCAATAAACTGTTGAATCAGCGCCGGGGTCATCACAAATAGAATTTGTGGAAATGTAATACTTTTAAAAATTTGCCATTTATTGGCGCCATCAATTCTAGCAGCTTCGATTTGATCTTCAGGGAGATTTTGGATAATCCCTGTAGAGATTAACATCGTAGCAGGAATACCAATCCACATATTGACAACAATAATGGTTAATTTTGCCCAATTCGGATCTGTTAAGAAGGGGATAGAAGAATCGATTAAGCCCCAATTTAACAACAGAGCATTGATAGGTCCAGAACCATTTAAGAGGTTTCGCATAATTAAAAGTGAAACAAACGGAGGTACGGCCATCGTGATAACAAAAATAGTCCGCCAAAACGCTTTATATTTTAAGCCTTTTGTATTGATAAGCAAGGCTAAAATGATTCCAAAAAAGAAACAAGTTGCGGTTGCGAAAACAGCCCAAATCAAGGTCCAGCCAAGTACTGGAAAGAACGTTGAAGCCATATCGCCTGTGATTACATTGCCTAGATTTGCCAATCCAACCCAAGTAAAAAGGTTTTTCGGTGGCAAATGGTTATGGTCGTAGTTGGTAAAGGCAATTGAAATCATATACAACAACGGCAAGATGGTAAAGAAAAGAACGCCTAGTAAGGGGATCGTCATTAAAGTTGCATGGAAACGTTCGTTTAACAAGCTACGTAAATCATCCATAGTTGTTGGAATTTTTTTGCCGGCTGTCTTTAATTCATATAGGTGACGGGCGCTTTTTAAATTGATTACATATAAAATGATTAGCGATAAACAGACTAAAATTGCTGCAATTCCGAATAATAATAAGAGCATTGAATTATCGCCTTCTTTTAGAACTTCAATCCCTAAAGAATCATCATATACTAATCCTTGCTGTTGGGTCCCTAGTGTTCCTAGCATCATTAATGCGTGGAAACCATTACGGATTAACCAATAGATAAAGCCAATTTCAGCTGTTAAAAAGATGATTCCCTTTAACCACTGCTTGTTGGCAAAGTTTGCAGCACCCATAACTAAAAAAGATAGTTTTGTAGCGAAGTCGCCTTTTTTAAAGACCTCTCGAAATGACGTCTGGGCTTTCTTTTTCTTGAACATCTTCGTTCACTCACTTTCTACTTAAATAAAAAAGATAGAGGAAATGGGACAGCAGATTGAAGCTCGTCCCATTTCTTTACTCTTTTTATTCTTTTGCTTCTTTTGATGTGTCTTGGACTAATTTATCTAATTTTGCTTGATAGTCCGCAGGTTTGATATTGCCTTTGTACGTATCATTGATCACTGCATCCATCGCAGGCCAGAATGAAACGATTTCTGGGATTTTTGGCATTACCACAGAGTGGGTTGGTTGCGCCATTTCTAAGATAGCTTTTGCAACAGTATCTTGTGTGATTTCTTCGTTTGTTTGTAATTTTTTGTTTGAAGGGACAAAGCCGATTTCTTTAAAGTAAGTCATTTGTGCTTTTTCGCTGGTTAAATAGTTTGCTAATGTCATTGCGGCCAATGGTGCTTGTGTTTGTTGGTTGACAGCAAAACTACGAACGCCCAAGAAAGCTTTCATTTGTTTTTCTCCATTGCCAAAATCAATGGTTGGATAGGCAGCAGCCCCCATTTTGTCGCCAAGAGCTTTTTCTACATCGTTTTTAGACCAAGGGCCAGAAAGGAAGGCATCCGTTTTGCCAGAACCTAGATTAGACAATGCTTCTGTATTTGATTGGATCAAACCAGGATTATTTTTTTGATCGGCAATCCATTGTAATACTTCTATACCTTGTTGGTTGTTAAAGTTGGTACCTTTTGGATCTTCGCCATTTTCACCATATAAGTAATCGCCGTTACTCATAAATAGAGGACCGAAGATATAATTTGCGCCATCTTCGCCAAAATTGGTACCGATTTTGCCTTTTTCAGTTAAAGACTTCCAAGTTTTGATTTCCTCTGGAGAATACGTATCTTTGTTATAATAAAGAACTTGTGACTCTACGGCATAAGGGTAGGCATAGACTTTGTCTTTCCAAGTGACCCCTGCGACTGCCGAGTCAATATTATTTTCTTTGACTTCTTTTTCATATTTTGTGTTAGGGTAAATCAGACCAGCTTCTGCCATTTGACCAATTTGATCATGCGGCATCATGAAAACATCTGCGGCAGCTTTAGGATCTTTTGCAATGTCTTTTTTAGCATCTGCCGAATTTCCAGCAGTTAAGTTAACTTTAATATCGGGGTTTTCTTTTTCAAAATCGGCGACAACTTTTTTAAAGACGCCCATATATTCAGTATCAACCCATAATTTTACGTCACCAGCTGCTTTATTTGCTGAACCGCTTTCATTTTCAGCTTTCGTTTTTTCTGCGCCACCACAGGCAGTAAGTAAAACCGCGGAAGCACTTAAAAGGATACCGCCCATTAAAATCTTTTTCCAATTCGCTTTCATTTTTGAACCCTCCAAAAATTATTTTTTACAAGTCTTATTATGCAACCGATTGCGGAAATAATCAAGTGTTTTTCATCAAGAAAGTTAAAAAAGTTTTTTTGTTATAAATAACATACTGTTTGTTTAAAGTGGTGTATACCACTAATTAAGCATTTTAAATAAAAAAATAAAAAAGGGTATACAAATGCAATCGTTTGCGCTAAAATGTGTTCGAGTATTAGAAAATACACGAAAAGCGACAATTAAAGGAGAGAATTAAATGAACACTGCTGCAATCTACCATCGTCCAGAAAGTGAATTTGCTTATCTTTATACAGAAGAAACAATGCATATTCGTTTGCGTACGGCAAAAGGCGACATTGCCTCTGTCCAATTAGTGCAAGGAGATCCTTATCTTTTAGGGAAAGAAAAGTGGTACCAACAGTCGTTAACCATGGAGAAGTTAGTATCTACGGAGTTATATGATTACTGGTTTATTGCATTAAGTGCAAAATTTAAACGCCTTTCATATGCTTTTACTTTAGTAGGGACGGATGGCTTGACGGCGTTTTATGGCGAACACGGCATTTATCCTTTAGAAGAAAAGTATTTAGCGATGGCGAATAATTATTTTCGGATGCCGTATTTTCATGAAATCGATCGTTTTAAAGCACCTGAATGGGTCAAAGAAACGGTTTGGTATCAAATATTTCCAGAGCGTTTTGCAAATGGTGATCCCGCCAATGATCCTGAAGGGACGTTGCCGTGGAGATCTAAAAGACCAGATCGACAAGATTTTTTTGGTGGGGATTTGCAAGGGGTGCTAGATCATCTTGATTACATTGAAGATTTAGGTGTTAACGGCTTATATTTTTGCCCAATTTTTGAAGCGTTTTCTAATCACAAATATGATACGATTGATTATTTAAAAATTGACCCAGCTTTTGGTGATGGCGCTACCTTTAAGCGTTTAGTCGAAGAGTGTCATCGACGGGGCATTAAGATTATGTTGGACGCCGTTTTTAATCATATGGGGGACACTTCGCCTCAATGGCAAGATGTGTTAAAAAATGGCCAGGACTCAATTTATGCCGATTGGTTCCACGTAAATGAGTTTCCAGCTAGCTATGAAGAAAGTGCTGATTTTGAAGAAGCAAGCAACATTACCTATGATACTTTTGCATTCACTCCGCATATGCCTAAATTAAATACAGCAAATCCAGAGGTGCAAGCCTATCTTTTAGAAATTGCTCGTTATTGGATTGAGGAATATGATATTGACGCCTGGCGTTTAGATGTGGCAAACGAAGTGGATCATGCGTTCTGGAAAAAATTCCGGCAAACATGTGATGACGCAAAAGAAGATTTTTATATTTTAGGAGAAATTTGGCACTCGTCGCAAAGCTGGCTCCAAGGAGACGAATTTCATGCAGTGATGAATTATGCATACACAGATGCGATTATGGGCTACTTTGTTAAGCAAGAACTGTCCTTGGAAAAGATGCTTTCTGAAATGAACAACCAGTTAATGCTCTATCGACAACAAACGAATCAAATGCAGTTTAATGTTTTAGATTCCCACGATACACCACGCTTATTGCATGAAACGAAAGAGGATAAAGAGCTGATGCGCCAAGTATTAGCGTTTACGTATATTCAACCAGGTGTCCCTTGTCTTTACTATGGTGATGAAATTGGTATGACAGGTGATATGGATCCTGATTGTCGTCGTTGTATGGTTTGGGAGGAAAATCAGCAAGATTTGGATTTGAAGGAATTTGTAAAATCATTGATTGCCCTTCGCAAAAAGTATGCGGCTGTTTTTTCTGGTGGAACAATCGATTGGACAGGCACTTCTTTTGAAACGGGGTTGATTAGACTCACTTGTCGTTTGGAGGAACAGACGATTTATGGGATTTTTAATACTGGCCAAGAGACACAATTTGTCGATAGAACTGATCGAGAAGTTTTGCTAAGTTCTTCTATCGAAATTGCTTCAGAACAGATAATGGTTTTACCAAAAGGTTTTCTTTTATATCAAGCATAATAATTAAGCAAAGGAATGTGAAGAAGAATGGAAAAACATTGGTGGCAAGAAGTCGTGGTTTATCAGATTTATCCTCGCAGTTTTAAGGATAGCAATGGAGATGGCATTGGAGATTTACCAGGAATTATTGAAAAATTGGATTATTTGGAAACGTTAGGCATTGGGGCTATTTGGTTATCACCAGTTTATCAATCACCCAATGATGACAATGGTTATGACATTTCTGATTATGAAGCGATTATGACAGAGTTTGGGACGATGGCGGATATGGATCGTCTAATTGAGGAAGCGAAAAAGCGAAAGATTGAAATTATTATGGATTTAGTGGTTAACCATACGTCAGATGAACATCGTTGGTTTATTGAAGCGAAAAAAAGCAAGGAGAACCCCTACCGAGACTATTATGTATGGGCTGATCCTGCTTCAGATGGCGGTGTGCCTAACCGATTGAAATCTGCCTTTTCGGGTTCGGCGTGGACGTTTGATGAAGCGAGTGGGCAATACTATTTGCATTTGTTTAGTAAAAAACAACCAGATTTAAATTGGGAAAACCAACAAATGCGTCAGTCGGTTTACGAGATGATGAATTTTTGGATTGATAAAGGAATTGGCGGTTTCCGTTTAGATGTAATTGACTTAGTGGGTAAAATTCCAGGAGAAGAGATCACCGCGAATGGGCCTCATTTACATCGTTATTTACAAGAAATGAACGCCGCGACATTTGGTGGCAAAGAGCTGTTAACTGTAGGTGAAACATGGGGGGCCACACCTGAAATTGCAAAAATGTACTCTAATCCAGAGCGTCATGAATTATCTATGATTTTTCAGTTTGAACATATGAGCTTGGATCAACAACCAGGTAAAGAAAAATGGGACCTCCAACCAATGGAAGTTGCCAAGTTGAAACAGGTTTTTGCAAAATGGCAAACAGAATTAGGAAATGCTGGCTGGAATTCTTTATTTTGGAATAACCATGATTTACCGAGAATGATTTCACGTTGGGGAAATGATCAGGACCATTGGTTGGAAAGCAGTAAGTTATTTGCTATTTTACTGCACATGATGAAAGGCACACCTTATATTTATCAAGGGGAAGAAGTTGGCATGACCAATACGCCGATTACAGATATTCGTGAAGCGCGGGATATCGAAACGATTAACATGTACCATGAGTATCTAGAAAAAGGATATTCTAAAGAAGAAATTTTGCTGAAAATTAATACTAAAGGTCGCGACAATGCACGCCGGCCTATGCAGTGGACCGCTGAAAAAAATGCTGGCTTTACAACTGGAACACCTTGGATTGATATTAATCCCAATTATCAAACGATTAACGTCGCTGCTGCTTTGGCAGATAAAAATTCACTATTCTATACGTACCAAGAAATGATTCGTTTGAGAAAAGAACATCCTTTAATTGTTTGGGGCGACTTTGAATTGCTGGAAACAGTGGACGAAGTGATTAGTTTTTATCGTACCTATGGTGAGGAACGCTGGCTTGTTGTAACGAACTTTTCTGACAAAGTTCGACCATTTTCTGCAGACGTTCATGTAGAACAAGTAATGATTGAAAATATGCCGACAGATGTCACTGCTTTAGCAGACTATTCGTTAGCGCCTTGGCAAGCATTTGTTGTGAAAGTGAGTCAATAAGATGGAACAATGGTGGAAAAATGCTGTCGGTTATCAAATTTATCCTCGGAGTTTTAAAGATAGCAACGGGGATGGCATTGGTGATTTGCAGGGAATTATTGAGAAATTACCGTATTTAAAAGAACTAGGGGTCGATTTTTTATGGTTAAATCCGATTTACACTTCGCCAAACGTTGACAATGGTTATGATATTGCGGATTATCAAGGGATTCAGCCAGAATTTGGTACGATGGAAGATTTTCAAGAACTTTTGGATCAAGCGCATCAATTAGATTTGAAGATTATTCTTGATCTGGTAGTCAATCATACAAGTGATCAACATCCGTGGTTTGTTGAAGCGAAAAAAAGTTTAGATAATCCGTATCGTGAGTATTATTTATGGGCCGATGCGACACCAGAACGTATGCCGAATGAATGGCAAAGCTTTTTTGGTGGCTCGACTTGGACGTATGACGAGGGTACAAAGCAAGCATATTTTCATGTGTTTGCAAAAGAGCAACCTGATTTGAACTGGAAAAATCCTAAAGTTCGTGAAGAGATTTATGCGATGATTCGCTGGTGGTTAGATTTGGGAATTGATGGTTTCCGATTGGATGCGATTAGTCATATCCAAAAAGAACCTTGGGATTTTAAAATTACCACGAATCCGTGGGCTCCCTTTATGAATGTAAAAGGCATTGAAGACTATATGCTGGATTTGAAAGCTATTTTTGCTGAGTATGACATCATGACAGTGGGGGAAGCTAGTGGTGTTTCAAGTAAAAAAGCGGTGGAATGGACCAATGATACGGGCTATCTAAATATGATTTTTGAATTAGAGCACAATGTTCGAGAAGGAAAGCCAGGAGAAGAACGGTTAAATATTTTAGGCTATAAAAAAGTAATGGCTCGCTGGCAAAAGCATTTAGGGACAGAAGGCTGGAATGCATTATATGTAGAAAATCATGATAATCCCAGAATCAATTCAATTTTAGGCGATGAAACCTCTCATTCTGCTAAGGCGATTGGAACAATCGCCTTGCTCTTGCGAGGAACGCCGTTTATTTATCAAGGACAGGAAATCGGCATGGTTAATTATCCGTTTCAACAGATTGACGAGTTAGATGCTAAAGATTCCCATAACCATTATCGTTTGCTTATAGAAAATGGCTACGATGCGAAACAAGCATTAAAAGAAGTGGCGCATTGGACGCGGGACCATTCGCGTACGCCTATGCAGTGGACGAATCAAGAGGCAAGTTCATTCACCTCGGGGCATCCGTGGTTAGCAATTCATCCCAATTTCAAAGAAATAAATGTGGCTGACCAAGAAACGGATGCGCAATCCGTGTTGAATTATTATAAAAAGTTAATTGCGCTGCGGAAAGAAAATCCAGTCTTTACAGATGGACAGTTTGAACTATTAGCGCCCAATCATCCGTCTGTTTTTGCTTTTTTAAGAAAAACAACTGAGGCAACAGCGTTAGTGATTGTCAATTTAAGTGGAGAAAAGTGCCAATTTGACTTGCCGAATAAATTACTAGGCAGAAAGTGGCAACAATTGTTAGGGAACCAAGAGTTTACAGTGGAGAAACGGATGCGGTTAGCACCTTATCAGGCAGGGGTCTTCCAATAACTGATTTGTTCTATAATGAGTGCAAGAGGCTTACTTTTAAGTAGGACTCTTGCACTCGTTTTTAGGAACTTCAACAACCGAGAGACTTCATAAATAATTGAATTTTTACAGAAATGCGTTATACTTACTTTGGGTAAGTTATTTAATTTTATGAAAGTAGGGGGAAATGATGCCGAAAACACGTGTAGAAGCATTTACAGATGCAGTCATTGCGATTATTTTAACGTTATTAATTTTAGAATTAAAAATTCCTGAAAAAGCAGATTGGTCTGCTCTGACTCAATCTGGACACAAAATCATTATTTATTTAATTAGTTTTGTTACTTTATTAATTTACTGGAACAATCATCATCATTTATTTCAAAGTGTCCGTAAAATTGATGGACGTGTCCTTTGGATGAATAATTTTCTAATTTTGACGTTGACGTTTTTCCCGTTTGTTACTGGTTGGGTAGGTGAACATCCGTTTTCTTGGCCGCCACAAGCTTTGTATGGCTTAGTAGTATTAGGAGCTGATGTTGCTTATTATCTAGTGGTGCGGGCATTGATTCAGGCAAATGGGCCCAAATCCGAAGTACAACGTTTGTTTGGCCACTATCCAAAATTAACGCTTTCGATTGTGTTGAATATTATTGCGTTGATTGTGGGTAAACTGGTAGCGCCAATCGCTGTTCTGATTATTGATACGATTGTTTTAGTCATGTGGTTTATTCCTGAGCGAAAAGCAGAAATAAAGGAAACTTTAAAGTAGTTATTTTTTATTTATAACAAAAAAGTCATAAATCTTTTGACAAGAATGTCAAACTCCTCTATTATAAGAAGTGGATAAAAACTGAATAATTGTTAGGTGAGGCTCCTATTTGGACAAATGCTGCTGCCGCGAAAGGATCGAGAGACCCTTAGTTGGTTGAACAGGAATAATCGTGAAGGTTATTCATAATGTAGCTGATACATGTTATCTACGCCCTATAGTGCTAAAGCTCAACGATAGAGAATCTTATTTAAAGATGATATTTTGGGACGTACTCTATTGTTGAGTAGGTCCTTTTTTGTGTGTTTGGCAAAAAAGCAATTATTCACTGGAAGTATAAATAAGAAAAAGAAAGGATGACTGTCATGGAAGACCCTGGAAGTGAACAGAGAAACAAAATACAGTCACCAACGAAAGGAGAAGATTTTAGCGCTCTTTTCGGCAGGTGACCACAACCTTGGAGGAAAAGAAAATGATGAACAAAAAAACAATGGATATGAGAAAAGCCACCAAAGATCAAGAATTACGTAAATTGGCGTTGCTTTCTGAACGGGAATTAATGATGGAATTACGGACATCTGAAAAAGGACTCTCGAATGAAGATGCCGAAAAAAGATTAGAGGAATTTGGACCAAATGAAGTTTCTGCACAAAAGCCAACCCCAGCAATTATTTTATTTTTAAGTGCATTCAAAGATCCGTTTGTCTATGTCTTAGCCTTATTGATGGTCGTTTCAACTTTAACGAAAGATTTCGAAGCCGCTATCGTGATGGGCGTGATGATTTTAGCCAGTGTCTTGATTGCTTTTATACAAGAATATCGTTCTCAAAAAGCGAGTTTGGATTTAAAAGAATTAATTGAAAACACCGCTGCAGTGACACGGGAAGGAATTACGAAAGAAATTCCAATGGACGAAATTGTTCCAGGAGACATTGTAACTTTAGCTACAGGAGACATGATTCCTGCAGATGCCGTGTTGATTTGGACCAAAGATTTATTCGTTAATCAATCGTCGCTAACAGGCGAATCCATGCCTGTTGAAAAATTTGTGGATGCAGGTGTGGATCGTCAACAAACAGAGGTTTCTGCATTAGATATGCAAGACCTAGTGTTTATGGGCACAGATGTCTTGAGTGGACAAGGAAAAGCGATTATTTTAAAAACTGGGCAACATACATTTTTTGGTGATATTGCTAAAAATGCTACAACACAACGAGGAAAAACTAGTTTTGACTTAGGCTTAGCAAAAGTCAGTAAGTTTTTATTACGAATGGTAATGATTTTGTTTCCAATCGTTTTCTTGATTAATGGTTTAACTAAAGGTGCTTGGGGCGAAGCGTTTTTCTTCGCGATTGCCGTTGCAGTTGGTTTGACACCAGAAATGTTGCCAATGATTGTTACGAGTAACTTAGCCAAAGGTGCATTATCCTTATCGAAACATAAAGTCATTGTTAAAGAATTAGCGGCTATCCAAAATTTGGGTGGTATGGATGTGCTCTGTACAGATAAGACTGGAACGATTACCGAAGATCGTGTAGTTTTGGTTCAACATTTGAATCCATTAGGTGATTTGAGTGACGAGGTTCTAAATTTAGCCTACTTAAATTCTTCTTATCAAACAGGTTGGAAAAATTTAATGGATATTGCCGTTATTAATTTTTATGAAGAGCATCAATGGAAAACGCCGTTTAAAAATGTCACTAAAATTGATGAAATTCCTTTTGATTTTTCCAGACGCCGCTTAACGGTTGTCGTGAATGCAGATGATCATCAATTGATGATTACGAAAGGCGCCGTGGAAGAAATGGAAGAAGTGTGCACGCATGCGCAAATTAATGGCGAAATTGTACCATTAAGCACTGCTGTACGAGAAGAACTACGCCGAGTGAATGTTCAAATGAACAAACAAGGGATGCGTGTGTTAGCGGTAGCTGTAAAAAAAGATGTCCATAAAGAAGCAGTTTATTCAGTTGAAGATGAAAAAGAGATGACATTGATTGGGTTTATGGGTTTTCTTGATCCAGCAAAAGAGTCAGCCGTCAGCGCTATCCGCTCCTTACATGAACATGGTGTCAACGTGAAAGTGCTAACGGGCGATAATGACATTGTCGCCAAAAAAGTCTGTAAAGATGTAGGCATTGAAGTTTCCCATGTGTTATTAGGTTCTCAAATTGAAGCAATGACAGATGAAGAGTTGCGGGCGCAAGTAGAAGAAACTAATTTATTTGCCAAATTAAATCCGATGCAAAAATCTAAAATTATTGAATTGCTACAAGCGAAAGGTCATACGGTTGGTTTTATGGGGGATGGCATTAATGATGCACCGGCATTACGAAAAGCTGATGTGGGCATTTCAGTAGATACTGCAGCTGATATTACTAAAGATGCTAGCTCGATTATTTTACTGGAAAAAAGTTTAAATGTACTGGAATCTGGTGTGATTGAAGGACGAAAAGTATTTAGCAATATGATGAAATATATTAAAATTACCATCAGTTCTAATTTTGGGAATGTCTTTTCAATTTTAGTAGCCAGTGCCTTTTTACCATTTCTACCAATGCTTTCCTTACAACTCTTGATTCAAAATTTGATTTATGATGTGGCTCAGTTGACAATTCCTTGGGATAATGTCGATGAAGAAGAGTTATTAAGCCCTGTTCGGTGGGAAACGAACGGGCTAGCGAAATTTACGGTATGTATTGGCCCGGTAAGTAGTATTTTCGATATTCTAACGTATCTTGTCATGTGGTTTGTGTTTAGCGCCAATAGTTTGGCCACTCAACATTTATTCCAAACAGGTTGGTTTATGGTGGGACTTGTTAGTCAAACGTTAGTTGTTCATATGGTCCGGACGCGGAAAATACCATTCATTCAAAGTCGTGCGTCAATGCCTGTGATGTTAAGTAGTTTAGGCGCGATTTTACTCGGTTTCTTGATTGTAGCAACGCCTATAAGAGAGGTTTTTGACTTTGTGAAACTTCCGGCTAACTACTGGCCATGGTTCTTTGGAATCATCATTGCGTACATGTTAACTGTTGAAGTAGCTAAACGTTTATATATTAAAATTACCAAGGAATGGATTTAGTAAAATCTACTGAAAGAGAAAAGAAATTGCTAAGCTGTATTACTCGTTTTGCGAAAATTTGGTGATTTTAAGCAATGAATGTTCGTGATAAAACCTAAGGTAAAGTATTTGGCAAAAAAACGAGCCAAAAAAAATAAAAATTAACGAAAAAACTTTGTTCTCTAAAAAATAAAAAACCGCATGCTGAGTAGGTTACTCGGCTGACGGTTTTTATTTTTTGGTTTTTTCAAGATAATTTTCATGAAAACGCAAAGTTCGGAAATCAGATTACTAGCCAGTTCGGGGATAAGGGGGCTCAAATTAATAGAACTGTTATATAATATTTTTAAAATAGAATATAACAGTTGGGAGAAAAATAGTACAGAAGAAGTGTGGGACAGAAACCGTTTTCTTGTTTGTGAAAATTATCACTAAACCGCAAAAACATGCGGTTTTGCTCTTTTGTGAAAAAATGAAGAAATTAGAGTTTTTTTCTTGCGCTTTTTCGAATTTAGTGATAATTTGTTAAGTGTAGTCGATAAAAAGTAATACAGTTTCGCACTCTGTTTTACTTTTATCGAAATTAAAGAAACGTAATAGAGAGGATTGTGTGACAAAATGGCAAAGGCTAAGAAACAAAAACCTATTGACTTTAAAGAGCTAATGGCTAAAGTCGACGCTGATTTCCCAACTTTCCAAATCTTGGATCAAGATGGAAAAATTGTGAATGAAGATTTAGTACCTGATTTATCGGATGAGGAATTAGTTGAATTAATGACTCGCATGGTTTGGTCTCGTGTGTTAGACCAACGTTCTACTGCATTAAACCGTCAAGGACGCTTAGGATTCTTCGCGCCAACAGCTGGACAAGAAGCAAGCCAATTGGCAAGTCAATTTGCAATGGAAAAAGAAGACTACTTACTACCAGGTTACCGTGATGTACCTCAATTAGTACAACATGGTTTACCATTAAGAGAAGCTTTCTTATGGTCTCGTGGTCACGTAGCAGGGAACTACTACGCGGAAGATTTAAATGCATTACCACCACAAATTATCATTGGTGCTCAATACATCCAAGCAGCTGGTGTTGCTTTAGGACTGAAAAAACGTGGAAAAGAAAATGTTGTCTTCACTTATACTGGTGACGGCGGTTCTTCACAAGGGGACTTCTATGAAGCAATTAACTTTGCTGGTGCTTACCAAGCAAACGGTGTCTTCATTATCCAAAACAATGGTTTTGCGATTTCTACACCTCGTGAAAAACAAACAGCGGCTAAAACTTTAGCTCAAAAAGCTGTTGCAGCAGGAATTCCTGGTATTCAAGTTGATGGTATGGATCCATTAGCAGTTTACGCAATTGCAAAAGAAGCACGCGATTGGTCAGCTGCAGGAAATGGTCCAGTTTTAATTGAAACATTAACCTATCGTTATGGTCCACATACTTTATCTGGAGACGATCCAACACGTTACCGTTCAAAAGAAATGGATGACGAATGGGTACAAAAAGATCCATTGACTCGTTTCCGTAAATATCTAACAGATAAAGGCTTATGGTCTGAAGCAAAAGAAGAAGAAATTATTGAAAAAACAAAAGAAGAAATCAAAGTAGCGATTGCAGAAGCGGATAAAGCGCCAAAACAAAAAGTTTCTGATTTCTTGAAAAATATGTTTGAAGTTCAACCTCAAACAATTAAAGAACAAATTGCATTTTATGAAGCGAAGGAGTCGAAATAAAAATGGCACAAAAAACTATGATCCAAGCAATTACAGATGCCTTAGCTCTTGAATTAGAGAAAGACGAAAATGTCTTAATCTTCGGTGAAGACGTTGGTAACAACGGTGGGGTTTTCCGTGCAACTGAAGGTTTACAAGAAAAATTTGGTGAAGACCGCGTCTTCGATACACCTTTAGCTGAATCTGGTATCGGTGGATTGGCTTTCGGTCTTGCCTTGCAAGGTTACCGTCCAGTTCCTGAAATCCAATTCTTTGGTTTCGTTTTTGAAGTATTTGACGAAATCGTTGGTCAAATGGCTCGTACGCGTTACCGTATGGGTGGAACTCGTAATATGCCAATTACTGTTCGTGCCCCATTTGGTGGTGGTGTTCATACACCAGAACTTCACTCAGATAACTTAGAAGGATTAATCGCACAATCACCAGGTGTTCGTGTTGTTATTCCATCAAACCCTTACGATGCAAAAGGACTATTAATTTCATCTATTCGTAGCAACGATCCAGTTGTCTACTTAGAGCACATGAAATTATACCGTTCATTCCGTGAGGAAGTGCCAGACGAAGCTTATGAAGTGCCTTTAGATAAAGCGGCTGTAACTCGTGAAGGAACAGACGTATCAATCATCACTTACGGCGCTATGGTTCGTGAAGCGATTAAAGCAGCTGATAGCTTAGCGAAAGACAATATTTCAGCAGAAATCATTGACTTACGTACAGTGGCTCCTTTAGATGTGGAAACAATTATTAACTCTGTTGAAAAAACTGGCCGTGTGGTTGTCGTTCAAGAAGCACAAAAACAAGCTGGCGTTGGCGCTATGGTTGTTTCTGAAATTTCTGAACGTGCCGTATTATCATTAGAAGCACCAATCGGACGTGTATCTGCTCCAGATACAATCTTCCCATTCGGACAAGCAGAAAATATCTGGTTACCAAATGCGAAAGATATCGAAGCAAAAGCTAGAGAAATCGTCGAATTTTAATAGTTATTCGAAGTAGATAAACGAAGAATTAAACAGGTGGATTACGGCTATAGGCATGAAATGTTCAGCTACTATAGTCGTTTCCCCGCGTTTTGCTCCTAAGAAAATAGACAGATCCAACGAAGAAGGGAAGACTTAAAAAATGGCTTATCAGTTTAAATTACCGGATATCGGTGAAGGGATTGCCGAAGGCGAAATCGTTAAATGGTTTGTAAAACCTGGCGATACAATCAACGAAGACGATACGTTATTAGAAGTACAAAATGACAAATCAGTGGAAGAAATTCCATCACCAGTAACAGGTACTGTAAAAAATATCGTTGTACCAGAAGGAACAGTTGCAAACGTTGGTGACGTGTTAATCGAAATCGACGCACCTGGTCACGAAGATAACGATGCAGCACCAGCAGCTCCTGCACAAGAACAAACACCAGCACAACCTGCTGCTGTACCAACAACAGAAGCAGCTGGCGGATTTTTCCAATTCAAATTACCAGACATCGGTGAAGGAATTGCCGAAGGCGAAATCGTTAAATGGTTCGTTAAAGCTGGCGACACAATTAATGAAGATGATTCATTATTAGAAGTACAAAATGACAAATCAGTAGAAGAAATTCCATCACCAGTAACAGGTACTGTAAAAAATATCGTTGTACCAGAAGGAACAGTTGCCAATGTTGGTGACGTGTTAGTTGAAATTGACGCACCTGGTCATAATTCAGCAGCACCGGCAGCCGCAGCACCAGC
>Ga0153921_1000745_pt1 | contig 15991 bp, 12 predicted proteins | sample TSNJ005MetaG_FD_104691 | JGI IMG/M metagenome (GOLD analysis project Ga0153921, IMG submission 104691) | Attine ant fungus gardens microbial communities from New Jersey, USA - TSNJ005 MetaG | ecosystem: Host-associated > Fungi > Mycelium > Unclassified | place: USA: New Jersey, Brendon T. Byrne... | reverse complement strand
ACAGGACAAACACGAAGGGCGTACAGCAGCTTTTTCAGTGCATGACGATAAGCCCTTAGTATCTCTTAATAGCATTTTTTTCGGTCATTAACACAGGGAGCCGCGACACGGCTGTAGCAACTAGCGCTGGCGAAAATCTTCGTACGTGTCGCCCCGAACCGGAAGTAACGAAAGATAAAAGCAACCGAAAAAAATACTATTTAGAGATACTGGGCGAAATCTTCCGCACTGAAAAAGCTGCTGTACGCCCTTCGTGTTTGTCCTGTATCCCTGCCCCTATGCCTTGTCTCCTCCGCTGCCGGAAAACCAGACCTGTACCTTGCTCGTCCGGATTTTTCATCCCCCCCATCATTGTCAAAATATTATTAATATGATAGTATAATGTCAACATGTCAGAAAATCACCAAATTATTATACAGGAGGAACAGCTATGATGGATCCAAAGCTGCAAAAGCAAATAATTAACACCGGAAGAACTTTTATGAAACATTCACACATGGGCGATAATGACGATTTTGAATCTGATCAGAGTCTTTCGTATCCCCAACCGCCTCTGGTAAAGGCCAACATGCGGGCAGCCCAGTATGCGATAGATCTGCCGCAGAATTTTGATGATCTGAATATGAAGAAGGATTTCATTCAAATCCTGATGGAGCGAAACAGCTCTCGCGTATTTACCAATGAACCCATGAACATACTGCAGCTATCCTTCCTTTTATGGGCAACGCAGGGTGTAAAGGAAGTGCGGGGAAAATCCTATGCCACAATGCGTACCGTACCTTCTGGCGGAGCGCGCCATGGATTTGAAACCTACCTTTATATTCGGAATCTGGATGGCCTGGAGCCGGGCTTATATCACTATTTACCGATGGAACACCAGCTGGAATTCCTGGATGAGCTGGAAAATGCAGAGGAAACTGTATCGAACTCACTTTGCGGTCAAAGCTGGGCATTCAAGGCAAATGTGGTCTTTTACTGGTCTTTTGCTGCTTACCGCTGTGAATGGAGGTATGGTATTTATGCACATCGTCCTGCGCTGATGGATGCCGGACATGTTGGTCAAAACCTGTATCTTGCATGTACGGCTTTAGGTGTCGGAACCTGTGCAATTGCGGCTTTTGATAATGATACCTGCAACCGGATGTTTGCGTTGGACGGGGAAGAGGAATTCATGGTTTATGCGGCTCCTGTAGGATGCATAAAGAGTTCTGAATAAAATTAAAATAGCAAAAGGGAAGATAGTACAATGACAGAAGGACAAAATACCCGCGGCAGGATTTGGAATGCCGTGAAGGTTTCTTTTTCAGCATATTGGCAGGTACGAAAATCATTGGTGGTTTGCTGTGTATTGGCAGTCGTGTTTCGCGTGGCATTGCCATTTGCAGGAATATATATGCCGAAGGTTGTCATTGATTTGATTGAACAGCAATCAGATGCTTCCTATTTCCTGCTGGTGGCAGGCGGTTTGGCTTTATTGATGGTGGTAATGGGGTATTGTAAGAGTTTCACTGACTGTATTGTTGATAACTGTATTGGCACTACGGGCATTTTTGTTTTTATGTTAAAGACGCTGTACAAGCAAATCAATATGGACTATGAGCAGTTGGAGCATCCCGATTTCAAGGCGGTTATGGATAAAGCGGAAAAGGCGGTGCAGAGCAATCATACATTGGCGATGAATATTCCCCGCACGCTTGTACAGTTGATTTCAAATGTGCTTGGATTTCTACTCTACACCAGCGTAATTGCCCGGGTCAATCCCATTATTTTGCTGGTGCTGTTGTTATGTGCAGGGGTCAACTGGCGGGCGCTTGGGCGTTTTCGTAAGTATAACGAATCCACCCGGGAAGAGCGGGGGAAGCTTAACCGAAAATATACAGCCTTGCAGAATACCATGCGAGATCCTTCGTCTGCCAAGGACATCCGCATGTATGGCGCGTTTCCATGGCTGCGTGATTTGTTACAAACGCTGCGCAAACAGAACCGTAAGGCAGAGAAAGCTGTGCTGACCAAACAAATGCAGGCAAATCTGATAGACGGCGGGATGATTTTACTGCGTGACGGTATTGCATATGGCTTATTAATTACACTTCTGCTGCAAAACAAGTTGGAATTGGGTGAGTTTGTATTTGTATTTGCAGCAATTGGCGCCTTGGGCGGCTGGATTTCCGGTATTCTGACAGCTGCCAGTGATTTGGCGAAGTCTGCTGTGGAAATGTGGGATATACAGGTCCTGCTTGTATATCCGGACCGTATGAATACGGGGATGGGCGCACCGCTGCCGGAAAATGAAGCACTGCCGCCGGAAATCCGCTTTGATAATGTCAGCTATACATATCCGAAAGCGGAAAAATCAGCGTTACGCCATGTAAATCTCACCATTCGTCCGGGCGAGCGTCTGGCGGTAGTGGGTGCCAACGGTGCGGGAAAAACCACATTGGTGAAGCTGCTTTGTGGTCTGTATCTTCCCACACAAGGACAGGTTTCCTATGCAGGAAAGCCGCTGTCTGCGTACAACCGCGATGAATTGTTTACCCAGTTTTCACCTGTGTTTCAGGATATCCACCTGATTTCTACAGACATTGCAGGTAATGTCAGCCAGCAGCCGCCGGAATTAACCGATGATGCTAAAGTGGCCAGATGCCTGGAAATGGCAGGATTGGGTGATAAGATAGACAGTTTGCCGGAAAAAGAAAAAACGCTGCTTGTCCGTGCAGTAAATGCTGATGCAATTGAGCTTTCCGGAGGCGAAAAGCAAAAGCTGGCAATGGCACGGGCATTATACAAGGAGGCGCCGGTTATATTACTGGACGAACCCACCGCTGCGCTGGATCCATTGGCGGAAAACGAGGTATATCAAAAATATGCGGAACTGACACAAGGTAAAACCAGCATATATATTTCCCATCGACTTGCAAGCACTCGTTTTTGTGACCGGATCATTTTAATTGACGGCGCAGCAGAAAGTACTTCCATCGCAGAGATGGGTACTCACGAGGAGTTGATGAGACTTGGGGGCATTTACGCCCGTATGTTTGAAACCCAGGCCAGTTATTATCAGGATAATGATGCAGCGCGTGCGGATCGTATCACACTGAATGAAAATAGCAAAGGGGGACAGGTTTGATGGAAAGTAAAGATAAAAAACCCCGTTTTGTGGATCATGTAAAATGGACACTGCAGGGTATTCGCGTGATGATGCGCTTGTCGCCGTCTTATTTGCCGGCAGTTCTCGGTCAATCGTTTATTACGGCATTTGTACCGATGATGCAGCTTTTCTTTTCTGCGCGTATTCTTAACGAGCTTTCGGGAAGCCGGAACGTTTCTGCGATTACGCTCTATGCTGCGTTAACAGTATTGCTTGGTTTTGCTTTTTCCACAGTGAAATCCGTACTGACCCGGGAGGTGGATTTGTCCGCTTTTTGGTTAGCCTATGTGGATATGCTGGGTATGGAAGCAGAGCAGTTTGCAAAAATGGACTTTCCGCACACGGAAAACACCGAAATTTCCGAACAGCTGGCAGTTATGGATACCAAAGCCCGTGGGAGTGGATTGGGATTGATTAGTCTGTACTGGACATCACAATCTGTTTCTGTCAATTTCTTCTCTTTGATTTTTGCGGGTGTACTGTTTGCTGGAATGTTTCACAGTAATGGGATTTATGACCATACTTTTGCAACCACACATTATGCCGCCCTGCTGTTGGTATTGCTGGTAATTGTAATACTCTTGCTGAATACCCGGTATCGGCACAAAGAAAAGACAGTGCTGGAGGAGATTATTCAGGAAAACGCAAAATCTAACACTGCCGCTGCTTACTATAATGATTATTTGGGGGCAGAGAAAGCGGCGAAGGACATTCGGCTGTACCATCAGGGCAAAATGATGGAGCACATTTTTTCTATCAGTTATAGTGTGAAAAGCTGGCTGCGCTATTACTTCTTTGAGGGCCGTCTTGGCGGATTTTCTGCCGCAGGAATGGCTGTGGCAGGAGGAGCGGTCTATCTGCTCATTGGCTTGCGCGCCCTTGCGGGAATGTATGCCGTAGGGGATGTGGTACAGTATGTAGGTGCGGTAACTGCGTTGGTGACGGCAGTGACGGCACTTTCAGGCGACTTGGGCCGTGTATATAATAACGCTGTGTACATTAAGCCATTGCTTGATTATTTAGATTTATCAGATGTACTGGTCAAAGGGAGTAAACCTCTGCCGGAGAAAGGAGAATACTGTTTTGAATTTCGCAACGTCAGTTTTCAGTATCCTGGTACACAAACCTTTGCGCTTAAGAATCTGAATATGAGACTGGAGGCAAACAGGAGATTGGCAGTGGTGGGTCTGAACGGCAGCGGGAAGACAACAATGATTAAGCTGCTCTGCCGTTTGTATGATCCTACAGAGGGCGAGATATTTCTCAACGGCGTGAATATACAGGAGTATGACTTTCAGACATACCGCCGGTTGTTTTCCGTTGTGTTTCAGGATTTTAAGCTCTTTCCCCTGACAATAGGTGAAAATGTGGCCGTTTCCAACAAGCTGGATAAAGAGAAGGTGCTGCGCTGCCTGCAGGACGCGGGATTTGGCGAAAGGCTGGAAAAGCTTCCTCTGGGATTGGATACTGTGCTTTATAAGGACTTTGACGAGGAGGGCGTGCAGATTTCCGGAGGAGAGGCGCAAAAAATAGCTCTGGCCCGTGCTTTGTATAAGGATGCGGGAATGATCGTTCTGGATGAACCCACTGCCGCGTTGGATCCTATCGCAGAATTTGAGGTATATTCTACCTTCGATAAGACTATTGGCTCTAAAACGGCGGTCTTTATCTCACATCGCCTGTCCTCCTGCCGTTTCTGTCACGATATCGCCGTGTTTGATAAAGGGGAGCTTGTGCAGCGCGGCGGGCATGATGAACTACTCTCTGATGCTGACGGACTTTATGCCGCTCTCTGGCATGCTCAGGCACAGCATTATGTAGATACATCCAATTGAAAATACCCCGCAGCTTGCTGCGGGGTATTTGACTCTTTATGGTCTGCTTTGTCTGTTGCCTGGACCGCTCTGACCATTCCGGCCATCTTGTCCGCCCAGGCCGCCTTGTTCTCTGCCCACAGCTGCCGCACCTGTGTCAGATATGCTTGTCACGTTGGAGGCAAGTGTTACATCACAGAGCTTACTACCGCTGCTATATACGGTGTAAGTTTCATTCAGCTTCATATCCGGACTGCTGATCACTACAGAGGAATAATTCTTTTCCGGCGAGTAGCTTATAAGCGCTGTGCCGTCTGCCGATTTGAGGCTGATTTCTGTACCGGCACTTTGTGTGGAGGTGTAATAAAGCATGATTATGGGTTGTTCGGATGTCGCACTGGGCGCTTGATTTCCGCTAAGGCCCGCTGCGATTAAAGTGCCGCCGCTGATATTAAATTTTCCAGCGTAGTCGATTGCTCCGTCCTGGCTGGCGGTGGGGCCGTCAACATAAACAATGCCGCCTGTCATAACAATGCTGCCGTTTGAGTCGATACCATCGCCGCCTGCGTTCACGTAGATATTACCTCCGCTGATTGTCAGGAGCCCGGACGAGCTGTTGATATTGATGCCGTCATCTGTGGAGCAAACACTTATTTTACCGCCGTTAAGATTGATGAATGCGCCTTCTATGCCTTCGTAGCTGTTTTTTATGTCAATAATCCCATCGTTTATAGTCACCGTATTATTGGCGTGTATGCCGTCATCGCCGGATTCGGCTGTCAGATTTCCGCCGTTTATTGTGATATCACCATTTGCGTGTACAGAATCGTCGTAAGATGAAATAGTGAATGTACCGCCGTTTATCACAATCGCTCCATCTGCTTTCAGCCCTTTGTAGCTTCCATCATTGGGATTGGTTCCTGATATGACTCCGTCGTTCGTCATCGCGTGAGAGCCTCTTTTCAAACTGCCTCCCGGCCAGCCGCCTCCGGTGGTGATATGGAATGTGCCATCGTTTATCAGCAGTGTGGTGTACGCCTGAATGCCGTCATGGTATGCCGTAATGTTAAATGTGCCGCCTTTGATAAGAATCCACCCCTTTTCGGCATCGGTACCGCCTACTGCTTTCAATCCATCGCCGTTAGTGGAAAGGAGATCAAATATGCCGTCTAATACGGTTATAGAATCCTTGCCGCGGATAGCGCAGTTTACCGCAGTTACTGTGATATTGCCGCCGGCAATGACCAGATCGTCCTTTGTGGCGATGCCATGGTTAAAGCTGCCGATGACCGTAAGTGAACCTGTACCATTTATCGACAGATCGCACTTACTGAATATTGCCGCGTTTGGTTCTTCTTTATCAATATCCGCATAAGTGTAGGAAGCAGTGTCTGCAACTATGTTTGTACTGCCGTCTGCAAGTATGAGGACCAGCTTATCGGCCTGTGCGGCATAGATTGCAGCATTTGTGCCGGCTGTGATGTCAACGCCGTTTAATACCAATCGTACAAGGTCATCTTTTGCGGCATTTACAAGTATCTGCCCTTTTGACAGTGTACCGGTGACCACATAGGTTCCGGCCTGGGTAATGGTCACCGTGCCGCCGGATACCGCCGCGCCGCTGCCAGATATCGCGGCAGTCGAACCTGTCAGCGTGATATGTGTGGCTGTGGAGGCATCCCATGTGTTGTCCGCATCCTCGTCTTTCCATTTTTCTGTGATAGCGCTGACGCTGGTTGATGTAGAAGCTGTTTCTATGGATATGGACGGGGAGGCAGATATATCGGCAGTATCGTCTGCAGCCGAAGTTTCGGTGGTAATAGTGGAATTGTCAGCATCTGAGCAACCGGTTATGGAACCGACCAGTAACAGTACTGCTAATGTCATTGAAAATATTTTATGTTTCATATCATCATTTCCTTTCTTAACTATATTATCTTAATTATATTATCCTTATTATATTATCCTTTTCTTACAATTCATCTTTTGGAGTCTGAGGGCGGCTGCACATTATGTTCAGATTGCCGTTGCGGCACCGCATTTCATCCAGGAACTTTTTTGGTATAACAGGTGTTTTGAGCTGTATATTGTAGCTGAGTTCGTACAGGCTTCCCATATTGGTGGTTTTCACCTGGTCAAGCTCCGCACTGTGGGTATACTGTGCGAGCAGATCATCAAACAGTCCCTCATAATCCAGATTCTCAGGTATTGTTACACGGAGTATCCGTATATCCTGCCTGCCGTTACCAAACTTGCTGCGGGTCAGCAAAAGGTTCACAAAACCGATTACAAGGAAGAAAAAAACCGCGTAAAACAGGTATCCCATACCGGTTGCAAGGCCAATGGCCATAGCAAAAAATATTGTCCCGATATCCTTTGCACTTCCCGCCACTGAACGGAACCGGATTAGACCGAATGCGCCCGCCACTGCAACGCCGGTACCAAGATTACCATTGACCAGCATTATCACAATCTGTACCATGGCAGGCAGCAGAGCCAGTGTTATGGCGAAGCCCTTGCTGTATTTTTTCTCTGCCATATATACATATGCGATACCAAGCCCCAGGATCAGGGAGGTAAGTGTACAAAGCAGTACACTGGACAGGGTAAGAGTTTGTTGTATTATACTATTTGTTAATGTATTAAGCATTTATGACGATCCTCCTTTTTTCTTTTTAACCTGCTAGGAACTGAAGGAAATTAACTTGTACAGATTCCGCAGGTTGTTTGACATGGCCTTATTGTAACAGCGGTTACTGAAATCACTCTGAAAAAATGGATTCAGACTAATTTCAGACATTTATGATAGTATGTGAACACAATATCAAATAAAATGGTGTTTCAATATCCCGCGAAGTCAGTTGAAACGCTGTATCTGATATGTTATATTAAGTAGAATGAAGATAGGAGAGCATTGCCAATGAATATACTGATTGTGGAGGATGAAATCCGCCTCGCGCAGGCACTGGGGCAGATTATGAAAGAGCAAAAATACACCGTGGATTTGGTATACAACGGTCCCGATGGTTTCGATTATGCTATGAGCGGGCAATATGATGTTGTCGTCCTGGATGTTATGCTGCCGGGGCTGACCGGGTTCGAGGTGGTAAAAAAAATGCGCGATGCAAAAAATGCAACACCGGTCATAATGCTGACTGCGAAGGATGAAACCCTTGACAAGGTGTATGGGCTTGACCACGGAGCAGATGATTACATGACGAAACCTTTTGTTCCGGAGGAGTTGCTGGCCCGCATACGTGCTCTGTCCCGCAGACAGGGTGAAGTAATAATAGAGGAGCTTACATTTTCAGATCTTAAGCTGAACCTTTCCACCAACACACTGCACTGCGGAGCAAAGTCTGTGCATCTCGGCTTTAAGGAATATGAGGTGCTTCGTATACTCATGCTTAATCCGAAAATCATAACACCAAAAGAAGATTTGATTACAAAGGTATGGGGAGCGGAATCAGACGCGGAGGACAACAATGTTGAGGCGTACATCTCATTTTTACGCAAAAAATTCTTTTATCTGAATTCAAAAGCAGGTATCGAAACCATCCGCAAGGTTGGTTACCGGATTGAGGAAAAAACGAAATGATAAAGTCACTGAGAAAAAAGTTTATATTTATCAATATGCTGTTGGTCTTTGCTGTGCTGATCATCGTCTTTTTCGCCCAATTCGCCTCCACACACAGGCAATTACAGGAAGAAAGCTATCAATCGTTACAGATGGCACTGGAGAAAAAGGACAATCAGAAGCCGCCTAAATTTGAAATCGGGCAGCCGCGTTCAAATGATTTTACGGTAAACACGCTCTTTGTCGTCTCGATAGATCAAAACGGCGGACGAGAGCTTTTATCCGCAGAAAATATCAGTATCTCAGACGAACAGCTAAGCCTGATCGTAGAGAAAGCGTTGTCTTCCGAGAGTAAGCAAAGAATTCTCAGAGACTATAACCTTCGATATATGATAAGTAATAAAGGAAAAGAGATAAAAATCGCCTTTATCGACATTAGCGATGACATCAAGACACTGGAGAACACTGTGGTAACCTTGATTTTTTCCTGCGTGGCGGCTCTTATTGCGTTTTTTTTCATCAGCCTGTATCTGTCAAAGTGGGCGCTGCGCCCGGTAGAGAGGGCATGGGAGCAGCAGCGGAGGTTTGTGGCAGACGCTTCCCATGAACTGAAAACCCCGCTCACTGTGATATTGGCAAATACGGGAATATTAAAATCGAATCGCTTAAGTACAGTGGAGCAACAGATGAATTGGATTGAAAATACCGGAGCCGAAGCTACAAGGATGAAAAAGCTCGTTGACAGCCTGCTTTTTCTGGCCAAGGCCGATAATACGGAGCTATCAGTTACTCTCAGTAAGGTAAACTTAAGTGACATTGCAATCAGCAGCGCACTCGCATTTGAGTCTGTGGCGTTTGAGAGGGGCGTCTTACTCGCAACCTCAGAGATTGCGGCCGATATTTATATATCAGGGAATGAAGCACAGTTAAAGCAGTTGATTGGAATCCTGCTGGACAACGCTGTCAAATATTCAGAGGAAAAGGGCGTTGTAACCCTGTCCCTGGAGACAAGACAATCGAAAGCGGCTCTTACTGTTCACAATCAGGGATCTTACATGGCGGCAGATGATCTTGAACATGTTTTTGACCGTTTCTACCGTGCCGATAAATCACGGTCTGCCGAAGGTTATGGTCTCGGTCTTGCCATTGCGAAGAGTATTGTGGACGCACACGGGGGAAAAATATCAGTCCGGAGTGACGCAGTTCACGGTACCACATTTACTGTAATGATGTGAGGAATTTTTCGCAATCTCGGCATCCACATAGAACTCTTTAGTCATAAAGTTAATAAATATAAGACATGCGACAATCCTTTTTTCTATTCATTATTGTCAAAATAATATTAATATGATAATATAATGTCGTTACTTTTGACTTGATGAAGTATGAGCAGGAGTCCAAAGACACGGTATGATAAATTTTGTAATCTGCGACGATGAACGCGCCGAAATCATATACCTTTCAATGCTTGTCCGCAAATGGGCTAAGGAGAGGGATATTGACATGTGTATTTCTGACTACGAAAGCGCGGAAAGTTTTTTATTTACTTACGAAGATAATAAAGCAGCTGACATTTTGCTGCTGGACATCAAGATGAGCGGCATGGATGGCGTGTCCCTGGCGAAAAAAATCCGTGGGACAAACAGGGAAATCCAAATCATCTTCATCACGGGGTATATGGAATACATAGCAGATGGTTATGATGTAGAGGCGCTGCATTACCTGTTAAAACCAGTGACTAATGAAAAATTAACCGCTACGTTGGACCGGGCTGTGGAAAAACTGGCGCGTAATGAACGTGTGCTGTTTATAAGTCATGCCGGAGAAAATACGCGGATACCGCTTTATGAAATACGTTATCTTGAAGTATTGCATAATTATGTCACGATACATGCGGATATAAATTATACCGTAAAGAAGACGCTGGGGGAGTTGGAAAAGGATCTTGACGATAACTTTTTCCGCACAGGGAGATCCTATATCGTGAATTTAAGATATATCCGCAAAACAGCGAAAACCTGGATTTATCTGATGGATGGCACGGTGATTCCTCTTTCCCGCAGGTTGTATGAAGCATTAAACCGGGCTGTGATAGAGCGTCTATAGTTACGATTTACGGGTCAGGAGATACAAAATAGTACGCTGACAGCCTATGGGAGGAGACTATGTCCATACTATCAAGGATGATTGACAAACGCATCGCCGCATACCAAAACAGTCTGATCAATGCGCATTACGCAGAGGTGGAGAATATGTACAAGCAGATAAGAGGCTGGCGGCACGATTACGGTAATCACATCCAGGTAATGAAAAGTCAGGCTGCGTCTGGTGACATAGAAGCGCTGGTTAATTACCTGGATGCACTGGATACCGATTTGAAGACAGTCGATACCGTGATAAAAACAGGGAACAAAATGACCGATGCGATATTGAACAGTAAAATATCCCTGGCCCACTCAAAGAATATCACAGTCATAGCCGACGCTGTCATCGCCGCCTCGCTGAAAACATCCCAACTTGACTTATGCATAATCATAGGTAACCTGATGGATAATGCGATTGAAGCCAACCTTGCGCTGCCGGAGGAAAAACGTGAAATACGCATTTTTATGGAGATGAAAAACACGCAGCTTTATATGTCATTTACCAATGCCACTGCATCAGGCAGGCAGCGCAAGGTTAAAGGCAGGTTCCTTACCACAAAAGGGGAAGGGCATGGCTTCGGATTGGCACGAATAGACAGCATTATCGAACGGTACTGCGGTTATATCAGCCGCAACAGCGAGGACGGCGCATATACCACTGAAATATTACTGCCACAGAAATGATTCAATTCGTCCCCAAAATCGCACAATTCATCCCCGGAATATAATAGGGGACAATTTATATGATAGGATGATTTCAAGGACGGTGATATTTATGGACACAACAAAAATAGGGATAGCTAAAAAAGTAAATACCGAAAAACCAGCGCACAATATATGGCAAAACTGTGCATACATGATAGCGCTCGCATGGAATCAGCGGCGCAGCGTACTCTGGTTTTGCCTGGCAATGATAATGACGGCAATCCTGCTCAGTCTCACACAGCTTTTTATCGTACCATCGGTTCTCGGTGCGATTGAATCTGCCGTTCCTGTTAGCCGACTTCTTACAATCATCCTCCTGTTCACTGCGGCATTGATGTTACTAAGCGCAGCCAATTCTTATTTCTCCACATGTGCGCAATTTGGGCGCATTGAGGTCCGCCTTCACATTGCGTCAATGATCCAAAATAAGACTCTGACAATGTCATACCCCAATGTGGAGGATCAAAATATCCGTAAAAAGATGGATAAAGCCTTGATGCTTGTCAACAGCAATCAAGGAGCAACCGAGATGATCTGGACTACATTAACTGACCTGCTCAAAAGCGCGGCCGCATTTACTATTTATCTATCGTTGCTTGCTTCACTGAATCCTTTGTTGGTCATTGCTGTTTTGGCTTCCGCCACCGCCGGATTTTTTGTAAGCAACCACATTAATGGCTGGGGGTATCGGCACAGGGACGAAGAATCGGAATATTCTCGTTATATGAATTATATCAGCGGAAAATCATCGGATTACACACTTGCAAAAGACATACGCATCTTTGGGATGGGCAGTTGGATAGAAGATGTATATAATAGTACATTGCATCTGATCAGGAGTTTTATTGCCCGCAGGGAGCGTGTATATATCTGGGGCAATATCGTAGATGTACTCCTCACATTTATGAGAAATGGTATTGTCTATTTATTCTTGATCGGAGCGGTGCTGCATGACGGAATGTCTGCCGCGCAATTTGTGTTGTATTTTAATACGGTAAACGTCTTTACCGGCGGTATTGGCAGTATTTTGAGCGGCTTGGCTGCTCTGCGTATGCAAAGCCTTGATATCTCAGCTGTCCGGGAGTATCTCGAATATCCCGACACGTTTGAAATGGAAGGTGGTATTCCGCTGACGCCTGATGTAAACGTCTCTTATCAGATCGAGCTGCGGAACGTATCTTTTCATTACCCGGAAGCTGAGAAAAATATACTATCCAATATTAACCTGAAGATCAGCCCGGGAGAGAAGTTGGCGATCGTTGGCCTCAATGGTGCCGGTAAGACCACACTGATTAAGCTGATCTGCGGCTTTCTGGATCCGACGGAAGGCAAGGTGCTGCTAAACAAGACTGACATCAGGTTATACAACCGGCAGGATTATTATCGTCTTTTCTCCGCAGTATTCCAGGATTATTCGTTGCTTGATGTGACAATTGCCGAAAACATAACCCAGACAGATGAATATGTCAATACAGAGCTGATGAAGCGTTGTGCCGGGCAGGCGGGACTCACGGAGAAAATCAATCGTCTGCCTGACGGATTCGGGACGCATCTGGGTAAAGTGTTTGAAAATGGGGTTAATCTATCGGGCGGCGAGGTACAGCGGTTGATGCTGGCCCGTGCCCTGTATAAAAATGCGCCTATCATCATTCTGGACGAACCAACCTCTGCACTTGACCCAATTGCTGAAAGTGATATCTACAACAAATATAACGAGCTTACTGACGGACGGATGGCTATCTATATTTCCCATCGGCTTGCCTCAACCCGATTTTGCCACCGCATTCTCCTGATCTCAGACGGCGGCATCGCTGAGGAGGGCACACACGACGGACTGATAGCTCAAAACGGACATTACGCGGCGCTATTTGAGATCCAGAGCCGATATTATAGGGAAGGAGGAGTGGACGATGAGCAAGTGGAATCCTGCTAAGAAAAATTCCGTCAGGGAAACAGTGCGGTTAAGTCTGCGCGGATACAAGATCTGGTGGAGAGAGAATCCCAACCTGCTGATATCAGCAATGGCGTACGGTGTCGTCGATGCCCTGGCGCCTTATGTCAGCATCTGGCTGCTGGCCCGGCTCATCAATGAGATTGCCGGTCCGCGCAACTTAAAGACACTCATAGAACTGGCCCTGGCGGTAATGATCACGACTGCGGTACTGGCACTGTTAAGTGCAGGATTGATGCGGTGGAAGAATGTCCAGTGGGCCAGTATATGGCATACACAAAATAAAGTGTTCGTTGAAAAACTGCTATCCATGGATTTTGCTGATGTAGACAATGCCCACACACAAGAGCTTCGTTCCCAAATCGGGCAAAACACCAACTCGGGAGCATGGGGACTGTATAAGCTTTTATATTGTTTTGATGATATGTTCAGATCTGTCATGTCTATTGTCGGTGCTGCCGTGCTGACAGCGTCACTGTTCCTGCTGCCGGTGTCGCAGAGCAGTGGGAAATTAGTGATCCTCAATAACCCTCTGTTCATTGTGCTGGTTATTGCAATTATGTTCGCCGTTACCTTTGCTGCGCCTTTGTTTTCCGTGAAAGCCGGATACTATTGGGTAAAGCATGCAAACGAACATAAAATGGGGAACCGGCTTTTCGGCTTTTGGTTTGGCACGCTTGGAAATGACCCCGCCAGGGCATTGGACATACGTATCTATCGTCAGGATATACTGAGCAGAAATAATACAAGGAAATATAACCCGTTTACTGCTGCTTCAAATCTGGCGAAAGCGGCAAGAGGCGGGATGGGCGGCTACGAGGCCCTGTCCGGAGCAGTGTCGCAGATACTTGTAGGTGCTGCATACGTATTCGTATGTCTGAAAGCGTTAGGCGGTGCGTTTGGCGCCGGCTCAGTCGTGCAATATGTGAGCTCAATTACGGCGTTATCCGGCGGCTTGTCGCTGTTCCTCTCCACATTGGGTGAATTACAAAATAACACAGCTTTTTTACGTACAGTATTCGAATTTCTTGATATACCCAACAATATGTATCAGGGCAGCCTGACTACCGAAAAACGCTCTGATAAAAAATATGAGATCGAATTTCGCAGTGTCAGTTTCAAATATCCCTCCTCTGATCAATACGTACTCAAAAACGTTTCGTTGAAATTTAACGTGGGCCAGCGTTTAGCTGTCGTAGGACAAAACGGGTCAGGCAAGACGACATTCATTAAGCTGCTCTGCCGCCTGTACGACCCGACTGAAGGCGAAATATTGCTGAATGGTATCGACATAAGAAAATATGATTATTTACAGTATATTTCCATCTTCTCAATCGTATTTCAGGATTTTAAGCTATTGTCGTACAGCCTCGGTCAAAATATTGCAGCGGCAGTGGAATATGACGACAGGAAGGCCAGGGATTGTCTTGATAAGGTTGGTTTCGGTGAGCGGCTGGAAAAAATGACAAAAGGATTAAACACATGCTTGTATAAAGACTTCGAAGAAGACGGTGTTGAGATTTCCGGCGGCGAAGCACAGAAGATTGCTCTTGCCCGTGCATTGTACAAGGACGCACCGTTTATTATCCTCGACGAACCCACAGCCGCGCTGGATCCTGTTGCCGAGTTCGAGGTGTACAGTAAGATGAATGAGATTGTGGGTGAAAAAACTGCTGTGTTCATCTCACATCGCCTATCCTCCTGCCGCTTTTGTAATGACATTGTCGTGTTCTGCGAAGGTGAGTTGATCCAACACGGCAGCCACGATGAATTGGTTTCGGATATGGAGGGGAAATATTACGAATTGTGGAATGCACAGGCACAATATTATACTGATTAGACAGCATCATGTTACAGTTTGCACCGCAGGTGTGAACTGTAACATTTGCTTGTGCTTGTGATTGAAAATGCGCATCGAGTAATGTATACTAATCATGGAGTGAACAGTAGCAATGAAACAATTTTTTTACTATGATATGGAGACTGAAATAATGAGTGATTTTGGGTTCAAAGAAATGCAAGCAATACAGATAGAATTACAAGAAAAATATAAGAATAATTGGGGTGGGTTATCTCCGGAAAAGGGTAGGAATATGTTACTCTGGATGATAATTGAAGCTGGAGAAGCAGCAGATATTATTAAAAAGGATGGAGATAAGAAGATTGTTAATGACGGAGAAGTACGACAACATTTTATAGAAGAGATTTGTGATGTTTTTATGTATATGAATGATGTGATGCTTTGTTATTCTATTACACCTGAAGAACTGGAAAAGGTATATGTAGATAAGCATAAAAAGAATATGAACCGATGGTAATTACTAAATTGAAGGGCGCAAGCGTAACGTGCCTGTTTACTATTCTCCCCAGTGCGCTGACGATCCACGGGCGGACAGAATACTTCTTGACCAGCTCGGTCTTACGGCTGGTTCGAAATTTCTGTATCTGTATGACTTTGGAGATGAGTGGAATTTTACAATAACCCTTGAGAAGGACATTAACATGATTACTAAATTTCGGGGTATGAATATTACTTCAAAAGACCCTAAACGACTGGCTCTCTTTTATCGGGATATATTGGGACTTACCATGTTGGGAAATGACCCAAACTATGATGGTGTGACGTTTGGGAATGATGAAAATGAGCCGATT
>Ga0153921_1000743_pt1 | contig 16013 bp, 17 predicted proteins | sample TSNJ005MetaG_FD_104691 | JGI IMG/M metagenome (GOLD analysis project Ga0153921, IMG submission 104691) | Attine ant fungus gardens microbial communities from New Jersey, USA - TSNJ005 MetaG | ecosystem: Host-associated > Fungi > Mycelium > Unclassified | place: USA: New Jersey, Brendon T. Byrne... | reverse complement strand
TTCGTGGAGGGATGCCGGAGCTGTATGCCACCCCTGACATCAATCTGGAGACTTTTTACTCCTCTTACATCTCCACCTATTTGCAGCGTGATATCCGAGACTTAACACAGGTGGCGGATGAGATGGCGTTTTATAACTTCATGGCCTGCGTGGCAGCTCGAACGGCAAAGCCGGTTATTTACGACGAGCTTGCCAAAGATGCCGGAATCAGCGCTCCCACGGCAAAAAAATGGCTCTCCATTCTCGTTTCGTCACACATCGCCGCATTAATACAGCCATATCACAACAACGCGCTGAAGCGCATAATCAAAACACCGCTACTACACTTTCTGGACACCGGGCTGTGCGCCTATCTCCTTAAATGGAGCAACGCCGATGTGTTGGAGCGCGGCGCTATGTCGGGCGCGTTTTTTGAAAGCTGGGTGTTTTCCGAGATATATAAGAGTTATTTGAACGCCGCAAAAGAGCCGCCGGTATTCTATTACCGAGACAAGGATAAACGGGAGATCGACCTCCTGCTGATGGAAAACGGAACGCTGTATCCCATTGAGATCAAAAAAGCAGCATCGCCGGGCAGTGAGGCGGTCAAGCATTTTAAGGTTTTACAGCCATTGACCGAGCCTGAGAAATTCGGCGCGCTGGAGCAGTATAAGCTGGAAATCGGTTCCGGCGCGGTAGTCTGCATGGCGAATGACTTACTGCCCATAGACCGGAAAAACTGGTATGTCCCCGCATGGCTGATATAAGACAAAAATCTAATCTGTTTAAAAAAATAAACTCATGCATGTCTCCTTTTCGGAGAAACGCATGAGTTTTTTGTCTTTTAACTCATTCGGGAAAAATGCTCCACTGCTTTGGCAAATTCAGCAATGGTTCGGTCGGCGTCTCCATGTTCGATCCCTTCCCGCACACAATGGTTCAAATGACCCTCAAGCACAACCTGTCCGGCTTTATGAAGCGCGCTTTTAGCAGCGTTTATCTGTATTAACACATCTTCGCAGGGTATGTCCTCTTCAACCATTTTATCAATCGCCTTTATTTGGCCCATGATCTTATTCAAGCGTCTATGCAAATTTTCCGTATCCATACACTGGCGCATAGCTTCACCCCTTTCAGATTTTAGGTATAGCATACTCTAAAGGGTAGAGCTATCTTCTCCTCCGCTGGGCAAGCAACAGGAAGCGCAGCAGCTGAGCTATAGCGGTAGCCGCAGAAGCAACATATGTCAGCGCGGCCGCTCTAAGCACCTTAGTTGCAGGCTGTATTTCCGAATCATGCAGATAGTGCTGTGTCTCCAGAAGCTCAAGCGCCCGGTTTGACGCGTTAAATTCTACCGGCAGGGTAACAAGCTGAAACAATACCACGCCGGCAAACAGTATGATGCCGGTGTATAGCAGTGTCATGCCAAAACCGCCACTTCCTGATGAAAACAACAAGCCCAAAATTATCAGCATGGGAGCAAGATTAGACCCGAAGCTGACAACAGGCACTATCGCTGTACGGAAGCCAAGCGGCGCGTAGCCTTCCTGATGCTGAATAGCGTGGCCCGTTTCATGAGCTGCCACGCTTACAGCCGAAAGAGAAGCGCTGTTATACACTGATTCGGATAGCCTCAGCACCCTGCTTCTTGGGTCGTAATGGTCTGTTAAATTGCCCCTCACCTGCTCTACCTGTACATCCCTAATGCCTGCGCCCATCAAAAGCTGACGAGCTACCTCAGCGCCGGTATATCCGTTCCTGTTAGGCACCTTGCTGTATTTATTGAATGTACTGCTGACCTTATATTGCGCGTATAAGGACAGAATCAGAGCGGGTATCAGTAAAATAAATGTGGAATCATAAAACATAGCCTCACTCGCCTCCTTATTTTATTACTTTTACTAATATTATACGAATCTTTCAGGAAAAAAGTCTTCCCTCTTCTATAGTGTGACCTCTGAGATAATCAGCCGCCGCCATAGCCTTTCCTCCACGAGCCTGAATACGGGTCAACAAAATCGCTCCATCTCCGGTTGCGGTCAATATGCCATTTTTATTTGCGCTTAAGATTTGTCCGGGAGCTCCTTGCGCCTTTTGGGATAAAGCTTCTCCCTCCCATATTTTTAAAGGCTCACCTTCATATAAAGTATACGCCGCCGGCCATGGGTTTAGGCCTCTTATAAGGTTTACTATATCCTTAGAATTTCTGCTCCAGTCTATATGCCCGGTTTCTTTCGTCAGCATTGGAGCGTAAGTCGCCATGCTGTCATCCTGCTTTTCCCGTACAAAAGCGCCCTCTTCTATGGATTGCAAGGCCGAAAGCAGGGCTTCCGCTCCCAAGGCCGCCATCTTATCGTACAGGCTTCCTCCCGTATCCGACTGCTGTATTGGCAATTCTCTTTTCAAAATCATATCGCCGGTGTCCATTCCCTTATTCATCTGCATTATGGTGACACCTGTTTTTTCTTCGCCGTTGATGATAGCCCATTGTATTGGCGCGGCCCCGCGATATTTTGGAAGAAGTGAGCCGTGGACGTTGATGCAGCCATAAGGCGGTAGGTTCAATATAGCTTCAGGCAATATTTTCCCATAAGCCGCCACCACAAAAATATCCGCCTGAAATTCTTTAAGCTCTTCAATAAAGCCAGGATCCTTTGCCTTTTCCGGCTGCAACACAGGTATATTGGCAGCTATTGCCTTTTCCTTCACCGGTGAAACCTTGATTTTTTTGCCACGGCCTACAGGCTTGTCCGGCTGTGAAACCACAGCCAGCACTTGATGGCTGGAAGAAAGCAGCGCTTCCAGACTGACAGCGGCAAAATCCGGCGTTCCCATGAAAATAATCTTCAAAGCAATCATTCTTTCCTAGTTTACTCTTCTTCAATAAATTCTTCTATGTCTTCTTCCTCTTCAATTACCTTGTCGGTATATATTATACCCTCCAGATGGTCAATCTCATGACAAAATATAACGGCTCTATTTTCCGTAGCCTCAACTATTATTTCGTTGCCGTCTCTGTCCTGGGCTTTTACCTTTACATATTCAGGACGCTCTACAAGCCCGTTCTTCCCAGGCAGCGACAGGCAGGCTTCACGGCCTTTTTGAGTGCCAGAGTATTCAATGATTTCCGGGTTGATGTACTCCTCCAGGCCTTCACCGCTGTCTATTACAATGATGCGCCTTAAAACTCCAACCTGGGGAGCGGCCAGACCCACCCCCTCCTTTTCATACATGGTTTCCGCCATATCCTCTAAAAGCATGATTATCTTATTTGTAATATTTTTAACGACCTTTGATTTTTTTCTGAGTATCTCGTCGCCTTCATAACGAAGCATTCTTAATGCCAAATTTACCACTCCCGTTTATATGTTCATAAGGGGATCCAGCGATAGATTTACATGGACCCCCTCCAAGCTCTCCTGTTTTTTCAGGCTCTCAGTACATTTTAACACAAATTCTCTAAGTTTGTCTTCATCCTGTCCTTTTATGATCAGCTTCCACCTATACTGCTTTTTGATTTTTGAAATATAGGCCGGAGAAGGCCCAAGAGTTTCAAATTCGTTATTTATATCATCAGCTTTTATTATGTCCAAAAGCTTGTACAATAGAACAATAATATTCTTCTCGCCTTCACTTGTAAATAAAACCACAAAAACATGGGTAAAGGGAGGATAATTCATCTGCCTTCTTAGTGATATTTCATGCTCATAAAAACCGGCGTAATTGCTTTCTTTGGCAAAGCGGATGCTGTAATGCTCGGTATTATAAGTCTGGATAAATACACGACCGTCTATATCGGCCCGGCCCGCCCGCCCGGAAACTTGTGTGAGCAGTTGAAACGAGGTTTCTCCTGAGCGAAAATCACCGTTATTTATCGAAAGATCCGCCGCCATAATCCCCACTACAGAAACATTAGGAAAATCCAGCCCCTTTGCTATCATCTGAGTACCTATTAAAATACTGGCTTCTTTGTTTTTAAAGCGATTCAATATATTTTCATGGCTGTTTTTCCTGCTTGTGGTATCTAAATCCATCCTCAAAATATTTTCAGCAGGAAAAAGGTTCCCGACTTCAGCTTCGATTTTTTGTGTGCCTACTCCAAAATACCTTATGTAAACAGAACCGCATACAGGACATTTTTCTGGATTAGGCTTTGTTTTTCCGCAGTAATGACAAATCAAATCATTACGGTACTGATGGTAGGTAAAGTTAACGTTGCAATCATCACATGTCATTACCGCGCCGCAGCTGCGGCAGGATACAAATGTGGAAAACCCCCTGCGGTTCAAGAATAGAATCACTTGCTGCTTTTTCGCAAGGCTTTCCTCCATGGCTTCAAGAAGCGGACGGCTGAACACCGAACGGTTGCCTTCCGCCAGCTCCTGCCGCATGTCTACTATTTGCACCTCCGGCAGCTTTTTATTGACCCGCTCTTTTAATGTCAAAAGCTCATATTCACCACTTTGAGCCTTGTTATATGATCCCACGCTGGGGGTGGCCGAGCCTAGAATAACCATAGCGCCTGCTCTTTTACACCGTTCTATTGCTACATCTACCGCGGAATACTTGGGTGTGGTTTCAGATTTATAAGTGTTTTCATGCTCTTCGTCTATAATTATCATGCCCAACGAGTGAAAGGGCGTAAACACGGCAGATCGAGGTCCAATCATTATTGATATTTCACCATCTAAGGCCTTTTTCCATTGTTCGTACCGCTCTCCCAGGGACAGACGGCTATGAGTTACAGCTACCTTGCTGCCAAAGCGCCTAAGAAAGACTCCTACGGTTTGAGGAGTCAGGGATATTTCCGGTACGAGCATAATAGCCTGCTTATTTTGTCTGAGGGTTTCCTCTATGCAATGAAGATATATTTCCGTTTTACCGCTGCCTGTCACTCCATGTATCAAAACAGGCTTGACCGGCCCTGGTGCTGAGCATCCCCGCAGAATAAAGACCACAGCCTCTTTTTGCTCTCGGGTAAGGGCTGGAGGTGTATCCGTCTCGCCTTCATAGGTCGAAAAAACATCCCTGCGCATCTCAACTTCTTCAATAGTAATAAGGTGTTTTTTCTCCAGAGTTTTAAGAGGAGAATCGGAAATATGCAAATACTCCTTTACATCCATAACGGGCAGGCCATCGTTCTCCCTGAGAAGCCGAAGCGCCTGGCCCTGCGGCGTACCTTCCAAAATAATAAAGGCTTCCTCCAAATCAGGACTGCCATCGTTAAGGTATGCATATTTTATCTTGCGGCCCAGGTTTTTTTTCATATGTATACCAGCCGGCAGAATGGTTTTAAGGCAGGAGAAGAGAGTAGTATAATATTTGTTTCGCATCCATTCAGCCAGAAAAAGCATATCCTCGTCAAACAGCGGAAAGCCGTCCGGAAGTGAATGAATAGGTTTGATTTTTTCCGGCGGAAGCTCCGGGTTTGACCTAAAGCCGGTTACATAGCCTTCGGTCAGCCTGTTGCCTTTTCCAAATGGAACAAAAGCCCTCATTCCAAGGGCTATTTTGCTTTTTAGGCTTTCCGGTATGGCATAATGGAATATCTTATCAACCTCTTTATTTGAAAGAGCCACTATTATCTCAGCATAAGACATGGCAGTGCTATTCTTCATCTTCGTAGGCAAAGTCCAAAGTTGTATCCGACCCCTCCTGGGTTTCAGAGTTATTTTTACTCCATAGCTGACGAACCTTGATTTTGCCTGCATACATTTCGTTTACCGCTATGGACACCGCCTTATCCGTTGGGGCATAGGTCATTGGCTGAGCTCCGTCTATTATTTGCCGTGCCCGCTTCGACGCTGCAATTACTATAGTATAACGGCTGGTTATCCTATTATCGCTTTCACTGTCTCTGTTCAAAACTTCAGTTAATTCCGCATAAGATGGATGTAACATAAAATCACTCCTAATATTTTATTGACATACATGGCGTTTTCCCATTCCTAATCCAAAATTCCTTCCTTGAATTGATCGATCAAGCTTTGACATCGGAAAGGTTTCATCCTTTCGGCCTTAACAATTTCATGTATATCTTCAACTGTCTTTTCAACAGTATCATTTACTACCAAATAGTCATATTTATAAACCTGCTCTATTTCTTTTCCGGCTCTTTTCATTCTATCCTCAATAGTCTCGCTTGGTTCCGTATTACGTTTTATAAGCCTATGCCTAAGCTCCTTATAAGTAGGAGGAATTAGAAAAATCAAAACGCTTTTAGGGAATTTTTCCTTTACCTGCAAAGCTCCATTAACTTCAATTTCCAAAACGACATTTTTCCCAAGAAGTATTTGCTCCTCTACATAAGAACGGGGTGTGCCATAATAATTACCTACAAAGGAGGCATGCTCTAAAAGCTCGTTATTGTTCCTTTTGCGCTCAAATTCCTCCACGGTACAAAAAAAATATGAAACTCCTTCAATTTCTCCCGGTCTCGGCTTCCTGGTAGTCAATGAAATAGATAGTGCGTAAGAATCGTTTTTTTTCAGCTCGTTTACTACCGTTCCCTTTCCTGAGCCTGAAGGCCCGGAAATGATCACTAACATTCCTTCCGTTTGCATCGCTGCCTCTCCTTTGTCCCTTACTCTCCGACCACTTCCGTATCCTTTATACGGTTGGCTATGGTTTCCGGCTGGATAGCCGATAGTATAACGTGGTCGCTGTCCGTAATTATTACAGCTCTGGTGCGACGGCCATAGGTAGCGTCAATTACATTGCCTTTTTCCTTGCCTTCGCGTATCATACGTTTAATAGGAGAGGATTCAGGGCTTATGATAGCAACAATCCTATCGGCAGGAACTATATTGCCAAACCCGATGTTAATTAATTTACTGCATTTCATGGCTAATTCCCCCTCTTTCTACTCTAAATTCTGGATTTGTTCTCTGATTTTTTCTGTCTGGCTTTTCATTTCCACTATTATTTGAGTAATCGTAAGGTCATTAGATTTGGAACCGATAGTATTTATTTCCCGGTTTATCTCTTGTACCAGAAAATCCAGCTTACGGCCTACTCCTGTGGTTTCTTGCCTGTCCGACAATATTGCCGAAAGCTGTGACAGATGACTTCTCAGACGAATCAGTTCTTCATCAATACAACATTTGTCCGCAAAAAGACTTAGTTCCGTAATCAAACGGTTTTGATCGATTTCTACGTCCTTAAGCAAAGGATTATCCTGTATACGTTCCATTAACCTTTGTTCGTGTTCTTTTACAACCAGTGGCGCCCGTTCAGTCAAGCTTAAGGACATTTTCTGCAGCTCACGGGTTTTGCCTACAAGATCTTCGGCAAGGTGACCTCCTTCAAGCTCCCTCATTGAAATAAAAGCTGCAAGAGCTGTTTCCAACGCGCCGCAAACAGCTTCCCAAAGCTCTTTTGCCGCGGTATCATCACTTAGATCTTTTTCAGCTGTAATAACATCAGGTATCCTTAATAAAACAGGCAAGCTTAAATCATCGGTCAAGCCGTAACGGCTCTTTATTTGCTTATAAATCTCCACATACGCGTCACATAGCGCTTCACTGAAATGTACTTTTAAATCTTTTTTTGAAAGGGTTTCAAATTGAATAAACACTTCTGTCTTTCCCCGGTGAACCTCCGATAATATCCTTTTTCTTATCTTATCCTCAAGCGCGTTAAGAACACGAGGCAGCCGGATATTAAGCTCATTGTACCGATGGTTAACAGATTTCAGTTCTACTACGAATTTCCGGTCGTACATTGTGCATTCGCCTCTGCCATAACCGGTCATACTCTTAATCATTCACATCCCACACAATTCCTATTCAATTTAGACTGGAAATCATTATAATATGTTTGAGAGATGAAAACAAGGAGTTTTCTTGTCATATCTGCTATTTAGACACAGACAGTCTACGACAAACGCCCCGTCATAAGCCCGGGGCGTTTGTCGTTCGTTCATTTCCTGACATACACATTACATCGTTCGTCTATTTCTACAGTGGTTTTTAATATTTGAACAAAAAAGGCGCTGGATAAATACGTTGTTCCATTTTCAACATAGGCGTCAAAGGTATTATTATCCAAGTATACATAATAATTAAAGGATCCGCTTAAAATAAGAATAGCTCTTTCCTCCTCAGACCAGCCTACACGATAACCGAGAGCTTCGCAAATACTTCGCAGAGGCATACAGATTACACCATTTTTCTTTACCGACTTGCTGCCTTCCTGGAGGATACCGTTTACAGTTACAGTATATTCCGGCAGAACATAGTTACCACCTGCCAGGATGATACAGTTTTTAATGAACTGATTATCCGACGCGTCGGAAATTAAGCTCTGGAACTGCTCTTTATCCTTTTTGCCATCAAATATATTTGTGAAGGTAGAATATAAACCGAATATATAATTCTCCGTTTCCAGAAGCTTTCTTGTGCCTTGCGCTGCCGTCCCGTCTTTTTTATCATAAACATACAGGCTCATTAAAAAAGCGGGTTTAAAAACTTTGTTTTCCGGTATATAATAGAAGTTGATTTTTTCCAATAGAGATCCGCTGTCCAGGTTTTCCCTCTCGGCCTTAATCTTCCCCATCCAGGAAGAGGGGATTTTATAATAGTATTCAGCCTTTTTACCGGTTATTTGGCCGGAAGAAAGCTCCAGGCTCTCTACCTCGGTGATATCGATATCATAACTGGCAAGCACGGCAATTTGCGGCATAACCATGCTCAACAACAGCAGAAGAACCAAAAAACATTTTTTAACCATAGCTAAACCTCCACATAACATCCTTCTTCTGTTATAAATAAGCTATATGATACTAATATAACTAAAATTTTCAATTTTTACAAGACAAGGAGGCCATTTTATGAGAGAGTTTTATAATAAATATCAGGTAGGAATAAAAAAATTAATTTTTTTTATGGTGTTCATCCTATTCTCATATCTTTTTATAAATAAAATCTTTACTTATGTAGCTCCTTTTATATTGGGTTATATTCTGGCCCTTATACTGGAACCTCTTACCAAGCTTTTAAATGAGCGCTTCAAGACTCCCCGTGGAGCAGCCGCTTTAGTTTGTATAGCCCTATTTATTCTTATTGTAGGAATCCTCGGTGGCAAGCTAATGGTCAGGCTGTTTTCAGAAATAAGATCCCTTTATGAGGCTTTGCCGTATTTTTTGGAAGAAATATCTACAGCGGTGAATTCAATTAAAATAAAATTCAACAATGTATTCGAGCTTATACCGGATGAACTGCAGACTTTCGCAGACAATGTAACCAAAATGATTGTAAGCGCGTTTTCAGGCCTTCTGGGCTCCGGCGTAAAAACAGGCTCTCTTAATATTGTTTCCTTCGTTCCTAATTTTCTGCTATCCATGATACTTATGTTTATCTCCGCCTTCTTCTTTATCAAGGATAAGCATATAATATCGAAATTTTTCCACGCCCAGCTTCCCGATTATATACTAAAAGGCTATCGGACTATAAGAAAAAGTATTTTCCACGCGCTTGAAGGATATATAAAGGCCCAGCTAATAATTATGACTATTGTATCCATAATCTGCTTGACAGGCCTTTCTATCCTTCGGTCACCCTATTCTTTAGCGGCGGGCGTCATCATCGCTCTGATAGACGCGGTACCGGTATTCGGCAGCGGCGCCGTCCTTTGGCCCTGGGCCGTTTTCAGCATGATCGACGGCAACTACTATCAAGCCATAGGACTTTTGATAATATATGGAGTAATATTTATTACCCGGCAGATATTGGAGCCCAGGCTGGTAGGAAACCAGATAGGGATCCATCCTCTTATAACCCTGATGTCCATGTATATTGGTATGAGAGTGTTTGGAGTGCTGGGTTTTTTGATCGGGCCGGTTATCGTCATCATTACAAAGGCTTTGCTGGAGACGGATTCTATATGATATATTCGGCCTTTTTCTCCGGCCTTGCCTCCAGCTCTTTTTTCTTCTCCTCATAGCCCGGTCTTCCAAACATAGCGTAGGTGGCGTTCTTCCCCTCCTCCACTCCAGGCTGGTCAAAGGCGTTTATGTCCAAAAGCTCGCCGGCAAAGCCTGTGCCTACTTCAAGCATGTAAAGAAGCTGTCCGATAGTAAATTCGTTGACCTTTGGCAGCGTAATAGTCATATTCATCTTTCCTGCTTTCATAACGGCATATTCCGTAGCCATCTGCTCCACCTTTATAAGATGGTTATGAGTTGTTCCGCCTAAAAACCCAAGGCTGGGTATATCCTGATACAGCTTTGGTATGGTAATACTTTCCCGGTATTCGTCCACACCTACAAAGACCAGGATTTTATCATAGGGGCCTTCAGCGTAAAGCTGCACCTGGGAATGCTGGTCCGTCACACCCAAAGCCTTAACAGGGGTAGGCCCTACATTTACTACCTTGCCCTGGTTATCGAATTTTTTCCCAAGAGATTCTGCCCAAAGCTGCGCATACCAATCTGAAATATATTTAAGGCTGTCGGCATAAGGCATCATAACGCTGATATTCTTTCCGTTTTTATAGCCTAAATAATTGAGCGCTCCATACATAAAGCCGGGGTTTTTCCATAGGCTTTCGTTTTTACAGTACTCATCCATATAAGCCGCGCCCGCCAGCATCGCTTCTATGTCTATACCGCAGAAAGCCGCAGGCAAAAGGCCCACGGGCGTCATTTCTGAAAAACGTCCTCCTACTCCCGCTGGGATAATGAAGGTTTTATAGCCTTCCTCCTTTGCTATCTTTATAAGATTTCCTTTTTCCCTGTCCGTAGTGCAGACAATATGCCGCCGGGCTTCTTCCTTGCCCAGCTTTTCCTCCAGTATTTGCTTTATTATCATAAACTGAGACATTGTTTCCGATGTGCTGCCGGATTTGGTAATAACATTGAATAAGGACTTGCTTATGTCAATAGTGTCAAAAAGATACACCAGACGCTCCGGGTCAACGTTATCTGCTACGTACAGCCGGGGATAGCCTCCTCGTTTTTCCCGAGGCAGCTCGTTGTAATAAGGATGGTTTATAGCCTGCTGCACAGCCATTGGCCCCAGAGCTGAGCCTCCTATACCCAATACTATAAAGGCGTCTGTTTCATCCTTCATTTCCTTCACATAGGCCAGAATTTCTTCAACATCCTCTTTTTGGTTATAAGGCAAATCCCGCCAATCCATCCCACCGGCCGCTCGCTTCTTTTCCATAGCCAACCCGGCGCTCTTTATTTTAGAGGCCATGTTGTCAAAATCCTGCCGGGTAAGCCCTTGTTCCCCGATAAATTCATCCATCATATTATTGTAGTCCAGCCTTATTTTCATGCTGTCGCACCAAGCTGGGTCTGAATAAGGTATCTTCATTGCAATTCCTCCTAAAATATTTTTATCTTGATGACGATGCCGACAACAGCGTTTGTTTCAGCTCTTCTTCTATCTGTACCAGCTCAACTTCAGCCTGACGGCGGTTTTGCCGGCCTTCCTCCTGTATTTGTATAACTTCCTGTATGGTAGAGATCAATTGCTGGTTAGTATTGCGCAGAGTCTCAATATCCACTATGCCTCTTTCCGCTTCCCGGGCTGTTTCTACCGTACCTCTTTTTAGCATTTCGGCGTTTTTCTTCAATAATTCGTTAGTGGTATCGGTCACGGCTCTCTGGGCCTGTAATGCTTGTTGCGAATTTGCAAGCCCAAGGGCCAGTGTCATTTGGTTTTTCCATAGAGGAATTGTATTTACTATAGATGTTTGGATTTTTTCTACCAATATGCTGTCGTTACTTTGTACCATGCGTATTTGCGGAGCCATCTGCATAGATATGGTCCTTGTCAGATCCAAATCATACAGCTTTTTATCAAAGCGGTTGCACATTTCTTCAAAATCCCTGGCTGCTTGGGCATCCTCTTGAAGGCCTGTTTCCTCCGCCCTTTTTTTCATTGCCGGCAGCTCCGTGTCCAAAGCGGTTCGAAGCCTTTCACGCCCGGCTAGTATATACATTGTCAGTTCCTTAAAGTAGGTTAGATTAATGTCATACATTTCATCCAGCATGGTTACATCCTTCAACAGCTGTACCCGGTGATTTTCCAGGGAATCTGAAATTCGGTTTATATTAGATTCCACAGAGGCATAGCGGGTCTTCATGGTGGCAAGCTGATTAGTTCCCTTTTTAATAAATCCTAAAAACCCTTTCTTCTCCGGCTCATCCGTAAATCCTCTTAGCTCTCCCGTAAGCCGAACCAGAACATCACCGATCTCCCCGGTATCCTTTGTTCGTACCTTGCCCAACGCTCTTTCGGAAAACTCGGATATTTTTCTTTGAGAAGACATTCCATATTGCAATACCTGCCTGGAATCCCTCAAATCTATTTGCTTGGAAAATTCTCGTACCTGTTGTTTTTCCGCCTCGCTTAAATTGCTTTCTTCCAAGTTAACTATCTCGCCCCTTTTTTCCGCCGCCGGTATTTGGAGTTGAGGCGACTTTTCTTCACCAAGAGTCAGTTGAATCTCCGGTGTGTTTTCATTTGACATATTCTTTCGTCCTTTCATTTAACTATGGTAATTTCATTTTAACATAAATCATTCTACAAGCCAAAATAAAAAAGAAAACGGCTAGTGCTGACGTTTTCTTTTACAAGCCTCTTCGATTCACATAGATTCAATATTTTTTACATAAGACTGTCAAATAAATCTTTTGACGGCCTTGGAATTACAGCGTGTTCCACAAGCAGCTCAGAGCTTTTCTCCGCTGCGGCAACAGCCTCATTAACCGCGCCCACATCTCCGGTCAATGTCACATAGCCCTTGCCGCCTATGGCGTATCCGGTTCGCACCTCAATAAGCGTGACGTCGGCTGCCTTAGCCGCCACGTCCGCCGCAGCTATTGCCGCGGCAGCCGAGTAAAACTCAAGGACTCCAACGGCGTCCATTCTGTCAACCTGATTAGTCATGCTGATTGCCGGTATGAGTTGAAAATGGATATTGGGAATAAGCAGCTTGTCCACAATATATTCACCGCTTTTTTCCTCTCCAACGACCATAGACGCCATAACATCACCGGTTTCTCCCCCGACAATTACAATGTATTTGCCAGGGCACATGGCAGCCGCGCGTAAAAGCTCAATTCCAGCTGCCTTCACCATAAAATCACAGACTTCTATTCCCCGGGCAATACTTGTAAGCTCTATCATTCCAATTGCCATGCCCATATTCCTCACTCCTCGCTCACAAGAATTTCAACTGACTCCTCATTACTGTCCGTAATTATACCTGTCACGCTGGCATGTATGTTTGCAGACAGTCCGCTGTCAGCCGCGCGGCCCAGAAGCTCACCCTTTTTGACCGGCTCACCCGCTGTCTTAACAGGCATTGCGGGTATGCCGATATGCTGCTTCATGGATATACGCACGGTATCAGGTGCAATTTTAATAAATCCTTCCGCTAAAGGTTTTCCGTAATACTTACTCAACCCTAATCTGGCCACAAGGCGCGATGTAGGGATTCTATGCAAATCTATATTGTCCCTGACTACCGGGTTCTTGTTCTTTTCCGGATTTATGCTTCTTTTTCTTAATTCGTCCTTTATATATACGTTTACCCGTCTAGGCGAAAGTCCCATAGGACATGAAAACAGTTCGCAAGCGCCGCAATCACAGCAATTCATAGCTTCGCCAAAGGTTTTTTCAAATTCGAAAGCGCTTTTCAGCTGCGACTCACGCCAAAGATTTCTCATTACCAAATGAGGCCGGATTCTGTGACCGATCATGTATCTCGGACACAGGTCCGTACACATTCTGCATTGAATGCATGCGCTTTTTGCCCGCAGCCGTATTCTGGATATTGGTATGTCCTGCAAGCGAACCAGGTAATGATCCCTAGGCAGAACAATTATATTCCCTGTCGTCTTTGTTACATACTCCGATCTAATTTCCTCGCCCTTTATAACCTTACCCATCATTGGCCCGCCAATGATCAGGGCGTAATTATCTATTGTCACCCGGGCCGCTTCTATACACCTGATGACCGGCGTCCCCACCGGGGTTTTCAACATTATATTTTCATGCACTTCTCCAACCACGGAGAGATACTTCTCTGTAACCGGCACTCCCTCCAGCGCGTCCGCGACATTCAAAACCGTTCCCACATTATCCACAACAGCTCCCACATCAATGGGGATTCCTCTTTCTGGGACCGTAACGCCGCATACCTGCTGTACAATCGTCTGCTCATCACCCGCAGGATAAAATGTACCCATAGCAAAAATTTCCACGTTGGCCCGCAAATTCTCAATAGCCTTATTGAGTGCGTTTATCTCAGAAGTATATTTCTTCTTTATTGCTATAACCGTACGCTTAACACCAAGCCTTGCAGCAATTTCGATAACGCCCTTAATTAATTTATCGGGGCAGGTTCGGCATAGATATTTATCAGTTTCAATAAGCGGCTCACATTCAGCGGCGTTTACAATAAAACACTCGGCGGAAGCGTTCAGCTTTACATGTGTCGGAAAGCCGGCGCCGCCGGCGCCGACAACGCCGGCGTCTTTTACAGCGTTTATTAAGTCCACTTTTCATCACCCGTTTCACAATAACAATCATCACCCGCGCCAGGGTCGACTTCCATATCATCGACGATCCCGATAATAGCGGCGTCAACCGGAGTCGCAACGTTCTTTGCGGCACTCCGAGCCGAGCTGCCGCTGACAAAGATCACCATTTCACCAGCGCCTGCCCCAATAGTGTCAACCGCCACAATTGGAACTGAGTCCCTTGAGTTGTCAATTACATTGATCGGCTGTACCAAAAGCAGCTTATAGCCTTCCAGCTGCTTCTCCTTCCTGGTCGCCCAGATATTTCCGATAACTTTTCCAATTTTCATGGCAAAGTCCATTCCTTTCACAAAACGTTTATCTTTTCTTAATGCGCAGACCACATTTTCTTGTGTAATCAAGAGCTAAATCCGTAATAATCGTTCCGGTATTTACTACTATAAAATCCACCGCATCCTTTGATATTGCTCTAACATCCTTTTCTGTTATTACTTTTTTGTCCAACGTCACCTGCCTGCCCTTCTCCCTGTCGCCGCAGCACTCTGTGCCGCAAAGGAGCGCAGCTTCCAATTTATCGCTGTCGCAAAATACAACTCCACAAGACGCAAGAAAATTCAGCTTTTCTAATAGCATGCTGTAATATGCATCAGGCGACATTCCTTTATACCTAAAAAGCCGTATCTCTCCCTTAGGTACATATATCCTTTTGCCGGACAGCAAAGCGTCGCAAGCCAGACGGGTGTATTCTGTACCGGCTAATCCCAAGGCTATATTAACCATAGCGTCGCAGGTCAGGTCAAACAGCACCACAGCCTCATAATCAGACAGAAATATTTCCCGTTCACACAGGTTGGCGCACTCCACCGCATAAAGCTCCCTCAGCCGGCCGTTCTCCAGCAGCCGGCGGCAGTGGTCATTATTATCCTGCGATAGCAACAGCAGCTTAGGCATGCTCTTATCTTTACTATCCTTTTCGGGCTCATGCTCCGCAATTTTTTCTAAAACCTTCACTGTTATATCATCTATCAGTTTATCTAAATCCATCCGTATCACCCCTCTTTCAGATTTTGCAGTCCGGCATGCAGCTTGCAGGCAATAATTTGTCCCATTGTAAAGCCCGTGACGCCGCCCGCGTTAGCCTCGTCAAAATCAATGTGCATTCTATCATTAAAGTCGCCGATGCGAACCAGCACATCAGGAAATATAAGCTGTCTGTTGGTAAGCAGCTTCACACCGACAGATTGCCTGTCGGCAAGGCCCAGCTTACCGGCGGACTCCGGCGTTAGGTGTATGTGGGTTTTTGCCACTATCAGACCCTGCCTCAGTTCTATTCTTCCTTTTGCGCTCTCAAGCACTATGGCGCCCGAGCCGCCAACGTCTCCCGATTCCCGAACAGGCGCTTTGACTCCAAGCTCGGCACAGTCAGTCCTTGACACCTCAATCTGCGTCTCTTTTCTCAGAGGGCCTAAAACCGCCACATTTTTCTTGCTCCCTTTAGGGCCGATAATTGCGATTCGTTCCTCCGCAAGGTACTGAC
>Ga0153921_1000742_pt1 | contig 16023 bp, 12 predicted proteins | sample TSNJ005MetaG_FD_104691 | JGI IMG/M metagenome (GOLD analysis project Ga0153921, IMG submission 104691) | Attine ant fungus gardens microbial communities from New Jersey, USA - TSNJ005 MetaG | ecosystem: Host-associated > Fungi > Mycelium > Unclassified | place: USA: New Jersey, Brendon T. Byrne... | reverse complement strand
TGATGCGTAGTGCGTCGACATTGTGGGCCTGCTCGGCATCCGCGATGGTCGAGCAGACGGTGGGGGCGCCGCACAGATGCGTCACGCCCAGATTGTCGATGGCATCCCAGATCGCGTCGGCGCGGACCGCACGGAGGCAGATGTGTGTGCCGGCGGCCTGGGTGACGGCCCAGGGCGTGCACCACCCGTTGCAGTGGAACATCGGCAGCGTCCACAGGTACTTCGTCGATCCGTCGAAGCCGTTGTGGAAGGTCTCGCCGAGCGAGTTCAGGTACGCCCCGCGATGGGAGTACATGACGCCCTTGGGTTTTCCGGTGGTGCCCGAGGTGTAGTTGATGGCGATGCACTGCTGCTCGTCGTCGACGCCCCAGCGCAGTGGCTGATCGGTGAGAGCCTGACCTTCGGCAATCAGATCGGCGTACTGCCCGGTGACGATTCCGGTGGGAACTTCCGGGTACGGGACGGTGGAGTCCGGGATCTCGATGATCTCGCGCAGGCTCGTCACGTTCGCCTTGGACGAGGTGACCGAGCCGACGAATTCGGAGTCGACGAACAGGATCGTGGTTCCCGAGTGATCGAGGATGTACTCGAGTTCGGGACCGGCGAGGCGTGAGTTCAGGGCGATCAGGACTCCGCCGGCGAGTGGGACGGCAAAATGCGCGAACAGCATCTCGGGAACGTTCGGCGCCAGGTATGCAACGCGGTCACCGGGCTGAATGCGCTCACGCAGGACGCGGGCCAGCGCTGCGACCTCGTCACCGAACTCTCGGTACGTGTAGGTCCGGTCGCCGTGAACGACGGCGGTGCGATCGGGGAACACCGCAGCGCTGCGCTCGAGAAAGCGCAGCGGACTGAGCGGGGTGTTGTTGGCTGCGAGAGCTGTCGAGACAGACACGGTTCCTCCGAAGACGACGTGACACGGTTGGTGTCACGGTAGTTGTGATCGGCACTACAAATGGCCTGGATGCACGCTATTGCCCAGTCAAAGGTGCCGCTACCCTCTGAATTGGGTATGTGGAGGTGAGAGTGAGCAGGGTACTGAGACCGAGCGACGACGACGCGTTGCGCGCCGAACTGCGTCGACTGCACCCCCGAACCGAGTTGCCGGTTCTGTTCGGCGGTTGTGTCGATGACCGGTCGCTGACCATCACCGGCTACGTCGGGACTCGTAGCAACATCCTGCGAAATTTGAAGATCGACGCCGAATGCGGACTCGGCGGTCGGGCGATCGCAGAACAACGACCGGGCGCGGTGCAGGACTACGCGAACTCGTCGCACATCACCCACGACTACGACTACGAAGTGGGCACCGAAGCCATCGAATCCTTGATGGCAGTCCCGATCGTCGTACGCGGGGTTACTCGCGGAGCGATCTACGGAGGACTGCGTGCCAACCTGCCGATCGGCGACGTGATCGCCGAGACGATGATGCGATCGTCGTACGCGTTGGCCCGCGAATTCGAGATTCGCGACGAAGTGGATCGTCGGGTGGCGATGCTCGATACCGCTGCGGTGGAACATGGTTCGAATCGCGATGCCCAGATATCCGAAGGGTTGACCGAGAGCGTCCTGGCGCTCGGCGAGATCGCGGCGAACCTCGAGGACATGGCTCTCAGCGCGCAGGTCCTCGCCGTCGAGGCAAAGTTGCGGGCGTTGGCGTCGCCGAACCCTTCCGCGAACACTCCAGTCGTGAACACCGTTGTCCTGTCGCCCCGCGAGCGGGAGGTGATGGGCTACGTAGCTCTGGGACTGCGCAATGCCGAGATCGCCGAGAGGTTGTCCCTGAGCGTCGAAACGATCAAGACGTACATGCGGAATCTGATGGGAAAACTCGACGTCCGCAGTCGGCACGAAGCAGTTGTGGAAGCGCGGCGGCAGGGCTTGATTCTGTAAGGCTGAATCGGTGGGCCGGTCCCGCCAAGCGGAATTTCAAAGCTACGCCTTCGCCATGGTTGGTATGACGGACCTCACTATCGGCAGAGTTCGACACGAGTGATGAGGGCATCGATGCAGGATTTGTTCGACAACAACGACATGACCGGCCTGGCCGAGGCGATCAAGAGCGGCGACGTCTCCGCCAAGGAAGTTCTCGAGTTCAGCCTGGACAGACTCGACGAGCGCAACCCGGCAGTCAACGCGGTGATCAGTGAGCGTCGCGAGGAGGCACGCAACGAGGTATCAGGCGGCTTGCCGGAAGGTCCACTGCACGGCGTCCCGTTCGTGATCAAAGACCTGGGCATGGACGTCGCAGGATTGCCGAGCACCAACGGATCTCGATTGTTCGCCGATGCTGTGGCAGAAAAAGATTCGACGCTCGTGGAGCGGTACCGTGAGGCCGGTCTGGTTGTCATCGGCAAGACGAACACCCCGGAGTTCGGTAAGAATGCGAGTACCGAACCTGCGCTGTTCGGGCCTACCTGCAACCCTTATGCCCTTGATCGTTCACCCGGCGGATCTTCGGGTGGCACGGCTGTAGCTGTTGCCGTCGGGATCGTGCCGGGCGGCCATGCCAGTGACGGCGGTGGATCGATCCGTATTCCCGCATCGGCCTGTGGCTTGGTAGGCCTCAAGCCCAGCCGTGGACGTACTCCGACGGCACCGGCGCGCACGCTGTTCTCGTCGCCGATGAGTGTTCATCACGCACTCACCCGAAGTGTCCGCGACACTGCACTGCTTCTCGATCTCTCCGCCGGACCGACTGTCGGCGATCCTTACGTGATCCTGGCGCCGAAGCGGCCGTATATCGAGGAAGTTGGTGCGGATCCCGGACGGTTGCGGATCGGTCTGAGTAACACTCTTCCTGATGGCACCCCGGTGGACCCGGAGTGCTCGGCCGTCACAACCAGTGTTGCCGGCCTGCTCGAAGAACTCGGTCACGATGTGACCGAGGGTGCCCCGAACTTTCCGCTCGATGCGCTCACCGCCGGGCTTTCCGTGTTGATGGGCATTCCGATGACGATCGAGGTCGACGAACGACTCGAGGCCCTGAACCGCGCAATCCGCGACGACGACCTCGAGCCGATGGCTCGGATGATCTACGACCGTGCGAAGTCCGAAAGTGCGACGAACGTCGTCAAGGCATTGCAGGAACTCGAGCGGGCAGCTCAGGTGATCGGTGCGTTCTTTGTAGATCACGACCTGTTGCTGACGCCGACGATGGCTCGACCGGCAGCTCCGCTCGGTCTGCTCGATACGGCAAATCCCATGTCGATCTGGGAGCATTCGGCCGGGTACAGCGGTTTGACCAGTCCGTTCAACAGTTCAGGTCAGCCCGCGATTTCCTTGCCGATGGGTCATGACACGGCCGGCGTTCCTATCGGCGTGCAGTTGGTGGGTGCGTTCGGGCGTGAAGATTTGCTGATCCGGGTTGCGTCGCAGCTCGAGGTGGCGCGCCCGTGGAGCATTGCCCCGGTGTGGCCGCCCGTCCCGGCGTAGCCCCGGCACCGTCGAAGAGTCGAGAACACCGTACTTTTCACCCGTCGAGGGTGAATGTGGGCCGTCCCGAAACGCATACAGTTCGGAAGGACAGCCCTATCCGGTATCGGTGAAGGAGTCTCTCGATGAGCCAGTTCCAACCAGACAGTCCGGCGACTCCCGCCGTCAATGCAAAACGACTGTGGGCGGGCGGGGCCGCAACTGCGCTCGTCGCGGCCCTGGCCGCGGTCGTCGGACTACTGATCGTGCGAGGAATCCTCGACACTCCGGTCATCACACCGGAGCGGATGCCGGGGAATTCCCAAGCCGGCTCGCTTGCTCTCAGCGCCGCGATCGCAGCGCTGGTCGCTACCGCACTTCTGCATGCGTTGATGGTGTCGACGCCACGTGCGTCGAACTTCTTCGCGTGGATCGGAATCCTCGCAACGATCGCCACCGCGCTGTGGCCGTTCACGATCGCAGCGACTACCGCATCGCGAGTCGCCAGCGCCGCAATCTACTTCGTCGTCGGCATCGCGATCGTCTCGTTGCTCACCGGGGTCGCAGGGTCCGCGCAGACCACTCGCCGTATCGGCGTGTGATGGAGTATCGACCGTGAACGGGGTGGTTCCGCAAGCACAACGGCGCACATTGGCGGAGCTCGACGAAAAGCTCAATTTCTCGGTGGGGGACCGAGATTCGAAGCGATCCGCCTTCTGGGTGATGCTGACGCTGTCTGCCGTGATCGCCGTGGCCGGTGTCGTGGGCGATTCCACGGCAACCGTCATCGGAGCGATGATCGTCGCTCCCTTGTCGACGCCGATTCTCGGGGTCGGGCTGGGCATCACAACTGGCCAAGGCGCTTTGGTCGGGCGGAGCCTGGTCTATGTGGTCGGTGGTATCTGCCTCGTCGTCGTATTGGGTGTCGCGTTCGCTCAGGTATTGCCGAATCCCTCCAACGTGCTGACCAATTCCCAAGTGCTTGGGCGTACTTCGCCGACGTTGATGGACTTGACGGCGGCACTTGCGACCGGTTTGGTCGGGGCCATCGCGATCGCGCGCAAGGATGTCGGCGACGTACTTCCCGGTGTCGCCATTGCAATTTCGCTTGTCCCACCGTTGGCGGTGGTAGGTGTCTGTCTCGGCTCGGGGTCACCGAGTTTGGCGGTGGGCGCGTTTGTACTGTTCACATCGAACGTGGTTGCCATGATCATCACTGCGACAGGCGTGTTCGTCGCAGCTGGGTACGCGCGCGACGCCGGGATCTTGAAGACGTCGCGGCGGCGGGCATACCTCGTGCTTGCCGCTCTGTTGATCGTCGTCGCGATTCCGATGGTCGGCAACTCCCTGTCGTCGTTGTGGGCGAGGCAGATCGGGAGCGCGGCGCAACAGTGGCTCGCAGACACTCCGGGAGCCGAGGTCACCGATGTCACCTGGCAGGGCAGCACCGCCACTATCGACGTGCTCGGCCCGGAAACCCTTCCCCCACTGGATGAACTGGAGGCATCGATCGACGCACTGATTCCGTGGAACCCGGACGTGCAGATCGTCCATACCGTCGGGACGAGGATCGCGGCGGGGTGAGGCTGCGCAAAAGGGGAGGTGAACGTGGATTCTGCGCTACACACTGATGAAAAGGTAATGGCCACGGCAGAGGGAGAACCATGCGCATACTGATACTCGGTGGTGACGGATTCTGCGGTTGGCCGAGCGCTCTGCATCTTTCGGCGCACGAGCATCAGGTGACCATCGTCGACAGTCTTGTTCGTCGTCGAATCGACGACGAACTGCGGGTGCAGTCGCTTACCCCGATTTCGACTCTCTCCGAGCGTGTGCGGGCCTGGTCGGAAGTGACCGGCCGAAGAATCGACGTCGTCGAATTCGATCTGGCCCACGAGTACGACGTCTTACTCGATGTCCTCAGCAAGGTTCGTCCGGAGGTGATCGTGCACTTCGCGGAACAGCGCGCTGCTCCGTACTCGATGAAATCGCCGGAACTCAAGCGCTACACCGTCGACAACAATCTCAACGCAACTCACAACCTGCTTGCCGCGGTGGTTCAGACCGGCCTCGACGCCCATGTAGTTCATCTCGGGACGATGGGCGTCTACGGATACGAGTCGGTGCCGGTAGATCTGCCCGAAGGCTATCTGACCGTGAGTTACCCGGACCGAGACGGACATCTTCATTCACGCGAAATTCTGTACCCGACGGCGCCCGGTAGCGTTTACCACCTCACCAAGTCCTTGGACCAGTTGCTGTTCCAGTTCTACGCACGCAACGACGGCGTGCGGATCACCGACCTCCACCAGGGCATCGTCTGGGGCACGCAGACGGACGAGACAGCGCTCGATTCCCGATTGATCAACCGCTTCGACTACGACGGTGATTTCGGAACGGTGCTGAACCGCTTTCTGGTTCAAGCGGCGCTCGGTCATCCCTTGACCGTGCACGGGACCGGAGGGCAGACTCGGGCCTTCATCAACATTCGTGACACAGTGCGGTGCATACGATTAGCCGCAGAATCCGGGGACGCCGTCGACGGCCGGGTACGCGTGATGAACCAGGTGACCGAAACTCACCGCGTCTCCGATCTGGCACGCCTGGTCGCCGAGACGATCGGCGCGCGCATCAGTGAGGTCCCGAACCCCCGCGCCGAGGCTGATGAAAACCTGCTCAGTGCACGCAACGATCACTTGCTCGGCCTCGGTCTGGAGCCGACTCGGCTGGACGCCGGACTGCTGCAGGAGTCGGTGGAAATCGCACAGAAGTATGCAGATCGGGTCGATGTGAGCCGAATACCGTCCACCTCGTACTGGAACAGCGCAAGGAGATCATCTGCCGCAGGAGGCGACGCATGAAAGACGACACAGATGGCCCGGGCGCAGATCCATCTGATGGCAAGCCGGGCTCGGGAGCGAAAGATGCCGAACCCGAGTACTTTCCGGGTGAACGTGGCCGTTCGGTTCCACGATCGGCATGGTGGGTACTTGCGGCCGCCGTCGTACTCTTGCTGGTGTTCGTGTTCGTGCGGCCGTTGTGGTTCACGCGCGACGTCGACGACAACAGCCTCGATGTTCCGGCGGATCGTCACTACACCAAGTCGCTGTCGGGAGCGGGATTCGACGACGGCGTCTGGCTCACCGACGATTCGCCGTCGACGAGTTTCGACGTCACCTTCCCGGTCGATTCGGCGCGGGAACAGACCCGACTGCGATTGACCGGGACGTCGCAGGTGGCCCGGGACAGTGTCGTATTCCTGATCGTGAGGATGGACGGTCAGCAGGTCTACAAGAGTGAGTTGGACACGGGGGAAACCGGATTGGACGTCATGGTCGACGTTCCGGAGCAGTTGTCGAGCGACGGACAGGTGCGCGTACAGGTGCAGGTACAAGGGACCCTCGACAACCGGACCTGCACACCCGACCACGCGGCCGGAATGCAGGTGCACCTGGACCCCACCAGCGTCGTAGAAGCGGCCTTGTCGGAACCTGTACACACAGTTCGCGACGCCGTCGTCTCCTGGGATCGTCGACTCACCGTGGTCCTGGTCGATCAGAGTGACCAGTGGCGAACCGCCGCAGCACAAATGGGAATCGCGTTGACCCGAGCAGGGTACGAGGTGACGTACTCGGACCGGTTGCCAGGCGACGGCGATGAAAACGTAGTGATGGTGGGCCCGACGGACGCACTCGTCGATCAGGGCTGGTCTGCCCCGGAAGGACAAGCTGAGTCCATCACGCTCGGAAAGGCCGAGGGCACAGCGGTGGTGGCGATGACCCAACCGAACGGTGACTTGATTTCGAGATTCCTCACGACTCCGATTGTGTCCACGGCCGATTCAGAAGGGAGCGATCCGCAAGCGCTCGTGACAAAACCGTTGAGCGGCAACGACGTGGCTCTCGATGCACTCGGCGGTGACACGTCCGTCGTGCAGGTCACCGAAAACCATCGGTGGCGCATCGGGTACTCACTCGCCGATCTACCCGGCGGGCGTCTACCGCAATCAGTTCGGGTCGGGATGCAACTCCCGGCGTCTCCCGACGACCTCACCTGGATTCTCAACGTTCAACTCAACGATCAGTTGGTCGACAGTCGCCGCCTCGATCGCGCGACCTCGGTGGAGACTGTGATCCCTTTGCCGACGTCGCAGCTACTGGAAAACACCCTGACCCTCAGCATCCAGCGTGACCGTGATCTGGGTGGCTGCGATGTGCGAGTGACCACGTACCCGATGCAACTCGAAACAACTTCTGCTCTTGTGCTCGGTGATGACCCGGGGATCGGATTCACGGCCGTACCACGAACGCTTGCGCCAGGATTCGCCGTTTATCGACCCGATGCTTCGAGCGTGAGTGCAGTGGACGAACTCAACGCAGTCGTCCCGGTGCTGACGAAGTTCATTCCGAATGGGTACGACCCGGAGTTTCTCTGGAATTCCCAACCGGCATCGGGTCAGCCATTCGTGCTGATCGGGCAAAGCCCGGAAGTGAATCCACCGGTGCGCATCGACAATGGACGAATTCTGGCCGGCCCTGAGCAATCCGCCCTCGACATTTCCTCGTTCGACAACGGCATGGTGGTCGAAACTGCCACCAGTACAACAGGTGCCGGGGGACTCGCCATTCAGTTTGTCGGGGAACCCGGTAAAATTCCGGTACCGCCGTTCGGGACGGAATCCGCTCGACTGATGACGGCTCAGGGCAGCGTCATCGTGAACGCCGACGGCACAACGGGTCCCGGCGCTCCTATACGTGCGAACGGACCCCGGTGAGTGGGGGAGTGCGATGACTGACGCTTTGCGTGCTCCTGACGAGGACCGTGCGCTGGTCGATCATTTCCGGTCTGTCGACAGCGCGCCGGCCGACTACGCCGTCGATCGGCCGTCGAGCGGGACCAACGGATTTCTGATCACCTTTGCCGGGTTGTCGATCATCGTCATGTGCATCCGAACATTCCTCGTACATTCAGGTTTGACCGACATGCCGCGAGACCTGGTCATCTTTTCAGAGGGACGAGGGAAGGTCGTCTTCCCTCTGCGGCTGTTTCTGATCATGTTCTTCTTCACCTACGCACTCTGCGCCTACTCGAACATCTGGCGCAGAGTATTCCTCGCCTTCTCCCTGCTGGGTAAGTACGCGTTGTTCTGCGTCGCGGTCGACACTGTGGCGTGGTTGCTCCACAACGCCGGGATCATCTCCATCTCCGTCTTCGGAGCTCAGATGATCTCCGGGCTGATCGCCCTCGCGATCTTCCCGCACACCATCCTCCGTCAGGCACAACTTCCCCCGCAGGGGCCGCTGCCACTCGACCCGCGAATACCGCTGAGCGCGTTCCTGAAACTGTCAGGATGCCTGGTACTGGCGATCGCTGGAGCCGCGATCGCATTGCACGTCCTGTACGACCTCGTCGACCTCCTCAAGAGTTGGGCAATTCTCGGAGGTATCGGTGCCGGAGTTTTCCTCATGCAGCAACTCCTGGCGATCTCGACGGCACTGCTCGGAGTACGTGCGCTGAAGAAGTCGCGCGGTCACGAGTTCTCGCCGCCTACGGCAATTCTTGTTCCGGCTCACAACGAGGCGCACGATATCGCCGCTACCATCGCTGCCGTCGACACCGCAGCGCGAACATACCCGGGACGAATCCACCTCTACGTCGTAGACAATGCCTCCACCGACAACACACACGAAGTCGCAGAACAGATCATTGCTGAATGCAGCTTCATCACCGGTACCGTCCTCGACTGCCCGACACCGGGCAAGGCAATCGCACTCAATAAGGGAATCGACCACATCACCGAAGAGTTCGTAGCCAGGATCGACGCTGACACTGTCATCGGCCCGGGTTGCCTCGAGACAGCGATGCGACATTTCGCGAACCCGCGCGTCGGCTGCGTCGGTGGGATCCCCATGCCGCGCGAGGAAAAGACCTGGATCGACAAGTGTCGCCTGATCGAGGTGTACATGCGCCACGGCTTCTTCCAGGTCTCGCTCGACGGGTATCAGGGCGTCATGGGCATTCCCGGGATGTTCGCGGTCTATCGGCGGAGCCAGTTGATCAAGGTAGGCGGCATGGTGCAGGGGATGAACGGCGAAGACACCGACATTTGCATGCGGCTGACCGCCGCCGGCTACCACAGTGTGGCGGATCCGAAAGCTGTGTACTACAGCGAGACTCCGGCGTCCTACGCGCACCTACTCGAGCAGCGAACCCGGTGGTTTCGCAGTATCTACCACCTCGCGGCGCGCAACCGGGCGCTGCTCCTGGATCGGCAGACGATGATCGGAACGTTCGTGTTGCCGTTCAACCTGGTCAACGCCGCACGCCGAGCGATGCTGGCGCCACTGCTCATTTTCGCCTGTATCGCCGGAATCGCATTCCAATCGACATTCACGACTCTGCAATGGCAACCTATCGTCGCGACATTGTTGGGTATGTCGATGATCATGACGGTCGTCGTGTGCCTGGTCTGGCGGCCGAGTTCGGTCAAGTACGTTCCCGCCTACCTCGTCTTCCGTCTGCTTCGCAGCTACTTCACACTCGGATCGACACTGAGCCTGATCTATCCGCCGATACACCCGCGACTGCAACACCCCCGCCTGCGTCGATCACGAGGCCGTCGCAGATCGAAGGAAGCTCGTTTCTCCGCTCGCGGGTCAGACACATTGGTCACGAACATCATTCACCCGTAGAAGGTGAGGCGAAGACGACCGCAGCGCGCCAAAATGTCGGTATGGCTACGACATCGAACGCGGCATCCGAGACCATCATTCGTCAGCAGAAGGCGCTCCTCGGGAGTCTGCCGTTCGCCGATACACAGGATTTCGACGACGCCACTCGCGGGCTTGTTGCTCGCCGTCAACCGAACGCGGTGACCGCCGAAGACGGAACAGTTCTCTGGGACAACGACACCTACTCGTTCCTCGAAGGGGATGCACCCGAGACTGTGAATCCCAGTCTGTGGCGGCAGTCGAAACTCGCCGCGATCGACGGATTGTTCGAAGTAGTCCCGGGCATCTATCAGGTCCGCGGAATGGACTTGTCGAACACGTCTTTCATCGAAGGCGACGAGGGGGTAGTTGTCATCGACACCCTCCTGTCTGCCGAAACGGGTAAGGCGGCGCTCGAACTCTATCGACAACATCGGGGAGATCGGCCGATCAAGGCGATCGTCTACACTCACTCACACGTCGATCACTTCGGTGGTGTGAAGGGATTCGTCACGCAGGAGGAAGTCGACGGCGGGAGCGTGAAAATCTTTGCGCCGGAGGGATTCGTCGAGCACGCGGTCTCCGAAAACGTGTATGCGGGTACCGCGATGGGACGACGTGCGGGTTACATGTACGGTGCCGCACTGGCCAGGGGTCCGCAGGGACAAGTCGGTGGAGGTCTGGGACAGACTGTGTCGGTCGGAACCGTCACTCTCATCGCGCCGACCGATATCGTCACCACCACCGGACACGAAGAGACCGTCGACGGTGTCCGCATGATCTTCCAGATGGCACCTGATACCGAAGCGCCGTCGGAAATGTTGATCTACCTTCCCGGCTTCAAAGCTCTGTGTGCAGCCGAAGACGCCACCCACAACTTCCACAATCTCTTGACCCTACGCGGCGCTGTTGTGCGTGATCCTCACGGTTGGTCGCAGTACCTCACCGAAACCATCGACATGTTCGGTGACGACGTCGAAGTTGTCTTCGCCTCGCACCACTGGCCGACTTGGGACAACGACCGCGTCGTCGAATTCCTTGCCACGCAGCGTGATCTGTACGCCTACGTCCACGATCAGACGCTGCGCATGATCAACAAAGGTCTCACCGGACCTGAAATCGCCGAAGAGATCCAGTTGCCACCGTCGCTCGAGAATGCCTGGAGCGCAAAAGGTTACTACGGTTCGATCAGCCACAATGTGAAGGCGATCTATCAACGCTATCTCGGTTGGTTCGACGGCAACCCGGCCAGTCTGTGGGAACACACTCCGGTTGAGCAATCCATTAGGTACGTCGAATTCATGGGTGGCGCCGACGCAGTGGTCACCAAAGCGCGTGATTCGTTCGACGCCGGCGACTACCGTTGGGTCGCACAGGTACTCAATCACGTCGTGTTCTCGGAGCCTGGTCACGCCGGAGCCAAAGCGCTTTTGGCCGACACCTACGAACAGCTCGGCTACGGTTCGGAGAACGGCACCTGGCGCAACTGGTATCTCTCCGGTACCACAGAACTGCGTGGTGGCCAGTTCGGCACCCCCACCGAAACCACCGCCCCGGATGTCATCGCGCAGCTGACACCTGCAATGTTGTTCGACGCCATAGCGATTCAAGTTGACGGTCCGAGTGCCTGGAATGAACGACTGTCCATCGACGTCGTGCTGACCGATGTCGACGAACGCTACCGATTGCGGCTCGTCAACGGAGTCCTGACCTACAGTGCGCACAGTCAAAAGGATCCTGCGGACGCGATCCTGTCCACGACCAAACGATCGCTGCCTGCCTTGGCTCTCGGCGGATTGTCCGCCGAAGGGCTTGCCGATGCCGGCATCGCGCTCACCGGGGACGAGTCGGTTCTGGCGCGACTTGCCGCGGTGTTGGATCCCGGCGACAAGAACTTCGCGATCGTGACTCCCGACTGACGGCGTACTCGATTGCCCGGATCAGGCGATAACGCGAATCGGCCACTGGCCGTCGACGTCTCCTACGTCCCGGCCCTGGCTGAGTAGGTACTCGGCGAAATCACGCTGGCGCTCGGCGTGCCAATCGGCTTGATCGACCATGAGATCGAGCCCCAGGAGGTCGGGGAACCGCACGGCCAACTCGCGGGCCAACGCCGCCGCCGCTTTGGCATCGGCCTCGGCTTCGTGCGCCGACTCCAATGAAATTCCGTAGTGCTCGCACACGGCCGCAAGCGTTCGCTTGCCCTTGCGGAACGTATCCATCGCCCGATCGATCACGTACGGATCAATCACCAACCCGGGAACGAATGCGGGCTTGCCGATGCGCAGACCCTCGGCATGCATGACCGTCAGATCATAGGAGGCATTGAACGCCACGACGGCGTGATCGCGCGCCCAGGAATTATGCAGAGCATCGCGAATCTCTTCGTAGCCCTCGGCGTAGTTCTGGCCGTGCCGCGCCGCGTACTCGGTGCTGATTCCGTGAATAGCCGAAGCGTCGGCGGGGATATCGACGCCGGGATCGAGTAACCACGTGCGTGTTTCGACATTCGAATCGTCGATGACCGCGACGCAGGCACTGACGATGCGAGCATTCGACGGATTCCGCCCCGTGGTTTCGAGGTCGAACGCGCAGATCGGGCGATCGGACCAGCTACTCATCGGGGGCCTTTCGGTGCAGAACGTCATGTCCGAATCACTATGCACCTCCCTACCGACAGAAACGACGAACAGCCACCTCCGCCGGGTGAAGGTGGAGGTGGCTGCTGCGTGACTGTGTGGACCTACAGAGTCTCGGTTCCGACCGTGAAGCGATCCATGACGTCTTCACGTGGAGTCACACCGAAGCCTGGTCCCTGCGGCACGGCGATGTGGCCGTCCTCGATGACAAACGGTTCGGTGATGTCTTCCTTGTAGAAGCGATCGGACGCCGAGATGTCGCCGGGCAGCGTGAACCCGTCCAGCGCCGCGAGGGCCGCGTTGGCGGCGCGGCCGATTCCGGTCTCGAGCATTCCGCCGCACCACACCGCGATACCGTGTGCCGAGGCGAGATCGTGGATGCGCTTGGCTTCCAGATATCCACCGACACGGCTCGGCTTGATGTTGATGACCGAAGCGGCACCGAGCGTGATGGCATCCGCCGCATCCTTGGCCGACTCGACCGACTCGTCGAGGCAGATCGGAGTCGAGAGGGACTGGGCGAGCTTGGCGTGCTGCACCAAATCGTCCTCGGCCAGCGGCTGTTCGATGAGGAGCAATGCGAATTCGTCCAGGCGACGGAGCAACTGCGCGTCGACGAGGGTGTACGCGGCATTTGCGTCGACCTGCAGAGGAACGTCGTAGCCGAACTCCTTGCGCACCGCAGCCACGGGAGCGATGTCCCAGCCCGGCTTGATCTTCAGCTTGATTCGCACGTACCCCTGCGACAGATAGTTGCCGACGGTCTCGAGCAGCTGAGGGATGCTGTCCTGGATGCCGACGGACACTCCCGAGGGAACTCGCGTGCGAGTGGCACCGAGGTACCGAGCGAAAGACTGTCCGCGAGCGCGCAATTCAGCATCGAGAATTGCCATTTCGATAGCCGACTTGGACATCTGGTGACCCACGATGTGGTGAAGTACACTGCCGACCGTCTCGGCCGAGAGCGGCTGATCCGACTGCGACTTACGTAGCGTCGGAACGAGATACTCGCGAAGCATCGCCCGCGCACCAGCGGTGTACTCCGAGTTGTAGTACGGATCGCTCAGCGAACCGCACTCGCCCCAGCCGACAGTCTCCACCGGACCGTTGGGGCCGTCGGTGGTGCCGCTCACCTTCAGGACGAGGGTGTTGCGCTCGAGCTGGGTGCTGAATGACGTGGTGAAGGGGGAGACGAGAGGGATGCGCAGTTCGCGCAATTCGACGGACTCAATGTGCATGGACTTGCTCTTCTCCGGTTGTCTCGCAGATTTTCGTGAACGTGTAATAGCCGCTGGGGTCGAAGCCGGTCGATTGCCATTCCTTCGAGGCGATCAGTGGTTCGAGGTACTCGCGAAGCGCGTGTCGCCAGGCAAAGGCAGAGGCGCGGTCGACTGTTCTCAGATGCTCGATGTCTCGGGGTATTCCGACTGCGATATCGATGCAGTCGGGTGGGATCGGGAGCATTCGAGGCGTACCGTCCTCGGTGGGTTCAAGCACCTTGAATGTATCATTCACGGCCACAGCAGAACTCGGAGATCCATCGACGTCGAGATCCCAACTGACGAGCATGCGATCGCTGGCGTCGCCTGCGTTGATGCCGTCTGCCATCGAACCGTAGAAATCCGGGTTGTATTCGGTCGGTGCGGCACCGAGACGCTGAATGTTGAAATAGGCATTTCGTGCGACCAGTGGATCGAAGGTCCACCGGATCGTCCTGACACCGCGCTCGATGCACCAGTCTCGCTGATGATGCTTGAGGGCGCGGCCGATTCCCTTGCCTGCGTGTCCCGGTAGTACTCCGGCGATGTGTGAGTGCAGAACCTCGCCGAGAGGCTCGACGAAGAATCCGACACAACCACCGATCATTTCGCCTTCGGAAAAGGCTCCCACCACGTAGTGACCACCGTGATGAAGCGCAACCAACATCGCCGTGCCGAAATGAGCCGGTCCGGGGCTGGTAGCCCAGATCTCATCGAAAACGGCGGATAGATCGGCTATTTCGCGATTGTCGACCAGCTCTCGAAACTCAACCGCTTTGCTTTTCGACACGAGGGCCCCCTTCAGACGTGATCGAACGAATAAGGCCCGCAACCAACGCCGTCCTCGGGGCGATAGCGGACACGAGCGCATGCTCGGTCTCGGCGTGTGCACCGCCGCCGACGCCACCGAGGCCATCGAGGGTGGGGATACCGATACCGGCAGTGAAGTTTCCGTCCGAGGCTCCGCCTACGGCGAGCCCGACGGGAGGAGTCAGATCATGCTCGAGCGCAACACGTTCCGCCAACGCCAGCAACGGTGCGGACATCGTCGCTTCGAGAGGTGGTCGGTTGACGCCACCCGAGACCGTGACTACGGCTTCGGGGTGGATTGCCTGCAGGGCTCGGATACTTGCATCGATCCGATCCTGCTCGGCAGCGCTGGTTGCGCGCACGTCCACGTCGACAAAGGCTTCTGCCGGAACGGTGTTGGTGGTGGTTCCGGCCGAAATGACAGTCGGGGTGACGGTGGTTGCCTGCGCAGGCGAGGACAAGTCGTTGACCGCGATCACGAGACGAGCCAGTTCTACTGCAGCATTGATGCCCTTTTCCGGCTCCAGCCCGGCGTGCGCGGCGCGACCGGCAACATGGATCCGATACAGCGACACTCCCTTGCGGACAGTCTTCAGTTCGCCGCCGTCTCCGCCGGCCTCGAGAACCAGTACCGCGCCCGCCGCGAGGTCCTCGATCAGTGACCGCGACGTGGGCGAACCGATTTCTTCGTCACCGGTGACCAGAAGTGTGATTCCGTCGAGTGCATCGTCGCCGTGCAACTCTCGGACGATGGCGAGGGCGTGGATTGCCTGAACGACACCAAGTTTCATGTCGAGGCCACCCGGACCTCGTAGTGCGCCCTCGGTGACCGCTGCGGGTAGGCGCGTCAGGGTTCCGATCGGCCACACGGTGTCGTGGTGACCGAGCAGCGTCAGCCGCGTCGGTGAGCTGCCGAAACGGGTCACCAGATGGGTTCGGCCTTCCGTCACTATCGACTCCGGTGTCACTCCGAGTCGCTCGTGGACAAGGTCTGACGTCCACTTCGCGCTGCGGGCAACAGCTTCGAGATCGTGCGACGGCGACTCGACTTCAATGAGCGCGATGGCGTCCTCGAGGATCTGAGGAAGTTGGCGCTCGGCCAGATCGCGGAGAATGGTCATCGGTTGTTCACTCGCGGATACGCGCGGCTTCCGACGTGTAGCAATTGTGTACTCCCGGTGTCGGAGAAAG
>Ga0153921_1000741_pt1 | contig 16027 bp, 12 predicted proteins | sample TSNJ005MetaG_FD_104691 | JGI IMG/M metagenome (GOLD analysis project Ga0153921, IMG submission 104691) | Attine ant fungus gardens microbial communities from New Jersey, USA - TSNJ005 MetaG | ecosystem: Host-associated > Fungi > Mycelium > Unclassified | place: USA: New Jersey, Brendon T. Byrne... | reverse complement strand
GATTTTTGGTGTTACAGTTCAGAGGGTAGTATCCCGCGAAGTCAAAATTGCTCTCTATGCAATTTTGCGAGGGTCGCAAGCGCCAAATTGCACGTTTTTCGCAATTTGTGTGCATCCTGTTACTGTTTGCACCGCAGGTGTGAACAGTAACTTTTTGGTAGTTTTGTACTATTTTTAAGGCCTGATATGATTGATATTATAATCATAACGGTATATAATAGGGATGTAACTTATAGAACTAATAGGATACTCCCAAAATTATGAAGAATAAATTAGAAGAGTTTTATATAAAATTTGACCGCTTCCTGATTGATCATGGAATCAATATGCGCATAAAGCTGATTGCGATCTTTCTGGTGGTGCAGGTCATCCCTCTGATCCTGTTAACTATCATTGCATGGCGTCAGATCAATATTCTGGGTGACGAGTCCAGAGATGTTGCCGTGGAAGATTCTTCCCAGGCATTAAATGATATTGCCGTGGAAAATATTGAGAGAATGACGACTGATACCGCACAGGCGGTAGCAGATTTTTTGTATGAAAGAGACAGTGATATTCTGTATCTTGCCAGCCAGGAGCCGTCGGAAGAGCTTTACCGGGCTTTTGCCGAGAGGAAGACCGGGCGGATTATAGAAAGCGGGGAATGGGTACTGGCAGAAGATGGAAGCTCCTGGGTTAATACAGGGTCGGGTATCATCTCAGACTATGCCGGAATCTCTACGAATACCGAAAATAATGATCAGGATGGATTTCACTACCGGGCGGCGGATCACTATGAATATGCGGAACTCCCCTATTATGATGAGATTACTTTTGTGGACTTAAACGGCGTGGAGCAGATCAAGGTAACCACCAATGCCACGAAAGTACATTATCCCCTGAGTCCGGAACGAAGGGATGTATCCAATCCGGAAAATACTTATATAAAAGCAGAGCATTATTTTACAGAAGTAAGCAAGATGGAAGCCGGCGAAATTTATGTTTCTGATGTGATTGGAGCATACGTGGGCAGTAATTATATCGGGATGTATACGCCGGACCATGTGGAGGAAGCAGCCAAGGCCCGGGAATATGATATTGAATATGATCCGGAAGGACAGGCTTATGCCGGTGAAGAGAATCCCAACGGAACCAGATTTGAAGGAATTGTGCGTTGGGCGACTCCGGTAGTGGATGAGGACGGCAATATAACAGGTTATGTGACATTTGCCCTGAACCATGACCATATCATGGAATTCGTAGACCATTTGACACCAATGACAGAGCGGTACACCGAGCTCCCCAGCGCTTATGAAGGCAATTATGCCTTTATCTGGGATTATCAGTGCCGCAGTATCTGCCATCCCCGCCACCATTCTATTACAGGTTATGATCCGGAAACGGGTGAACCGGAAGTTCCCTGGCTGGAGGAATCCATTTATAATGCATGGCAGGAAAGCGGTGTGGAGCACTGGGCGGATTTCACAGCGGACTATCCGGTCTTTTATGAACAGTCCAGGACTAAAATTCCGGCACCGGAACTGACCCATGCCGGACTGGTGGGTCTTGATGGAAGATATCTGAATAATGCCCCGCAATGTACCGGATGGATGGATTTGACACAGGACGGCGGTTCCGGCTCCTTCTATATATTATGGAGCGGACTGACCAAGCTTACTACGGCAGCGGCAATTCCTTATTATACAGGACAATATACGCCTTCGGAAGAAAATGACTATTCCCGCAGAGGCTTTGGTTTTGTGGCAATTGGTGCAGGGCTGGAGGATTTTACAAAGCCGGCAGCTGAAATGGAATCCCGCCTTACGGAAGTGGTTGAAAGCAATATGAGTTCAATTTTCACAAAACTGGCTCTGAATGCAGCATTTCTGGTGGTGGTCGTTTGTCTGATGGGCATACTCATAGCATCTGTACTGACCAATAATATTACAAACCTGATTTACGGTATTTCACGATTCCGCTCCGGTGAACGACAGTTCCGTTTTGATGCGCCGGTGAAAAATGAGTTTGGTATGCTGGCAGATGCCTTTGATGACATGGCGGACAGTATCACCAAAAGTGTAAAGCACCCCATGGCTATTACAGATATGGATTATTCCATTATCTATTTGAATGAAGCCGGCCTGGAATTCAGGGGTACGACATTGGAGGAAGCGGTAGGTACGCCTTACACTACCGGCAGCATATATCCGCCGGGTACTGTATATGACCCGATTGCGGCGCTGGAGAGAGGGGAAGACACGGAAATCTTCTATAATGAAGTATCCGGTCAGTATACAAAAGGGAGTGCAAGTTATTTTTACAGCAAGGATGGCAAAAGAATCGGATATATAATTGAGACCGTAAATGTAACGGATATGGTACTGCAGCAGAAGAAGGTAGAAGAGCAGCGTGCATTGTTCAATGAAATATTCAATGCATCGCCGGATCTGACATGGTACTTAAGTCCGGAAATGGAATATATAACAGTTAATCTCCGTTTTGCAGAACTGGTGGGAATACCGGCAGAGGAGATACAGGGAAGGCCTGCGGAGGAGGTATTGCCTGAGTATCTGGCCGCCATACTGATAGAAAATGACAGAAAAGCCAGTACCCAAAGAGAGTCATATTATACAGAAGAAAAAATCCGTTTTGCAGATGACCATATAGAAATCCTGGATGCGGTCAGAACCCCGGTATTTGATATTTTTGGAGAATTTGTGGGGATTCTGGGTTTTGCCAGAAATGTAACCAGCCGTGTGAAGATCGAAAATGATCTGCGCCAGGCCCAGATTGATCTGGAAAAGGCTGTTAATACGGCAAATGCAGCAAATGCCCATAAGGGAGAATTCCTGGCAAGGATGAGCCATGAGATCAGGACACCCATGAATGCCATTATTGGCGTAACAGGAATTGTATTGAAAAAACTTGATTCTGTCCGGGAAGAAGAACCTCATGTAATGCCGGTCAGAGAGAATATGCTGCAGATTGAGGCATCTTCCCAGCATCTTTTAGCCTTGCTGAATGATATTTTAGATTTGACCAAAATTGAAGCAGGTAAGATAGAGCTGATTGATGAGGTTATGGATATAAGGAAGCTGCTTGATACCGTAGTAACAATAATCCGTCCACGTTGTGAGGAAAAGAACATTACCTTCAGGACAGAATTTGCAGATTTTACGCATACAACCTTCAGTTTTGACTCCCTGCGGCTGCGTCAGGTGCTGATTAATCTTCTGGGTAATGCAGTGAAATTTACGGATAGCTTCGGTATCGTAGAGTTGGGAATCCGGCAGGTGGAACGTAAGGATGGCAAAACAAGAGCTCATTTCTATGTAAAAGACAACGGAATCGGTATTTCAGAGGAAGAGCAGGCGAAAGTTTTCCAGCCGTTTGAACAGGAAAGCGGAAATATATCCAGGCAATATGGCGGTACCGGTCTCGGTCTGCCGATCAGCATGCGCATTGTGGAATTGTTCGGCGGCATGATTGCGCTTGACAGTACGCGTGGAGAAGGCAGTATATTCAGCTTTGATATATGGCTGACTGAAGCGGCAGAATCCCAGGGAGAAGATCACCAGACGGAAGATATGACCGGACGTTTTTCCGGTAAGAAAATGCTGTTGGTAGATGATGTGGAAATCAACCGCATGATCGTAATCGAAATGCTGGAGGATACCGGTATAGAAGTAGAAGAGGCCGGCGATGGTGATGCTGCGGTAAAAATGTTTGAAGCTTCAGAGGAATACGGTTACGATATCATACTGATGGATGTCCAGATGCCCAGAATGGATGGATACCAGGCATCTATGGCGATTCGCGGACTTGACCGGGAAGATGCGGACAAGGTGCCGATCATCACTCTGACAGCCAACGCCTTCAAGGAAGATATTGATAAGGCAAAAGCCCATGGAATGAATGCACATCTGTCGAAGCCGATTGAGATGGATAAGATAATGGAAGTGTTACGCAGGTTTCTTTAGATAAATCCTTAGAAGAAGTTAATGACCGGTATTTTTGTAAAAAAATTTAAAAAAGTGAATGGAAATGAAAAGGTCAATCGTATATAAAATGAAACTATGTTTTTAATATAGACAGGAGGTAAATCAAATGAAAAAAAGAATTATCATGTTGTTCACAACTGTTATACTTTTAACAGTATTACTGCCAACAACTGTTTTTGCACATGGACATAATCAAAGCGGTAATAGTTCGCAAAATACAGTTTACGGACTATGCACAAATGAAGACTGCCATATGGCAGATGTACACAAGCATGAAGGTACATACTACTCCGGACATACCCTTGATGATGGGCATGATTACCATCAGGTCTGTACAGTGCAGGACTGCACAGAAACAGTGATTCATGAACATGATGGATTGACCTGCTTCCCTCATGACAGCACCAACAGCCATGTAAACCGCAACAGCAGGCATAGAAGTAGGGGATGCCGCTGATAATGGAGCGTGAATGAGAACAGAGCAAGAGGTAAAACAGGCTCTTGATGCCCACGGTGATGCAGTTCGCCGGATATGTTTCATACATTTGAAAAGCTATGCGGATATGGAGGATGTATTTCAGGAGGTCTTTTTAAAATATATCCTTTACGAACAATCCTTTGAAAGCCATGCTCATGAGAGGGCATGGCTGCTTCGTGTTGCCATCAATCAATGCAAAGATCTGTTAAAGAGCTTCTTCAGAAAGCGGGTGTTCTCCCTTGAAGATATTGATCTTTCATCGTTTACAGTACCGGAAGAGAGTATGGAGATATTGGAAGCTGTATTACAATTACCGGATAAATATCGTGATGTGATTTATCTGCATTATTACGAAGGCTATTCGGCGGTTGAAATAGCGAAGATGGTGGAGAAAAAGGAAAATACAATATACACATGGCTGACCCGGGCAAGGGCACAGCTGAAAAAATTGTTGGGAGGTGAATCCTTTGAGGAATAGAATCAAATCAGCTTTTGACACAATCCATGCGGAGGATTCGCTGAAGGCTGCAACCTTGAAACGTTTATATGAGAAGAAACAGGACAGCGTGCAGCCCCGTTATCATCAGAAACCAAGATCCTGGGTTGTAAGGGCAGTATGTTTTGTTCTGATACTGTTTTCCGGCATGTTTTCTTATAATCTCTACTATACGGAAACTGCATATATTGACATTGATATTAATCCATCGATGGCATTTACAATAAATTGTTTTGAACGTGTCATCGACGTAGAGGCCTATAATACCGAAGCAGAAGAGTTGATATCCTTACTTAATCTAAGGCATAAGAAATTAGATGAAGCAATAGATGCGGTGATAACTGCAAGTGCACAAACAGGTGCGCTGCAGAGGGAAGGGCTTGTAACGGTTACGGTGCAGGCTGAAGATGGAAATGATACAGCACTTATGGAAATCATTGAGACTACAGTAACCCAATCTGCATCTCATAATTATTCTGAAACACAGATTGATTTGTTTACTGTGGATTGTGAGACAAGAAATGCCGCTCATGACCATCATGTCAGTCCTGCGAAATATCTTGCAATATTGGAATGGCAGGCGGTTGAACCAACTGTGACGATTGACGAATGCAGGAATCACAGTATTGGGGAAATCCGGCAGATGACACAGGAACATAATACTTCTCATCATGGTGAAAGCGGCAATCACCATGGCAGTGGACATGAATAAATATTGTATGTAATATCTGCGGGATTAGTCATTTTTTATGAAGAATAGAAACGGTTAACATGCTATAATGTTAAAATACAGCTTAGTATATGAACAGCAGCAATATAGAAATAAAGAGGGTGTTAATCATGAAGACAATAGAAAAAGCAAAATCAGTCCGGAAGAGTGAAAAGCCGGAGGTTGTTGACCGTATCATTGGATATGTGGAAGAAAATCTGGATCAGGAGCTGGCTCTTGATCATATCGAACAGGAATTCAATTACTCAAAATATTATCTGAACAGACTGTTTGCCGAGCAGACAGGTATGACGCTCCATAAGTATATAACAAGACGCAGATTGACAGAGGCGGCCAGGAAATTAGCAGAGACTAAGGAAGCTATTACAGAAATTGCCTATGAAGCAGGCTATACTTCACAACAGGCATTTACTTTGGCCTTTCATCAGTTATATCAGAGTACACCCCGGGGTTACCGCAGACAGGGTGAGTTTTATCCGCGGCAGTCAAGGATTCAGTTGGTACATCAGGTGATAAAAAGCGGCGGACATGGATATTCTGGATGGAGGATGGCAGCATGAGTACAATACCATACGTTGTAGAGCAAAGCAGCCATGGAGAAAGAAGTTATGATATTTTTTCCAGGCTTTTGTCTGACAGGATCATATTCCTTGGAGAAGAAGTCAGTGATACAACCGCAAGCCTGGTAATTGCCCAAATACTGTTTCTTGATGCACAGGATCCGGAAAAGGATATACAGCTTTATATTAACAGTCCGGGCGGTTCTGTAACAGCAGGTCTTGCTATATATGATACAATGCAGTTTATTAAATGTGATATATCCACAATCTGTATCGGGCTTGCGGCCAGCTTTGGTGCTGTACTGCTGGCAGGAGGAACCAAAGGGAAACGGCTGGCGCTGCCTAATGCGGAGGTTATGATCCATCAGCCGGCCATCCATGGAAATGGTATCAAGGGGCAGGCTACGGATATTAAAATTGTGTCGGATCATATCCAGAAAAGTAAAAAACGTTTAAATGATATATTATCAAAACATACAGGACAGACACCTGAGGTAATTGAGGTTGATACGGAAAGAGATCATTATATGAGCGCCCAGGAAGCATTGGATTACGGGCTGATTGATAAAGTGTTAACTCCCAGGGAATTATAATTTTTACGTATTAGAGTGTTTATAATATTTTTCCTGATTTTATACAGTATATACATTTATTGGATTATCCGGCACAGTATATTGAAAATCCCTGCGGTTATAATAATAATTATCATGATAACCAAAATCAACGAAAAAGCGGAAGCAGAAAGGGAGTTATAATGAAGATACAGAAAAAAAGTGCCAGAGCAATGCGGAAAATAAAACGTAAAATAAAAACACTGAGCAGGAAATGGATGAAATAAAATGGTTACCGGCACCGGTCATTCAGGCAAGAGGCTTTCCCATGTTATGTAATATAAGGGAAAGCCTTTTTTGTGTATGCAATAGAGTAAAATAATGTTATAATATTTAGAATCTTATAAAGAAAAGCAGACAGGAAAGAAGGTTGAAAAAGTGCATTTCAACCTATTGATTTGAGAGCGCACAATGCGAACATGGAGTATAAAAATGAATCAGAGATTACAGATCATATTCGATCATCAGGAAATGGAAGACAGACATTTGTTTGCCACGGATTGGGAAGGTTTGGTAAAGAAAGATTTTGCCGATCCGGAACCAATCATCAGAGGAGCAATTAATGTCATGATAAAGAAAGAGGGAGGAGCGGGGATTTTATTTTTACAGGATACTCCCATACGGGTTGCCGCTGATCTTAGTGTGCGGAAGCATGCAACCTGTATATATCCCTACTATCATAGTCATGATTTTTATGAACTGGTATATGTCTGTCAGGGCAGTTGTACGCAATATATGAACGGGGAGAGGGAACCGGTGGTCATGAAGCCGGCAGAAGCCTGTCTTTTGGCACCGGGGACGCTTCATGCCCTGAAGGAAGCTTCGCCTGATGATCTGATACTGAAGTTTATCATACCTGAAAAGGATATGCTTAAGTTATGGGAAGGGGAATCAAACACTTTTGTGCAAAAGCGCAGCGGACTTCACTTTTTTCGGCTGCAATCTGACAGAAGACTGCACTTTGAAATGCTGCTTACCATGTTTCTGGAGGAATTATATTATGGGGATAAATCGTGGAATCCGGCAGTATTTCATTACCTGTCACTGCTGTTTATCCTATTGTTCAGAGATTGTGGAGAACCTGTGGATGAACTGCTGTATGAGCGGGTATCCATGTATGTACGAAGTGATTTAAAAGCCGCCAGTCTTACCGGATTCGCGGAAGCAGAAGGCTACAGCAGCGGGCACATAAGCCGTATGTTAAGGGAAAGGACAGGGAGCAGCTTTAAGGATATTGTTCAGCGGATCAGGGTGGAAGAAGGCGCCAGACTGCTTGCAGAGACGAATATTAGTGTGGAGCAGATAGCAGAGATGCTGGGTTACGCTAATACTTCCGGTTTTTATAAACGATTTCTGCATATATATGGGTTGACACCGGGAGCATACAGAAAAATAAAGGAAAGCAGGATGCATGGGTGAGAAGCCGGCAGTGAACCAATTGGTGCTGCCGGTTTGTTTTTTGTTTTCTCAGGAAACAGGGATATCATGAGAGGATATAGTCAAAGAATATCTTTATTGCTATACTGCATGTAGGAGGTGAGGATATTGGAGGATTCAGGGCTTGGAACCGCACCAGTGGGCAAGCTTTTATTATCTGCAAGTCTGAATGCCAACATTGCATTACTGTTGTATAGTATATATAGTGTTACGGACAGCCTGTTTCTGGCCTGGAGCGTAGATGCGTATGCTGCGGGTGCGGTTTCGGTGACTACACCTTTATTACTGATATTAAGTGCAGTAAGTACGATGGCAGGGTCGGGAGGTGCTTCTGTTATATCCCGCTGTCTGGGCAGGGGAGATCAGGAACAGGCAGCCAGGGTGGCAGCCAATGTGTTTCTTACCTTCTGGTTGTTTGCCATAATTGTCAGTATCACAGGAATCCTGTTGATTGATCCTTTGCTTAACATACTGGGAGCAGCAGGCCGGTTGTACGATTATGCAAAAGAGTATGGGGTTATCCTGTTGGCAGGGGCAGTGTTTTCTACGGGATTTTCAGCAATTATACGGGCAGAGGGAGCCGCACGATTTTCCATGTACATCTGGGTTTTCCCGGTTTTGTTGAATATTGTGCTGGATTACCTGTTTTTATTTCCCTTTCAGCTGGGTGTGAAAGGAGCAGCTGCGGCAACTGTTATTTCCCAGATGCTTTCTCTGGGAATGAGTATCTGGTTTTTCTTTATCAGGAAAAAAAGGACTTATTACATCAAACGGCAGCATTTTCGGTTAAAACGGCAGATTATGAAAGAAACGGTGCTGATTGGATTTCCCTCTCTGGTACAACAATCCACATCAAGCATTCTGCTGATTATTGTAAACCGGCAATTGTTTCACTATGGCGGGGAAGCCGCAGTTACAGCGTTTGGATTTGTAACACGCCTGCAGACACTTTTGCTGCTCCCCCAAAGCGGAATCATACAAGGGATGCTGCCCATATTTGGCTACAATATGGCAGGAGGGAAAAGAGAACGGGGGAAGGAAACTATTAAGCTGGCGGCAGTGGGAATGATTGTATACGGTATTGTCGCAGCCGGTATTGGTATCCTCTTTCGGAAGCCGTTACTAACACTTTTTACCCGGGAAGAAGAAATCCTTATCATTGGGATACCGGCAATGATCTTTTTACTGGCAGCTGCGCCGATAAAAGGATATGAGGCTCTAATCGCCTCCGGTTACCAGGCACTTGGGAATGCCAGGAGGGCATTGGTTCTGACCGTTGTCAGCTTTTGTGGAATAAAGATTCCTGCTATATTACTGTCTGGCAGCCTGTGGAGGTTAAACGGTATCTTGTGGGCGTTTCCGGTATCTGATTTATTGATATTTATCCTGGCAGTTATAGCAGGAAGAAAAATTTTAGATAGGAGCAAGGCTATGCCAGATAATAAATTGTGCTAATTCGTTTCAGAAACGACCAAAAACGTGGTCCATTCTGAAACAAAAGCACAACTAATTATTCGGCAAATCCGACGTAAACAATATGAAGAGTGTAACAAAAACCAATTTGACAAAGGAACAGATCGAAAGCCTGGTTAAGAAGCATTTTCCGGAGGAAAAAACCATTCAGGCAGAAGAGTTAACAGAAGGAATGTTTAATGCAGCTTATCTGGTAACAGGAGATGCAAAGCTTAGAGACGGGGCTGTCCTGAAGGTAGGACCCGGAGCAGATACCGAGATTCTGACTTATGAAAAGGATATCATGAAGACAGAGATCAAGGTTTACCAGATGCTGCAGGATCAGCCGGTACCAACGCCGAAGATTCTTGCCTCTGATGTTACAGGAGAAGATATTTCGTCTCACTATTTTTTCATGGAACGCTTAAAAGGTAATACCTGGAAAAGCTATGAGAAAAAATTAACAAAGGAATTAAAAGCAGGACTCATGTATGATTTCGGAGGCTGTAATGCCGCGATACACCGGATAGAAGGCGGCTGGTTTGGTTATATCAAGGATGATAAAAGATTTCAGTTTGACAGCTGGGGAGAGGCTTTCTGCTCCATGATGCATGATATTTGCAATGATGGGAAAGCGCGGAATTATAGATTGCCTTATGAGGAAGTGGAACGGATAACCAATCATCATAAAACGCTGCTGAACCAGATTACGGTTCCTAAGCTGGTTGATTTTGATATGTGGTCAGGCAATATATTCCTGGACATGGAAAAGGGCTGTACCATATCGGGGATTGTGGATTTTGAGCGGAGTTTCTATGGAGATCCTTATGCCGATTTTACTTCTGCGCTCATGATATTTGATGATGTGGAAAAGGAACCGGAATTCTGTAAGGGATATGTGAATGTTTCCGGCAGGGAATTAACTGTGACGGAACAAGACCGGATACGTATGGATCTTTACCGCCTTTATATGGCCATGATCATGGGTGTCGAAGTATACCGTTATAATAAAGCCTATGGAACAGCCGTTCAGACATATGTGCGGGGGCGGATTAAAAAGCTGTTAAAGGGATTGAATAAATGACAGCACTGTCTGAGAATAAAATACTATGCTGTGAAAACTTTATTTCTGCAATATTAAAAACGATAAAGCTTAATGCTTTATCGTTTTTGATTGCTTGGTTTAATACCTTCTTTCCGGACGTTATGTGTCTGATTCTGATTTTCCGGTTTTGCATTGTTTGTTACTGTGTTAAATATTTCATTTGACTTTCTTTGATTTTCTTTTTCCAATTTATCCTTGTCCATATAATCACCTCAGTATGAGTGTTGGCAATTTATTTCCAAATTATGCGGTTAATATGTTTTAGACCAATTGGTAAATTAACTTAATATAGTTGATATTATATTTATTACAAGTGTAATTACTCCGTTCTTTTATAAGCTCTTTGTATTGCAGGAGACAGCAGTTTGCAACTATAAACTTACACGACCGCTTCCACAATTGTTTTGTCGCCTATCTGAATTATTTTAACCCCTACCTCTTTCTTCTTATTGAAATTAAAACTCAGCATATACCCTTTCTTCTGGTGGTAGGCATCCAAATACCCACTGATCTGATCTTCGCCTCTGGTATTATAAGCATCGCCTCGCCATATCTTGAGTTCAATAATGTATTGTTGTCCAAGATAATCAATGATGACATCTGTACGATCCATATCTCTGGTTTCGGCTTCCATATAGGAATTCCCTATACCATTGATAATTGGTTTGATATAGAGAAGGAACATTTTTCTTCCTTTTTCCTCCATAAATCTCTCATCATTTTCACCGAATACATCCGTATAATGCCGAACAAACTTTGCCATTACCAAGTCCATATCCAACAAGCCGTTTTTTATGAATTGATTTTTATCTTGTAAACCTGATCGGTAGGATTCGCTTTTTGACGCTTCTTCTGAAATAAACAGGTTGAGCAGTGCCATTTCGAATAAGCGGTTTGACACGGCAACCTGCCCGTTTTTTTCTATCAGAAAACCAAACATTACACCAATATTTATTGGTTCGTTAAGTGGACTATAAGGAATTGCTTTTCCTTGATATAAAATATCCGAAAGTATCGTGCGTAAATCTGGATATATGTCAAGCTGTTTTATCATGTTTTCGAATAATGGAGCAGGTTCTTTCAGGATAGTTTTGACGGCTTCTGCTATTCCGGCTTCCGTCCATACATCTTCTCCGTTCGCAAACCGCACGTACTCGGGAATTTCCTCATCCAGCATCTTGCAGATGAGAGAAACAAGGAAAGGATATCCCGAGGTATACCTGTATATAATCGCCGCAATCCTCTCAACATTCATGCCTGTGTGATTGTCATCTTCGTATTCTCGCAGCATGCCGGCAATATCTATTGCGGAAAAACTCATATCCACACGAAAACTTGCAGCAATATTCCAGGGACTATTGTATTTATGATCGGATTCTGGGCGAATTTTAAGTTTTAAATTCTTGATATCATAAACACTTGCAAGAATCACTGATTGAAATGTGGGAGTTGTCAGTCTGCCAATATAATACCCTCTAAGTTGTGCAAGAAAATCAAGAAATACCTGATTATTTGTAGCACTGTCTACTTCATCAATGATTAAGGCAATAGGCAATTTGGCCTTGCCGCATATCTGACTCAGGCACTCAAACAATTTTCCTAATGAAATCCCACAATCCTTAACGTAAACTAAATCTTTCAGCTTAGAAAGTGTTTCAGAATCTATACAGTCTTTTTTCTTACTGTCTCCCATTGATTTCAAAAACATTTCCGCAAATGCAACGGAAAATGAGTGTTCATCCGCGCATTGTTCGCTGCTCATTTTCTGGAAATCAAGAAAAACGGTAATATAGTCTTCTTGCAGGTATTGTGTTAATGCCATCAGAGTAGTAGTTTTCCCAAATTGTCTGGCTCTATTAATTACAAAATACTTGTTTCTATCCACAAGACGTTTGATTTTGCCCAATCTCTTATTGATATCAACCATATAATTGAACCGTTGATCGCATTGTCCTTCTGTGTTAAATGTTTTGCTCATGCTGCACACTCCTTCCTTCGATCAGATGAAGTAATAAATTTCGAATTACGCCGCCGACTATACTGCATTAATTATGTTTACAACTTAGCATAAATCTGATATTTTATCAAGTAAAGTATATTAAGTATTTTCCTTGCGGTATTATGAGATTTCCTCCATGTTTTTTGGCGAGTTTCCGAACTTACTCGTATTGGCAAATTATTTCCGGATTATGTATTTATATGTTAAAGGTTAGAAGGTATATTTGAAGAGCGTTAGTATTGCATTATAATGCTAAAAATGATATAACTCTAATTGTAACATATTAATTATAGCGATATGATTATTTATGGAAGGGTTTTATGCAATATATTTTGATGAACAAAAACAAGTCAATACTAAAACTAAATATATCAAAAAGAGGCAGGATACTGTCTGTTGAAGATAAATATGAGACTGACTATCTTCCTCCCTGTGTCCGCTATGATGACCATTGCGTGGATGTTGATCAGTTGGATGAATGGTGGTCTTCAAGATCTATACCTGCCAGCAGACCTGGATTTCAGGAGAATCTCCTGCGGTTAAATTTGGAGCTGCCAAGTGAGTTGGTTCTTAAATGCTTAGGACTTAGTTTATCAGATCAATACTGGCTCAATCCGGATTCCAGACTTTCCTGGGATAAAGTAAACTTCTTTACAAATAGTTTTTCGGAAGACGTTGGTGATATCTTATGCGGTAAGATGGTGAATGGTAATATTGATCTGATGTCCCCAAATAATACTTCTGACGGATGGTTGAAAAAAAAGTGGAAGATAATAAACGGCGAGCGGTATTTGCTAAAGGGAGGAAGCCGTCCGGCTTTACAGGAACCAATAAACGAATTGATAGCGACCAGGTTAATGGAGCGTATGCCGGCACATAGATTTGTGAAGTATCATATTATCAGGGAAAACAATGAAAATTATTGTGCATGCCCTAATTTTGTGACACCTGATACTGAGTATATTCCAGCAATTCATGCATATAGGGCAGGAGAGCAGGACCTTGATACTGGAAGTTACAAGCATTTAATGAATATGTGCACAAAATTGGGTATTCCTGATATACAGCCGGTTATGGATTATATGCTTTCTGTTGATTACCTCATGGGCAATGAGGACAGGCATTTTGGTAATTTTGGTTTTATCCGGAATGTGGAAACCTTGGAATATCAGGGGATGGCTCCGATATTTGATACTGGGAGCAGCTTGTACTATAAATCATTTGATGAAGATATCAGGCTTGATGCAGACATAGGGGTTAAGCCATTTGCATTATCCCAGGAACAGCAGCTGTATTATGTGTCTTCATTCAGGGATATTGATATCTCTGCAATTAGAGATTTTCCAGAAGAAATGAGAGAAATTTTCCGAAAATATGGTTCCCATATAAGTGAAAGAAGGATCGGAAAACTTTGCCAGGTAATGGGAGAACGAATTGAGCAGATGGAAATATACGTTCGTTTATCAAAGCAAGGATTATTCAAGCAGGTAGAAAAATATAAAAATTTTCAGAATACATATATCCCTTCCGGGGTAAAGAAATTTGAAAAAGAGCTATTCAAGAATGAGTTTATGCCAACAGAAACCATCTTATCAGGTATCAAACAAATAAATACTCATTTTAATAGTGAAATATCACTGAAGGAATTTTGTAATATGTACAAGGATCTTGACTCTGTACCAGAACCAATAAGGGATACTGTAATGCAGGTTGGAAATGAATTAAAGAGGCAGGAACTTTTGCAAATGAGAGATTCAAATATAATGGAGTAAGAAAATCAGCTATTCTAAAGATAACAGAGCATAGCGAAAAATGAGGTTATATTTGTATGATGAAAGATAATATAAAGCTGATATGGAGATTCGCTAAGAAATTCAAATTGCATTTTTTACTTTTATTTTTCTGTATTATAGTCACCACGTTTATTGGTTCGACATATCCTTATATTTTCGGCCGACTGGTAGATGAAGTGTTTTATGGCAAAAACAGGACGATTTTTATTCAGATTGTGTTATTATACGGCGGCTTGTTTCTTACAGGGCAGCTCTTTCATCTCACCCTCAATATAACATGGGCGTATTTAATGACACGCTTTTTATTCACCGTGAGGAAAGCGCTGTTTGACAAGATATTCAGCCTGAAGGCAATATATTTACATAGCATGCAGACTGGTGACATTGTGAAACGTATGCGCGATGACACGACAGAATTTATGAATTTTATTCACTGGAATGTATTATATCTCAGTGCAGGCATTATAAGCATGCTGATTGCATTGGGGATGATTTTTTATTTCAATGTGTACATAGGACTGGTAACGATAGCTGTTACACCGCTGATGACTTATCTGACCCGCCGTTTAGGCAGCAGAGTAAAAGCTGTCTATGAAAAGACGCGGAAAGAGGAGGGCGATCTGCAATCATGGTTATTTGAAATTCTCAAGGGTATGTCTGAGGTCGTAACCCTTGCAGCCTCGCGCAGTGTTATATCCCGTTTTACGAAAAATCATATAAGGATTATGAGATATTCCATTGAAACAAACAGGATAGAAATAATCACAGAGCGGGTGGGAACGGGTGTTACACTTGCAGTCAGAATGATTATTTATGCCTTGTGCGGATATCTTGTATGGCAGGAGCAATTTTCTGTGGGAGCGTTTGTTTCCGTAATCACTTATTTCGGAACAGTGTCAGCCCAGTTAACAAATCTCTCGCAAAAATGGGTGTCCATACAAAACAATATGTCAGGTATTGACCGTGTGCGCTGGCTGCTGGAACAGGAAAGTGAGGAACACTTTGATACCCCCCTTAATGTAACCCAAGGTGTTGTGGAATTTGACAGTGTTGATTTTGCCTATCAATCAGGACCTGATGTGCTGCGTGATGTCAGCCTGACCATACATCATGGTGAAAAGGTTGCCCTTGTGGGAAAAAGCGGAGTGGGTAAAAGTACAATGGCTAACCTTCTGCTTGCATTTTATCGCCCTGACAGCGGCATTATCCGAATTGACGGTCAGGATATAAATCATGTTAACGCAGAAAGCCTGCGCCGACAAATCGGGATTGTATGGCAGGATATTTTATTATTTGACGATAAAATCAGACAAAATCTGTTAATTGCCAAACCTGAAGCCACAGACGAGGAAATAAAAAACGCGCTCCAAAAAGCCAGCCTTTCAG
>Ga0153921_1000740_pt1 | contig 16055 bp, 4 predicted proteins | sample TSNJ005MetaG_FD_104691 | JGI IMG/M metagenome (GOLD analysis project Ga0153921, IMG submission 104691) | Attine ant fungus gardens microbial communities from New Jersey, USA - TSNJ005 MetaG | ecosystem: Host-associated > Fungi > Mycelium > Unclassified | place: USA: New Jersey, Brendon T. Byrne... | reverse complement strand
TGAGTATATGTAAAGAACCAAATCGCCTAACGAGAATGGTTGTTGATTAACCCACATTTGTCGCGGGGACAATCATCGTCTTAACTGTGATCGAGTCTTTCTGCAATCACCGATAAAACCGACAAGAGGCGATGCAATGAGCAATCCGACCAAGGCGAGAAAAAGCGATAGCAGTGTCGATGCGTGGGCCATTCTGTTCCTGATCATTCTCGTTGTAGGAACAGCGGTATTCTGGGTCAGTCATCAGTAGATACACAGTTCAGGCCGTAAACCAGCGAGGGCTGACGGCAAACGAACAGACGCATGATCGTCCTCGCGAGCCTGCGATCATGCGCCTTTGCGCCGCCTGCGTGCAGGTCTCTGTCGCGCATTCCCGGCCGCGCCCGGCGCAGGGCGCCGGCGTGCCCTACATAGTTACCGCAACCACCTGAAATTCCCGTGCTGTGATGTCTCTTCATTTGATTGACCGAGACTCACATGTCCGATACCACCATTCCCCCGAGCAGCAAGCTCAAGCATTGGGACGTCACGCCAAGCATTCACAGCAAGATACTGGTCAAGTCCACACCCAAATGGCTGCTTGATGCCACCTCTGAACGACGTGCGCAATTCAGGAACGCATCGGCGCGCCTGCCATCCAGATGGCCCGGCGCTACGCTTGAGCAGCGTAAACGGTTGCAGGCCTGTGTTACCGCAAGCTTCGAGGCCCAGACAGCACTGGACAAGGCGTTTTCCGGATTGCAGGACATAGAAACGTTCGCCCGGCCGCTACTGAACCGTGCGCTGAAATGGAAGTACGATGTCGAACCCGGCAAGGAGATTCCCACCTGGATTACCCTTCGTAAGGCCGTGACATACAGCGCCCTCGATTTCGAGGTGTGGACCTACGACGTTCTGAAGCTTGAGCTGTTGCAGGCTGCGCTGCACAACTTCGAAAAGTCAGAAAGTGAAGAGGGGGCTTTTCACGATTCATCCGGATTTCGCCGGCGTCTCACGGCTGGAAATTCGGTGACCTTCATTGGCATTCCTTTGGGCTTGCAGGTCCATGAATTTATCCGGTTATGTCGAAGGCTGGATCTTGGCGGGCAATACCAGGCTTATCTGAAGAAGTTTTTCCATCAGGCTGCTCCGGATCTGCAATCCAGATTTATTACCAGCCAAAAGGCAACACTGCGGGCAGCCGCGGAACTGGCACTGCTGCAAGGCGATATCGATAACGCGGAATACACGATGGTGCTGTCCGTGATCAACGGCGAAAAATCACCTCGGTTACACGGAAAAGACGTCTGGGTGGGCGATCTGAGGGTGAACAGATTTCGCCTGACCGGCTGCATGACCTTCTCGGTTGTCGAGGCCGACGGCATCAAACGAGGCCTGGTTTACATTCCCCATGATCCGCACCATGCCCTGAAGTCCTACAGCGGCGAACAGATGCACACCACGTTTCGCAAGCTCTTTATCCAACCGGATCCGTCAGGCACTGCGGCAGGAGCCTCGACAGACTATCAGCGGTTTATCAGCCATTTTGTCGGCTATGCCGATCGCCCGGATTATTTCAAGTTGTTTACCGATCACTCACCGGATACCACGGTAGTCGAACGGATCGCGCCGGACGTCCCATATCTGCGCGAGTTCATCGAATTGATCCTTTCGATCAACCCGACACTCAAAATCAAGGACTTACCCCCGATTACCGTACCCCCTCAAGTACCGGATCCGGATTTCTACCTTGATATGTCGGCCATACCTTTCAAAGGTGAGAAGTCGAGTGCCGAACCGCTGGACCCGTGGAACTATCTCTTTGAACAGCATCAGGCCAAATGCATGACTGACGCGGCCGCTCATGCCGTACCCACGGAGCAGGTCGATGCGGCGGCACGCGCAAGAAAACTCGCTCACCTGCTGGAGTTCGGCATGTTCATCGGCACGTTCGCTCTGGGATTCGTGCCGGTTCTGGGGGAGGTCATGATGGCCGTGATGGCTGCTCAACTCCTGACCGAGGTCGTGGAAACGGCAGTCGAATGGAGTGAAGGCGATCACAAGGCCGCCAAGGCGCATTTGATCGATCTGGCAGAAAACCTGGCCATGATCGGCTTGATGGCCGGTGCCGGAAAAGTGCTGGGCAAGCCCGGGGCAAAACCTCCCGCCCTGAAACAGCTCACTTCCGAGCCGATCATCGAAGCGCTCAAACCCATACAGTTGCCAGACGGACAGACGCGCTTGTGGAAGCCGGACCTGCGCCCTTACGCAAGTGACGCGCGACTGCCGGCCACGAGCCGTCCTGACGCGATGGGACGGTACGAGGTCGATGGCAAGTTTTATATCCGCATGGATAACGCGTTCTACCAGATAACCTTCGACCCGGCATTGAAGAAATGGCGCATCAATCATCCCACCGACAGCACTGCTTACGCGCCAGTGCTGGAGCACAACAACGCAGGGGCCTGGCGCCATGGCCATGAACGACCTCTGAGCTGGGACCGCACGACGTTGCTGCGACGGTTGGGACACGACACCGAATGGTTCTCCGACAAAACCCTGGGGCTGATCGGCGATGTGTGCGGCATAAGTGATGATGCCTTGCGAAGGATTCATATGGACGGTTTGCCCATGCCGGCGAATCTGGCCGATATGCTGGAGCAGATGCGGGTCGAGCAGAATGTACAGCGACTGATCAGAAAGGTCGGTCAAGGCGACGGGCGCGACCCCCATTACATGCACGCAATCCCGTTGGCCGTCGAGCTGCCGGGGTGGCCTGAAGGACGTGTGCTGGAAGTGCGTGACGGGCCTGGCTCTGCCAGCCAGGTGCAGTCCTACGGCACCCCGCTTGAGGGAGGGACCACCGTCAGGGTCACGCGCGCCGATCTGCGCCTCGGACGATTTGCCGAACGGGCGTTGTCCGGGCTGAGCGAAGAGCAGATCGAAGGCATGTTGGGGCCGCGTGAGAGCTGGGGGGCCAGACGCAGGGATCAGGTGTTCAACCAACGCCTGGCCGATTTGCTCAAAAGCAGGCGAGCAGCGTTATCCGAGGCGCTTGGCCAGCCCTGGAAGCAGCCTGCCAGCGGCGTCTCGAGTCCCCTGCAGCGCCGGTTTCCCTCGTTGTCCCGGCGCGCTCATGATCAACTGCTGGACAGCGCACATCCCCGGGAACTCGTGGAGCTACGCGAGCATGCACGCATCAGTCGGCGTCTGAATGAACAGGCCCGTATCGCTGTGCAAGAGGGGCGCCTGAGTCGCGCAATCGGCGGGCTGTATCGCGAAGGGCTGGCAAATGCAGACAGCGACCGGTTGGCGCTACACATTCTTGAACAGTTGCCGGGCTGGTCTGCCGGCCTCCGTCTGGAGGTACGTGAGGGCAGTATCTACGGACCTGTACTGGACAGCATTGGCAGCGATCAGGCAGGCGTACGGCGTTGCCTTGTCAAGGATGGCGACCAGTTTCGGGTTTTCGATGAGGCCGGCAAGGAACTGCGGCAGCTGGAGCCGGCTGGCCGGCAATTCTTCAAGTCCATCGTGAAGGCTTTGCCGGAAAAACAGCGCACAGCCTTGAGGCTTCCAGCCAATCGCAAGGCAGTCGGTCTGCAGCGCAGGGTCGCGGCGTATGCCCGCACGCACCGAACCCGGATGATGGACACGCTGAAGTTGCGCATGCCCCGGTCTCGACCGTCATTGCGCCTGCCGGGCGGGCGTCTGGGGTACGAATTGTCGGGCAGGGGGCAGGGCTTTGGCATGGATGCTTCCCAGGTTGCGCACGTGCGCGATCTCTACCCTCACATCAGTGAACAGCAAGCCCAGGCATTCATCCGCCAGCGCATGCGCGCAGGTGAAAGCAATCAGCAGATATCCGCAATGCTGGTCCGCAGGCAACGCGAGCTGGAGGGGCTGCGTGCGACGCTCGAACACTCGTTGGCGGATGATGAAGACCGCTCGCTGGTCATCAACGACATGATCGACTGCTGGCGGCAGGGATTTGATCGCGACAGACCGCCCGAGGCGACATTGCATCTGCGGGGCGAAACACCCTTGCCGGCCCTGAATGCGGATTTCTCCCACGTGCGCACCCTGAACATGTCCGGGGCCAGACTGTTGGCGGAGGGGGACACGCTGCTGCGCACGTTTGCGAATGTGCGGCGCATCGAATTGCACAATGTGCAACGCATGGAAATTGATGCGTTGACTGCACGTCTGTCTGGGCTTGACCGTATTACAGAGTTGTCGATTTCCGGTTTGTCGCTGGAGTTTTCCGAAGCCTCGTTGCAATCGCTGCAAAACATGACCTCGCTGGAACAGTTGTCGCTGATCGGTGACATCGAAACCCTGGACGTCAGCCGTCTGACAGCGTTGCGCAAGCTGGAAGTCTCGGGGTCTCTGGCGCAGTGGCCGCAGGGTGTCTCAGGGCTTGAGCATCTGCAATCACTGGATCTGCGGGCGACACAGATCAACGCGGTGCCGCCGGAGCTGTTTGAAGGGCACCAACGCTTGTGGCGTGGACTCAAGATGAATTGGGCCGATTTTAGCCCGCAGGACATTGCGCGGGTTTTTGGCTATTTGCACGACAATCCCGCTCACCTGGTCGATGAGCCGCAATGGGTGCAGCAATACTGCGCCGGTGTGCTGAGAAACCTTCGGCCAGACGAGCCGTTTTTTGTGGACAACATCCTGGCCGAGTTCCAGCGACAAGGGCTCAGCCCGGCGGTACGCTTGGAGCGCATCAACAATCTGCGCATTGAGCATGCTGCGTTGGAGAGCGAGCTTTGGCGGTGGTCGAACGTTGAAAATGGCAACAGGTTTGTACGCAACGGGCGTCTGTTTGCTACGGATCGAATCCTGGAATGCTGGCACGAAGGCCTGGAGCGGCGCTTTACCTCGGTCGCGGGTTCTTCCAGTGGTGCAGACCCTGCGGGCACACGGCTGGATCTGTCTGATCTGCGCGTGGAGGGCGCCCCCCGATTGCCACCAGAAGGTTTTACCCATGTACGCGAACTGAACCTGAGTGACACCGGGTTGCCGCACGAAAGCATCGATGGCTGGCTGAGCCAGTTTGCCCATGTCGAGACACTGAATCTTGCGCACAATAATCTGCGGGATCTGCCGGTGTCGCTGGAGCGCTTTACAGCACTTCAACATCTGGATTTTTCCGGCAACTGGCTGCAGGTCACTGCCGAAGCGCAAGCTCGCTTGAATGGACTGAATGCGCTGTCATCGCTGCAACTTCAATACAACCCGCTCACCCGCCTGGATGTCAGCCAGCTTGTCCGATTGCGTTCGCTGGACGTGAGCCACAGCGCAATCGAGAGGTGGCCGGAGGGTGTGCTCGAGCTACCGCAGTTGTCACGACTGGACCTGAGCCATAGCGCAATTACCGATATCCCCGAAAACGTGCAGCAAGGGCATGACGCCTTGTTGATGAACACCAACCTGCGCGGATGTCGTTTGTCGACGAGAGCCCGTTCCGACGCCAGGCGTTTTGCGCAGCGCGTCGATCAGGACAACCCCGCGCACCCCCTGGACAATCCGTTGGGCATTCCTCGTGGGCTTCTCGCCCAGGGTCGGACAGGGGGAGAGCCGGCATATTTCCCGGAGTTCGTGTTACAGCGCCCCGATTTTTACCAGACACTGGCGCCAGCCGACGCAGACGTGCCGTTGCCTGCGCATGAACGCCTGCAACGTCTGAACCCTCAGCTGACCGATGAACAGGTTGAGTCGCAGCTCGGCGAATGGATGGCCGGCGGCCTGGATGAGGGACAGATCGGAGTGCGATTGAGCGAATGGGAGGCGCAATACAATCAGTGGGTCGGGTTGCTCAACGACTGGATTGATGTGCCAGGCTATTTCGAGGACAACCCGATCAGTGCGCTGGAACGACGCTTGGCTGCGGACCGGTTACTGGCGAGTTGGCGTTCGTTATACGCGACGGCACTGCCCGAGGGATCGCATGCACTGGATTTGTCTGGTCTGCGAATTGGCGACCTGCCTGAACTGCCCCGAGATTTTCCCCATGTCACGGATTTGAACCTGAGCAGAACCGGATTGATGAATCGAAGCGCCGATACGTTTTTACGACGGTTCACCCGGGTCGAATCGCTGAACCTGAGCCATAACAACCTTGACGTGTTACCTGAAACGCTTGGGGAGTTGCGCTCGATGAGGGTTTTCAACGCGCGCCATAACAGGCTGCAGGATTACCTGCAGACTCGCTTGCCTCTGCTTGAGATGCCGCACTTGCAGACACTTGACCTGGGTTACAACTTGTATAGCGAACTGGATGTGACCGGGCTGCGGCGGCTTGAAAGTCTGAATCTGGAAGGCAACCTGTTGGGAGACTGGCCCGAGGCAGCGCTGGAATTGCCCCACCTGCGTGAGCTCGTTCTGCGCGAGAACCAGATCGAGAGGTTACCGCCCGAGATTTTCGAGTCTCGGCATCGCAGTCTGGCGCAGGGCACCGACGTATCGGGTAACCATCTGTTGGAGCAGGAATGCGAGGATCTGCGGACATTTCTTGAATCAACGGGAGAAGGGCTGGGCTTCACGCTTTCGGAACTCGATGAACTCATTGAGTGGTATCGCTTTTCTGACGATGAACGCTCGAACCCGGCACATGAACATTTACAAACGCCGCACCCGGAAACTGAAAGTGCACAGGTGCAGAAGGATCGCTGGTTTGTGAACGTGAGCAGTGATTCGGGCAAACACCGCGTCTGGGACGATCTTTACGCAGACGCCGACAGTCAGGATTTCTTTTTCATTCTGTCGCAGTTGCGCCATACGCGGGATTTTGAGGTGCAGCCAGAGCGAGTGAGCCAGCGTGTCTGGGCCGTGCTGGATGCGATCAGCAACAATTCGGAGTTGAGAGAAGAGGTCTTTGCCAAGTCCACGGCCATGTTGAATTCATTCACCTGTGGCGATGGCAGGATTCTGATTTTCAATGATCTGGAGTCGACCGTCCTGGAATTTGATGTGCTGCGACTGGCCAGAACAGGAAATGAGGGAGCCAGAGTATTTGAATTTGTGCGGGGCATGAATCGCTTGCAAGCCCTTGAGGACATCGCCACAACGCTGAGCAATGCAAATCCCGATCTCGATCCTGCGGAAATCCGTCTGGCATTTCGCATCGGGCTCGCTGACAGGCTTCAACTGCCACCTCAGCCCGCCAGCATGCGGTACTACTCCGGTGTCACGCTGCTGGATATCTCGGATGCCGCCGTCACCATTCTGGATGGTGAAGCTTCGCCAGGCTTCGATCAGCGGCTGATACAGCGCGAATCCTGGCGCGAATATCTGCAAGCGAGGTACGCCGACGAATTTTCGGCTCTTGAACTCGATAGGGCGCAAGAACAGGAGTTGATTGAAGAACGCCTTCCCGATGCACCGATGGATTCGGACGCCTACTTTGCCCGCAACGCAGCGTACCAGGCCCTCGTGCGCTGGTACGAAGAGAGAAGAAACGCTCTGCTGATTCGCTTGTCCCGCCAGGAACGTGAGCGATTGGAATAACCACGGTTGCCCGGCGCCGGTTCAACCCTCGGCGCCGGGCTTTTGAACCTCGTCATTGCCCGGCAAAGTGCAGCACCAGCTTGACGATGGCAAAGAGCGTCAGGGCAAACACAGCGGTAAACATGATGCCCAGAACCACGAAATGGCTGGGCTTGCCATGAGTGAAGTCCCTGGCGCGGTTTTTTCCGCTTTGCACGCCGAAGGCAGCGGCCATGACGCTGTGCAGCATCTGCCAGAAGGTGGGCGGCTTGTTGTCGAGTGGATCGTCCATAAATCCTCCGTCAAAAAGTGTGCCCTCAGAGCATAGCCAATTCGCCGGCGCTTGCCGTGTCGGGTGCCGGTGGGACGTGATTGGTAACACACCGATTCCCCCGGCAATAACTATCTACCGCAGCTTGCGCTGGCGGACATGGTGTTCTGTCGCTCCATATGCCCGGAGCGACACCATGCCTATCCATTCAAATGAAACCACCAGCATTCACGGCGATCTGCTTGAGCAGCTGTCTCCTGACTGGCTGACCGACGCGACCGACCAGAGACGCTCGGCGCTCAAAACCGCTGGCACACGCATGCCTGCGTGGTTTGAACAGGCGCCTGCCGAAAAACAGCAGGCGCTACAGCAAAGTTTTACCGCCAGCTTCATCGCGCAAACCCGGCTGGACAAGACGATGTCGGCATTGCAGGACATCGACAGCTTCGCCGCGCCCCTGCTGACCCGTGCGCTCAAGGAGCGTTTCAGCGTGGATCTGGACGTCAACAAAACCCTGATATGCCTGCGAAAACCGTTGAAGGTCAGCGCCCTCGAGGTGGAATTCGGCGACTTCGAAGCCATGAAGCTGTCGCTGTTGCAGGCCGCGTTGCATAACTTCGAAGCATCCGAGTGCGAGGAGGGCGCATTCCATCACACGTCGGGGTTCATGACTGAAACCTCGACTCCCGGAGAGTTTCAGGCGCTGGCAGTCAATCTGACGATCAGACAGTTCCTCACACTGTGCCGTAGCCTGGACATCGGGGCGCAGTATCAGACCTGTGTGCAGGCGTTTTTTCAGGCGCCGACGCCGCCGGGGCAGACATCGCTTTGCGAGCAATTTATCGCCAGTCAGAAAGCCGCTTTACGCGCGGCGGCAGAAATGGCTTTGCTCAAACAGGACATCCAGCCGGAGGATTACACGATGATCCTTGCGGTCATCAACGGCGAGCGGTGCCCGTGGGTGGGTAAAAAGCAGGTGTGGCTTCAGGATCTGCAGTTGATGAAGCGCAGGATGACCGGTTGCATTGTCTTCACCTTCGCCGAAAAGTTTCACCCTGTGGATGAGTTCATCGTCTACATTCCTCACGATCCGCAGCACCCGCTCAAGCGCTATACCTCTTCACAGATGCGTGAAGTATTCAAATGCCGGTTTACCGAGCGCGATACCGCCGATACCACACAGCCAACCGCGTACCAGCGTTTTTTCAGCCAGTTCGTGGCTTATACCGATCATCCGTGGTTTTTCAGTCAGTTCAGCCAGCCAGCAGCGGATTCGCCGGGTGATCCAGTGCGTTCGATCTGGTTCAAGGTGCTTCAATACACACCGCCATTGTCTTCATTCACGAGAATCAAGGCGTTGCCGCCGCAGTCGCAGGGCAGACGCGAGCCGGTCGATGATCCTTTTCTCGCGCCGACCACGATTGCGCGCGTGGGCCTCGAGGGCCTCTGGATGCACAGCATCGATCCATGGACCTATCTCTATGAGCAAAACCGCGACAAAGTCATCGCCGACGCTCGCTATCACGCCGTACCGAGCGCCGATGTCGACGCCCGGGTGCGAGCCGAGAAAATCAATCATCTGCTGGAACTCGGCCTGCTGGGTTTGAATCTGGTATCGATATTCGTCCCGGTACTGGGCGAAATCATGATGGTGGCGATGGCCGGTCAACTGCTGTACGAAACGGTGGAAGGCGTGGTCGAGTGGAATGAAGGCGATCGGCAGACCGCGAAGGCGCACTTGATCGATGTGGCCGAAAATCTCGCCATGATCGCGGCCATGGGGGCGGGCGGCAAAGTCCTTGGCAAGTTGACTGCGGTCAAGCCCGAACCGCTGATCGAGGAGCTGGAGCCGATCAGGCTGCCCGACGGAACCAGTCGCTTGTGGCGGCCCGATCTGAAGGTCTATGAGCAGAGCCGCGCATTGCCTGCGCACGCCTTGCCCGACGCTTCCGGGCAATACAAAGTCGACGGACGGACATTCATTCGCCTGCGCGGCAAGGTTTATGAAACGAACTGGGACGAATCGATGCGCAAGTGGCGTATCAGGCACCCGGACAACCCGGCAGCTCACCAGCCGCTGCTCGAACATAACGGCTACGGCGCCTGGCGCCATTCACTGGAGCGTCCGCTGCAATGGGATCGGCTGACGTTGCTGCGGCGCCTGGGCCATATCACCGATGCGCTGACGGACACCCAACTGCTGGAGGTCGCAGATTCCATCGACCTGGGCGACAACGCCTTGCGCAAGATCCATCTCGATCATTTGCCGCCACCGCCGGAACTGCTCGATGCCTTGCGGATGATCGGGAAGGACACGGTCAGCATCACGCCGGATAACCCCCTTGTTGACAGACTGCGACGTGAGTGTCCGGGGCTATCGGAGGCGGCAGCAAAACAGGTGATTCTGGATGCCGACCCGGCAGATCTTGCGCGTTTGCACGGGACCGGCCGCGTACCGCTGAGAATGCTCGAAGAAGGGCGCTGGTATGCGCGGCAGGGCCGGGTGAATCAGGCTTTCGCGGGTCTGCGTGCTGCAACGATGAACTCTGCAGACAGCCGGTGGCTGGCGCTGCACGCGCTGGAAAGGCTGTCGGGCTGGCACGACAGTGTACGGCTGGAAATTCGCGAGGGCGGGGTCAACGGCCCGTTACTGGATGCGGTTGGCAGCGAGAATGCCACGCGCTGCAGCTATGTGCTGAAAAACGGTCCGGCCTACCAGGCATTCGACAGCCATGCGGGGACCATCAAAAGCGAAGTGGGCGAGGGCGACAACTTTTTCGCCTCGATCGCACATGCCTTGCCCGATGACGTGCGCAAGGCACTGGATCTGCCTGCCGTGGACCCCGGCGCGTCCTTGCAACAGGCCGTCATCGATTCGGCCAGAAAACACCGTGGCGAGTTGACGCAACGACTGGCGAGCCGCATCGGCGATAACCGCAGTTTCAAGCCTCCCGTGCGGATCAGCGAGCGCAAACTGGGTTATTACGCCTCCGGAGGGACGCAAGGCGTAATCTCTTCGCTGGTGACTCGTGCGCGGGATACCTACCCCGGATTGACTGATCAGCAGGCCAGCGCCTTTATCCTCAATCAACAGCGCGCGGGCAAAACCCAGAAACAGATCCACAACCATTTGCTGACGCTGCAGCGCGAGTGGCAGCAACTTGTGTCGACGCTTGACCAATGGGTGGCCGACTCACCGCCGCAGACGGCTTTGCAAGAACTGCTCGACACCAGGACAGCGACCGCGGACAACATCAAAAAATGCTGGCACAACGCGCCGCTGGCCGAAGAGCAGCCAGCGCTCCGTTCGCTGGAACTGAGGTGCGATGACCCGCTGCCAGCCCTGTCGGCGGATTTTTCCCACGTGCGCAATTTGAATCTGCACGGCAGATCCGTGACCAATGCCAGTCTGCCCGTATTGCTGGAGAGTTTCCCCAACCTGGAAGAACTGACGATCAATGCCACCGGCAGTGGTTTCACTGACCTGCCCGAAGCGCTGGCGCACATGCAACAGCTCAGGAGACTGACGCTTTCCTGCGCCGAACCCCTTTCTGCGCAAACGCCAGCCCGACTGACCGAGTTGACCCGCCTTGAACAGCTGAACGTCTATTTTCCCGGCAATGCCCCGGTAACCCTGGACCTGAGCCGGATGCAAAACCTGCAGCAGCTGACAGTCAACGCTGCGGGGATGTCCGAATGGCCTGCGGGTATTCTTGAGCTCCCGGGCCTGCAACACGTCGACTTCAAACGCACCCGTATCAGCACGGTGCCTGCTGCGATGTACGACGGCGCTCACGATCGGTTGTGGTCCGGGCTGTCCCTGGAGTGGTCGAACTTTTCCCGCGAAGACTTCACACCAGCCTATGAGTACCTCAATAGCCGCCCGCAACACCTCATGGATCAGCAAGAGATGGTCGGCGCGTATTGCACCGCGCAATTGCGCCGCCTGAGCGCAGGAATGGCCGATTCGATGGTGGTCATGGCCAGCAGGTTTTTCGAGCAATGGCGCAGCGTCCAGGCGCAATACCAGGCAATAGAGGTATTGAGTGAGCAATACGCATTGCTCGATCAGCGGTTGCGCGAGTGGGTCGACCTGGCAGCCTCTGAAGGGTTGGGACCTGAAGTAGTGACTCACCGCTCAACGGCAGGGGGATTCATCAAAGAATGCTGGCGCAATGGTGCTTTCAAGCGCTATGGCGCCTCCGCCAATGCGCAGGTGCTCGATCTGTCGAACTTGCAACTGCACGCACTTCCCGAATTGCCCGATGGTGCTTTTACCGAGGTCAAGCGCCTGTTTATGACAGGGATCAATGTCAATGCCGAACAGGTGCGCGGGTTTGTTCGTCGGTTCAGCGAACTCGAATCACTGGACCTGAGCGGGAATGGCTTGACCGTCGTGCCCATTGGCCCAGGAGATTTGCCAAGGCTCAGGCGTTTGAGTCTGACGAGCAACGGGATCGTTGACGGCCCAGCCACCGCGCAGAGCCTCGCAAGCCTGCCGGCACTGGAATACCTGGATCTGCGCAGCAATCCGCTGGAAGCGCTGGATGTCACTGGCTTGACGCGGCTCAAGGCGCTGAGTCTCAGTGGCACGCTGCTGGAGCACTGGCCGACCGGTGCGCAGGATCTGCCGCAACTGGAGTGGCTGGACCTGAGTAACACCGAAATCCAGTCCTTGCCCGAGGCGGTGCTGCAACATGAAGTGCTGCTCAAGACCGATCTGTCGGACACGCAATTGACCAGGCAGGCGCAGACCGAACTTGCAACAGCCAGGCAATCGCACGAAAACCATTTGGGGCTACCCGTCGGGACATTGAGCAGGTTTGCATCACAACGCGTACCGATTGGTTTTCCTCCCGCTGAAAGCGGTTTTTCCATTGCCCGTCATTTGCTGCCATTGCCTGAAATTGCCGCGGTTGGAGACCTTGACAATTTCGCCCCCCGACTGCAGAGGATCAACCCCGCTCTGTCGCTGGAGCAGGCGAGAGCAACGATCGATGTGTGGCGTTACGCCGGCGAATCCGAAGCGCAGATCAGCGCAAGGCTTTGCGCCTGGGACCAGCGTGCTGACGCCCTGATCCGGCGCCTGAACGGCTGGTTGTTTACCCGGGAAATGCAAGGTCCCGGATGGAAGGCTTCGGCGCAGAGTCGCCGCCAGGGTGCACTGCGCATACTTGAATGCTGGGGCGAAGGTTTGATGGCCGAAGGCGCTGTAGCCGAACACACGTTGAACCTGAGCGGTGTGCACCTGGGCGATCTACCGGAGCTGGCGGAAGTGTTTTCCCATGTCGATACACTGGACCTGAGCGGCGTGCGGTTTTCGGAGCAGGGCTGCAACGTTTTTCTCCAGGCGTTCCCCCGACTGCGCAGGCTCAATTTGAACGGTAACGCGTTGGTGAGCGTGCCGAAGTCGGTCAGGCTCATGACAACGCTTGAACGCCTGGAACTGTCGGGCAATCACCTGAACGATGCCAGTCAGTTGCAGGTTTCACTGGGCCACCTGGAACAGTTGAATGACCTGGACCTGAGCACCAACGGACTGCACAGCTTCGACGTCAGGCCTTTTCCACGCCTGGAGTCTCTCGACATGTTCAACAACCATCTATTTGACTGGCCCAGTGGTGTTTTGGAAGCCCCCCGGCTGAGGTCGCTGAACCTGGCGGGTAACGGACTGATGTCGATTCCGGCCGGCGCGCTTGATGGCAGCCATGACACCCTGATGGAAGGGACGGATCTGAGCGAGAACTTCAACCTGACCCGCGAAAGCCTCTTAAGCCTCAGGGATTATCGCGAGGCAGGTCAACGCGATACCGTGCTGGGGCTGTCGCGCACTGAACTCGACAACTTGCTGAGGGAGGAGTCGGGAGAGGGTAGCGAGGAAAGTGACGGCTTCCAACCCGACGAAGTGTTGCCGGATGAGCCGGTGGATGCCGCACAGCGTGCGTGGTGGCTGGCCGATGCAACACCCACGCAGAAGCAGAACTGGTCGCAGCTCGCTGCGCAGGCGAACCGGGGTGCATTTTTTCATCTGCTGGCACGGCTGCGGGAAACGAAAGAATTCAGACTGACCCGCGCCGATCTGACCCGTCGGGTCTGGACGGTCATCGACGCCGCTGCTGGCAACCCTGAGCTTCGCGATCTGGTGTTCGCCATCTCCCGTACCCATGACACCTGTAGCGATGGTCGTCTCCTGACGTTCAGCACGCTGGAGAACGCAGTTTTCCTGCACGAGGCCGTGCTTGATATCCCGGCCGGAAACACCATGCAAAGGGGGCGCGCGCTGCTGCGTCTGTCCCGGCAACAGTTTCGGCTGGGCAGGGTTGATCAGCTGGCGAGGAGAGCCACGCCCGCAACCGGACCCGATGAGGTCGAGGTACGTCTGGGCTACCGAATCGGTTTGACCCGCGGCTGGAACGATGGCCTGGAACTGCCCGGGCAACCCAAGTACATGGCGTATCCGTCGGGTGTCACGGCAGAACAACTCGCCGATGCCCGTTCGCAGATCATCGAAGCCGAGCGTGGTGATGGGTTCCTGGCTGACCTGATCCAGCGTGATTATTGGCTAGACTTCCTGCGCGAGCGGCAGCCCGAAGCATTTCGCCAGCTGGATGAAACCCTGAAGAGGATACAGGAGCAAGCCCTGGAGAGGATAAGTGTGGAAGGGCTGGACTATGATGATCCGGTTTATCAAGCCAGCTTGAACGACGGGAAACACGCGCACAGCGCCGGGCTTATCGAGTTGTCGCGCCAGGAGGTCGAACAGCTCGCCGAAACTGACAGCAGTGAACCGAAACCCGGCTCGTCCCGGTCATTGACAGGCGCGTAACGCGCTGTGACCGCCAATCCCCGGCAGCCCCGGGGATTGGCCGTCCGATCACTCGTCGTAGCCGAGGTTAGGCGCCAGCCAGCGCTCGGTCACGCTCAGGTCCTGACCTTTGCGCGAGGTGTAGCTCTGCACCTGATCCTTGTCGACTTTGCCCACGGCAAAATACTGCGCCTGCGGATGGGCGAAGTACCAGCCGCTGACCGCGGCTGCCGGGAACATCGCGTAATGCTCGGTGAGGAACACGCCGCTGCGGCCAGCGCGCATCTCGCTGGCCTCGGGGTCGAGCAGGGTGAACAGCGTGGCTTTCTCGGTGTGATCCGGGCAGGCCGGGTAGCCCGGTGCCGGACGGATACCGGAGTACTGTTCTTTGATCAGTGCTTCGTTATCCAGCACTTCGTCCTTGGCATAACCCCAGTGTTCTTTACGCACTTGCTGGTGCAGCCATTCGGCGCAAGCCTCGGCCAAGCGATCAGCGAGGGCCTTGACCATGATCGAGTTGTAGTCGTCGCCAGCATCCTGATAAGCCTTGGCCACTTCTTCGGCACCGATGCCGGCGGTGGTGATGAAACCACCGACGTAGTCAGTCACTTCGCTGTCCTTCGGTGCGACGAAGTCGGCCAGCGAGAAGTTCGGCTTGCCATCGGTCTTGATGATCTGCTGGCGCAGGTGATGCAGGCGCGCCATCGGCTTGCCGTCATCGCCGTACAGTTCGATGTCGTCGTCATGCACCTGATTGGCCGGCCAGAAACCGAACACCGCACGGGCGCTGATCAGCTTCTCGTCGATCAGCTTGGTGAGCATCTCCCGCGCGTCCTTGTACAGCGCGGTGGCCGCTTCACCGACCACTTCATCTTCAAGGATGCGCGGGAATTTGCCGGCCAGGTCCCAGGAGATGAAGAACGGCGTCCAGTCGATGTACTCGGCCAGCACGTTGAGGTCGATGTTGTCCAGCACGCGGGTGCCGGTGAAGGTCGGTTTGACCGGCGTGTAGTTGGCCCAGTCGAACTGTGGCTTCTTGGCGATCGCCGCCGCGTAGCTCAGACGCTCGGTCCGAGCGCTGCGGTTGGCGGTGCGCTCGCGCACGTCGATGTAATCGGCGCGGGTTTTCTCGACGAATCCGGCCTTGAGTTCCTTGGACAACAACTGTGTCGCCACACCCACGGCGCGCGAGGCGTCGGTGACGTAGACCACCGCATCGTTGCTGTACTTCGGCTCGATCTTCACCGCCGTGTGCGCTTTGGAGGTGGTTGCGCCACCGATCATCAGCGGCAGATGGAAATCCTGACGCTGCATCTCGCGGGCCACGTGGACCATTTCGTCCAGCGACGGGGTGATCAGGCCGGACAGACCGATGATGTCGCACTTTTCTTCCTTGGCGACCTGGAGGATTTTCTCCGCCGGGACCATTACGCCGAGGTCGACGATGTCGTAGCCGTTGCAACCCAGCACCACGCCGACGATGTTCTTGCCGATGTCGTGCACGTC
>Ga0153921_1000737_pt1 | contig 16059 bp, 14 predicted proteins | sample TSNJ005MetaG_FD_104691 | JGI IMG/M metagenome (GOLD analysis project Ga0153921, IMG submission 104691) | Attine ant fungus gardens microbial communities from New Jersey, USA - TSNJ005 MetaG | ecosystem: Host-associated > Fungi > Mycelium > Unclassified | place: USA: New Jersey, Brendon T. Byrne... | reverse complement strand
CGCCAACCTCATCCGCGAGGGCAAGACCTACCAAATCGCCTCCGCCATGCAGGCCGGCCGCGGCGACGGGATGCACACGATGGACCAGCATCTGGCCGAGCTGGTCAACGTGGGGGCGATCACACGCAAGGCGGCCCTGGAGAAGGCGCACGACCTGGAGGGCATCGCGCGGCTCATTCAGCGGGTGGACACTCTGACCGACTCGTCGTCGCAGGCCATCGCCGCCAGCGAACCCGACTTCGGTGACAGCTTCTCCGGGCAGGTGCGCTGATGGCCGGGGCGACGACCTTCGCCTATCGCGGGCGGAACGGCGACGGCAAGGTCGTCAAGGGCCGCATCGATGCGCCAGGCGAGGCCGCGGTGGCGTCGCGTCTGCGGACCATGGGCATCTCACCGATCTCGATCGAGGAGTCCGCCGAGGCCACGGGTCTCAACCGCGAGATCAACATCGGGTTCGGCAGCGGCGTCAAGCTCAAGGACCTGGCGATCATGAGCCGGCAGATGGCGACCATGATCGGCTCCGGCCTGTCGATCCTCCGGACCTTGAACATCATCGCCGAGCAGACCGAGAACAAGAAGCTCGCCACGATCATGGGCAAGGTGAGTGACGACGTGGAGGCCGGCGTGGCGATCTCGGACGCCATGCGCAAGCACGGAGACGTCTTCCCGCCCCTCATGGTCAACATGATTCGAGCGGGAGAGACCGGCGGATTCCTGGACTCCTCCTTGGAGGCAGTGGCGCTCAACTTCGAGAAGGAGGTGAAGCTCCGCGGCACCATCAAGTCGGCGCTCACCTACCCCGTGATCGTGCTGGTCATGTCCCTCGTCGCCGTGATCGCGATGCTGCTGTTCATCGTGCCGGTCTTCGAGAACATGTTCAAAGGCCTCGGGGGGCAGCTGCCGCTGCCCACGATGATCCTGGTGGAGCTGTCGCACGCGATGGTGTGGATAGCCCCTGTGCTGCTCGTAGGCGGCGTTGCGGGGGGCATCTGGTGGTCCCGCAACAAGAACACCGAGAAGGTGCGGATGCGGGTCGATCCGATCAAGCTCAAGATGCCCGTCTTCGGACAGCTGCTGAAGAAGATCGCGGTCGCGCGCTTCAGTCGGAATTTCGCGAACATGATCGGCGCGGGCGTGCCGATTCTGCAGGCGCTCAAGATCGTGGGGGAGACCTCCGGGAACTGGGTGATCGAGAACGCGCTGGTGAAGGTCGCCGAGTCGGTGAGGCAGGGCGAGTCGATCGCCGGGCCGCTGGCCCAGCAGCCGGTCTTCCCCGCCATGGTCACCCAGATGATCGCGGTCGGCGAGGACTCGGGCTCACTGGAGACCATGCTGAACAAGATCGCCGACTTCTACGACCAGGAGGTGGCGTCGGCGACCGAGCAGCTGACGGCGATGATCGAGCCGCTCATGATCGCCTTCCTCGGCGTCGTCATCGGCGGCATGGTGATCGCCCTGTACATGCCCATCTTCCAGATTTCCAGCCTCGTCAAGTGAGCGTTCACCCGCTGTACATCCCCTGAACGAGGGCTCCCCATAACTGGGGTGGTTCATCAAAGAAATTGCCCCCTTTTGTGGGATTCTGCCGAGAATTTGCTCGGAAATACCATCAGCCCATCGGACGGGTCTCGCTCCCATCCGCACCCCGCATCCCCGACCGAATGGACACCGCAATGTACTTCCGTCTCATGGGCAAGCTGAACGCCCGCCGCAAGGGCCTTCTCGAAGAGGGCGAGAAGGGCTTCACCCTGATCGAGCTCCTCGTCGTCGTGATCATCATCGGCATCCTCGCCGCGATCGCGATCCCGGTCTACCTGGGCATCCAGGACAACGCCAAGGACTCGGCCGTGAAGTCCGACCTCACGAACGCTAAGACCGCGATCATCGGGTACATGAATGACAACCCGACGGCGACGTACTCCACCGCTGCGACGGCGGTGGTGCCGACGAGCACGACGCTGACGGCCGATCAGAAGAAGTACGGCGCCACCCTGAGCGACAACACGACATCGATCAGTATCGTCCCCGGATCGACGAGCACGACCGGCTTCTGCCTTGTCGGGGTCAGCAAGAGCTCGGGCGCGACAAACTTCAACATTACGGACAGCACGGGGACCAAGAAGGGTTCCACCTGCGGAACGGATTCCTCGACTACGACTACCCCGTAGTCGTAGCCACCGAAAGGGGCGCTGCATGAGCAGCGCCCCTTTCCGGCTCCACGCCCTCCGCCCACCACCATCCCGAACCCGACCCAGGGGAGGTGAACGCAATGTCAGCACTGCTCGCGCGACTCCGCAGCATCCGGACCTCCGAGTCCGGCGTCAGCCTCATCGAGGTGATCGTCGCGATGATGATCTTCGCCATCATCTCGGTCGGCGTCGCGTACTCCCTGCTGTCCGCGTTCACCCTCACCGGCGACTCCCGCGCTCGCGCCGTCGCGACCAACCTCGCCGCCCAGGAGATCGACCTCGACCGATCGGGCGGCAACCTCTTCCAGCTCTTCAGCACCGATACCGACAAGCAGGTGCAGGTTCCACCCGGAACGGGCGCGGTGTACTCGATCAAGCGTGTCGTCAGCTGGGCCTATGCCTCCGGCAGCGATGTGGACTGCAACGCGTCGGCCGCATCCTCCATCCTCTACAAACGCGTGCGTGTATCCGTCACATGGCCGAACATGATCGGTCCGGCCGTCGTCTCCGACACCGTGATCGCACCGAGCAGCAAGATCAGCGTGGACGCGCTCGGAACGATCCTCGTCTCCACCCGATCCGCAGCGGGCACTCCCGTCGCCGGTATCGGAGTCTCCGTCTCGCCCGACCCGGGCTCGGTACCTTCCGCCACCGACCACATGGGCTGCAGTTACGTGCTCAAAGTGCCGGCGGGCACATACACCGTCACGGCGTCGCAGGCCGCCTATCTGGATCCCACTCAGAACCCGGCCCCCAGCAAGATCGTGACCGTCAAAGCGGGGCAGAGCACATCGGCGGGCTTCACCTACGACAAGGCCGGGGCCGTCGGCTGGTCCTGGCCGTCGAGCAACAACGTGACGGTCCCCACCACAGCGGCGGTGAGCTTTCTCGGAACGTACGGAGTCTGGAGCACACCAGCGACGGCGCCGACGAGCGCGCAGGTGTTCCCGTCGACCGGGTACGACATCATCGCCGGGGCCTACGCGGCCTCCACCGATGCGAACCCTGGTTGCCGGTCGCCGAATCCAGGCGATTGGCCGCAGTACACCTCCGCGGGGAAGGTCTACGCGGCCCCTGCCGCCCCGACGGTGACCGTCGCACCCGGGCAGACCCCTGCCGTGAACATCGGCACCCTGCCGATGGGCTCGATCACGGTCACGAATCCTTCGTCGCAGTCCGCGAACCTCAGCCTTCGTGCCGTGAGCACGACCCCTTTCGTCACCGGCGATCCGGGATGCACGGGCAAGCCCCAGACGATCGACTTCGCCCCCGGGGTCCTCGGCAAGTCCGCGAACAGCAAGGTGACGATCGTCCTTCCGTACGGGGCGTGGACGCTGAAGTACGGGACGTCGACGACACCGACGACGTCGGTGCCCGCTTCGTGGCTCTCCATCCCGACAGGCGCCACCGGAGTCACGGTCGGTTCCGGGGGCGCGTTCACCCTCGATCCGCGCGTGGTGAAGCCGTGATGCTCCGGCGGCGGCTTGCTGCTCTGCGCCGCGACGAAGCCGGCATCAGCCTCATCGAGTGGCTCGTCGCGATGTTCGTCTTCGGCATCGTCATCACCCTCATCGCCAACCTCTACGTCAGCACCACGCGCGCGATGGACAACGCGCAGAACACGAACCAGAACACCCGCTCCGCGTCCAACGCGATGAACGAGACCGCCAGGATGCTCCGCGCCGGCACCGACAACCCGATCCAGGCGACCGGATTCGGGACGCCGCCGCCGAACGATCCCGCGTTCGTCTACGCGCGCAATGAGGCGGCGCTCTTCTACGCCTTCGTGAACCTGACCGGCACGACCCAACAGCCCATTCAGGTGCGCATCCGCGTCGACCAGACCACGCGTCAGCTCGTCGAGGACATCTGGCCGGCGACGAGCCTCGGCAACGGGTACTGGTCGTTCCCGGCCGAGACGACGACGCCCCAGCGTACGCGCATCCTCGCCGATGCCATCGCACCGCGGGTCGGCACCGCTCCCTGGACCTTCACATACCTGGATTCCACCAACACGGCGATCGCCACGAGCGTCGGAGCCACCGGCGGTGTCGCCAATGTCAAGGCGACGCTCGCCACGATCGCGGCCGTCCAGGTCACGCTCACCGTGCTCACCAAGGCCGGGGTCACGGACCACTCCGTGACCCTCCAGAACACGGTCGGCCTCCCGAACCTCGGCCAGAACAGGACGATCTCATGATGCTCAGGATCGATGCCTGGTTCCGTGCGATTCGTCGCGGGCGGGACGACGGGATGGCGCTGATCACCGTCGTGATCTTCGGCACGGTACTCGTCATGCTCGTGGCGACGGCCGCGGCGTTCGCAGGCAGCGGGGCGATGAAATCCCGCACCGACGACGATTGGAACGCAGCGATGGCCGCCGCGTACGCCGGCCTCGAGGACTACAAGGCGCGCCTGGCGAACGACACCACCTACGTGCAGTACCGCAACCCGGCATCGCCCTTCTCCTCCACCAGCACCGGTGGTCTTCCGCCGACGACCAACCCGGCGTTCAGTGGGTGGACCCAGGTGCCATCCGGCGACCAGGCAAGCCCCTCCCGCAGCTATTTCCGGTACGAGGTGGACAACTCGCAGTACTCGGCGACCGGCGTCGTACGGTTGCGCTCGACCGGCAAGGTGGGGACAGAAGTTCGGACGATCGTCGTCAACGTCCGCCAGACCGGTTTCATCGACTTCCTCTATTTCACGGACTTCGAGGTGAAGGACCCCGACCAGTCGAACACGGCGTGCGCGACCTCCACGGGCAAGCCCAATTACGCATGGTTCTACTCGTCGAACACACACAGCAGCAGCTGCACCGAGATCCAGTTCGGGCCGAACGACACCATCAACGGTCCGCTGCACTCCAACGACACCCTGCTGATCTGCGGGTCGACGTTCAACGGCCCGGTGACGACCTCGAACCCGAAGGCGCCGTTCTACAAGAAGCCGGACGACTGCTCGTCGAACCCGACCTTCAAACAGGGGACCCCCACCCTGGACGGAACGATCGGGATGCCGCAGACGAACCTCCAGATGAAGACCGAGACACGGATCGATGTCGATTCCGTCAAACGGCCCGGCTGCCTCTACACGGGACCGACTGTGATCACGTTCCTGTCCGGCGGCAAGATGAATGTGAAGTCGCCCTTCACGAAGTTCACTCAGATCTCCGGCGACCCGGCGACGAGCGCTTCGAGGAATGATCCCATGTGCGGGAATCCCGGAGACGGCGCCGGCCAGCTCGGCTCCGTGGCGGGCGCGACGATCGACGTCATCCCGCAGAACCTGGTCTACGTGCAGGATGTGCCTTCGAGCACGGGCGATGCGAATGGTTGGACGTCGACTCAGTCGCCGACCAACTTCGCCTGCCTGGACAAGCCGACCACCGGGGTCGGCTGGAAGATCGGCACCCTCCAGTTCCCGCTCGCGAACGAGACGGTCCCGACCGCGAACCCGTCCCACTACAGCTGTCGCAAGGGTGACGTCTACGTCCAAGGGGTGGTGCACGGGCAGGTGACGATCGCCGCGCAGGACTACGTGTACATCACCGGTGACATCACCTACCAGGACAGCACCAAGGACATCCTCGGCCTGGTCGGCAACAACGCCGTCTGGGTCTGGAACCCCTTCAACGGAAACACCCCGATGCTCGCGAAGGACCGCACCATCTACGCCGCGATCCTCTCCGTCGCGCACACCTTCATGGTGCAGAACTACGACAAGGGAACGGCGAAACGCGGCACGCTCAACATCTACGGAGCCATCGCCCAGGAGTACCGCGGGACCGTCGGCACGGTCGGCTCGCCGGGCACCGGCTACGACAAGAACTACAACTACGACCCGCGGTTCAAATACACGGCTCCGCCCAAGTTCCTCTCGCCGGTCTCCACGAGCTATGGCGTGAGCACGCTCGTCGAGGTGCCGAAGGCGTTCAACCCTGACGGGAGCGCGGCCGGATGAGCGCGACCGTCACACCGGCACTGCTCGGGTTCCTCGTCGTCCTCGGCGGGGCACTCGGACTCGCGGTCGGGTCGTTCCTCAACGTCGTCGCCTATCGGCTCCCCCTCGGCGGTTCCCTCGTGAGCCCGCCGAGCGCCTGCCCGGGATGCGGCTCCGCGATCCGTCCGTACGACAACATCCCTCTGGTCTCCTGGCTGGTGCTGCGCGGTCGGTGCCGGGACTGCCGTGAGCCGATCAGCTGGCGCTACCCGCTGGTCGAAGGGGCGACCGGCGTCCTGTTCGTCGTGGTCGCGATCGCTTTCCTGCCGGAGTTCTCGACGCACGCCCCTCTTCCCTCCTCCCTCACCCTGGTCGCGTTCCTCTATCTGGCGGCCATCAGCGTCGCGCTGGCCGTGATCGATATCGACACGCACACGCTCCCGAATCGGATCGTGCTCCCCGCCTACCTCGTGGGCGCCGTGCTCCTCGGTACGGCACTCGTGATCGAAGGCGAGTGGACTCGTCTGCTCTCGGCCGCCGTGGGCTGCGCCGGCGCGTTCCTCTTTTACCTCGTGCTCGCGCTCGCGCGCCCCGGGGGGATGGGGTTCGGGGACGTCAAGTTGGCGGGCGTGCTCGGCCTCTATCTCGGCTCGCTCGGCTGGGCTCAGCTCGCCATCGGCGTGTTCGCGGCCTTCGTGCTCGGCGGCGTGTTCGGCATCGTGCTCACGATGACCAGACGTGCGACGCGCACGAGCGGCATCCCCTTCGGCCCGTGGATGATCGCGGGCGCATGGCTCGGAATTCTCGCTGGCGGGCCGCTCTGGGCGGCCTATCTGCGATTGATCGGACTCGGCTGAGGCCGGGGAGGAGGAAAAGATGGCGACCAGCATCGTTGGTGTGGACATCGGCAACGGGATGCTCCGTGCCGTCGAAGTCGCGGATCCGGCCAAACCGAAGCCCACGATCCTGCGGCACGCGGAGATGCCGCTGCCCGAAGGGGCGGTGAGCCGCGGCGAAGTGCTCGAGCCGAACACCGTCGCCGCGTCCCTTCGCGAACTGTGGCGCAAGGGTGGTTTCAAGACCAGGAACATCGTTCTCGGGATGGGCAACCAGCGGGTCCTCGCCCGCGACCTGAGCATGCCGCTCATGTCCTTGGAACGAATCCGCGAATCGTTGCCGTTCCACGTCCAGGACATGCTCCCCGTTCCGGTCGCCGAAGCGCTTCTCGACTTCTACCCGGTGTCATACGGCCAGAGCGACAGCGGTCCGACGGTCAACGGGCTCCTCATCGCCGCGGTGAAAGAGGCGGTGCTTGCCAACGTGCGCGCTGCCGAGTTGGCCGGCCTCACGCCGGTCGACGTCGATCTGATCCCCTTCGCGCTCAGCCGTGTGTTCGGCGCCCGAGCGGGCCTCACCGGGTTCTCTGCCGTGATCGACATCGGAGCGAACACCACGACGGTGGTGATCGCGTCCGCCGGTGTCCCGCAGTTCGTGCGCATCATCCCGACCGGCGGCGCCGATACGACTCAGGCGCTCCGAGACGGTCTGGAGATCGCGCCCCATGAGGCGGAGGAGCTGAAACGGTCGCTCGGTCTCGCGACGCAGGTGTCCACGATAGAGGACCAACGCGCTGTCGAGATCATCTATCAGACGGCCGGTGAACTGCTCTCGAGCCTGCGGAACACCATCAACTACTTCATGAACACACGACCGGATGCGCGCTTCGAGCGGATCGTCCTCACCGGCGGAGGCGCGCAGCTTCCCGGCTTCGCGGAAGCGCTGGCCGAGATGACGCGGCTGCCCGTCGCGACCGGAGACCCGTACCTCGCGGTCGGGCTGTCGCGCACGCTCGACTCCGATGACCTCAGAGCCAGGCGCTCGAGCCTGACCGTGGCCCTCGGACTCGCGATCGGACGTGCCACATGAGCGCCGCCGGAACCACCTCGACGTCGAGCGCCGGAACGCCCGCGCCGAAGACGAGCTGGCTGACCAGACCGATCGGCGGGTCGGCCAAGCGGAAGCGCGCCCCAGGCTCGACGGAGGGGGTGCCGCCGCAGGCTGCTGAGCCGGGCCGCACTGCGCGAGACGTGAAGCAGAGCGGACCGAAGCCGCCGGTGCCGCCGATCGTGGTCGGGGGTGATCCGCAGGTCTCGCTGATGCCGCCGGAGGTTCTCGCGGGGAGGCGCGGCAAGCGCATGCGCCGGTCGCTTCTCTGGGGCGTGCTCGGTGTCATGCTCCTCGTCCTCGCGGCCGTCGGCGGCACGGCGGTTCTCGGTTTCCGGGCGCAGCTGGATCTCGCGGCAGCGCAAGCACAGACCGGTTCGCTGCTCGCCGAGCAGACCCGCTTCCGCGAGGTGCGCACCGTGCAGGACCAGGTCACGCTCGTGGAGGCTGCACAGCAGGTCGGAGCGTCCACCGAGATCGACTGGAAGGACTATCTGCAGAAAGTGCAGGCCACACTCCCGGCGGACGTCACACTCGCGACGGTGACCATCGACTCCGCGACCCCGCTCGCGACGTACGCCCAGCCGACCGTCCCGTTGCAAGGGTCCCGCGTCGCGACGTTGACCTTCCAGGCATCGAGCCCGACCCTCCCGGTGGTGCCCACGTGGCTGAAGTCGCTCGCCACGCTCCCGGGTTTCGCCGACGCGACGCCGGGGTCGGTCACATTGGATCCGACGACGGCGACCTATGCGGTCGACATCACGATGCACATCAACGAGACCGCCTTCGACCGGCGGTTCGACCCCCAGGAGAAGTGACCGTGGACAAGAACCGCCTCTGGATCATCTGCAGCGTCCTCGTCATGGCGCTCGTCGTCGCGGGCGGCTGGTTCCTCGGGGTCCAGCCGCAGCTCGGGGCCTTCGCCGATGCCGAAGCGCAGACCGCATCCGTGCAGCAGACCAACGAGAAGTACGCGCAGACGCTCGCGAAGCTGAAGAAGGACTCCGAGAACCTGCCGGCGCTGAAGGCCAAGCTCGCGTCCCTCGCCGCCTCGGTGCCCGAAGGGTCCGACATCCCTGCTTTCATCGATCAACTGAACGCGCTCTACACCGCATCGAACGTGGTGTGCGTCGACCAGGCCTTCTCCGACGCTGTCGCATACTCTCCCGTCGCCCCGCCGGCCGTCGCGACGCCGGCGGCCACGTCAGCACCGACGTCAGGTGCGACGCCCGCGCCGACGCCGTCGGCCGCCCCGACGGAAGCCGGGATGCCGCCGGTCGTGAGCTCGCTGATCACGGCGACGAACTTTGCGGCCCGCCCTGTCTCGGTGACGGTTCGTGGACAGTACGGCGACATCCTGAACTTCGTCAGCGGGCTGCAGTCAGGTGCCCGGCTCTTCCTCGTGACGTCGTTCAGCACCGTACCCACAGCCGACACCGCTGCTCCGGCGGGGACGCTGGACGCGAAAGTCTCCGGTTACGTCTTCTCCCTCACCCCCGAAGGCCAGGGAGGAGGGACATCCCAGACGCCGGGAACGAGCGCCGGCTCACCCGCCCAGGCCTCGAAATGACCTGACCGCCCCCCGCTCCGCCTCCCTCGACATCCCCCGCCCCGTTGCTACAGTGGGCCTCACGACGGGCCCGCCGGGCCTCTGGAGGTGCCAGGATGAGCGACACGACACCCGATCCCGCGTCTGCGGACACGGGGGAGCAGCGGGCCACGCCCGTCGAGCCCGCGACGGGTGCGGCCGCGTCCGCTGCGGCGGAGGCGCATGACACCGATCCCGAGGTCGTCGACCCGCCGTCGAGTCCTGTCTCGGCGCGTGGGCACGTGAATCGGCCGGCCGCTGATGCCAAGGCCGACGCCGAGGCGGATGCTGCGGCGCAGGCTGCGGCTCCGACGCCGGCCGTCCCCGTCACGCCGGTGGCATCCGCTCCCGCGGCGGTCACCGAGCCGGAGCCGATCGTGAGCACTGAGGACGACATCGCCGCCGCGGTCGCCCGCACCGCCGCGCAGCCGGGGGAGGCCGGGGCCACCGCCGCGGGTTCCGCCACCGTCGACACCGCATCGCCGTCCGAGGCCGCCGCGCCGATCGTCGCCGCTGCCGCCGCCGCGGAGGCGCAGACCGCTCCGGCCGCGACGGCCGCCTACGGCACGGCTCCCGTGGCGGGAGGCGCGTGGGCTCCCGAGCAGACCGGTGCGCCGGTCCCGTTGCAGCCGCAGCCGGTGGCGCCGATCTTCCTGCAGCGTCCCGAGCCGCCCAAGCGCAAGAGCAACCGGGGCACCGGCATCTTGATCGTGCTCGTCGGCACGGTCGCGTTCGCTCTGCTCTGGTGCGTCGCCGTGGTCGTGGTCGATTCCCTCCTGACGCCGAGCAACGACCTGCTGAAGGTGCTCCTCGAGTCCTTCACCCAGGTGTTCGCCGGCTGGGTGCCGATCATCGCGTTCTTCGTGGGCATGGTCGTCCTGGTGCAGATCCTGAACCGCGCTCGCTGGTGGGCGTACATCCTCGGCGGCCTCGTCGTCGCGGTGTTCGTCTACTTCGCGTTCGTCGGCGCGTACCTCATCGACGCCCACTACTGGGAGCGCACGCCGGGGGAGTTCGCCATCCTGCTCCGTAGCGCGTGGCTCAACCCGTTCGCGGTCCTCGCGGGCGTCATCGCGCGGGAGATCTCGGTCTGGACCAGCGCCTGGCTGGCCGCGCGCGGCCGCAAGCTGAAGGCCCGCAACGCGGAGGCCCAGGCGGACTACGAGCAGCAGGTCGCCGACGCCCAGAACCAGGCCGTCGCGGCGTACGCCTCGCAGCAGGGGTACTGAGCCGGCGGTCATGCGTGACGAACGCGCGTATGCGACCATCGTGGCGTTGTTCGCCGCGGGCCTGTACCTCGCGCTGATCGTCGCCGGGTTCGGCGTCCTGTCGCTCGCGACGAACACGGAGGTCGTCGCCGATCCCGACATCGGCTCGCTCGTGGGGCCGGTCATGGTCGGCGCGGCCGTGCTCGCCCTGCTCCTCGCGCTGATCGGGATCGGGACGCGGGTCCCCGCCGATCGCCAACGGGTCGCCCCCGGAACCGCCCTCCTGATCGGCCTGATCTGCTACCTCGTGTACGTCGTGGCCGGGGCGGTCGCCGGGATCGCGGGGGACCCGTCCCAGTCGTTGCGCGCCGTGCTCTTCGCCGCCGGCCAGTTCGCCAGCTGGTACGCCGTGCTCGTCGGGATCGCGGCGTTCGTCGTCACGCTGCTCTACCAGCTCGTCCTCGTCGGCCGCTTCCGGCAACGGGGCCGCCCGCGCTGGCCCTGGGAGGGGGACGACGACGAGTGAGGCCCCGCGCGGTTTCGCCCTGCGCGGACGGCGGTCTACCACAGCCCCGTTCATTTGACCGGGAAGGGCGCGGGCGATAACATTTATCGGGTGTGCGCTCTGCTGCGCGCTCGTTCCGTGCCCAGAAATGGGACCAGCGATGGAGGAGCGGGCGAGCTGGCACGTACTCATCCGATGGGCAGGAAGACCGCACGGGATTCCAGCCCCCACGGCATATCGGCGGCGAGCTTTCGATCGTCGGTCGATTCCCCAGACGACTGAGACGCCCGGAGACGGGTTGATCGGTCATGGGACAAGCAACAACTGTCACCGTGCAGTCCATAAAAGGAGAAGTTCAGTGCCTACCATTCAGCAGTTGGTTCGAAAGGGCCGGACGCCGAAGGTCACCAAGACCAAGGCTCCCGCCCTGAAGGCCAACCCCCAGCAGCGCGGCGTGTGCACCCGTGTCTACACCACCACCCCGAAGAAGCCGAACTCCGCGCTCCGCAAGGTCGCCCGTGTGAAGCTCTCCAACGGGACCGAGGTCACCGCGTACATCCCCGGTGAGGGCCACAACCTGCAGGAGCACTCGATGGTGCTCGTCCGCGGCGGCCGTGTGAAGGACCTCCCCGGCGTCCGTTACAAGATCGTCCGCGGCGCCCTGGACACCCAGGCCGTCAAGAACCGCAAGCAGGCTCGCAGCCGCTACGGCGCGAAGATGGAGAAGAAGTAATGCCTCGCAAGGGTCCCGCTCCGAAGCGTCCCGTCGTCGCCGACCCGGTCTACGGTTCGCCGGTCGTCAGCCAGCTCGTCAACAAGATCCTCCTCGACGGCAAGAAGGGCCTCGCCGAGCGCATCGTCTACGACGCGCTCGAGGGCGTCTCCTCCAAGTCGGGCAATGACGCGGTCACCACGCTCAAGAAGGCTCTCGACAACATCCGCCCGACCCTCGAGGTCCGCAGCCGCCGCGTCGGCGGCTCGACCTACCAGGTGCCGGTCGAGGTCAAGCCGCACCGCGCGAACACCCTCGCGCTGCGCTGGCTCACCAGCTACGCCAAGGGTCGTCGCGAGAAGACGATGACCGAGCGTCTCACCAACGAGATCCTCGACGCCTCGAACGGCCTCGGCGCCGCTGTGAAGCGCCGCGAGGACACGCACAAGATGGCCGAGTCGAACAAGGCCTTCGCGCACTACCGCTGGTAATGCTGCACCGCTGGTAACACTTTCCGCCGTCCGGGCGTTGCACCCTCTGGGGCTGCGCCCGGCCGGCGCCCCTTCCACTCTCTACTCTTTCGGAGGAACCCTGTGGCACAGGACGTGCTCACCGACCTGACAAAGGTCCGCAACATCGGCATCATGGCCCACATCGATGCCGGCAAGACCACCACGACCGAGCGCATCCTGTTCTACACGGGCGTCAACCACAAGATCGGTGAGACGCACGACGGCGCGTCGACCACCGACTGGATGGAGCAGGAGAAGGAGCGCGGCATCACCATCACGTCCGCGGCCGTGACCTGCTTCTGGAACAAGAACCAGATCAACATCATCGACACGCCCGGTCACGTCGACTTCACCGTCGAGGTGGAGCGTTCGCTCCGCGTCCTCGACGGCGCGGTCGCCGTGTTCGACGGCAAGGAGGGCGTCGAGCCCCAGTCCGAGACCGTCTGGCGCCAGGCCGACAAGTACAACGTCCCGCGCATCTGCTTCGTCAACAAGATGGACAAGCTCGGCGCCGACTTCTACTTCACCGTCGACACCATCGTGAAGCGCCTCGGCGCCAAGCCGCTGGTCCTCCAGCTCCCGATCGGTTCCGAGTCCTCCTTCGAGGGCGTCGTCGACCTGGTCGAGATGCGCGCGCTCACCTGGCGCGGAGACGCCAAGGGTGACGTGCAGATGGGCGCCAAGTACGCCATCGAGGAGATCCCCGCCGACCTCGTCGAGAAGGCCGAGGAGTACCGTCAGGCCCTCCTCGAGACCGTCGCCGAGTCCGACGACGCGCTGCTCGAGAAGTTCTTCGGCGGCGAGGAGCTCACGGTCGCCGAGATCAAGGGCGCCATCCGCAAGCTCACCGTCAACAGCGAGATCTACCCGGTCCTCTGCGGCTCGGCGTTCAAGAACCGCGGTGTGCAGCCCATGCTCGACGCCGTGATCGACTACCTCCCGTCGCCGCTCGACGTGCCCGCCATCGAGGCGCACGACCCGCGCGACGAGGAGAAGATCATCCTCCGTCACGCCGACGCCACCGAGCCGTTCTCGGCTCTGGCGTTCAAGGTCGCGGTCCACCCGTTCTTCGGTCGTCTGACCTACGTGCGCGTGTACTCGGGCCGTGTCGACTCCGGTGCCGCGGTCGTGAACTCGACCAAGGGCCGCAAGGAGCGCATCGGCAAGATCTTCCAGATGCACGCCAACAAGGAGAACCCGGTCGACTTCGTCACCGCCGGCAACATCTACGCGGTCATCGGCCTCAAGGACACCACCACCGGCGACACCCTGTGCGACCCGGACAACCAGGTCGTCCTCGAGTCGATGACGTTCCCGGAGCCGGTCATCGAGGTCGCCATCGAGCCGAAGACCAAGGCCGACCAGGAGAAGCTGGGCACCGCGATCCAGAAGCTCGCCGAAGAGGACCCGACGTTCCGCACCGAGCAGAACCAGGAGACCGGTCAGACGGTCATCAAGGGCATGGGCGAGCTGCACCTCGACATCCTCGTGGACCGCATGAAGCGCGAGTTCAACGTCGAGGCCAACGTCGGCAAGCCGCAGGTGGCCTACCGCGAGACGCTCCGTCGCCCGGTCGAGAAGTACGACTACACCCACAAGAAGCAGACCGGTGGTTCCGGTCAGTTCGCAAAGGTGCAGATCTCCCTCGAGCCGATGGAGGTCACCCCCGAGACGTCCTACGAGTTCGTCAACGCCGTGACGGGTGGTCGCGTTCCGCGCGAGTACATCCCCTCGGTCGACGCGGGCATCCAGGACGCGATGCAGGTCGGCGTGCTCGCCGGCTTCCCGACGGTGGGCGTCAAGGCGACGCTCGTCGACGGTGCCTCGCACGACGTCGACTCCTCGGAGATGGCGTTCAAGATCGCCGGATCGATGGCCTACAAGGAGGCCGCTCGCAAGGCGAACCCCGTGCTCCTCGAGCCGCTCATGGCGGTCGAGGTGCGCACGCCCGAGGAGTACATGGGCGATGTGATCGGTGACCTCAACTCCCGTCGTGGTCAGATCCAGTCGATGGAGGAGGCGAGTGGCGTCAAGGTCATCCGCGCCAACGTCCCCCTGTCGGAGATGTTCGGATACATCGGCGACCTGCGTTCCAAGACGTCGGGCCGCGCGGTGTACTCGATGACCTTCGACAGCTACGCGGAGGTCCCGAAGGCCGTCGCTGACGAGATCGTTCAGAAGAGCAAGGGCGAGTGACCTCGGTCGCTCCCTTTCGGAACATCCCGTAACATAAGAAACCAATCCCGTAGGTCTGCCGGTCGAAATCCATCGACCGGGACATCTACACGAGAGTCCTGAGGAGGACCCAGTGGCTAAGGCCAAGTTCGAGCGGACTAAGCCGCACGTCAACATCGGAACCATCGGTCACGTCGACCACGGCAAGACGACGCTCACCGCGGCGATCTCCAAGGTGCTTGCTGACAAGTACCCGTCGGCGACCAACGTTCAGCGCGACTTCGCGTCGATCGACTCGGCTCCGGAAGAGCGTCAGCGTGGTATCACGATCAACATCTCGCACGTCGAGTACGAGACGCCGAAGCGCCACTACGCGCACGTTGACGCCCCGGGTCACGCCGACTACATCAAGAACATGATCACCGGTGCCGCTCAGATGGACGGCGCGATCCTCGTGGTCGCCGCCACCGACGGTCCGATGGCTCAGACCCGTGAGCACGTGCTGCTCGCGAAGCAGGTCGGCGTGCCGTACCTGCTCGTCGCCCTGAACAAGGCCGACATGGTCGACGACGAGGAGATCCTGGAGCTCGTCGAGCTCGAGGTCCGCGAGCTCCTCTCCAGCCAGGACTTCCCGGGTGACGACGCTCCGGTCGTCCGCGTCTCGGGCCTCAAGGCTCTCGAGGGCGACGAGAAGTGGGTGCAGTCGGTCCTCGACCTCATGGAGGCCGTCGACGAGTCCATCCCGGACCCGGTGCGCGACAAGGACAAGCCGTTCCTGATGCCGATCGAGGACGTCTTCACGATCACCGGTCGTGGAACCGTCGTCACGGGCCGCGCCGAGCGTGGCACGCTGGCCATCAACTCCGAGGTCGAGATCGTCGGCATCCGCCCGACGCAGAAGACCACGGTCACGGGTATCGAGATGTTCCACAAGCAGCTCGACGAGGCCTGGGCCGGCGAGAACTGTGGTCTGCTCCTCCGTGGCACCAAGCGCGAGGACGTCGAGCGCGGTCAGGTCGTCGTGAAGCCGGGTTCGGTCACGCCGCACACCAACTTCGAGGGCACTGCCTACATCCTCTCGAAGGAGGAGGGTGGCCGTCACAACCCCTTCTACACGAACTACCGTCCGCAGTTCTACTTCCGGACCACCGACGTCACCGGCGTCATCTCGCTGCCCGAGGGCACCGAGATGGTCATGCCCGGCGACACCACCGACATGACGGTCGAGCTGATCCAGCCGATCGCCATGGAGGAGGGCCTCGGCTTCGCCATCCGTGAGGGTGG
>Ga0153921_1000735_pt1 | contig 16108 bp, 15 predicted proteins | sample TSNJ005MetaG_FD_104691 | JGI IMG/M metagenome (GOLD analysis project Ga0153921, IMG submission 104691) | Attine ant fungus gardens microbial communities from New Jersey, USA - TSNJ005 MetaG | ecosystem: Host-associated > Fungi > Mycelium > Unclassified | place: USA: New Jersey, Brendon T. Byrne... | reverse complement strand
GAGACGGGATAGGCTACTATAATCCTGTGATGCACAAGGGAAATTGGCAGAGTGGTTGAATGCACCGGTCTTGAAAACCGGCGGACGTTAATAGCGTCTCCAGGGTTCGAATCCCTGGTTTCCCGCCAAGATTCAAACGAAAGCCCCGCAATGCGGGGCTTTTGTGTTTCTGGCGGTTGGCGGCTCTTTTAGTTAAAGCCCCGATCGTTTGCGCATCGTCTCAGGCGGTTTCCGCAACTCGATATCAGCGGGTCGGTTTAAAGGGGGCCCCCAGCATGTCTGTACCGTGCCGGGATTTAATTTGTAGAGCTCTTCGCAAGCTCCACTGCGGCGGTGATGGCTGCTCTGGCTTGAGGGCTGTTCTTCCAGCAAGTCGAGCCTAATGCCGCGGATGCTCGATCCAGGATGTCACCCACATCTGATTTTCGGAGTTCGGCGAGCGATTCGATACCCATTTGCTCAAGTCGAGTCATTACGGTTGGCCCTACACCTTTGAGTGCGAGCAGAGCGGTTCTTTCATCCAATGAAAACGGCACTGTAAATTCCTTTTTTACCGATGAGTCCACGTGAGTGTGCCCGACGCTAGAGAGTGCCTCAATAGGCCGGTATCCTCGTTATAAGGAGGATGGACTGAATTTTTGGCTTGGATACTAAGGACCTGTGGGTGGCGAAACTCCAAACGCAGTTGCAGTTATCTTCTCTATGGAAGCTTGTAAGGCTTCATTCAGATCGACAGACTCACACTCTATGAAATGGGTGCGGCGTTCAGAAACTCGCGGTGAGCCATCTATCATTGGATGGCTCAGTTTTTAAAAGCCTGGGGGGATATACCCAGGTACATAAGGGACGTTCGTGCACTTGCCATGGAGGATGCGCCCATCCTCGATTCTAAAAAGTACGATTTTTTTGGCTTTGTTGACCGTCGCCTCAAGTTTGCAGGAAGAGCTGTGTCCGACCGTTTGATAATGTTCCGTGTACACCATGCCATTGCCCGTGTGGTTCATCGAGGTTCCTGCTGCTTCAGTATTGGTCCAACTTGAGGACTTATACCAAGTCAGTACCGCTAACGCCTCGCCGTTCGGGCCTGTTTGCTTTTTCATTGAATCGGGCTTTCCAAATAAATCCAGTGCCTCTTGGAGGTCTCGCCCTTCCCAGCGGGACTGGGCAATAGTGCTACAACCATTCAAAAGCAGTACTGATGAAATGACCACCCCCAGCAACACTGTTTTAGCCAACTTCTCCATCCCGACGCCCTCTGTCTCGCTAAAAGTAAAAAACTACATCTGATGTCTGTATTGGGGTTTAGCGGATACTTATCCATCGCGATGCCCGTTCAAGTTGACGCGCTCGCAACATAGCCCTCAGCATGCGGATCGATTTGCTATTTATTGCCCAGTATGGAGTCCAGGTCCTCCATCATCTGACTTTTCTCGCGGATGGGCGCCAGCTTAAAGAACATCTGCTGGGTAATATTAATCATCTGCATATATTCCATCTTGCCCATCGCAATCATATCTTTGCTCTTCGGCGAGCAGACGAATTCAGCACTGCGCTGGACCCAGGGGTCTTTCACGTCCTGCCATTTTTCCGATACTTTCAAGTGCCGTAGGCTACCCATGCGCGAGACAGATTGACCATTGATAAATCGAAACTTATGCGTTGGGCACTGGACCTCCATGTTGTAGACATCAATCATGGGCTTGCCCAGTTCTTCATAAACTAAAGTAACGGCGACTAACTGGGCTCCCTTGGTTTTTTTAGAGGGCGTCACGGAAGTTCGATCTGCGACATAGGTCACATTCTTGCCGGGCGCGCCATCCCCGTAGATGATCCACCAATCTCCGGTGGGACTTGAGTCATTGGCCCATGCGCAAGTAAACACTGATAGGAGCGCAACCAATAGGAGACGACGTTGATTGATTCCAGAATAAAAAGACATCGGTTGTTCAACTCCTTGAACTTGCGAAGTGGCTATCTAAAGGGTCAAGAAGCTAGCATCATGATGGGGGCAGTAACATAGAACAGATGTGCTAGTGGCATGTTGATACCTAGGGGTGACGGATGCGCCGATCACATCCTTTTGGCCAAGGCATCTACGCAGCCCCAGAACCCTGGCCGCCGGCAGGCGAAGTTTCCAAATCGCACTACGGCACGCATGATCTATCGCTTCCAACAGTGCCTGGGGTGGACGGATACACATGAAAAAGCCCGCATTCGCGGGCCTTTTTCACTGCGTGTTACGGACTACTTGAACAATCCGCCAATGGCGTTGATAGCATCGGCCGCCTTGTTGACGTTTTGCTGGCGTTGCGGGTTGGTGTCGACCTGCGCCTGGGCGTTGTAGGTAGAGTTGCTGCAGCTTTTGTTGGTTTGCGTGAGCGCCGCCTGGTAAGCGGTTGCGCGCAAGGTGTCGCCCTTGGCATTGGCGGCATTGATGTTTGCCTGCAGGTCGCGAACCTGTTGCTGGCAGGAGGCACTGTTGCTGTTATTGGCGTTGACGGTGCTGTTGTTGGCACCACCGAGGGCAGACGACAGCGCACCCGTGAGGGCACTCAGGTCGGCAGCGTGGGCGGGCAGGGTGAACAGGCTGAACAGGGCGGCGGCGGGTGCGAGTTTGGAAAGACGCATGGCAAACCTCAATGTTTTATTGCCTGCGCAACGCAGAAGTCCCGAGCTGGCGCAGAACAATATCCGTATAAGAGGTGCGCCCGGGCGGGAAAAATACTATTGGGTCGGTTATTGGCCTTCAACGCTGAAGTTCCATAAGTGTGAATCCTTTCACGTTGTACACGACGCATGGCTGCAGAAGTGTCATTACGCCACTATCGAAAGAGGACTCCTTTGACTGCCTTATCAAATCGGAGAAAGTTTTCCTCGCAGTGACGGAGTCGTTCGAAGTTTGATGCCTGAAAAGGATTTCGCCTTCATCCGAGGAACCCCGGTAATTTATCTAAACCAAGGCTCCCGAGCCCGCGACGCTGAAGTGGTGTCTATGCTTGCCCGGGGCTGGTTTGAGTCCAGCGCCACCGGGCAATCTTCAACGGGGCCTGCGGTTGGCGTGCATGTTCTTAACATCCCTTGGACCGCACTACGCGCCAGTTTGCCTGGCGGGCGTAATCGGCGCGATTCCAGGTAAACGGCAACAGCCCTCCATGCCGCATCTGCAGCAGAGTTAAAAGGCAGTGACGCACTGCTCAGCAGAAAAGCTGAGCCACCGAAAGCAAGCAAATTACCTGAACAAAGATTTGAGCTCTAATGGGGTGTTTCATCGCCGCGACCCTCCAGTACAGTTGCTGTTAAGAGAGATATGGGTGTTGTCAATCTTCCTTGGCTCGCCAAAGTCACTCGCAACTGTTCCTCTGAGTATAGTGCCTGCGCCGAATTCTTCACGTTTGATCCCCAGGCGTACGGTTTACAACTATCTGCCGGCCCCTATTGCACTTTTTTGCATTTCTCCTATCTATCTTTGTCGCAGCCCCGCCGATCCCCCGCGCGGGGCATGAGAACCAGATCGGGTGCCGATGGATCGCACGTTACTGTTATTCAAGATTCGATGGAGGCGCCAGCCACTGTGGCTGGCGGCAGTGTTAATGCTCTGTGTCGGCGGGTGTACTCAGCAGCAAGGGCAAGATATCGCCAAGCAGTTCAGCAATGGTAAACCCGATGAGTTTTTCCAGACGAGTGTCGATCGCATGGCCACCCTGGGCATGCGCGACAACTTGCAGAGCCTGTATTTGCTGATGAACAAGCTCTACCTGCGCAACCCCAACCAGTGGCGCCAGTCGGGTTACCCGGATGCGGTGAGCGCCGCGCGGGAAATTCGCCAGGCCATTGAGCAGCGTCGCTCACTGCCGGCCCTTGGCGACCGCCGCGATTTGGCCGCGTTGAGTTATTCGCTGAGTCCGGAGTTCAAAGGCGACCGGGTCGGCGCCTTTATCTATGCCATCGGCAGCATGATTGTGACGGCCCACGGTGGCCGCACCGAGTTCTACATCACCGACTCGATCAACCCGCAGTTCGTCAGCAACGCCGCGCGCAATATCGAGAAGGCCACTTGGCTGCTCGGCAAGCGCCAGGATGCGAATGGCGTGCTGCTGCTGTTTTCCAACGAAATTTCGGAGGAGGGCAGCAACCTCAGCTTCGCCGTGGAGTTCGGCAAGATCGTCGCGCGCCTCGACCTGTTGACCCAGATGCTGGATGAACGCTACCGGCGCATTGGGCTCAATTACGCGCAGAGCCTGTTGCTGATGAATTTCCTGCCGGTGCAGTGATGCATTTCGTCGGCGTGGATTTAAGCCTCATCGCCAATGGCCGATGCAGGGGTGAGACCTGTCATGTGAGGAGCGTGTCATCAAACATCTAACCATTGAAGAGCTGGACGCGATCACAGAGATCGAAACCACTTCAAATATCTTGCGACTGACTTCGCGTTTGACCGGGATGCGCTTTTCAGCCATTTCCAAGATGACGGACACGCACTGGGTGGCGTGTGCGGTTCATGACGAGTTGCAGTTCGGGCTGGAGGCCGGCGACGAGTTGCTCGTGGAGGCCACGTTGTGTAACCAGTTACGCGCCAATCGCAAGTCGATCGTCATCGAGCATGCCAGTCGCGACCCGGTATTCTGGGAGCACCCGTTGCCCAAGGAGCATGGTTTCGAGAGCTATATCTCGTTGCCCATCGTGTTCTCTGACGGCACTTTTTTTGGCACCTTGTGCGCGTTGGACGTGTTGCCCAGGCAGTTTGAAAACACCCAAATGCTCGAAATCCTGAGCATCTTTACGCGGCTCATCGGCACTACACTGGAATTGCAGCGCAGCAGAGCCTGAACCCATCAAGGTGGTTTGCTGGGTTATGTCTCTTTTATCTGTAGGAAACGGCCTATCTTGCATCCCGCCGCTTGAATCACCCCTCAGTGAGCAATAGCCTCGGACTTTTCCGAAAAAATGAGGCCCTCCCTTGGGTAAGCGAAAAACGGTTTGGCCGACAGACCGCGAAATACGCCTGCGCTTTATGCTCTTTGCCGTGATCGATGCCGCGAGTGTCCAGGGTGTTTCAGCGGAGCTGTTACTGCCCGCGCACGCACTGCTGCAAGGTTCGCCAACCGAAGCGCAGCTGCTGGGTGCGCTGGTTGAAATCCTCGCCGCCGAAGAAATGTACGGGTTCAGGTTTGCGCCGGGATCAGAAGCGCAGGAATTGCTGGACTTACTGGCGCAGCCTAGCGATTGAACGCCGTCGTTAGACCGTTTATTTCCATAAGATTGGACGACATTCCTGGATCGAATATCCATGACGTCGAATTGGCGCGTGTCGCGGACATCCACGACGCGATAACAACGAAATGCCCACCATCACAGCCGGTACAGCTGTCTTGATCGACTAAGCTTCCCTCCGAACATCCGATCCTGCTGCTCTGTCGCCGTCTTGCGCCGCTGCCTGGCGTCTCTAGAATCGGCCCCAGAACTTACTCATTTCCTGTCGATTACGGAGTTTCGAACATGATGAATGCAATGCAGATGCCGATGAACACTTCCATGCCAATGATGCCGATGATGGGCATGCCGATGATGATGGCCACCATGAAATGCGAAATGGCCGCTGACGCCATGATGTGCACCATGAAGCCGGCGGCAGGCATGGACATGGCTCAGTTCAAGACCAACGCCGAAATGATGGCGATGATGATGAACTGCGGCATGCCGATGATGATGCAGTGCGCCAACATGTCGATGATGTGCATGTCCGCCGAAACCATGGCGATGATGTCGGGCATGAATATGCCGATGAATATGCCGATGATGTCGATGGGCATGATGATGCCGATGATGAAGTGCGTGATGGAATGCACCCTGCAGGCTGACGGCATGATGTGCAAAATGATGCCGATGCCGGGCATGAGCATGGACATGATGAAGAACTGCTGCATGCTCATGAACAAAATGATGAACGACTGCGCCATGCCGATGATGATGAGCTGCAACGGCATGCCGATGATGTGCTGCACCTGCTGACAGGTAGCGCAATAAAAAACGCCCCGATGATTCGGGGCGTTTTTTTTTGCCGGGATTAATCCAGGCGTTCGGGGTAGGTGATCACCAGGAACGCCACGGCTTCGCTGTCCGCCGGGTTGCGGTAGCGGTGGGGCTGGTCGGCATAGAACAGGATCGAGTCGCCGGTGGAAAGCAGGTAGCGCTCATCGTTGACACTGACCTCCAGCACACCTTGCGCCACGACCAGGTTCTCCTGGATGCCGGGGCCGTGGCCTTCGGAGACTTCCTCGCCAAGCGCACGCAGGCGAATCTCGTAGAACTCCGACTGGCGCGCCGTATCGTAGGGAAACAACGCGCGGCTGGTAAACGCGCCGTCGGCACTCACCAGGCGTTTGCTCTGGTGTGCCGGCAGCACCTCGACGCCTTCGAACGCGCGGTCCTCCAGGAACGCCGCGACCGACACCTTCAAGCCCTTGGCGATCTTGCACAGCACCTTGATCGACGGCACGCTGCGCCCGGATTCAATCTGCGCCAGCATCGCCCGGCTGACCCCGCACACACGCGCCAGGCCATCCAGTGACAGATGGCGTTTGCTGCGCAGGCGTTGCAGGTTATGCGCGACGCACAAGCTGATCACGTCGTCGTCAACAGTGGGTTTGGGCAGGGGTTCGGGTGGTTCGGGGAGCACGTGCAGGAAATTCATCGGCCTTACGCCCGGCGAGTATCGCTGGACGGTGTCGCCTGTGCGGTAAACACCGCCAGCCCGGCACGCGCCGCGTACATCGCCCACATCAGCTCAGCCGCGGCACGCGCCTGGCGGCGTTTGCGATGGAGCGTGAAGTCGATGACGGTGGCGGATGTTTGCATGGGGGCAGTCTCGTGCGGCGTGGTTGGTTCAGTGGCTCCACAGTAATGCCTGCCGGTTATTTCTTTAAATACTGAGTTTGCATGTGGTAATTCGATTTTGGACTTAACCCATAAATTGGGTCCGACACTGTTGTGGGAAGGGTCTGGTCCGTTAATAAGGCGTGACCTGGCGGGCGCGCCTGCCTTCCCAACACTGTTCGCGTGCCAGGTCCAGCCTGCCACGCCCCCGAATTCCAAGGACCTGCCTCGATGCTGCTGCGCAAACCCCCGCTCTTTTTTGCCGCCCTGACCTTAAGTTCGCTGGTGCAAGCCGAAGACCTGCAACTGGCCCCGGTCGAAGTCACCAGCAGCGAGGCGAGTGCTGGTGAAGTCGCCCAGGCACAACTCAAGAGCGTGCCCGGCGGCACCAATTTCATCGACATGAACAGCGTGCAACAGGGGCGGGTGAGCACCAACGAAGATGTGTTCAAGTACCAGGCTGGGGTGTACGCCAAGGCGGCGAATAATGAAGGGGTGAAGCTGTCGATTCGAGGTTCCGGCCTCAATCGCAGCCCGGGTTCGCATGCCTCGGGGCTGTATGAAATGTTCGACGGCTTGCCGCTGACCGGCCCCGGCGGGACCCCCTATGAGCTCAAGGACCCCTTGTGGCAAAGCCGCGTCGAGGTGCTGCGCGGTGCCAATGGCTTTGACCAGGGGGCATTGGCGCTGGGCGGCGCGGTCAATTATGTGACCCGCACCGGCTACGATGCGCCCAAGCTGCAGCTGCGCTATGAGGCCGGCAGCCGTGGCTACGCCCAGCGCGAGATCAGCTCTGGCCAAGTGCTGGGGGATGCCGACTACTACATCAGCCTCACCGACTCCGAGTCCGACGGCTACCAACGCCAGAGCGCTGCCACGGGCAAGGGCGTGGCGGCCAACTTCGGCTACCGCTTCAACCCGGACCTGGAAACCCGTTTCTATTTCCGCTACCGCGAAACCACCAACGACACCCCCGGCAAACTTACCCGTGCGCAGATCAGCCACGACCCGCGTGCGGCCAACAGCCTTAACGCCGCCCGCGACTCCAAGCGCCTGCAACCGGGCTCGACCTGGATCGCCAACAAGACCACCCTGCACTTGGACGACAGCTCCCGCGTCGAAGTCGGACTGGCCTACCACGACTATCCGATGGACCTGCGTGAAGGCACCAACCGCCTGAAGGTTGCCTACACCGACATCAGCAGCACCCTCAATTACATTCGCCAGGACACGCTGTTCGGCCACGACAGCACCACCACAGTCGGCCTGCGCACCACCCAGGCGATGCCCAACAACGGCGCGTCGGAATATGTACGCACGCCCGCCGGCAATACGGCCACCTACGCACCCGGAACCAAGACCCGCGACTACAGCTACCTGGGCTCCGACACCGTGCTGCATATCGGCAACGACCTGGAGCTGGTCCCGGACCTGTGGCTGACCACCGGCCTTGCGGCGATCTACACCCGCCGCGAAACCCAGGTGACCTACCCCGAAGGCCAGGCGCCGCTGAGCCAGCATGACTGGGACTACGCCCCGCGCATCGGCCTGCGTTATGACTTCACCCCGCAATTGCAGGTGTACGGCAACCTGAGCCGTTCGGTCGAGCCGCCGCACGCCTGGTCGATGATCTGGGGTTCCAACAAATACTTCGGCCCAGGCAGCGGCCCGGCTACTGGCCTGCAGCGTGAAGGCGTCAGCCTGAAAAACCAGACCGCGACCACCCTGGAGGTCGGCAGTCGGGGCGAGGCGTGGATCGGCCAGTGGGACCTCGCGCTGTACCGTTCAGAAGTGCGCCACGAGCTGCTCAGTGTGGAAACCCAGGCCCAGACCTCTTCCAGCAATGCCATCATTGCCGAATCCAACGCCAGCCCCACCGTGCACCAGGGCGTGGAACTGAGCCTGCTCAGCCCGTTATGGGAAGGCGGCCGCAGCGGCCAGGTGGCCCTGCGCCAGGCCTACACCTTCAGTGACTTCCACTACCGCGACGACGACCGTTTCGGCTACAACAGCTTGCCGGGCATTCCCAAGCACTACTACCAGGCCCAACTGCGCTACATCCACCCGACCGGTTTCTACACCAGCCTCAACACCGAGTATTCCTCGCGTGTGGCGGTGGACTACGCCAACTCGTACTACGCCGCGTCCTACACGACCCTGGGGGCGACCTTCGGCTACGACGCGCCCAAGCAGGACTGGCAAGCGTGGGTCGACCTGCGCAACCTCACCAACCGGCGCTACGCCAACACCGTCACCCCCGGCTACGACGACAAAGGCCTGGACACGGCCCGCTCGACCCCGGCAGACGGTCGTGGCATCTACACCGGCGTCTCATGGAGCTGGCGTTAACCCGCCGCGACCGCCCCGCCGTGGTGAGCTTGTCGTGATGAATGCGCTTGTTGTGGCTGCCAGGCTTGTGGTGGGGGGCGGGCTTGTTGTGGAAGTCGAGCTTGTTGTGATGACCGAGCTCATTGTGATGACGGGCTTGGCTTGTTGTGGCTGCCAGGCTTGTTGTGGCGAGCGGGCTTGCCCCGCGTTGGGTGGCAAAGCCGCTCCATTAAGACCCAACGCAATAAACCTGACACTCATCGCCAGCAGTGACAGGGGCTGCTTCGCAGCCCAACGCGGGGCAAGCCCGCTCACAACAAGGGGGCGGGACATGGCCCATTTAATCTCTGCAGCGCGCCGTGGCACCGGCGGAGCGTGACCGTAGTATCAACCTGAAGCGACCGCCGCCTGTGGTGAATAGGCTCATTGTGATGACGAGCTTGGCTTGTTGTTGCTGGCAGGCTTGTTGCTGCTGCCTGGCTTGTTGTGGCGAGCGGGCTTGCCCCGCGTTGGGTGGCGAAGCCGCCCCATTAAGACTCAACGCAATAAACCTGACACTCATCGCCAGCAGTGACAGGGGCTGCTTCGCAGCCCAACGCGGGGCAAGCCCGCTCACCACAAGGGGCGGGGCCTGGCGCACTTGATCTCGGCACGGAGCCGTGTCACCGGCGGAGCGTGAACGTAGCATCAACCTGCAGCGACCGCCCCCTGCGGTGAATAGGCTCATTGTGATGAAGGGCTTGGCTTGTTGTTGCTGCCAGGCTCGTTGTTGCTGCCTGGCTTGTCGTGGCGAGCGGGCTTGCCCCGCGTTGGGTGGCGCAGCCGCCCCATTAAGACTCAACGCAACAAACCTGACACTCATCGCCAGCAGTGACAGGGGCTGCTTCGCAGCCCAACGCGGGGCAAGCCCGCTCGTCACAGGGGGCGAAACTTTCCCTGGCGCATCGGGCAGGCGCTCTTGCTCCTACACCGATTTACTGGCATTGTTTGCGCAATTGGTAACTCTTCCCATTTGAGATCTTTTTGCGCATGCATGACATTCCGGCCGCGCTGGGCGATTCAGAGCGTCAGCAGACCCTTACGGCGATGTACAGCGAGCACCACGGCTGGTTGCACGGTTGGCTGCGCAAAAAACTCGGCTGCTCCCAGTATGCTGCCGACCTGGCCCACGACGCGTTTATCCGCGTGTTGATGCTTGCCGAACCGCAAAATATCAAGGAACCACGGGCGTTCCTGGCCACCACGGCAGGGCGGTTATTGATCGACGGCGCGCGGCGTCGGCGCATCGAAAAAGCCTACATGGAAGCCCTGGTAATCCAATGCGAAGACGCCGGCATGCCCGACCCGGCCGCCATCCATGTGGCGCTGCAAGCGCTGGAGCGCATCGCCGAAATGCTCGCCGGCCTGCCGGCCAAGGCGCGCGAAGCCTTTCTGTTGAGCCGCCTCGACGGCCTGACCTACAGCGAAATCGCCACGCGCCTGGAGGTGTCCTCCAGCACCGTCAAAAACTACATCTCCAGCGCCCTGGTGCACTGCTACCACAGCCTGCATGCGGCAGATCCGCTGGCATGAACTCCGAACAGATCATTCAACAAGCGGCGAATTGGCTGACACGCCTGCACGACGAAGACGTCAGCGACGCCGAGCGCCAGGCATTCAACACCTGGTGCCAGGCCGATCCACGCCATGCGGTGGCTATCGAACGCATGCGCGTCCTGTGGGGCAGCCTCGATGCTGTGCCTGCGCAACCGGCACGCGTGGCACTCAACCGGGCCTTCGCCCCCCGGCGTCCTCGGGCTACTCAGGTGGTGGGGCTGCTTGGCGTCTTACTGTGCGGCTGGCTGGGCCTGGAACACCTGCCGGTATGGATGGCCGACCAGCGCACCGGCGTCGGCGAGCGTCGCCAGATCGCCCTTGAAGACGGCAGCCAACTGCAGCTCAACAGCAATTCGGCAGTCGACGTGAAATTCGACGGCCACCAGCGCGTCATCGAGTTGTTGCAAGGCGAACTGTGGGTCGAGGTCGCCAAGGACGCGCAACGGCCCTTCGTGGTGCGCACCGACCAAGGCACCGCGACCGCCCTGGGCACGCGTTACCTGGTCAAGCGTGCGCCGGACGGCACCACCGTGGTGACCGTGATCGAGTCCACCGTCGCGGTCAAAGGCCAGACCAGTGAAGGGGTCAGCGTCACCGCCGGCCAGCGCTCGGTCCTCGACCATGGCCGCGCCCAACCGCCACAAGCCGTCGGCAACACCGACGCGGACGCCTGGACCCGTGGCCTGCTCAAGGTCAACGACCAGCCGCTGAGCGAGGTGCTGCAAACCCTGGCCAGTTACCGTCACGGCCTGGTGCGCTACGACCCGCAGGCCCTGCAGAACCTGCGCGTGTCCGGCGTATTCAAGCTGGACGACACCGCTGCGGCGCTCTCGGCCCTGGCCGACAACCTGCCGATTCAGGTGGAGTATTTCACCGACCTGCTGGTGGTGGTCAAGCCGCGCTAGCCTTCGTGCTGGCGCAGGCGCTTGTACAAGGTGTTGCGGCTCACCCCCAGCTCCCGCGCCAGGTGGGAAATATTCCCGCCGGCCGCTTTCAGGCGCTGGGCCAGGTCGATGCTGTCATCCAGGTACTCGCTGGTGGGCGGCGGCGCGGCGACATTCAGGTCGACAAAGAAATCATCTGGCAGGTGCTCCGGGCGAATCGGCTGCTCCTCAGCCATCGCCAACGCCACCTGCAACACACTGCTCACCTGGCGCAAATTGCCCGGCCAGGGGTGCTGCTCGAACAGGGCCAGCACCTCGGCACTGAGGCCGGCCCATTGGGTCGGCTCGCGATGTTGCTGCCACAGCTGCTGGAACAGCGCGCGCTTGTCGCTGCGTTCGCGCAGCGGCGGTAGCTCGAGGGTCAGGCCACCGATGCGGTAGTACAAATCCTCGCGAAAACGCCCGGCCTGCACCTGCTCGCGCAGCGCTCGGTTGGTGGCCGAGATGATGCGCAGATCCACCGGGAACAGCTCACTGCTGCCCACCGGCTGCACGCAGCGCTCCTGCAACACCCGCAGCAGGCGTGCCTGGGTCGGCAGCGGCATGTCGCCGATTTCATCCAGAAACAGCGTGCCCTTGTCGGCCTTGCGGATCAGGCCGATGCTGCCTTTTTGATTGGCGCCGGTAAACGCGCCTTTTTCGTAGCCGAACAGTTCCGATTCCACCAACTCGGCAGGAATTGCCGCACAGTTCACCGCGATAAATGCCTGCTGACTGCGGGAACTCGCCTGGTGCAGGGCCTTGACGAAAACTTCCTTGCCCACGCCGGTTTCGCCGTGGATCAGCAGCGGAATGTCCTTCTCCAGCAAGCGTTCGGCCTGGCGCACGGCCTTTTCCACGCGCGCATCACCAAAGTGCAGGGTGTTCAGGCCAATCGCCGCCGGCTTTGGCGGCGTGGGTTGGCTGAACACCCGCGCCTGCACCGGCATTTGCTTGGGCCGTTTCAACAGGCACTGGAAACGGTTGCGTCCAGCCGCCTGCAGCGAAAACGGCAGGCCCTCGGGCTGATTGAGCAACTCCAGCAGCGAGACCTTGAACAAACTTTCGATCATCACTCGTGACAGACTGATGCCCAGCAGGTTGTCGGCGCGACGGTTGGCCGACAGCACCTGGCCGCTTTCATCGAAGATCAACAGGCCGGCCCATTGGCTGTCGAGGTTGCTCAGGCCGGTGTTGAAGGTCAGTTGAAAATGCTCGCCGCGAAACAGGTTGAGGATCAGCCGGTTTTCCACGGTCTGGCTCATCATCTTGACCATGCCCAGGGTGTGGGAGGGCGGCAGGTAGCTGTCGCTGGACACATCCAGCACCGCGATGATCTCGCGCTGCGCGTCGAAGATCGGCGCCGCCGAGCCGGTCATGAAGCGGTTGGCCTTGAGAAAGTGTTCGTCATGTTCGATATGCACCGCCTGCGCACAGGCCAGTGCAGTGCCGATGGCATTGGTGCCGCTGGAGCGCTCCATCCAACTGGCGCCGGCGCTGAACCCCCGGGCCAGCTTGGGCTCGATAAAGCGCTGGGTGCCCCAACTGGTCAGCACCTGGCCCTGGTTGTCGGCCAGCATGATCAGGCAGTTGGAGTTGCTGAGGATGTTTTCGTAGTAGGGCAGCACTTCCTGATGGGTGGTCTGCACCAGGGAATGCTGGCTTTCGAGCAATTGGCTGATGCCCTCGGCGGGCAGTTGGTCGAAGCTGGGCGTGCTCTGATGGTCCAGCCCAAACGCGCGGCAGCGGCGCCAGGATTCCTGGATAAGGGTGTCGTGAGCCAAGGGTTCGGCCATGGGGTGACCTGCATTTTTATTGTTATGGGGTGTTGCACAATCCAACCATTGAAACCGGATCAAAATGTCCTGTGTTGGTGGTGAGAGTGTTGTTCAGAACTGTTCATTGTCAACCCCGTGACTGTTCAGTTGTTCACCTGGAGTGTTCAAACACGAACATCGGGTTTTCCCATTTCCTTACACATCAAGCCCTTGCCGTTTTGGCACGAAACTCGCTCTGACAACTGGCCAGATTCATTCCAATAATAAAAAGGTCGTGTCATGTCATTGACCCTGGAAAATGTCTCCCGCGTTGTCGAAGGCCAAACCTGGATCGACGACGCCAGCCTGCGTTTCGAAGCCGGCTCCTTCAACGTATTGCTCGGCCGCACACTCTCCGGCAAGACCAGCCTGATGCGCCTGATGGCCGGCCTGGACAAGCCCGACAGCGGCCGCATCCTGATGAACGGCGTGGACGTCACGCAAAAGCCAGTGCGACTGCGCAATGTGTCGATGGTCTACCAGCAATTCATCAACTACCCGACCATGACGGTGTTCGAAAACATTGCCTCGCCGTTGCGCCAGGCCGGTGTCTCCAACGAGCTGATCCAGAGCAAGGTGCTGGAAACCGCGAGGATGCTGCGCATCGAGAAATTCCTCCAGCGCCACCCGCTGGAGCTGTCCGGGGGCCAGCAGCAACGCACGGCCATGGCCCGCGCGCTGGTCAAGGATGCCGAGCTGATCCTGTTCGATGAGCCGCTGGTCAACCTGGACTACAAGCTACGTGAAGAGTTGCGTCAGGAAATGCGCGAGCTGTTCAAGGCGCGGCATACCATCGCCATCTACGCCACCACCGAGCCCAACGAGGCCCTGGCCCTGGGCGGCACCACCACGATTCTTCACGAAGGCCGGGTGATCCAGAGTGGCAAGGCCGCCGAGGTCTACCACCAGCCGCAGACCGTGCTGGCCGCCGAGCTGTTTTCCGAACCGCCGATCAACCTGATGCCGGGGCGCATCAGCGGCAACGAGGTGAGTTTCGCCAATTTTGTGCACTTCCCGCTGAACGTCGACCTGCGCCCGATTGGCGAAGGCGAATTCCGCTTCGGCGTGCGCCCCAGCCATATCAGCCTGGTGCCGAGCAACGACGATGACCTGGAGCTGGCAGTGACCGTGGAAGTCGCCGAAATCAGCGGCTCGGAAACCTTCCTGCATGTGCGCAGCGAGCATTTCCTACTGGTGCTGCACTTGCCGGGCGTGCACGAGTACGACGTCGACGCGCCGATCCGCGTATATATCCCCACCCATAAACTGTTTGTGTTCGATGCCCAGGGCCGTCTGGTCCAGGCTCCCGGACGCCGTGTCGCGAGGGTTGCCTGATGGCCGAGATCCATTTGCAGAACCTGGCGCACAGCTACAGCCCTACACCAACGGGGCCTGAAGACTACGCGATTCGGGAAATGAACCACGTATGGGAGCAGGGCGGTGCCTACGCCTTGCTCGGGCCCTCGGGCTGCGGCAAGTCGACCCTGCTCAATATCATCTCCGGGCTGCTCAGCCCGTCCGAGGGCCAGGTGCTGTTCGATCACAAGGTGGTCAACGAGCTGACGCCTGAACGGCGCAACATCGCCCAGGTGTTCCAGTTCCCGGTGGTGTACGACACCATGACGGTGTTCGACAACCTGGCCTTTCCTCTGCGAAACCAGGGCATGGCCGAGGCGAAAATTCACAGCAAGGTGCAGGAAATTGCTGAGGTGCTCGACCTGCAAAACCTGCTGACCAAGAAAGCCCGCAACCTCACCGCCGATGAAAAACAGAAAGTTTCCATGGGCCGTGGGCTGGTGCGCGACGATGTGTCGGCGATCCTGTTCGATGAGCCGCTGACGGTGATCGACCCGCACCTCAAATGGAAGCTGCGGCGCAAGCTCAAGCAGATCCATGAGCAGTTCAACATCACCATGGTCTACGTCACCCACGACCAGTTGGAGGCCTCGACCTTCGCCGACAAGATCGCGGTGATGTACGGCGGGCAGATCGTGCAGTTCGGCACGCCGCGTGAGCTGTTCGAACGGCCGAGCCACACTTTTGTCGGCTATTTCATCGGCAGCCCTGGGATGAACCTAATCGAGGTGCAGGCCGAATCCGGCGGGGTGTGCTTTGCCGGTACTCATCTGCCCCTGTCGACGGCACTGACCCAGCGCATTGCCGATACGGACTACAAGAAACTCCAGGTAGGCATCCGCCCGGAATTTATCCACGTGTGGGACGAGTACAACCCTGACGCCTTGCAGGTCGCTGTCACACACGTCGAGGACCTCGGCACCTACAAGATCATGACCCTTACGCTGGACGGCGCGCCCCTGAAAGTGCGCCTGGCCGAGGACAAACCGGTGCCTGAAGGCACGGCGTCCATCAGTTTCCCGGCGCAATGGCTGATGGTCTACGCCGACGATTACCTGCTGGAGGTGCTGCCATGAACAAGGTGCAGAACAACAAGGCTTGGTGGCTGGTATTGCCGGTGTTCCTGCTGGTGGCGTTCAGTGCGGTGATCCCGATGATGACCGTGGTCAACTACTCGGTGCAGGACATCTTCGACCAGTCCAGCCGCTACTTCGT
>Ga0153921_1000733_pt1 | contig 16148 bp, 6 predicted proteins | sample TSNJ005MetaG_FD_104691 | JGI IMG/M metagenome (GOLD analysis project Ga0153921, IMG submission 104691) | Attine ant fungus gardens microbial communities from New Jersey, USA - TSNJ005 MetaG | ecosystem: Host-associated > Fungi > Mycelium > Unclassified | place: USA: New Jersey, Brendon T. Byrne... | reverse complement strand
TCGACGCCCAGGAGAGCCTGGCCGCCGAGGTCTGCGTAAGCAGTGGATTTCACCCGCCGCTAAAGGCACCCTTTGATGTTTGCTTAGAAGCATATCGCCTCCCACGGCGGCTGTTTTTTGGCAGTGTTTAAGTTCCGTGCGAATCAGCTCTGTGTAAAACAGCCACTATGGGAGGCAATATGCTTTTAAGCAAACGATGAAAGGGCGTTTTTAGCGAGAATAGTTTGGAAAGGAGAAATCAATGAAAAGACCATTTAGTATTATTTTAGCAATATTGATGTTGTTATCTTCCGTTATGGGTTATTCTTCACCCACCGTTACGGCAGAGGCATCTGAACTTACGCTGTCAAACTTGCCTGACCATGTGATTATCAATCAGGTCTATGGAGGTTCGGACAAAACCGACGGAGCGATTTCCAACAGCTTCATCGAGCTTTACAATCCTACCGATAACAGTATTAACTTAAATACATATTCCATTCAGTATGCAAAGGGTACAAAAGATTGGAACGTTTTAGAGCTAACCGGAAAGAGTATTGCCGCCCGCAGCTCTTTTTTAATCCTTTGCGTAGTACCTAATGTGAGCGTAGAGTCACCACGCTGCACCATCAGCAATTATGACCTGCTCTGGAGTCAGAAGATTGACAATGATGCGATCAATGTGGCACTTGTTTCCAATAAGAACCAGCTTTCCGCTGCCATTACCGATGAAGAGAAAGCTGGCGTGATTGACCTGGTAGGTGCCATACAGTCTGCGAGTGCCGGGAATATTGTATACAACTATGAGGGTTCTGCACCGGTCGAGGGCATCTCAAAGCAAAAGTCTGCTCGCCGGATCATGTTTTCTGATTCTGATGATAACAAAGCGGATTTTGAAATTCTGGACTACCGGACATCGGGAATTAGTGACAATAAACTGCAGGAGGTAAAGCCAAGATATAGCGGCGATGGACCGTGGGGGGTTGACATTGAACCGGGAGATGACGTCCCGGATGATCAGAAACTGAAATTTTCCCATGAAGCGGGATTATATTACCAACCGTTCCTGTTAATCCTCACAACGGGCTACGAAAATGGGATCATACGCTACACCACGGACGGCAAAGACCCAACGGCAAGTTCGCCTGAGTATACCCGGTCTATTTTAATGGAGGAGAGGACAGATGATGCGAATGTTCTGTCGGCCAGTACGAACATCTGGAATTATACGCCGCCATCGAAGAAGGTCTTCAAGGGAAATGTTATCAAAGCGCAGGTATTTTCCCAAAGCGGCATATCCCTTACAGACGTCTATACCAAGTCATACTTTGTCAATGCAAATTATGGCAATCTGGCGGTTATTTCGCTTGTAACGGACAAAGACAATTTTTTTCATAATGATACAGGAATATATGCAAACGGAAACTATTTAAACAAAGGCGCCGACTGGGAACGGCCGCTTCATTTTGAACTGTTTGAGCCTGATGGATCTATGGCCGTATCGCAAAATATGGGTGTACGTATTCATGGCGGAGCAACAAGAAATCTTGCACAAAAGTCACTGCGGCTATACGCAAAAAAAGGATATGATGCCGAACACCCGACAGTAGAGTATGATTTGTTTGAAGGGAGGGCAAAGACGGCTGACCAGGAGGTATTGACCTCCTTTAAGAGGTTTCTGCTTAGAAACTCCGGGAATGATAATTCAAGCACATTGATACGTGATGCATTGCTTCAGAGTCTTCTCCATGACACTAATGTCATGATACAGGCCTACCGCCAATCAGTTGTATTTATAAACGGAGAATTTTGGGGAATTTATAATATAAGAGAGCGCATTGATGATGAAAGTGTAATGCGAAAATATAAACTGGACGATGCTGCCGAGGTGGGAATCATTACCCTGGATTATGGCTGTAATAATGTACCGGAAGATTACGACACGACTGATCCTGGCATGGTCGCTGACTATGAGGCGTATATGGAAATGTGGAACTGGTTTAACAGCACGGAGTCGCTGGTTTTGGAGGAAGATTATTTAAAGGCACAGACGTTTATTGATATTGATAATTTTATTGATTATTATATAGCTGAAGTCTTTGTAAACAATACCGACTGGCCAGGCAACAATAATGCGTTCTGTCGATACAGGACCGATTATCCAACCGATGCCAAGGCTATTACTAAAAACGACTGGAAGGATGGGCGGTGGCGCTGGATGCTAAAAGATACTGACTTTGGTTTTGGTCAGGCAGACGGCAGTGCGTCGACCAATTCACTCACAAGGCTTAAGCAGACAAGCGGACTCAATGATTTCAATCCTTTGTGGAGCACGTTGTTTTTTAGAAGATTGATTACGAATGAGGAATTTAATGAAAAATTTGTAAACCGTTTTTGCGATCTTCTGAATACCAACTTTAAACCGGACATTATAACTTCAAAAATTGATGATATGGCGGTGAGCATTTCCGGCATAATCGATGAGCAGAACGACAGATGGTATTCAATTGGCGGCTTTAATTCGTGGACTAACAATATTAATGCAATGAAATCATATGCAGACAGACGTGTGACATATATACCTGCACATTTGAAGACATTTTTTTCTCTGCCGGATACGACCACGACTGTAAAACTGATCACTAATCCGGACAGGGGTTATATAAAGATTAACGATATTGATATCACAACAGATACAGATGGGGTGACGGATCCGTCTTCATGGTCGGGAACATACTTTACCAATAAAACACAGACTATCTCTGCGATTCCATATAAAGGCTATAAGTTTTCTAAATTTATCGTAAGGTCTGCGGATTCCGAGCCTGAGTCCGAATCTGAGTTGGAATATGACATGGATACAATAAACATTACACTTACAGATGAAACAACGATACAAGCCCAATTTGTTGTAGACGATACTATTGTTCCCGACCCCGATCCACTATACATTACCGTTGTGGCAGGTACAGGCGGAAGCGTCACCGGTGGCGGCACGTATGAGCATGGCACAAATGCTGCATTGACGGCCGTGCCAAAGGAGGGTTACCGATTTGTACGCTGGCTGGAGGGTGCGGAGCAGGTTTCGGACAAATATCAGTATACGTTTACTGTTGACAAAGACAGGACATTAACAGCGGAGTTTGCTAAAATCGGAACGCCTGCTTCGATGAAAGTGAAATCGGCCGGTTATAAGAGTCTGAAGGTAAGCTGGAATAAAGTACCGGGTGCGGTGAAATATGAGATATACCGTGCTGCAAAGAAAAAAGGTAATTATACTAAAATCAGGACAGTGGCGGCAACAAGTGTTACTGACACGAAACTGGTTACAGGCAGGGCGTATTATTACAAGGTGCGGGCAGTATGCGTTACGGGAAGCAAAGCAACAAACGGCAATTATTCAAAGACAGTAGGCGCTAAGCCTGTTCTTGCCAAGGCGACAGGACTGAAAGCCAAAAAAGTTTCGGCAACCGGCAGTAAGCTTAGTTGGAAAAAGGTAACGGGTGCGACGGGATTTGAAGTGCGTCGTGCAACCGGAAAGAAAGGCAAATATAAAAAGGTGACGAATACCAGGCGGACCAGTTATACGGATAAGAAACTTGTCAGGGGAAAGACATATTACTACAAGGTACGTGCCTACCGTTTGGTGAATGGCAAGAAGGTTTATGGTCAGTTTTCAAAGGTTCTGAAAGTGAAAAAATAGTTTGAGTTGGGCCTTACACATCAATGGGTAATAATTGGAAGTATTGGAAGAGGGACGCCAGGGATTCTTGGCGTCCCCTCTTCCAATACTCCGAATATACTATAAGTTGTCAAAAAATTCATATTAACACAACTATATCTTATTAAAATTATTAAAATTTGTGTTAAAATTAGATTAATAGCTTATTGGTTAGCTGTTAAAACTAACAAATACTGTAAAAATCAAAAAGGAGGGGAAATATGAATTTAAGAAAGCGCTATTATGGATTTGGGAAACGGTTCGCATCATTATTAATTACCGGAGTGGTGGTTACCGGCCAGTTGATGGGTTCGGCACCTGTTGTGAGTACCGCGGCGGATTCATCATCTTCAACGTCCAGAATATCAGGAGAAATCAAACTGGATCCCCAAAACCGTTACCAGACTATGGAGGGATGGGGAAGCACGATTGCCTGGTGGGGTAATACCGTTGGCACATGGGGTGACAATGATTTTAACGAGAATGGGACTCCAGACAGAGAAGAACTTGCATATCTGGCATTTTCACCGGAAGAACTCAACTTAAACATCGTCCGCTATAATGTCGGCGGCGGTGATGATCCTGATAAAACAACGATCAAACGTGTCGAAGGCGCTGTCCCCGGATGGAGTACTGATATGTTCGGCTCATATGATGGAGGTGACCGCACAGCAGGTACAAATGCATCAGTTTCATCTGATTTTTACGACAAAGACGCTGAGGACATGGAGGACGCAGGTCAGCTATGGCTATTGGGGCAGGCGAACAAATACCGTAAAGAAGCTGCGGATGCTGCCGGTACGGAAAATGACATTATAAACAAAGTCTTTGCCAATTCCCCGCCGTATTATATGACCAATTCCGGACGTTCAACCGGTAATATCAGCGGCAGCAACGATAACCTGAAAGATACTGAACGCAATGCTTTTACCGAGTACTTGGCAACAGCCTCCAATTGGATCGACGGCTGGCTTAGTGAAACCTATGATACGGGGGTCGATGTTGTTGAACCGATGAATGAACCGAACACTTCATATTGGTCCGCCGGCAGCCAAAAGCAGGAAGGCAATCATGTTACTCCGGGGACAAACCAAAGCCTTTTGATGTCTTCCATGCAAAACGCTCTTGATACCATTGGTCTTGACAACGTGAAACTTACCGGTACGGATGAGTTTTCGCTGGCTCAGGGGATGACGAACTTTAACAGCCTAAGTGATGAAGTAAAGCTTGCTGAGGATATTATCAGTGTACATACCTATGGCAACACCGATTCTGACCGGATATCATTGCGTGACCTTTCTGCGCAATACGATCAGGGACTTTGGATGTCAGAGGTATGTATGGGTGGGGGACCACACAATCCGGATTCATTTTCAAATACCAACTCAAAGGATCTGAGCAAGGGGATCATGAATGATCTGAACAAGCTGGAACCAACCGCCTGGATTGCATGGCTGGTGGTTGACAGTGAATACGAGTGCCTGCAATGCAATGAAAACTGGGGTCTGATTCATGCTGTATTTGAAGAAGATGGTCCGGTGTCTGATTACCACACCAAACTTGTGGATGAACAGGGGCAGAAACTCGACGATGTTCCGGATTATGGCGAATGGCATATTTCAAAACAATTTTATACGATGAAACAATACAGTAAATATATTAAGTCAGGATATACTATAATCGATATTGCTGATGATAACATGGTAGCTGCAATCTCTCCCGATCAGGACGAAGTAGTTATTGTCGCACAAAATTTTGACAGCAGCAGGAGCACTTCCATAGATCTGACTGATTTTGAAAACGCGGGAACAGCCGAACTGTACCGTACTTCTGAATCTGAAAACTGTAAATTGGTTAAAACCGCCGATGTATCAAAAGGCGTTTTGGATGTTAATTTACCGGCAAATTCCGTCAGCACATATGTCATTACAGCGAAAGACGGCGGTTCTCTTCGTGAGTCAACCGGATATTACAGGACCATAAACTCTGAGGTCTACACTCCGAACAATGCTTCTGCAGTAGGCGCAGATGACATGGACAAATTCACTTATTCAGGTACATGGTCAAAAAGCAGCGTTACGGGAGCATACAGTGGAGCTGTACGCAGAGCTGCTGCAGACAACGCATCCGCAGTGTTTACATTTGAAGGTGACCGGGCGGTTATATTGGGTCAGAAGTATTCAAGCGGCGGGACATTCAATGTAACCGTGGACGGAGAAAGCAAAGGAACGGTCAACACGTCCTTGGCTACAGCATATCCAAATGCGGTTTTATTTGATACGGGTGAATTGAGCGGCGGGACGCACGCAGTCGTAATAACAAAATCTGGTTCCGGCGGATATGTCTGTATCGGTGCCGCGCAGATCGTATATGGGGATGTGGATTTTTCAGAGGAATTGCAGCTGGATATTTTAGCTTCCCATGACGAAAGTCTGACAGTTGAATTTCAACAGGCCCAGGATGCTGCGGGTTACGAAATCTATTGTGGAACCGATCCGGAGAATTTAACCCTGTATACTGCTGCAACAGAGGCAAAACCGGTGAGCATTACCGGTTTGACCAACGGCGAAACCTATTACGTTAAAGTGGTGGCAGCCATAACAGAAGGTACGGCTGAATCCCGGGTGGTAAGCGGAGTGCCGAATCTTCCTGAGAAACCATATTATTTTGTAAATGCAGGTATGTCAAGTAATTATCTGCTGCGGGAAGGAGATTCGTTCGGCAGATATTCAAGCAGTCTTGAACAGAAGTACGGGGCAGATCCCATAACAGGAAAAATGTGGGGATACGACGATGGTAATGAACTGAGCAGCGGCAACAGCGGCAGCGACCGTTGGAGCAGCGTTCGCACCGACGAACAAAATACGGAAGGAAGAGGACTTACTTATACATTTGAGCTTCCGGAAGGGAGATACGCTGTTACACTGGGAATTCGCGATCCATGGAGTAACGGAGGCAGAAAACAGGATGTCGTTATTCAGGGACAAACAAAACTATCCTCGTTTGTACCCGGTAACAGGCAGAATACCTTTATTTATGGCGCTGACGTCGGTTCTGACAACGAACTTACAATAGAAATCCTGCGTTCTGCGGGTAATACGGGAAGCAATGAGGATCCTTTGATAAACTTTATTATAATTGAAGATTATGATGAAGATGCAATTGTAAACCTGGAAATCCCGGAAACTATTTTTGTTGCTCAGGGTACTTCGCCTAAATTACCTTCTGCATTTACCGCAGAAACTTTGGGCGGTGAAAAGGTTTCCATTACAGTGAATTGGAATGACACCGGCAGCATTAAGACTACAGAGGCTTATAGCACATTTACAGTTTATGGCTCCCTGGAGGATGGTACGGAGGTCAGCACTAATCTACAAGTCATACCGGCAGGTATAATGTATCTGATCGATTGCAACCACCTGTCCTCACCAATCCATGCGATGCTGCTTTCATCCGGCAGTGCTATGAAAAATCAAGCTGCCGATCAGGCCTATAATTCCACTGACGGCTGGGGCCGTCTGGAATCGTACGGAGGGTATAACAGCTCTAATGCCGACCTCTATTCAGCCGGATGGTATGCATACAATAACCAGTCGAACATTCAATATAAAGTAACACTGCAGCCCGGAACTTACACTGCGACGTTTGGCGCAAAGGAATGGTGGGGCAACCAGAACCGTATTATGAAGGTATTTGCAGAAGGTGATGGTACTACTGATTTCGAATCGCTAAGTACCGGCAATTTCACAATTGGTGCCAGCAGTGGGCAAACGGCAGCGGCTTCCACACAGTTTAAGCTGACCACGCCAATGGAAATCACTTTAAAATGCGGCAGAGTAAGCAGTACGGGTAATGATCCTGTTCTTAGCTGGATTAGCGTGAAACAAGATTTCGCTACCGATGCTTTAGTGTCTCTGGTCAATGAAGCTGCAGGTAAAACACCTTCGAATTATACCTCATCATCCTGGAATGCCCTTGAATCTGCCAGGATGGAAGCAAACGATACGTTAATCAAAGCGTCCTCGCAATCTGAAATAAACAGTGCTGCAAGTGATCTGCAAACCGCACTTAATGATTTGGTCAGCATAAAAGATCTAAGTAAAAAATTATCGGAAGCAAAAGCAATTGAAAGAGGTAATTACGCCGATGATAAGTGGAATGCTCTGCAAAATGCGATTACTTCTGCGGAGGATGTACTTTCGAATGGAAGCGCCACGCAGGTCGAAGTAAACAATGCGCTTCAGGGATTACGAAATGCAATCACCGATTTGGGAACTATCGAAGAAAGACTGCAGGAAAAATTAACAGAAGCAAAAGCAATTACAAGAGGCGATTATACCGATGCAAGCTGGAACGCACTTCAGAGTGCAATCATAAATGCTGAGGAAGTACTTGACACGGGTTCCGCCACACAGGATGAAAAAGAAGCGGCATACAACACTTTGCTGAATGCAATTGCCGGTCTTGAAGTCGCTCCTGTCACAACACAGATTATAAATAACAAATTAACAGAAGCGAAAGCAATCGCAAGAGGCGATAACACGGATACAAGCTGGAATGCGCTTCAGAGTGCCATTGCGGATGTTGAAGAAGTGCTTGGAAAAGGTGACGATGCGACACAGGCAGAGAAAGAGGCTGCATATAACGCTTTACTGAATGCAATTGCCGGGCTGACGGAAGCGCCTGTCACAACACAGATGTTATCTGATAAAATGGCGGAAGCCAAGGCAACCTCAAGGGGTGATTATACCGACGCAAGCTGGAAAACACTACAGGATGCGATTGCGGCAGCTGAAGAAGTGCTTGATAAAGGTGACGATGCTGCGCAGACAGAGAAAGAAACAGTATATAATTCTTTGCAGGCGGCAATTGCCGGACTTGAGACGGCAGACATCACAAAACAGGCTCTGGCTGACAAAGTATCGGAATCCGGAGAAATCACAAAGGGCTTATATACAGAAGAAAGCTGGAAAACGCTTCAGGATGCGATTGCGGCTGCCGGGAAAGTGCTTGATAAAGGTGACAACGCGACACAGAAGGAAGTTGAAGATGCATATACAATCTTGCAGACGGCAATAGATGGATTAACCTTAATTACCGTAAACGTTCCAACCAACCTTAACGCTGCCAAAGCAAGCGCAACATCCATCAAGGTAAGCTGGGATGCGGCAAACGATATTGATGGCTATGAAGTATGGTACTTTACTTCACAGATTGGTAATTACAGTTTACTTAATACTTTGACCGGAACCTCCTATACCCATGAGGGACTGACGATTGGCAATACATATAATTATAAAGTATGTGCTTACAAGAAGGTAGACGGTGTGATTTACAGGAGCGGTTTCACGACCATTAAGTCAATTCAACTGCCGGTACCCACCCCGACGAATATTAAGGCAGTAAGTGCCGGAGCCAGGTCCATCAAGGTGTCATGGCAGAAAGTAACCGGAGCGGATGGATATCAGATCTGGCGTTCAACAAAAAGAAACGGCAGTTATACGAAAATAAAAACGGCAGCAACAAACACATCTTCTTACACTGATAAGAATCTGACAAACAAAAAGACCTATTACTATAAAGTAAAAGCATACAGGAAAGTTGATGGGAAAGATGTAGAAAGCAAATTCTCAACCATAGCCGGCAGGAAAGCGGCGTTATCAAAACCAGCCGGAGTAACAGCGAAAAAGGCAGGTAAAGGTGCCATTAAAATAAGCTGGAAGAAGGTAGCGGGAGCTAAGAAGTATGAGATCTACAGGTCTGCGAAGAGTAATGGCAAGTATAAGAAAATAGCCACAGTAAAGTCAAATAAGTTATCGTATAGCAATAAGAAGCTTACAAGCGGTAAGAAGTATTATTACAAAGTGAAAGCAGTACAGAAGATCGGCAAAAAAACTTATCGCAGTGTATTTTCGGCTAAGAAATATGCGAGGGTGAAATAAGACCTGCAAGGGGTGATTGGTGATTTTCCATCGATTTAACAGCTAAAACAATGAGAGAGGTGTATCAGAATTGAGCGATAATAAAACAGCCCATAATGCAGCAGAATACGATGAAAAAATATCAGCAACTATTCCGTTTTATAATTTGTTTCATCAGACAGTCATTGAATTTGTTCAATCCGTAGAGAAATCACCGGATAAATGGCTTGATACCGGATGCGGAACGGGGAGCCTTTTCATAGAGGCTAAATCCTCATTTCCGGAAACCCATTTTGTTTTGGCAGACCCTTCAGAAAAGATGCTTAATATAGCGAGACTGAAAACAGCTACGGATAAAAAACGATCCTTTGTATTAAAAGATTCTGAAAGTCTGGATTATGAGAGCGATAGTATGGATGTAATAACAGCAATCCAGTGCCATCACTATTTAGATGAGCAGGCAAGAATAAGAGCTGTTAAAAATTGCTTTAGAATGTTAAAACCCGGTGGTATTTTTATAACATATGAAAATATTAAACCTTTATCTGCAGGCGGACTTCCCATTGCTTTGAAACGATGGGAAAACTACCAGATCAGTAAAGGAAAAACGCAAACGGAGGCAAAACAGAATATCAATAGATATGAAAAGGAATTTTCCCCCATCTCTATCACCCAACATATTCATTTGTTGAATGAAGCAGGATTTTCTGCAGCGGAGATCTTGTGGGCATCATACATGCAGGCCGGGTTTTGGGCAATTAAGTAAGGAAGTGTCGGGAAATATCCTCGCCGTCTCGTGCAGGTATTTCCCGACACTTCCTAAGCAGTTCACGCATAGAATTTAAAATGTAACGAATAATATAGGTAACGGCAAAAAAGATTGTTGTTAAATGAATGGGAATTAATAGGATGTAAGAAATGCAAATGAACAAAGAAGATAGTTGGAAAAAGAAATATCTAAAGAAATTAATGATAGATGGGGAAGATAAAGAAGCACTTGATATTTTACTTCAAAATAAGCCTTCAAAACTTTTTCGATTTAGAGAAGGGATTATAAAAAATGAAAAAAATGAATTTTGTGATATTTGTTCCTTAAATTCCAATACAGTTTGGGCTTCATCGGCATGCAAATTTAATGACCCGTTTGATTCCTCTTTAGTATTGTCCTACAATTATCATGCGGATAAGAAAGACAAAGCAGCAATGAATGCTTTTGAAAAGTTTAAAAAACTCTCGGATAACGTTCAAAAGCATACATATGTTACCTGCTATTCCGAAAATATAAAATCTCTTTCCCTGTGGTCGTATTATGCCAATAATCATGAAGGATTCTGCATTGAATATGATTTCAATAAACTAATGGATATCGCTCCTGTCTTTCCGGTTTATTATGATAATGACCTTATTACAATGGGGGAACATTCGGATAATGAGAGAAGCTTGTGGCTGTATGCATTGACAAAATCCAAAGATTGGAGTCATGAAAGGGAATGGAGAAGGATGTGGTCTGAGGACCTTACAAAGCCTGGAAAAAAAGGTGAATTCATTGAGTCAATCGAACCATCTGCCATATATCTTGGAAACAGAATTGATAAAAACCGGGAATTAGAGAATCAGCTTATACATTATGCAAAATCAAATAACATTGAATTATATAAAATGTATATGGATATTGGATCGTATACATTGATTCCCCTGAAATTATAGAGGCAATTATTGCTGATGAGTAACGGCATAAAGGATTAGCCGGGAAAATTGGCTTTTTGTTACGAAATGAGGAGTGCCCCAGGTGTCTGGTTCACCTGAGGCAATTATGAAAAAATTATCTAATGTGTAATGCAAACATTAAACTTTAACCAGATAAAACACTTTTTTCGAGTTATTTAAAATTATAACAATGAAATGTGAATAAAGTATGAATATCAAATTAATTTATTGTGAAAACAACCAAAAGCAGGTCTTTCAAAGACCTGCTTTTGATAAAATATAACCAATTAAAGTTAAAGTTTCAGTTTTGCAAATAAAGAGCCAAGATTGGTGGTCACTCCTTCAGATTTGGGAAGCTTATAGGTCTCCTCCTGAATTTCTTCCGCAGTCACATCATTTAATGCTTTCATGCTCAGACTTAATTTGCCGTCTTTGATCTTGATTACCTTAACTTTTACCGTATCCCCAATGTGTAAAACAGCCGCAGGCGTTTTGATGCGCTTTTCACTGATTTGAGAAATGTGTACAAGTCCCGAAAGACCATTACCGAGATTGATAAAAGCACCGTATGGCTGAAGTGATTCTACGGTTCCTTCCGTTACCAATCCTACTTCCACATTGGAAATCATTGCTTTACGTTCTTCTTCTGCCTTTTCTCTCAAAATCTCCCTGGCGGAAAGTACCAGTTTTTTATCCGATTCATCTGCCGTAATGACACGTACCTGCAGCTCTTTACCCAGCCAGATATCCAAATCCTCAACGTAGTTCAGGGAAAGTTTAGAAGCAGGAATAAATCCGCGCATACCTTCGACATAGGCAATCACACCGGATTTTACAACGCCGCCAATTTTTACTGTCAAAGTTGTGTTATTTTCCATGTAACTTTTCAGCTTGTCCCAAGCCAGGATTTCATTTGCTTCTTTCGCAGAGAGAAGAATATGTCCCTGACCGTCATCTGTACGGATAACGGTGGCCGATAATTCATCTCCAATATGCACGGCTTCTTTCAGGCTGAGATCCGGATTAGCGGTGAAGTCTTCCAGGCGGATAATACCTTCTGTGTAATATCTAAGGTCTAATGTAATATCCGAGTCAGATACTCCGATTACGGTACCTGTCAAAATGTCACCTTCCTGAATTTTTTTGAAAGATGCTTCAAGCTCTTTTGAGTAATCAGCCATTGTTTCAGCAGGCATCTTCTCTGAGGCGTCCAAAGCTGCATCCGGGTTACTTTCCATTGCATCAGCTTCGGCGTTATCCACAGTTGCTTCAGCGTTATCCACAACAGCAGCTTCAGCATTATCCACAACAGCTTCGGCGTTATCCACAACAGCAGCTTCAGCGTTATTCTCAGCATCAGCTTCGGTGTTATTCTCAGCATCAGCTTCGGCGTTATTCTCAGCATCAGCTTCGGTGTTATTCTCAGCATCAGCTTCAGCGTTATCCACAGCAGCAACTTCGGCGCTATCCTCGGCAGCGACTTCGGCGCTATCCTCAGCAGCAGTTTCGACGTTATCCACTGCCGCAGCTTCGGAGTTATCCTCTGCTGCGTATTTCATAGTTTCATCTTGTAATTCATCAAACATATTTCTGTCCTCCTGTTTTACGCATAACATAAATAGACTATATCATTTTTCTTCCATAATTTCAACAAAACATTGACTTGGGTGCATATTTTAAAAGTGCATGTAACTGTTCAATGGGTAAGCAGCAAATTTCGCCAGGTACTAAAAGCGCCCTCTAAATGTTTGCGTAAAGCACCTCTCATTCCACAGCGGCTGGTCTTTGGCAGTTTGTAAGTTTGCAAAAGCATGGCTGCGTCCCCAGCGTTTACACAAGCTGTCCCTTGCCCTTTTAAAACATGCACCCTGGACATGCCTGTTTACTTATAATGAATCTTAAAAAAATACAAATAATTCGTAAAAAATTTAACTTATAGGGAGGATTTAGGAAAGAACATAATTTATTACAATTTTTGCAGAAAATATTGAATTGAAGAAAATTAATTTTTTGGTAAAATATAATTGGGTTATTAAGATTGTTAAAATGAAAAGGAGGAAATTATTTATGAGTATGAAACAAATTAATAAGAAGGCAATTGCTTTACTGACAAGTTTGACATTGGCAGTATCAGGATTAACCGTATTCCCTATGGCAGTGCAAGCTGCTGATGCAGTGGATGCGAATACCGGATGGAGAAAATCCATCATGGTAGATTTTGGAACCCGTACGAATATAAACGAGGAGGGTGTTGATACAGATGTTGATCCCACAAATAAATTCGGCCCAACCTTATATTCAAATCAAATACCGGATAATTCTTCTGTAGTTGGTGGTTATGGTGATTATTTGTATACTACGAATGATGTAGGCGTAATGTATGGCGGTACAGCAAATGGACAGAAGTTTGGCTTTGACAGAGTATTGCCTGCAGGAGTGACAAATGAGGGGGGAGCGTATTTTAGAGACTGGGTATTTTCACCCGATGGCGAAGAATATGAATTAAGCATGGATTTGCTGGCAGGATATTATTATGTGTACGTGTATACAGGAAATAAAACATCAGAATATAACAATGCAACATTTGTCTCCTTTGGTGATACCCCAGGTAAAGTTTGGCTTGACCAAAGTTCTGCTGGCGGAAGTCAATGGGGTACTTCACCGGAATATGATGAAGCAGTATATACAGTAAAGGTAACGGACGATGGAGCTGGCAAAGGTACGTTAAAATTAAGCTTCAAGGATAATACCATGGGTCTGGAGGGATATCAGTCTTATCATAATGTATTAGTTAATGATAATCCGAATACTATTTTTGCGCTCAATGGTTTAGCAGAAACAGACTGCAACGGAAAAATTGCGACGGCCAGATTAAACGGTATTGAAGTGATACCAATGGAAAGTCCGGTACCCGCAACAGCCATTCAGGCTGACAGCATAGGACTGGAAGTAGGGCAGCAAAAAAATATTAATTATACAGTGACACCTTCTAATTCGACAGACCGTTTAGAATTTGTATCACAAGATCCTGCCATAGCCGAAGTAGATGTCAGAACCGGTACTGTTACAGGCAAAGCAAACGGATCAACCACGATTACGATCAATACACCCAGTCTTGCCCAGCCGGTCAGCGTTCCGGTAACGGTGTCATCAGAGACGACATTAACCATTGACAAAACAAGTATGACATTAAGAGTAGGCGCAACGGCAATTGCAGCAGGCGAAAACGTCGGAACCGTAAAAGTTACGTTTAGTGCAGCCAGTTCAGAGGCCGCCCGAACGACACTTATTTTGCCAGTGTATGGGCTTGATGAGAGTCCCACTGTTCAAATTGAAGAAATCAATGCAAGTGCTACAGCCGGTTTATATGAAGCTACGATTAAAATAACAGCTAATACTAAAGGTACAACCGCCGTTTCGATTTCAAGAGATACTGGTAAAGTCGTAACCTGTGATGTGACAGTAGAAAGAGCAGTAGACAGTGTAGTCTTTTTGAATTCACAAAATAATGAAACAACCGAATACTTAATGATGACTGGAAACACGCTGACGGTAAAGGCAACAGGTAAGCCTGATGAAGCAAATAATAAAAATGTTACATATGAATTAAAAAATTCATCTGACAGTTCTGTGGCAACGATCAATTCTTCCGGTAAAATTACGGCATATAAAGCCGGTACGGTAACGATTGTTGCAACATCCAAAGATGATACAACGAAAAGCGCTGAGGCAACGGTAACTGTGATCCCGGCAATAAGCGGGGTGACCTTAAGTTCGTCGGCATTGACGTTAAATCCAAATAAAACAGCAGCATTGACAGCAAAATTAGTACCGGTTACGGAAGGTGCAGCCATTCCGAATCAAAATATCACCTGGTCCTCTTCCAAGCCGGAAATTGCAACCGTTGAAAATGGTACGGTAAAGGCTCTTAAAATTGGTGAAACAACGATTACAGTAACGACTGAAGACGGCGGATTAACCGCTGCATGTAAGGTGACTGTAAAAGCAGCTTCCATACCAGCCACACAAGTAAGCGTAAAAGCAGGAAAAACTACTCTGGCAAAAATAGGAGATTCTACCACTGTTACGGCTACAATGACTCCGGGCAATACAACAGATACAATTACCTGGAAATCTACGAATACGAAAGTAGCAACAGTTACGAATGACGGAAAAGTAGTGGCAAAGGGACCAGGAAAAACAGATATTGTTGCAACAGCTACAAGCGGAAAATCCGGTAAAGTAACAATTACCGTCAAGGTTCCCGCAACGAAATTAACTGTGAAAAACTCAGTTGCGGTTAAAGTAGGCAAAACAAAAACGGTAAAAGCAACTGTGAAGCCTTCCAATACAACGGATATAATAAAATGGTCTGTGAAAAATAGCAAAATAGTAAAATTGAACGTGAAGAAAGGTAAAACCGTTAAAATTACCGGTAAGAAAAAAGGAAGTACGACCATAACGGTGAAAGCAGGCAAATTATCCAAAACAATTAAAGTAACAGTGAAATAAGAAGTTGTATCTCTTCTCCAAAAAATAAAGTAGATAATATATATCCATACTTTATTTTTTGGAGATTTTTTTATTAGATTTTAATTGTATGGATGAAAATAGGACGCCGTGGTTCACAATATTTCATTATGAATAATTGATGAATCCTGGAATGTTATTGAAAACCAGCCAAGAATCCCTGCTGTACTATCTTATGCGAAAGATCCGGTGTATGAGGGTAGCTGCGTAGCTTGCGAAGCAGCGTAAGGGAGAGAGAAGACCCAAGGAGTCATGAGGGCATTCCCGAATGACGACTGCTTTCGGGGGCT
>Ga0153921_1000732_pt1 | contig 16155 bp, 9 predicted proteins | sample TSNJ005MetaG_FD_104691 | JGI IMG/M metagenome (GOLD analysis project Ga0153921, IMG submission 104691) | Attine ant fungus gardens microbial communities from New Jersey, USA - TSNJ005 MetaG | ecosystem: Host-associated > Fungi > Mycelium > Unclassified | place: USA: New Jersey, Brendon T. Byrne... | reverse complement strand
TGTTGCGCGCGTCACCAGGCTCTTGCCGAGCACGGGTTTGCGATCCAACTCTTCCTTGATTCGTTGAAACTGCGCCTGGATCACCGCATCGGTGTAGCGCGTGCCGGTGGCCAGGTTGTCGATGTAGATCGCCACCGCGCCGTCGAGGGCGCTGCGTCCGTTGTCGATGGCGGTGGCGAACAGCTGCGCGCTGGCCTCGTCCTTGTTGTCCAGGGCCTGCTGGCGACTCTTCTGCAGGTTGGCCAGGCGGATGTTGTAGTTACTGATGGTCTCGGCCACCAACGCGGCCGACTGGATCAGGTTGCCCGCCGCCTCTTCGCGTTGCTGGGCGATCAGCGAGACATTGCGCTTGAGCTCTTCGTTGACCAGCCCCAGCTCGGCCTGCAGCTTGGGGTCGGCGCTGGCGGCGATGATGCTGTCCAGGCGCTTGGTCGGGTCCTGGGCATCGTCGATGGCGTCGGTCAGCGCGGCCAGGCGACCTTCTTTCTGCCACTGCGCGAACAATTCCTTGTAGCGCGAGCGCGGCGCCGACAAGGCCCCCATCGCCACCCGGAAGCCGGTGGTTTCGTTGCTCTGCTCGGTACCATCGGCAGCGAACAGCGGGTATTCGCGACGCATGCCAGTGAACAGCGTGCCCTCACCTTCCAGGTAGTTGCCGCCCTTGACCACAAAGCCGCCGTAGGTGCCCTGGCGACGCCCGGCGTGCACCAGTTGGAAAGACTCCTGGACCATTTCCGCGGCGTTGCCGATCACATCGAACATACCGATCGGGTTGGGCAATTTGGTGCCGATGGGCATCAACCGCGCCGCCTGCCCGGTGCCACCGGCGACCTGGTTGAAGACTGCGTAATCACCTAGCGGGCCGTCGCTGTCACTGCCGTCAGTGCGGCGCGGGAACAGGCGCCCTTCCAGATCCTGGCGGCTCACCGCGTGGCCGCCGCGCGCGGCGAACTCCCATTCCACTTCGGTGGGCAGGCGCACAAACCCCAGGCCGCCGTCATCCGCCGACGAACCGCGCCCGCTGACCGGCAGCAAGTCGCGGTGGTATTTCATCAACCAGGCGCTGTACACCGCCGAGAAGCGCTCGGCCTCAAAGCGCGAGAGCTTGACCTTGGGCAAGCGCCCGGCCATGCCGCTGGGAACATCGCAGGCCGGCGCCGGCTCGCCGCTGGCCAGCGACTGCGCCTGGGACATCACCTGGGCGTACTGGCGGGCAGTCACTTCGTACTTGCCGATGAAGTAGAGCATGGGCTTGAGCGGGGTCTTGGCGTCGGTCTTCGGCATCAGTGGCGCGATGACTTTGTTCCACTCCTTCGGCAGGTCCTTGAGGGTGAACTGGCCGTTGATGAAGTCGCGGCGGTAACCGGAAATAAACGACTGCTGGTAGCCGGCCTCACCTTCGGCAAAGGGATAGCCGAGGCTGATCTCGCGATCGTCCAGGGTGCCCTGGGCCAGGACGTAGGCGTAGCGAAACAGCATATTGCCTTCGCACGGCAGCGGCAGGCTGACGTCGCCGGGCAACGGCTTGGGGTTGTCGAGCTTGTCGCTTGCCTCATCGGCCCAGGCCATCGAGGCCAGGCTCAGCGCCACACAGGCGCCCAGTAACTTATACATCTCTGATTCCTTCAGAAGCCTGGATACGCGCCACTCGCCAACCGCCACAGGCCGCCGCCACGGCGCTGACGCCAAGGACTGCAACCAGGGCCAGGGCGTAATGACGCGCCAGCAGGTGGCTGGCGTGTTCGCCCGGCACCTGCACGAATAATTGATTCAACCCCGCCTCGGCCAGTGCATACAGCCCGGCACTCAGCACGGCGGCAACACCTGCGCTGTACAGCGCCTGCATCACCACAAACAGCAACAGCGCGCCGGTGGAAAAGCCCAGCAGGCGCAACACCGACAATTCCCGACGCTTGCGCGCCACCGCAGCCAACGCCCCGGCGAAGATCGCTGCGAACGCCCCCGCCAACGCCAACCCGGCGATGATCCAGAACACAATCGACAGGTTGCGGCTCAACGATTGCACCTGGGCGATGGTGTGCGCCTGGGTCGACACCAGCAGGTTCTGCCCGGCGAAATACACCCGCAGCGGCTCCACGTCGACCAGGCTGCGCGCATACAAGCGAAACGCCGGGTACACGCGCTGCTCGCTCACACCCACGGCTTCACCGTCCCAACCCAATGCCGGTACGGCGCGGCCATCGCGGTAATCCTCGGCCGCTTCCAGCAAACTCAAATCAGCAAACAACCCGTCGCGCGCAAAGGCTTCCAGCGGCACTACCGCCAGCACCTGCAGGCGTGTGCGCCGGGCCTCGACGCGCCCCGCCACCTGCCGTGCAAAGCTGGTTTCCAGCCAATCGCCTGGCCGCGCCGCGAGCTTTTCGGCGGCGGTGTGGCTCAGCACGATCTGATCCAGCCCGCGCGGCATCGGCACGCCCGCCAGCAACGGATCGCCCGACGCCGTCGGCAGCATTTCCAGGGTCAGAGTGCCCACTTGCGCGGTGGCTGCAATCTGCCGTGTACGTGGCAGTGCAAACGCCACATCCGGGCGCCGGCCCAGTTGCTCGACAAATGCGCTGCTGAATCGACCACCGCCCAACGGAATAATTTCACGGGTCGCGGGGTCGGTCTCCAAACGTTCGGTCAAACTGCTAACCAGTCCAAATTTCAGGCCGAATAACACCAGCAACGGCGCGATCACGGCGACCAGTGCCAGCACCGAGCAGGCCGACAGCCACGCGTCGTTGCGGTAATCCTGCCAAGCCAGGGAGACCACCAGAGGGATGCGCATCAGCTCGCCTCCCCGAGCGTCGCGGTGACACCACCGTCGGTGTCGCGACGACAACTGATGCGCCGCACCTGCAAGCCGCTGGCACGCGCCAGGGCCTCGTCATGGGTGGCAATCACGCAGGCGGCGCGATGCTCGCGAGCCTGGGCCAGCAGCGCGTGCATCACGCGCTCGGCGTTCAGCGGGTCAAGCGAGGCAGTCGGCTCGTCCGCCAGCACCAGCTGCGGCGCATGGGCCAGCGCGCGGGCGCAGCTCACACGCTGGCGTTGCCCCACCGACAGCGCTGCCGGCTTCTTCATCAACTGATCACTGATTTCCAACTGCGCGGCCAGGCGCGCCACGCTGCCGTCATCCTTCAGGCCCAGCAGTTGCCGCGACAGCGCGATATTGCTGCGCACATCCAGAAACCCCAGCAGCCCGCCGGTTTGCAGCACATAACCCAGGTGCCTGCTGCGCAGCTCGGCCAGGGTGGATTGCTGATCGGCGCGCCACAACCCGGCAATATCCTGCTGATGGAAGTCAAACTGACCGACTTGATCCGGCGCCAATACCAACGCGAGCAAATCCAGCAAGGTGCTTTTGCCACAGCCGCTCGGACCGACGATTGCCATTTGCTCACCGGCACGCAGCGCCAGCGCCGGAATCACCAGGCTGTAACGCTGGCTACCGACACCTCGGCTTTTGTGCACCGCGCTCAGGTTCAGCATCAAGGCAGCGTCGACAGCGGCACGCGGTACAACGCATCGCCCGGCTCGGCATCGCCGAAACGGACCCAGTTGGCCACGTCATTGTGGAAGGTTTCGTAGAGACGGATTTTCGAGTCCAGCTCGTCGATAAAGTCTTCCTGCTCGGCCACGCTCAACGACAACCACAAGTCCTGGGTCATGTTCAGCGACTTGCTGCGGTACGGCAGACCTTCCAGGTATTCGCCGAGAATGCCGCCGTCGGCCAGGTTGCCGCCCTTGCGCAGGGCTTGCGGGTCGCGGCTCATATAAGCCGAGGCGCTGGCAATTTCCTGGAAGAAATCCTTGGGCGAGGTCTGGGTCTTGCGCGCCGCGTCGACAATCAGTTTCAGCGACTGCTGCAGGTCATTGAGCTGCAACTTGGTCAGCATCACACACACCTGGAACGCCGGCAGCGCCGGGTTGGTCAGGTCGCGGTCGGCGGTCCAGGCGCTGACCAGCTGCGGCGCCTGGCTCGCGGTTTTGCGCCCGAGGAAATCCATGTGCATCGCGTAGCCGACCGCCGCCGATTTGTCCGCCAGGCTCGGTGCACTGCTCAACTGCGGCACCGGCTGCGGCGTATTGCTGCGCACCTGGTGGACAAGGTTGGCGAACACCGTGCCGATCTCGTCGACACGCTCACCCAACTTGCGCACATCGCCACCCGGCACCGCCGTGTACAGATCGGCGATCTGCGGGTTGGCGTCGGCCGTGAGGATGCGGTACTGGCTCTCGGCACCGGCGTGGGTTTTCTTGCCGGCGTCGGTGCGCAGGTGCAGCGCGTAGATCTTGATCTGCTTGCCCAGCGCAGCCTGGCGTACTTCGGCTTCGTTCATCTGGGTGGCCGCAAAAGGGTCGTTCTTGCGCAGCGCGCCGGCATCGGTCACCAGCAGGATGATGCGACCGCCATAGCCGGACCAGTCCATGCCGTCCACGCCCTGCATCACGCCGGCGAACGCGTCCTCGTTGAACGAGTGGCTGGACACGGTGGACGCCTTGACCTGGCGCGCCATGTCGAGAAAACGCTGCGGGTCGCGGCCCTGGTCGAGGGTGATCAGGGTCTTGGCCACGTATTCCAGGCCAGGGGTTTTCTTGATGCTGCTGCGAAAACCGACCATGCCGAAGCTGACACTGTCCAACTCGCCACGCTCGGCGATGCGGGTTTGCAGCTCGTGCACCACATCGCGGATCTGGTCGATATAGGGCTGCATGGACACGGTGGTATCGACCACCAGCACCACAGCGGTACGGAAGGCGTCCGCGTTGGCATTCAGCACCGGCGTGGCCGGCTTGGCGGGTTTTGCGGCGGCGGTGCCGGGGTCGATGGAGGCCACGTTGAGCAACTGCACCGGCTGGCCGTTTTCGTCGAAACTCTCTTTGGAATCGAAGATCGGCAGCAGGTAGAACTGGTTCTGCGGCACTGCACTGGCGGTCGGTTCAAGGGCCAGCACCTGGCCGTTGTCGTCGCTGTTTTTCTGCGCCTTGGCCAACACGCCCTTGGCGGCGGCGGGGTCGGCCAGCAGTTTCTCGACTTCGCTGGACTGGCGCAGGAACATCACCGGCGCCCGGCCCGAGCGCTCGGTGAACTTGAGCACCAGGCTTTGCTTCCAGTCACTCACTTGCGCGGCCGGCAACCAGCCATCGCTGCGGCCATCGGTGGCGGCGCCGACGCGGACCCACGGGCTACCATCGACGTCCTTGCGCTGATAAACGTAGAGCACGGAAAACGCCGGCAGTCCTTCGCCTGGCGCGCCACCGGCATCATGCGAGAGCTTGGCGCCCGGCTTGCTGAGCACGCGCTGGAACAAGGTTTTCTTGCCGGCCATCAGCAGCGGGCGCTGACCGCCGTCCACTTCGGCCACTGCCGGTGTCGCCTCGGCCGGCGGCGCCTTGGGCAGCACGGCAGCCGGCGGCTTGGCGGGCTCATCGTTGCCACTCAGCCACCAGTAGCTCGCGCCACCAATGGCCAACGCGACCGCCACGGCCACCGCGGCCAATGCCAACACCGGCCCACGGCGCTGCTCGGACACGGCGTTGTGCTGGGTCGGCGTCACCACCGGCTGACGCACCGGCTGCGGCTGGGGTTTATCGGTCGGGATGTCGATGGTGACCGGCGTCATGCCCGCCAGGTCGAAGCTCAGCGGGATCGGCAACGGCCGCACCAGGGTGGCTTCCAATGACTCCGCTGGCAGGTTGTCCAGCGCTGCCAGCAACGCCGCCGCATCCGGGAAACGCTCCGCCGGGTCCTTGGCCAACAGCTTGCGCAGCACGTCCTGATAACGCCCGTGGTGCACCGGCAGCTCCGGCAAAGGCTCGGTCAGGTGCGCCAGTGCCGTGGACAGCGCATCAGTGCCGTTGTACGGCAGCTTGCCGACGAGGATTTCATACAACACCACGCCCAACGCATACAGGTCGGCGCGGCCATCGATCTCCTGGCCCCGCGCCTGCTCCGGGCTCATGTAGCTCGGCGTGCCCACGGCAAACCCGGCCTGGGTGAACTGGGTGCGGTCGTCCAGGGACTTGGCGATGCCGAAGTCCGACAGTACCGCCGTGCCATCGGCGCGAAACAGGATGTTCGCCGGCTTGACGTCGCGGTGCACCAGGCCCTGGGCATGCGCATACCCAAGTGCCGAGGCGATCTGGCGAATCAGCGTCACGCCCTGCTCCGGCGTCAGGCCGGCGGCGATGCGCTCTTTCAGCGTGCCGTTGGGCAGGTATTCCATGGCCATGTAATACAGCTCACCGACATTGCCGATGTCATGGATGGTCACTGTGTGCGGGTGCGACAAACGCGCCAGGGTCTTGCCCTCGCGCAGGAAGCGTTCGCAGAAGCTCGGGTCGGCCGCCAGTGCCGCCGCCATCACCTTCAATGCGACCTTGCGCTCCAGCGAACGCTGGGTCGCCAGGTACACGCTGGCCATGGCGCCTTCGCCGATTTCGCCTTCGATGTCATAGCCGGGAATCAGGATGTTCATGCCGATACCTTCACGACGATGGCGGTGATGTTGTCCGGCGCACCCCGGTTAAGCCCCAGGTGCACCAGGCTGCGCACGATTTCATCCGGCGCGTCGTGGCTGAGCACTTCGCGGATTTCATGGTCTTCGACGGTTTTGTTCAGGCCGTCGCTGCACAACAGGTAGCTGTCGCCAGGTGCGATCAGCAGGTCGATTACCGCCAGCTCCAACTGGGCTTCCACGCCAATCGCGCGGGTGACAATGTTGGCGCGTGGGTGCACACGGGCGTCGGCTTCGCTGAGCAAGCCGCTGTCTTGCAAGTCCTGGACGTAGCTGTGGTCGCGGGAGATGCCTTCGAGCACGCCGTCGCGCAGGCGGTACAGGCGGCTGTCGCCCGCCCACAGGCACACGCCGCGCAAGCCGCGCGCGGCCAGCACGACCACGGTGCTGCCCATCATCGTCACGCCACGGTTGGCGGTTTCTTCACGCACGGCCGCGTTGATGCGGATCAGGTCATTGCGCAGCGCCGCCGAGTATTCGTCGAGGGAACGCCCCACAGGGAGGCTGCGCAGGCTGTCGACGATCAGGCTGCTGACGTAGTCCCCCGCCGCATGCCCGCCCATGCCATCGGCGACCACCCACAGGCGATTCTCCGGCAGGTCCAGGCACGCGTCTTCGTTGACCTGGCGGACCATGCCCACATGGCTTTTGCTCGCGGATTTGTACGTCGACCCCATCTACACCACACCTTCTTGTCCGAGCAAAAACTGCGCAAAATCGCCGGTGGCAGGCAGGCCCTGACACCGCAATAAACCAGGGGAAATCGTCTGCGAACCACGGCCCCACCACAGGCTCGCACCGTCGCAGGCCTGTTCGGCGAGCGCATTCATGCGCTGCTCGGGCTCGCTGGCCGCCACGCGTTGCAGGCCGGCGAAACGACTGTCCACCGCGCGCAATGTGCTTGCCGGCACGCCCAGGCTGTCGAGGCCAGCATTGAAGCTTTCGAACGAGGCACCGGCATCCAGGGTGCTGAGCAACAGCTCTTCAGCGTGTTCGAACCAGGTGTCCGGCCCGCCCACCAGGGAGGCAGGATTGGTGTCGTGATCCAGCAAGGCCACCACCGCCAGCGGGAAATAGCGCCCGACCCGGTCGATGCTCGGCATCACCACGCCCGCCGCCGCGTCCGGCCCGCACACGCCCGGCGCCAGTACAAAGCGCCACAGCGGGCTGACCAGGTACACGTTGAGCCAGTCGGCGCCGAGGCTGTGCTGGCTGGCGAGCAGTCCCGCCGCCAGCCAGCTGTCCCACGGGCCGATAAAACTCTGCGGCAAGGCGCGGCTGACAAAGTCGCCGCGGCTGGCCAGCTTGCCGTAGAAACCCAGGGTCGTCATAGCCGCTCCGGCAGGCTGAAGCCACTGAGCACACGGCTCTTGAACGGGTTGAAAGCGCTGTTGGCGCGCAGCTCGTAGGCAATGCTCGCGCCGTCGACCCGCAGGCGCAGGTTGAAGCGATCCGGCGAGTTGCCGGCGGTCAGGTCCGATTGCTCCAGCAGGCGGAACCATGCCCACGGCCCGTCCAACGTCACCCCGGAACGCCCGCTGGCCGACGGCGGCATGATCGAAATACGCACCACGCCAATGCTGCCGGGGTTCGGCCATTGCATCGCCACCGGCCGGCTCGGGCCATGGTCGTAACTCAATTGCTGGCCGTCGAGGTCAAGCAGGAACTGAGTGATGGTCGGGTCCATCGACACCGGCTTGAGCTCGAACCGCACGATCGGCTGGGTGCCGCCGGCGCGGAAGAACGCATCGCGAATCGTCGCGGCGCGCTGGAAGGTCTGCAGCACGCCCGGCGCAATGCCGAGCTTCTGCGCCGCACCCGGCTGCCAGCGCCAGGTCTGCGCGGAGGTGTCCACGTACGGCTGTAGGTATTTGCGGAAGTAGTTGTCCATCACCCCGCCCACGCCGAAGAACTGACCGAAGTCATCCAGGGTGGCATCCCGCGCGCTGCCCGGCGCCATCGGGTAGCGCCCGGCCAGGGACTGGCGATACACGTTGACCACTTCGCTGACCCAAGCCGCGTTCAGCTGGTTGCGCACGCCGCCCATCATGCTGTTGGTAGTGGAATTGACCACCGACTTGACCATGCCCTGCACCAGCGGCGGTTGGCGTTCGGCATTCAGGCTGACCCGCGTGGCTGCCGCCGCTGCCTGGTTCTTCGCCTCGCCGAGCAAGGCATCACCGCTGGCGCCGACCATGGCGCTGACCTGCACATACAGCGCGTTCATGTCCGCCAGCAGGCCATCGATAGCTGCCGGCTCGCCTTCGTTCTTGCTGACGATGCTGTTGAGTTCGGCAAAGTGCGCGGTCACCGGATCGTCTGCCGCCTGCGGTGCATTGGCGACAGGTTGCTCCTGGCCGAGCAGACTGCCGAGACGCTCCTTGAGCTTGTCGACGCCGCCTTCCACCGGTACGCCCTTGGCCGCCAGTTGGCGCTCTTCCGCCTGCAGATCGGTTTCCCTGGCCACCGCCACCAGCAGTTTCTTCAGCGGCGAGGTCGGGCCGGAAATCACCCGCAGCACGTCGGCGGCCTGGGCCACGCTGGTGATCGGCACAAAGTCGATATCGGCGAGCAAGGCATCCCACTGGCGCTGGTAATCCTGGAAATACAGGCGCCGCACATCGGCGGCCAGGCTCACCACGTTTTGCTGGTCGGCCTGCTCATGGCCGAGCACCCATTGCTCCTCGGCCAGGGTGCCGGTCTGATTCAGGCTGCTCAGCAGGAACGCCTGCCGATAGCCCTTGGCGGTGAAGAACCCACTCAACGGCTCGCCCAGCGGCTTGCCGCTCTTGCGGCTGAACACCAGCGCCGCGTCACGCCCAGCGGCTTCGTTGAGGCGAAAGTCCGGGATGCCTTCGGGCAGCTTCTGACGCTTGACCCGGTCGTAGACGCGCTGCGCCACCGGCAGTTGCTGCAGCTGGCGACGCAGGTCGTCGATCAGGCGCGGGTCGAGCCGCGCGCTCGGCGGATGGCGTTCGAACAGGGCCTGCAAGTGCCCGGTCAAGGCCTGGCGCTGGTCGGCCGGCAAGTCGCGTGGCAGGTTGCGATCCCAGTCCAGGGCGATCCAGGCCTTGATGAAGTCCGGGTCATAGTGCTCGGTGTCGGCGAGCATCAGGTAAGCCTTGAGCCCTTCGTAGAGGAAGTCCGAATTGCCGCCGCCGTGCAGTTGCTCTTCGATGCGCGTCACCAGGCGTGGCGCGAAGACGGCGATCAACAGCTTGCGATAGACGCTGGCGGACTCGGCTTCAAGCATGTCGCCCTGATACAGGCCCAACCCTTCGGACCAGCTCGGCGAGTCGCCCGCCAGGTTTTTAACCGCGTTGAGCAGCGGCAGCACCGCGAGCACATCACGCTGCGCCGGGCTGAGGTTCTGCACGGTCTGGCCGAGGGGCGCGACCTTCTGGTCGACCTGGGCGATATACGCCTGGTTGGCGCGATAGCTCACCCACCACAGGCCGCTGACCACCACCACCAACGCCACGGTGGCCGCGAGCACGCCGCGCGCGATCCACTTGCGTCGGCGCTCGACCTTCGGGTTCACCCCCACCAGCCCGCGCTCGGCGAAGGCCACGGCGGTGAAGAGTTTTTCGATGAAGTAACTGCGCCCGGTGCCACTCTGGCGCGCCAGGTGCTGGCGGTCCAGGTTCATGCTCTGGGCCATGGCGCCGATCAGGCGGTCGATCGGGCTGCCTTCCTGGGTGCCGCTGGTGAAGTACACGCCGCGCAGCAGTACGCGCTCTTCAAAGGCATTGGGCTTGAACACGCCCTCAAGAAAGCTTTGCAGGCAATCCTTCAAGGCGCCGAACTGCTGCGGAAAGCCATAGATCAGGTCGCGCCGCGCCGGGTCGCGTTCCTGTTGCAGACGTTCGACCAGACGCTCGTTGAGGCGCTGCTCCAGACCGGCGAATTCGCTTTGCAAGTGCGCCAGCGGACTGTCGCTGTTCTTGCCGTCATCGAGGGCAAAGGTCATGCCCCACACCTGGGCGCGCTCTTCCTTGCTCAGGTTGTCGAAGAACTCCATGAAGCCCGGCACCAGGTCGAGCTTGGTCAGCATCAGGTAGATCGGGAAGCGCACGCCCAGCTGGGTGTACAGTTCCTGGATCCGCAGGCGAATCGCGGCGGCGTGGGCAGCACGTTCCTCGTCACTGCCCAGCAGCAGGTCCGACAGGCTGATGGCGATGAAGGCGCCATCGATCGGGCGGCGCGAACGCTGCTTTTTCAGCAGGTCGAGAAAGCCCAGCCACGCAGCCTTGTCCACCGTGGAGTTGCTGTCCTGGGTGGTGTAGCGGCCGGCGGTGTCGAGCAAAACGGCCTGGTCGGTAAACCACCAGTCACAGTTGCGCGTACCACCGACACCGCGCACCGCTCCGGCGCCCAACTGGGCGGCGAGCGGAAAGTGCAGCCCGGAATTGACCAGCGCAGTGGTCTTGCCCGAACCCGGCGGGCCGATGATTACGTACCACGGCAGCTCGTAAAGGTTGCGCCGCTCATCACCGCCCAGCTTGGCCTTTTTCAGCAGCGCCAGGGCTTCGTCCATGCGCTGGCGCAGGGTGGTGAGTTCTTCGGCGGTGGCCACGCTGTTGGGGTCGGCCGGGGTTTCCGCCGCCAGGCTGCGCATCACTTCGGCGGCCTGGCGCCGGGCCTGGAGGATGCGGAACACGCGGTAGGCGATCCACAGCGCAAACACCAGGATGATCAGCGCCCAGCGTCGCCCTTCGGGCACCAGCACGTCGAGCAATGGCCCGACAAACCAGATGATCAGGCTCAGGGCGATCAGGCCCAGGACGGGGATCACCCAGCGAATCATGAAACTGAAAAACGCCTTCACTCGACGCCCTCCGCCAATACGGTGATTTCAACCCGACGATTGCGGGCACGGCCTTCGGCAGTGGCGTTGGTCGCCACCGGCTCGGTGTCGCTTCTGCCTTCGGCACTGAAGCGATCGGCCTGGCCGGTCTTGGCCGCCAGGATCTCCAGCACCGACTTGGCGCGTGCTTCGGACAGCGCCCAGTTCGATGGGAAGCGCAGCGTGGCAATCGGGCGGTTGTCGCTGTGCCCGGTCACGCGCACCTGGCCCTTGACCTTGCGGATGGCGTCGGCAATGCGCAGCATCAGCGGCTGGTAGTCATCGACAATGCTGGAGCTGGCGGAGGCGAACAGTTCATCGCCGCGGATCGTCACCACGGAACGGTCGACCGCATCCTCCACCGCAACGCGACCGGCCTTGATGTCTTCCACCAGGAAACCCGCCAGGCGCGGCCGTTCGATGACCTTGGGCTGCGCCACCGGACGGTCGATGGCCTGCACCGGGATTTCGCCCAGGGCATGGATATTCTTGAACACCGGCTCGGCGTCCGCGGCCAGCTTCATGCGCAAACCAAACAGCAGCGCCAGCAGCAGCGCCAGGCCGATGGCCACGGCGATCCACGGCGGCATGAACTGCGCCAACCGGTCGCGCGCCACCGTCACGCCGCGCCAATGCGGCGACAGCTCGCGCTCGTGCTCGCCACGCGCACTGCGAATGGCTGCGGCGGTACGTTCGCGCAGGGCTTCCAACTGGCTGCGACCGTCGTTCATCACGCGGTAGCGGCCTTCGAAACCCAGGCACATGCACAGGTACAACAGCTCCAACAGGTACAGGCGTTCCCGTGGGCTTTGCAGGCAGTGGTCGAGCAGCTGGAAGACCTTTTCGCCGCCCCAGGCCTCGTTGTGCACAGTGATCAGCAGGCTCTGCTTGCCCCAGTCGCTGGTGCTGCCCCACGGCGTGCTCAGCACTGCTTCGTCAAGGGCAGTGCACAGCGCGTAACGCGCCAGCAGCACTTCGTTGCGCGCCACGCCGGCGGCTTCGGCACGTTCTTCGAACTGGCGCAGGTAGGCCAGCAATTGCGCGCGCAGGCTGGCCGGCGCCGGATGGGCGATGGTGCTGCGCAGGCGCGTGAGCAGTGCCAGCAGCGGGCCGGCGGCGCTTTCAAGCGGGTTGAGGCCCTGGCTCTTGCCGGTCAGGATTGGCGCCGCCGGCATCGACAGCGGGGCCGGTTGTGCACGCACCGGCTCCGGCGCCCGGCCACCCGGGCGCGGCATGAACTGGGTGCGGTCATCGTCATTGGGATGCATCGCGGATTATCCTCGGATCGCCCAGAAGGCCAGGTTCAAGCCCGGGAATTGCCCGGCGATATGAAAGGCAAAACCACCGGAGTTGCTCAGCTGCTGCCAGTGCTCGCTGCCACGGTCCAGCTCGTAGTAAGTGGAGCCTGCGTGGTACGGGATCTGGCGCGGCGCCACCGGCAGCGGCAGCAGGCCGATGCCCGGCAGTTGCAGGTTGACCAGGTCGCGGATGTGCTCCACCGAGCCGACCTTGCTCTGCTGGCCGAAGCGCCCGCGCAGGGTTTCGCCCGGCACGTCGGCGCGCACCACGAGGATGAAACTGGCGCTGTCGAGCAGGGTTTTGTCCGCCAGCATCGCCACGTGGACGCCATAGGCTTTCTCGACGATCGGGATCGGCGTGGCCTTGCTGTCGATCAGCATCGACAGGGCCTCACGCAGGGCTGCCATCACCGGAGCGAAGCTCAGGGCCAGGTCGTCGTGCTGGTACTGCGGGTATTCCTGCGGACGTCGGCCGGCAGTGGAAAAGGTCGAGAACTCACCGGCCAGGCTCACCAGTTCGCTGAAGAAGCGCTCCGGGTGCAGTGGGCTCAATTGGCTGAAATGCTGGAGCAGCGGCTGCGCCCGGTTGACCAGTTGCAGCAGCATGAAATCGGCAATCTCCGAGGCGCCTCCCGCGCCCGAGGCGACCACGCGGCCGGCCAGGGCTTCGCCACGCTGGTGCAGCAGGCCGAGCAGCTCACTGCGAAACGCGGTCAGCGGTTTGCTCGCGGCCACATCGAGGACTGGCGGGATGTAGCTGTCATCGAGCACGAGTGCGCGGTCGGCACGTTTTTCCTTGATGCGCACCAGGCCGATGGCGGCGTAGTCGCTGATGCCATCCTGCGCGGTCAACAGACGCAAGGCGCGCGAACCGACGGCCACCGGCGCGCGGTTCTCGAACGGCGCGTTGTCGTCGCGCACTTCGCGCACCTGGCTCACATAGCGCGCAGCGCCCAAGTCTTCGCCGTCATCAACGGTGTCACGGGCACCCGCACGCTTGAGCGGCAAGGCCAGGTACACCAGGCCGTCGCGCAGGGAGTCATCGATATTCAGCGGGCTTGGCGCCAGGTCATCCTGGGGGATGTTGAACGGCGTGCCGTCGGGCAACAGGCCGCGCGCCGAGACGATCGCCAGCTTGCCCTGGGCCAGCAGGCCCTGGTCGATCAGCAGCTCGGAGAACCCCCAGGCGCCCACGGACAACGGGCGGCTGCGGGCGTCGATCAGGTTTTCCAGGTAACGGTCATGCTGCTGGAAGTGCTGCGTTCCGATGAACATGCCTTCCGACCAGACCACGCGATTGTTCCAGGACATGGGGGCTCCGATTGCGTTATTGGGCAGGGCTGGATGGGGCAACCACGACGTCGGCGCGCACCGCGCGTACATCGAGGCTGATCTGGTATTCGGTGTATTGGCGCGCTGGCACGTTGATCACCGTGCGCCACTGCGCGCGGTCCAGCTCGCGATAGCCGACCAATAGCCCGATCTGGCGCGTGGACGGGTCGAGGTCGCGCTGGATGCTCAGTTGCTCGCCGGGCTGCACCATGACTTCATCCTGGTCCAGCAGGTCCAGGCCGAGGGTGGATTGCGCGCGGTCAGCCAGGGCGAAGTAATCGGAGCGCGCGAAGGTGGCGGCGTTTTTCAGTTCGAAGATGCGCACCCGTACCGGGGCGGCCTGGCCGTTGGCGCCGGGGTTGAGCCCGGCAATCGCGTGAAAGTGCAGCTCGACGGCGGCGGTGTCCGCTGGCGCCTCGGTGGCGGCGTCGGGTTTGACGGCATCCTTGGCACACGCCGTCAGCAGAAGCAGTGTGGCGACTGCGAATAAAAACCTGGGAATCATCCTGCGTCCTCAATGACGTACTTAGCTATCCGTTAATCCATGTGTTGCGGGTCAGCGACGCTGGCGTGCGCTGTGTTCCTCATAGGCTCGGCTGAATTCGCGGCCGAACAGGTCCTGGAAGTCTTCCTGGGCCTCGCGGGAAATGTTGCTGTAGAGCTCGGTGAACTGCTGCCAGTACTGGGCCTGGCGCGAGCCGTTGAAAAGACTCGAGAGACCGCCGGGCTTGCCCATGCGCTCTTCCAGCTGCGCCGGCTCGAAACGCCCGAGCAGGTGTTTGATCGCTGCTTCCACACCGGCCATCACCGCCAACTGGTGGGCGCGCAAGTCGTCGAAACTGTCGCGCACGGCAGCATCGGGCGCCATAAACGCCTGGTTGCCATGGCGAAGCAGCAGCAGTAACGCTTCGTCGGCATTCGGTGCGAATTTCAACGGATTGTTTTCAGCGGGCTGGATCATCGTCTGCTGCATGCGGAACTCGCCCTTGAGGCTGGCGCGGGCGCGCAGCACATCGATCAAGCCTTCGACCATCAGCCGGTAGCTGCGGCCGATACTTTCCATCTGCGCGCAGGCATCGGCCCGGTCCAGGCGCAACTGGTCCAGGCCGGCACCGCGCAGGAAGGCTTGCAACAGATCCGGCTGTTGGCTGTCGGCCACGGGGAGCACGGGCTCGACCACGGGCGGCGGCGGGGTAATGGGCGCAGGCGGCGGTGACGGCGGAGGGGGCGGTGCGCTGACGACCGGTGCGGGCGTGTCGCCAAACAGGTCCCAGTCTTCGGGAATGACCGAACTCGGCACCACGGGTTTCTCGACGACCACAGGGGTCGGGGGGCGGAAGTCATGCTGCTCGGACGGCACGTGGTCCGGTACCGTCGGGGGGGGTACGGCAGTGGGGCTGAGGAAGTCGAACAAGTCCGGCAGCGTGTCCATCGACGACGCCCCATGGAACTGCGGCGCAATCACCGGCGTCGGCGTGGGAGTGCTCACCACGGCGCCCATCAGCGCTTCAAAACTGTTCGGTGAATCCCCGGCAAACGGCTGGCTGTCGACCGCCTGCACATTGAAGTCGATACGCGCCTGGATCTCGTAATCGCCAATGCGGATCAACTCGCCATTTTGCAGGGGTTCGCTGTTACCCCGGCGCATCCGAATACCGGCGTTGACCAACTCCACGCCATTGGTGCTGTTATCGGTTAAATAATAACGGCCTTCTTTGTATTGAATAACGCAGTGTTGTGAAGACACCAGCCGCTCAGGGTCAGGCAACACCCAGTCATTGTCCGCGCTGCGGCCGATAGCCATCGAGCCCTGATTCATGGACTTTTCCGAGCACTGCCCAGGGGTGATCTTGTGATAACTAGTGATAGTCAAACACAGCGACATCTTGCCTCCTTGCTGATACTTCGCGCGCAGTCGATTCCCGGGCCGAGCGGTTCCCGGGAGATCCCCATCTGGTGGTGCAATCGACCGTCCACAACCTGCCGATACCAGCATGATCGCTGATCTTAACTGGGCTCCATGACAAAAATCCTGTCCGGGTACGCCGTTCGACCCACCAGTCGTGCAGGTTGTTAAGCACCGCACATCTGTCACAGAGGGCGAATAGCTTACCTTGACAAGCCCTAAGTACTACACCAAAAATGCACAACTACT
>Ga0153921_1000729_pt1 | contig 16167 bp, 9 predicted proteins | sample TSNJ005MetaG_FD_104691 | JGI IMG/M metagenome (GOLD analysis project Ga0153921, IMG submission 104691) | Attine ant fungus gardens microbial communities from New Jersey, USA - TSNJ005 MetaG | ecosystem: Host-associated > Fungi > Mycelium > Unclassified | place: USA: New Jersey, Brendon T. Byrne... | reverse complement strand
TGGCTAGACTGCGCGCCTTCCTGCCAGGACCGCCGCCATGTTGCTGATGCTCTATCTGATCGCCATTACCGCTGAAGCCATGACCGGCGCGCTGTCTGCCGGACGGCGGGGCATGGACTGGTTTGGCGTGGTGCTGATCGCCTGCATCACGGCGCTGGGTGGCGGATCGGTGCGCGACGTGCTGCTCGGGCATTACCCGCTGACCTGGGTCAAACACCCGGAATACCTGGTGCTGACCTCGGCAGCAGCGATGCTCACCGTGTTCACCGCCCGCTGGATGCGTCATCTGCGCTCGCTGTTTCTGGTGCTCGACGCAGTCGGTCTGGTGGCGTTCACCCTGATCGGCTGCATGACTGCTCTGGAAATGGGCCACGGCATGCTGGTGGCCTCGGTCAGCGGCGTGATCACTGGGGTGTTCGGCGGCATCCTGCGTGACATTTTCTGCAACGACATCCCGCTGATCTTCCGTCGCGAGCTGTACGCCAGCGTCTCGTTCGCCGCCGCGTGGTGTTACATGCTGTGCCTTTTCCTGAACGTGCCGAGCGAACAGGCGATCCTGATTACGCTGTTCGGTGGCTTTCTGTTGCGGCTGTTGGCAATTCGCTTTCACTGGGAAATGCCGAAGTTCGTCTATAACGACGAGCATTGAAATTCAAGCCTGCAGAGAGAACATGACCTGCTGTCGAGTTCAGTATTCTGCTGTTACAGGTTTTCCAGTCCCCAAAAGTATCAGCCCGTTACGGCTTGGCCGACGCCTGGTGTTAAAAAAAACAGAATCTTACATTTAACTATCAGTGCACTTTCGATGATGTGATATCTGTAACTCCCACCGTAATGTAGTACGGGTGTCTGGAGTTGATATCAATAAAGGGAATCATTGATGAGTGAATATATGGATGCCCCGCAGGGGCAGTTTGATGTTTCGGGGCCTCTTCACGATGTCGAGTTGAAAGTCAAATTCGATTCGGCTGCATCTGCAGGAGACAAGTTGCTGTTTGGCAATGGGCGGATGCAGGTAAAAGTGCAGGTTCTGGTTTCGGGTGTCGATGAAAGTGGACATCCGGTTATTGTTCCTTCGTCTGTCCTGGAGACTGTGGAGCTGATTCATTACAACACGGGAAAGACGCTCCAGGATGGCTGGAGTGCGAGCGCAGAGCAGGGGCAATATACGCTTGAGGCGCCAGTGTCCGCAGACTCGACGGACGTCGCCGATCAGGAGTCGCAGATCGATGTGCAACCGCATGTCCGTACTTTCTGGGTGTCGTCAGCCGGCGTCGGAACCACGCAAATCGCGGCACAGATCGTGTTGAACGGAACGAAGATCCGCACTAATGCCAATGGTCTTTTCGGGCGCCAGGACAGCAGTATCACGCTCAAGGCACAAATGCCGATCACCTACGCGATCGAGCAATTCCGCTGGATGTCTGTAAGGCGCGGCAATGAAGAGCCGGGCAATCGGATCTGGAACTACTATCTCGGACTTTATCCTAACGGCCAGCAAATAAAGCTGGTTGACTGGAGTTCGTCGCACGAGAAGGGTGACGTGGAGTTTGTCCGGGGCAATAAACTGTATGAGTGGAAAACCAACCACCTTCAGGGCGTAATGGTTCGTCCGCACAAGCGTGAGATTTCTCTGTCCTTGCCATTTGATGGCAATTTTATTGCGTTTACGTTATTTCAGGATGCCATCACCAGCAAAATGAAATCTTATTCGGTCAGAGTCAATGATCGGGACGGTGAGCTGAGTGTCGTTCAGGCATTGTCCGAATACTCCGATCTGACGCCCAGAAAAAGTGCCGATGGAAAATTTAATTTTTCGGTGTTTGATCAATACGGCACCGAACATAAACTTGCCATTCGCATCGATTCGAAAGAACGTAGTTTTACACTTGAGCGTGGATAGCCTGCCCTGACCATCCTGTGGCAAGGGCTCATTGAGCCGGGTCGTGCCTGAGTTCTGACATCCGCAAGGCGGGAGCCCCTCATCCAGAGGTGCAGTAGATATGTATTCTTTTCTTGGAAAATGAATAGGTAAGCTGCACCTCTTGTTACATCTTTCCAAACCATCAATCGCTCAAGGATGAGAACTCATGATTGGCAAACCGCCAAAAGGCCCGGCCCCCCATCCCTCGCCTTCAAACAGCAACCAGCGCCCGCACCTCCAGGGAAATGAAGCCTTGGCACGATTGGAGATCAATCCTGCAGCGACGCCACTTCTGCACGAGCATTCTTCGCCGCAAATATCGAGACCGGCCAGCCCCTTGTCGGTCGAGGCGCCGTTAGCGCCCACCCTCAGCATCAGCAGTCTGCCCGGGACGTCAGGGCTCGTGGAGACGGTCGCCGTCCCTGCGGACCGACCGTTGAGCGCCTACTGGATCAGCACGGCTGCCGTACTGCCGGCTGCCGGCCCGCAAGGATTTCGGCTATTCAAGCGACGGCGTTATGTCGAATTGCCCGATGGGCACTTTGTGCAGGTCGCGCTGGATCCCGTCGCCAACCAGTGGCGGGCTACGCTGGCGAGCGAGCGAACACCGTCCGGGCCAGTCCTGCTGCCAGAGCCGGACGGCGTGCATTGGCAGATTCAGGAAGCGCCAACCCATGCGCACGATCACGATGTTGAAATCTTCGACCCTTCGTTTTCGGGGCTTTCCGCTGCCCTGATTTCGCAATCATCCATTGAACGGCGCGTGCGTGCGCTCTACTCCGGCCTGCCAGATGATGAAGTGCTCGCCTTTATCGGCGAGCGGTTGCAGGTCGATCCACTACGGGTGTTGTCAGCGCTCGAAAACGAGTCAATGGCGCTGCGTGACGATCTGCAGAGATGGTGCGCCGCTGCGCCTGAGTCTCATCCGGGAAGCGCTGCGCCAAGGCGTGCTGAAACCTTGGCGGCCGAGCGCGACAATCGTCAGCGGTTCAGTGACCAGCTGCAAGCCATCTGGCGGCGAGAGTCAGTGCTGGCAGATGATTTCGCCGATCATTATTTCTCCTCGTTCGTTGACTTCCCGGGCCGGCTGCCGGAGTTGACCGCGCGATTCGAGTGGGTAACCGAACTGGTACTTTCGTCGCGCGGCATGTCGGTAGAACTGGGGCGTTTTCTCGAATGTTTTCCCAATGTCCGCTATCTGACTCTGGAAAACATTCGAATGGAGACCTTCTCCCCGGCCATTTTCCAGATGCGTGATCTGCAGCAATTGACGCTGAACGGGTGCTCGCTGCGACTCGATGAGCACACTGCTGAAGGCCTTTCCAGAATTGACACGCTGACATTGCTGGACCTGAGCGACAACCCGCTGGGCATCGCACCTTCAGTCGGTTTCATGCACGGACTGCGGGAGTTGTCGCTGCGCGGTACGGACCTGACCCGCGTCCCCCCGGGGATCGAGCATCTGGCAGCGCTTACCCGGGTGGATTTGCGCGATAACGGTATTGTTGAACTGGATGCCGAACTGTTCGACCTGCCGGATACACAGAATCTGTATCTGGACTTGATCGGCAACCCCCTCGGCGAGGCTGCACGCCGGCAGATCAGTGACTATTTGCAGGGTGCGAGCCTTGATCGCAGGGTGAACATTCGTACGGATGAGGGACAGGCAGAGGAAGTTGTGACGTCAAGTGACAGTTCCGACAGCGGTATGGAGTCTGATTCAGACTGAATATTAAAAGGTCTCACCGGTTTTCAAAACTTATCAAAGCTGAAATACGCGCCGAATAATATAAAGATCAACCGTTACTGCATTGGGCTGAATGTTCAAGGCAGTAGCGGTTTTTTTTGTTTTCGGTTTTTTCTGAAAGCTCAAATTTGTGTTTTCATGCATGTAGCTTGTTCGAGTTGTTCTCTGGTTAATGTTTGTCTTTCTTACATGTTGTCAGATATTCGCGCTGTTCTTTGGTTTTGATGTGCGTTTAGATTTGATTTCTCGCTGACGTGGGAAGAGATCTGGTTTATCAAGGAGGAATTGTGATGAGTGGCAATGTAGTCAGTATTGAAAGACTTGAAGTGAAGTTTGATTCCGGCATGGCTGTACGTCATAAGTCGTTATATGCAAATGGACGAATGCAGATCCGGGTGTTGGTATTGGTTTCGGCGGTGGATGCCGATTTCAACGAGGTGTCGCTGCATGGTCATCCGGCGCTGCAGAGTCTTCGCCTGATTTCCTATAACGGTTCACATCCTCTGGAGGGTGAGTGGAATGTCAGCACCCGGGAAAACCGCTACGCACACGAAATGTCAGGAGGCATTGCCCGGGCTACGCCACTGGTGCCGGCGGCGAATAACCGTATTACCGATCCTTGGGAGCCGGTTCAAGTCTACGAATTCTGGGTCACCAGCAGCAGGCCGGGTTCTCTGCAGATCGCTGCCGAGATCACCTTGGGCGATTCCGTGGTGCGCTCCAATGGACAGGTCGGGCATGACAGTAGCGTAACGCTGGAGGCGCTGTCCCCGGTCCAGTATCCAGTCAACCACTTCAGGCTGGAACAGGAAGATACCAAGGTTGTGGATCGCTTCGATGCCATCCATCGTTACGGATTGGAGTTATACGCAGGCAACCGCTCCATTCATCTATTGGACTGGTCTACCACTGATGTCCAGAAGGATGAAGAGGACGCCACGCTGTTTTTCTTCTCTGGCAATATTTCCGAAACTCATCCTGGTATTCGAACATATTATGGCTATATCGCGCCCATCTACGGCACAAGTGTTTCTATTCGGGGACCCAAAGGTTACATGAGTGCAGCGATCAATCAGCAGCCTGGAAAGATTACCCTTTTAAGCTATATCACACCCGATCTTGCGACCCGGCAGCCAACCGAACAGACATTCGGCCTGACGGTGGTGGATGAGTTTGGTACGGCGCATTTTCTTCGTATTCGGCCAGATCTTGAAAATCGCTCATTCAAACTGGGCTGAATAAACGTTGTTATTGATTATTTACTTGCGTCGTTCAATTGCTGCCAGCTTGGTTGGGTAGTCCGCGCTTTATTGCGAGAAAAGACAGGAGTCGTTCATGGAAAGTAGTCCTTCGGGTTCCGTGCATTCCAATGCATTTAATTTTGGCGAGTTTGTAACGGGAGGCGTGGATCCGCGGACGGGTCTGTATACCTGCTCGTTATCCTTGGGGACTGTGCGTTCGGCTGGTTTGAACGGTCCCTCTTTCAATCTCGCACTGGGTTTCAATCCGCTGGAGAGGCAAAACAGCGGTTATGGGGTGGGATGGTCATTAGCCACCACCCGTTACGATGTGCGCAGCAGGGTGCTGACGTTATCCAGTGGAGAACGTTACAAGGCCGTTGAGACCACCACGGGCCTGGAATTCAGGGAGTTAAAGCTGGAAAGCGTCAAGGTCCTGAAGAAGGGTGTCGGGCATTACGAAGTCCGTTTCAAGGATGGTCGCCGCGAAGAACTCCGGGTACACAAGAACAGCGGCATGGCAGTACCCATCCGGATTATGGCGGCCAATGGCGCCGCCCTGACCCTGACCTACGACCCGAAAGGTCCGGATCCCTTGCTGGTCGAAGTCAGGGACGCGCAGCGTCCTCTGCTGAAAATCCTGCGTCCCAACGCTCGTCGCATCACGTTGAGACAGAACCCGGACACTCCGTCCAAAGCCGATGTCGTGCTGACTCTGAGGCCCGATGGCCGGGTCCGCGTGATCGGGTTACCGGTGGGGGCAGGGTGGAATCTGGATTATGAAATCATCGATGACATCGGTTATCTCAGCCGGGTAGTGACACCTCTTGGCACTGTGGAAACCATTCGCTACAAGCAGGAAGGCCATTGGCTGCCCTCCGGTGGCGCGGTCGCGACATTGCCCCATGTCCTGAGTCATGTCATTCACCCAGGGCGCGGGCAACCGAAGATCGAGAAGATCTACACGTTTTCGGACTGGAACTTCCTCGGCCACGGCTTGACGGTGGAGCCAACCGATGGGGGGGATCCTCTATACCTGGCGCCCTGGTCTTATCGGTACTCGTCCGAAGAACGCTTGCTGGTGAATGCAAAAGTGCACACCCACACCAAGCGGATCTATAACAAGTTTCATTTGATGGAGTCGCAAGTCACGACGTGCGCAGAGGCGGTCACCTCACTGGAAACCGAATATCACTGCGTGCCGGGAAAGTCGTTCATTGAACAACCGCCGCAGTTTCGCCTGCCCCGGGTTCAGACCCTGAGTTTCAGGAACCGATCGACCCAGGCTGTGCGCAAGGAAATCACCGTCACTGAATGTGACGCGGCGGGCAATCTGCTCAAGCACATCGGCCCCGATGGCGTGACGACGCTGGCAGAATTCTATCCCGCGACCGAATCGGTGGACTGCCCGGCAGACCCGCTTGGCTTCGTCCGGTTCGAGAAACAACGAACCGTTGTCGCGGCGTCCGGTGGCGGCAGTTCCACCATCACTCGCTTTCGCTATGCGACCCATCCTGTGTTGCAGGGCGCGTCGTTGCCGAATGTGGTCGCCATCGAAGAAAGCTTCTTTGAGCTGGCCCACGGCAGTGAAACCCTACATTCGAAAACCCGATACAGCTACTTCGATACACCGCAGGAGCCTCTCACTCATGGGGCCTTGCGAGAACAAAGTCTGACCCTGAACGGCTGCCTCACCCGCACTGCCATGGACTATCGGCTCGAAGGCACTGACCTTCAGGTTCAACGGACCGTTCACGGTTTCGATGGCACCCTCGTCAGTACGCAAGAAATTCTTTCGACACTCAATGGATTGAAGCTGTCTGAAACCAGCGAAGAAGGGGGGCGGGTCGATTATGAATACGATCTGATTGGCCGCTGCCTGCGCAAGACCATTGCTCCCGGCACGACGCACGCTGCCGTCACAAGATGGGTTTACCAGCCAGCTGACGGTCGAGTTCCGGCGACGATGACGGTCATGGATCCGGCGGGAGGTGAGCAAAAGGTCAGCTATGACGGATTGGGGCGAGTCATCGCTATCCAGGAGCGTGATTGCGATCATCCGGACGAGGAAAGTCGCCAGTTGATGCGCACCGTGTACGGTGCTGTGCATGATGCAACCGGGCAATTGGTGGAGCAGACGCGCACCGATTGGTGGGGTGATGTGGCCCGGCCGGCCAGAACCCGATTTGTCTACGATGATTGGGGCCAGGTGAAGGAAACGCATCACGCTGACGGGCGAAAAGAATTCCGTGAGCAGGACCCGGTACTGCGCAAGGAAACGTCCTGGCAGGAGGGCATGGGCAAAACCGTCACCCTGATCAATCAGTTCGGCAGGCCGCAAAGCATCGAGGTGCAAGGTCTGGATGGGGGGAGTCTGGGTAAAACCGTTTTTGAATATGACGGATTTGGCCGAAGCGTCAGTCAGACCGATCCGGACGGCAACCGGACCCGCTTTCACTACGATGTCTTTGACCGGCTGGTTCGCACCGAGCTGCCTGACGGTAACGCGGTCAAAACCGCGTACGCCCTGCACAGCGCTGAATCCTTGCCGATATCCGTCGAGGTCGCTGGCCGGGAGCTGGGCCGACAGACGTTTGACGGGCTCGGTCGCCTGACTGCAAGTACGGTGGGCGGGCGTACGAGCACGATGGGCTACGATTCGGGCTCCAGCCAGATCAAATGGCACATGAGCCCCGGCGCGCAAAAGATTGAATACGCCCGTTCGAGCCACTTGAGTGGTCGATTGACCGAGCGCAAGGCGAGCGGGCTGCTCGCCACGTTCACTTACGACCCTGTACACGCCAAGCCGCAAGCCTGTATCGAACAGGGGCGCGAAAATCACTTCACGTACTACCCGTCCGGACGCCTGAAGTCCGAAACGACAAAACTCGGCAACCTTACCCAGACTGCATCACATACCTATTCACTCGGTGGCCGGCCGCTGACATACATCGATGGTCTGGGAACTGAGCACACGGCCGAATATGACGTTCATGGGCGCAAGAGTGCTTTCACTCAAGGCGACTTGCGGGCCGAGTACGCCTACGACAAGAGAGGTTTGCTGGAGCGTATCGACGCGCGGGACAAGGCAACCCGGCGTCAAATGGTCACCCGGATTGCCTACGACGATATCGGGCGGGAAACGAGCCGGCGCTTCGAAGTGAAGGGACTGGTCACGCAAGTGCTGACCTCGGGTTACAACCGCTCAGGCAAGCTGACGCAAAAATGCCTGAAGCGTGACGCCCAGGTATTGCGTGATGAGCGCTACTCCTATGACAGTCGCGGGCGTCTCACCCATTACCTGTGCGAAGGCAGCCAGCGACCGCTTGATCCCTACGGCAAGGAAATCATCGAGCAGACATTCACCTTTGATGCCTTCGACAATCTTCTTACCCTGCAGACCCGTTTTCCCCAGGGCGTCAACCTGACGACGTTCACTTACAGTGAAGTCGATCCCACCCAGTTGATCGGGGTTCGGCATTCCCATGCCGACTACCCGTCAGAGGTCACCCTGCAATATGACGCCAACGGCCGCATGGTCAGGGACGACCAGGGGCGCACGCTGACGTACGACGCGTTGGGGCGAATGACGCAGGTCAGCAATGCGCAGGGAGAGGCGATTCGCGACTACCACTACGACGCATTCGATCGTCTGGCCGAGTTATCGCAACCCGACAACGCAAACACTCAGCGCTATTACCTGGGTGATCACGTCATCAATGAAGTGCGCGGCAGCGATTCGCGAAGTGTCCTTCGCCATGAAGGCTTGTTGCTGGGGCAACACCAGAGCGGTCTGGACGCAGGCACCCGGCTGTTCGGCACGGATCAGCAACACAGTGTGTTGACGCAGTTGCAGGATCACCAGTTTGTGGATACTGCCTACAGTCCTTACGGGCACCGGGCGGCGGAGGGTGGATTTTTCGGGCTGGCAGGTTTCAATGGCGAGCAGCTCGACCCGGTCACCGGCCTGTATCTGCTGGGCAACGGTTACCGGGCCTACAGCCCGACATTGATGCGCTTCACGTCCCCGGACAGCCTGAGCCCGTTCGACGCCGGAGGGCTCAATCCCTACGCGTATTGCCTGGGTGATCCGGTCAATCGTGTTGATCCTACGGGGCATTTTTCCTGGCAGTCGATCCTGGGGATTGCATTAGGGGTCATCGGGATTGCTGTCAGTATCGCGACGTTGGGCGTGGGGACACTGGCGTTCGTGGGGCTCGGTCTGGGACTGGCTTCGGGGCTGACAGGGATCGCCGCCGAGCTGACTCCGGAAACGGAGGCAGGCTCGATACTCGGGTGGGTGAGTCTGGGACTCGGCATCGCGTCCCTGGGAACCGGATTGGCGGCGGCCGCCAAAGGCGCCATCCAGGTCGGCCGCAAGCTCGAATTGGCGTTTCGTCAGGGGCTCAGCAGCAAGGGAGCGGGCAAGGCAGCCATGAACTTTGCGAAAAAAGGCAAGGGAGGTGCAAAGGGCGCGAAAGGCCAGTCCGAACCCCCTGCCCCTCCTGAACGCTGGACGTTGACGGAGGAATATGGCTCGCACAATTACATTCCCGCGGGCAAGCCAGGCGGCGTCGCCAGAAAAAAGTACCTTGAATTCAAGAATGACATTGCCGTGAACAACAGATCGCCTTACGAGGCGTCCAGAACCTACCCCGGAAGCAAATACGACCCTTATCCCGGCCATAAACCGGCCAACACCGAAGCCTATAAGAGTTATGAGCATGCACACACCCGAATCTCGGGGAGTGACCGGGTGTTTTTCCTGACGAACTATGACACTCGGAAAGTCATCATCAAACAGATCGGAGGTCACGATCCTCGCTGGTAACCTGACTTGGCGTATCCGTCAGGCGTTATTCATGCCCCGCGAGACTGCGCTGCGAATGCTGGTTCAACGCCCACTCCACGTGCTCGCGCACCAGCTCCGACGGGTACTCCCGTCGCGCCTTCAACGCTTCCAGTACCGGAATCGTTGAAGGCGCATTCCCAAGTCCCACCGCCAGATTGCGCAGCCAGCGTTCGTAGCCTGCGCGGCGCAGCGGCGAACCCTCGGTGCTGCTGAGGAATTTGTCTTCATCCCACAGAAACAGCTCGGCCAGTTCGGCGTTGTCCAGATTGTGCCGTGGCTTGAAATCGCTTTCCCCGGATGGCCGGGCAAAGCGGTTCCACGGGCAGACGATCTGGCAGTCGTCGCAGCCGAACACGCGGTTGCCGATCAGCGGGCGCAGGTCTTCGGGGATGGCGTTTTTCAGCTCGATGGTCAGGTACGAGATGCAGCGCCGGGCGTCCAGCACATACGGGCCGACGAAGGCGTTGGTCGGACAGATGTCCAGACACGCCGTGCAGCGTCCGCAATGTTCGCTGCTGTGCGGTTCGTCCACCGGTAGCGGCAGATCGACGAACAGTTCGCTCAGGAAGAAATAACTGCCGGCCTTGCGATTCAATACCAGCGTGTTTTTGCCGATCCAGCCCAGCCCGGCCTGCTCGGCGATGGCTTTTTCCAGCACCGGAGCGCTGTCGACGAAGGCGCGGAAACCGAACGGGCCGATCTCGGCCTGAATCCTGTCGGCCAATTGTTGAACGCGTTTACGGATCAATTTGTGGTAATCGCGGCCCAAGGCATAACGCGACACGTAGGCTTTCTCCGGTTGCGTCAGCATTTGCGCCATTTGCGTGTCGCCGGGCAGGTAGTCCATGCGCAGCGAAACCACGCGCAACGTACCCGGGACCAGTTGCTCCGGATGCGAGCGTTTGCTGCCGTGAGCGCCCATGTAATCCATTTCGCCGTGGTAGCCGGCGGCGAGCCAGCGCTCCAGGTGCTGCTCATGCTCGGCCAGGTTCAGACCGCTGATGCCGACTTGCTGGAAGCCCAGTTCGCGGCCCCAATCCTTGATCGATTGGGCGAGGGCGGGCAGATCTGTGGTGATGGCGGACATGAGGCGAGAGAAACCGGAGCTGAGGTGCGTATAATTCTGCCAGACATCGGAGCCCGAAGACGCATGCCGCACACGAAAGATCAATTACCCGACGCACTGTATGGTGCCGCACAGGTGCGAGCGCTCGACGCGCGGCTGATCGCCGCCGGTACGCCGGGCTTCGAATTGATGCAGCGCGCCGCGCACGCGACCTGGCGCGCATTGGTGCGGCAGTGGCCGTCGGCGAACGAAATGACTGTACTTGCCGGGCATGGCAACAACGCCGGTGATGGTTTTCTGATCGCCGCGCTGGCGCACCGGGCCGGTTGGGCGGTGCGGGTGCTGACAGTCGGTGATCCGCAACGTTTGCAGGGCGACGCTGCGCAGGCTTATGCGCAGGCCATCAGCGATGGCGTCGCCGTGCAGGGCTGGACCGTGCAAAACGAGCTGCGCGGGGTAATTGTCGATGCCTTGCTCGGCACTGGGCTGGCCGGCGATGTGCGTGACCCGTATGCCGCTGCCATCAGGGCGATCAATGCCAGCGGCCTGCCGGTGGTGGCGGTGGATATTCCTTCCGGGCTGTCGGCCGATACCGGGCATGTCCTCGGCGTTGCGGTTCACGCTGATCTGACCGTGACCTTTATCGGCTTGAAGCTCGGCCTGTTCACCGGGGACGCGGCGGATCAGGTCGGTGCGCTGGTGTTCAGCGATCTGCAAGCCGCAGCCGACATCTACCGTGACATTCCCGTCAGCGCTCTGCGTCTCACCACGGCTAATCTGCCGCGACTGGCTGCGCGTGCGCCCGCTGCACACAAGGGACGCTTCGGGCATGTGCTGTTGATCGGCGGCGATCAGGGTTTTGGCGGGGCGATCCTGCTCAGTAGCGAAACGGCTTTGCGCAGTGGTGCCGGAATGGTTTCGCTGGCGACCCGGCCTGAACATGTCCCGGCGGCGCTGACGCGGATCCCGGAAGTCATGGCGCTCGGCGCGTCGTCGGCGAATCAGTTGATGGGGCTGCTGGAGAAGGTTTCGGTGCTGGTGGTCGGCCCGGGTCTCGGACAGGCGAGTTGGGGCAGGGCGCTGTTGTGCGCAGCCGCCAATGCGCAACTGCCGCAGGTATGGGACGCCGACGCGCTGAATCTGCTGGCGAGCGGTTTTGTCAGCCTGCCCAAGGATTGCGTGATCACGCCGCATCCGGGCGAGGCGGCGCGCCTGCTGGGGATCAGTACCGCCCAGGTGCAGGCCGATCGTCCGGCCGCCGCGCGGGCATTGAGCAAAAAATACTCGGCCGTCGTTGTGCTCAAGGGCGCCGGCAGCCTCATCGCTCACCCCGATGGGCGTCTGGCGCTGTGTCATCAGGGCCATCCGGCGATGGCCACCGCTGGTCTGGGCGATGTACTCGCCGGGTTGACCGGGGCGCTGCTGGCGCAGGGCATGGACGGCTTCGATGCCGCGTGCCTGGCAGTCTGGCTGCACGCCAATGCCGGCGCGCAACAAGGTAAATTCGGCCGTGGACTGGCGGCCAGCGATCTGATTCCAGTCATTCGTCAGTTGTTGGAGGAGCAAGCACCGTGTCTGAAGTAACCCTGTACCTGGCCGATGAACAGGCCATGAGCGACTTTGGCGCACGGATCGCCCGCGTTACCCAAGGCCACGGCCTGATTTTTCTCGAAGGCAACCTGGGCATGGGCAAAACCACCCTGTCGCGGGGGATCATTCGCGGGTTGGGGCACGTCGGCGCGGTAAAAAGTCCGACCTTTACCTTGGTCGAGCCCTACGAGATCGGTGAGGTGCGCGCCTTCCACTTCGACCTGTATCGTCTGGTCGATCCGGAAGAGCTGGAGTTTCTCGGCATCCGCGACTATTTCGAAGATGACGCCCTGTGCCTGATCGAGTGGCCCGATAAAGGTGCAGGCTTTTTGCCAAAGCCTGACCTGACCATTACCATTAGCCCGCAAGACAGCGGGCGTTCGCTGAAAATTTTATCCCAGGGCGCGCGTGGCGAGGCCTGGTGTGCCGCTTTGGCATTGGAATCCAATTAAATGATGGGGTTAGGTATGCGCTTTCGCGCGTTGGTGGCTGCCGTTGGACTGATGTTGATGGCAGTGACCGTCAACGCTGTGGCCGAGACAAAGGTCAACAGCGTGCGCCTGTGGCGGGCGCCGGACAACACGCGACTGGTTTTCGACCTGAGCGGCCCGGTGCAGCACAGCGTCTTCACCCTGACCGCACCGGACCGGCTGGTGATCGACATCAACGGCGCCACTCTGGGTGCGCCGCTGAAAGTCTCGACCGCCAACACGCCAATCACCGCGATGCGTTCGGCCCAGCGCACGCCGACCGACCTGCGGGTGGTCATCGACCTGAAAAAAGCCGTCACCCCGAAAAGCTTCTCGCTGGCGCCGAACGCGCAGTACGGCAACCGTCTGGTGGTCGACCTGTTCGACAACCCCGCTGATGCCGCGCCGCCGCCAGCCCCGACGCCACAGGTGGCGACGGTGCCAGCCGTGCCGGTCACACCGTCGGAACCGGCGATCAAACTGCCACCAGCCCCGGCCGGCAAACGCGACATCATTGTGGTGATCGACGCCGGCCACGGTGGCGAAGACCCGGGTGCGTCCGGTTCGCGCGGCCAGCGTGAGAAAGACGTGGTGCTGCAGATCGCCCGCGAGCTGCAGCGTCAGGTCAACGGCATGAAAGGTTTCCGCGCCGAGCTGACCCGTACCGGCGACTACTTCATCCCGTTGCGCGGCCGTACCGAAATCGCCCGCAAGAAGGGCGCCGACCTGTTCGTTTCGATCCACGCCGACGCCGCGCCGTCCGCGGCAGCCTTCGGCGCCTCGGTGTTTGCCCTGTCCGATCGCGGCGCAACCTCGGAGACCGCCCGTTGGCTGGCCGACAGCGAAAACCGTTCCGACCTGATCGGTGGTGCCGGCAACGTCAGCCTCGACGACAAGGACCGCATGCTGGCCGGCGTGCTGCTCGACCTGTCGATGACCGCTTCGCTGACCTCCAGCCTCAACGTCGGCCAGAAAGTCCTGACCAACATCGGCCGCGTGACCCCGTTGCACAAACAACGTGTGGAACAGGCCGGGTTCATGGTGCTGAAGTCGCCGGACATCCCGTCGATCCTCGTCGAAACCGGATTCATCTCCAACGCCAACGAGGCGAACAAGCTCTCGGCATCCAGCCACCAGCAGGCGCTGGCGCGTTCGATCAGCAGCGGCGTGCGGCAGTTCTTCCAGCAGAACCCGCCACCGGGCACCTACATTGCCTGGCTGCGCGATTCCGGCAAGATCGCCCAAGGCCCGCGTGATCACCGCGTGAGCCCGGGGGAGACGCTGGCGATGATCGCCGTGCGTTATCAGGTGTCGCCCGCCACCCTGCGCAGCGCCAACAACCTTGGCAGCGATGAGCTGAAAGTCGGTCAGCACCTGACCATTCCCGGCACCGAACTGGCGTCCAAAGAATGAACCAGGTGTTGAACGCTGCCCGCATCGAACTGCTCAGCCCCCGGCTGGCGAACCAGATCGCCGCCGGTGAGGTGGTCGAGCGCCCGGCCTCGGTGATCAAGGAGTTGCTGGAAAACAGCCTCGACTCCGGCGCCAAGCGTATCGACGTGGATGTCGAGCAGGGCGGCGTCAAGCTGCTGCGGGTACGCGATGACGGCAGCGGCATTTCCGCCGACGACCTGCCGCTGGCCCTGGCCCGTCACGCCACCAGCAAGATCCGCAACCTCGAAGACCTTGAGCAGGTGATGAGCCTGGGCTTCCGTGGGGAGGCACTGGCGTCGATCAGTTCCGTGGCGCGCCTGACCCTGACCTCGCGCACCCGCGACGCCGATCAGGCCTGGCAGGTGGAGACCGAAGGTCGCGACATGGCGCCTCGCGTTCAGCCGGCGGCGCATCCGGTCGGTACGTCGGTGGAAGTGCGCGACCTGTTCTTCAATACACCGGCGCGACGCAAGTTTCTCAAGACCGAAAAAACCGAATTCGATCACCTGCAAGAAGTGATCAAGCGTCTGGCGCTGGCGCGTTTCGACGTGGCGTTCCATCTGCGCCACAACGGCAAGACCATCCTCAGCCTGCACGAGGCCCACGATGATGCGGCCCGCGCCCGGCGTGTGGCGGCGATCTGCGGTTCGGGCTTCCTGGAGCAGGCGCTGCCGATCGAGATCGAGCGCAATGGCCTGCACCTGTGGGGCTGGGTCGGGTTGCCGACGTTCAACCGCAGTCAGGCGGACTTGCAGTATTTCTTCGTGAATGGCCGCGCGGTGCGCGACAAATTGGTGGCGCACGCGGTGCGTCAGGCTTATCGCGATGTGCTGTTCAACGGGCGTCATCCGACCTTTGCGCTGTTTTTCGAGGTCGACCCGGCGGCGGTGGACGTCAACGTGCACCCGACCAAGCACGAAGTGCGCTTCCGTGACGGGCGCATGGTGCATGACTTCCTTTATGGCACGTTGCACCGCGCGTTGGGCGATGTGCGTCCGGAAGATCAGCTGGCCGGTTCAGTGACGACTGCGGTTGTGCGGCCAACGGGCATCGAGGCCGGCGAGTTCGGCCCGCAGGGCGAAATGCGTCTGGCGGCCAATGCATTGCTGGAACAGCCGCAGGCGCAACCGGCGTTCAATACCTCGTCGGGCGCCAGCGCTGGCGGCGCTTATCAGTATCAGTACACCCCGCGCCCGCAGTCGGCAGTGCCTGCCGCCGAGGCTCAAGCCGCTTATCGCGAGTTTTTCGCGCCGCTGCCCGAGGCCAATGCCAACGCGCTGCCGGCCGGTCAGGAAGACATTCCGCCGCTCGGCTACGCGCTGGCGCAGCTCAAGGGCATCTATATTCTCTCCGAGAACGCCCAAGGGCTGGTGCTGGTGGACATGCACGCCGCGCACGAGCGGATCATGTACGAGCGCCTGAAGATCGCCATGGCCAGCGAGGGGCTCAGCGGACAGCCGCTGCTGGTGCCGGAATCGCTGGCGGTCAGTCAGCGTGAAGCCGATTGCGCTGAAGAACACGCCGCATGGTTCCAGCGTCTGGGCTTCGAGCTGCAGCGCCTGGGCCCGGAAACCCTGGCGATCCGGCAGATTCCGGCCCTGCTCAAACAGGCCGAGGCCAATCGGCTGGTGGGGGATGTACTGTCGGACCTGATGGAATACGGCACCAGCGACCGGATTCAGGCCCACCTGAACGAACTGCTCGGGACCATGGCCTGCCACGGCGCGATTCGTGCCAATCGGCGCCTGGCCTTGCCGGAAATGAACGGCCTGCTGCGCGACATGGAAAACACCGAGCGCAGCGGTCAATGCAACCATGGCCGACCGACCTGGACCCAACTGGGCCT
>Ga0153921_1000726_pt1 | contig 16273 bp, 17 predicted proteins | sample TSNJ005MetaG_FD_104691 | JGI IMG/M metagenome (GOLD analysis project Ga0153921, IMG submission 104691) | Attine ant fungus gardens microbial communities from New Jersey, USA - TSNJ005 MetaG | ecosystem: Host-associated > Fungi > Mycelium > Unclassified | place: USA: New Jersey, Brendon T. Byrne... | reverse complement strand
CCGAAGTAATCAGCTCCGCAATAAATCAAAAATGCCAGATGCATCACAATGTGTGATGCATCTGGCATTTTTTTATTTCGACACGACCAGTACATCGAGCATAACGACGATAATCAGGACGGGAACGATGTAGCGAAGCAGGAAGCGCCAGGCATGCAGCACGCCGGCTTTGATCTGGCTGCCCTCTGCCAATTCGCCGAAGACGGCAGACTGTTTCATGATCCACGAAACGAAGATGGCGGTCAGCAGCGCACCGATTGGCATCAGCACATTGCTCACTGCATAGTCGGCCAAATCAAAGAATGTCCGGCCAAACAGTTTAAAATCGGCCAGTGCCCCGTAGGATAGCGCAGACGGAATGCCGAAGACGAAAATCCCGAGGCCTATGATCCAGGCCCACTTCCTGCGCTTGACTTGGTCGCCTTTGCTGATGATCGCAACGATGATCTCGAGCATGGAAAAAGCGGAGGTCAAGGCTGCGAACAAGAACACGATCAGGAACAAAAAGAAAAAGAACATGCCAAACGGCAGCTGGCTGAAGATGGAAGGCAGAACATGGAACAGCAGGACAGGGCCTTTGTCCGGCTTCATGCCAAAGGAAAACACTGCCGGGAATATGGCCAGCCCTGCCAGCAGGACAACGGCGATATTCATGATTACGATGGAGATCGCCGATTTCGGCAGGCTCTCCTTTTTGGACAAATACGAGCTGTAGGTCACCATAACAGAAACGCCAAGACTCAAGGTGAAGAAGGATTGTCCCATCGCTTCCAAGACGGTATGCGACGTAACCTTTCCAAAATCAGGCTGGAACAAAAAGCGGATACCTTCCATTGCACCTGGCAGGGTCACGCTGCGGGCAACCAGGATAATAAACAGCACAGCCAAAGCAGGCATCATGATGTTGCTCATCCGTTCGATGCCTTTTTGAACACCCTTGGCCACGACAAGAATTGTAATCAGCATAAAGATGAATTGCATGCCCAGGCTGAGCGGTGTGTTGGCGATGGTTACGGCAAACAACTGGTCGTAATGCGCGCCCTGGGTGCTCGCTAAAGCACCTGTTGCGGTTTTGTACAAATAGATAAGAATCCAGCCACCAATGACGCTGTAAAACGACAGTAGGATGAAACAAGTGATCATCCCGAGCAGGCCGATGCCATACCAAGGCGTTTTCGGCGCCAGTTTTTTATAGGATGTGACAGCATCACCGCCGCCGGCACGCCCAATTGTAAATTCTGCGAGCAAAAGCGGCAGACCGATCAGAATTGTAAATAGCAGAAAAAGTGCAAGAAAAGCCCCACCGCCATTTTGACCGGTGATATAAGGGAATTTCCAAATCGCGCCAAGGCCAATTGCTGACCCGGCCGCTGATAAAATAAAGCCCAATTTTGTGGCCCATTGTTCACGCTGCTGCAAAAAAATCTCCTCCGATGTAAACGATTGAATCAAGGCACTATGCAGTGACTATACAGGAATCCTAAAAATTTTTCTATATAAAATAGTGGAAAAGAGAGCGCGTATATAAGAGAAATCTATTTTGCCGTCCTGTCTGCTTTCGTTGAAGGATAACGATAAGGAATGAAATAAAGCCCTGTCGGGGAACCTGAATCAATATGCTTTCAAACCCCAATCAGCTGTATCGATCTGTGAAGTGGTATATAATGTTTTCTATACAGAACAGCGAATATTTTGAGATCCAGGGATTTCAAGCGTATGGGGTACATTTGCTGGATGAGGAGGAAGCATCATGAACCAATATACCGACGACAGTTACGCATTACATACGGACTTATATCAGATTAATATGGCGGAATCCTATTGGGCAGACGGAATCCATGACAAGAAAGCCGTATTCGATTTGTATTTTCGTAAATTGCCTTTTGGAAACGGCTATGCGATCTTTGCCGGTCTGGAGCGCATCATTGATTATCTTCAGAACTTTCATCTTACGGAAAGTGACATGGCATACTTGAAAGATCTCGGCTATCATGAAGATTTTCTTGATTATCTGCAAACAGTCCGTTTTACCGGAACCGTTCGTGCCATGAAGGAGGGCGAAGTGGTCTTTGGTAATGAGCCGCTTCTGCGCATTGAAGCGCCGCTTGCTGAGGCCCAGCTGATTGAGACAGCGCTGTTAAATATCGTGAACTATCAGACCCTCATCGCGACAAAAGCTGCCCGGATTAAAGAGGTCACGGGCGACCAGGCTGTACTCGAATTTGGTACAAGGCGCGCGCATGAGTTTGATGCGGCTTTGTGGGGAACGAGGGCTGCCTATATCGGCGGATTCTCCGGCACGAGCAATGTCCGGGCCGGAAAACGATTTGGCCTTCCTGTCGCTGGCACCCATGCCCATGCCTTCGTCCAGGCGTACCGGGATGACTATACGGCTTTTCGCAAATACGCAGACCGCCACAAAGACTGTGTCTTCTTGGTCGATACGTATGACACGCTGAGGTCAGGCGTGCCCGCGGCCATTAAAGTAGCCAAAGAACTGGGAGAGCGCATTGATTTTAAAGGGATTCGCCTGGATAGCGGAGATCTGGCCTATCTGTCCAAAGAGGCGAGAAAAATGCTGGATGAAGCCGGTTTCGCCGATGCGAAAATCTACGCCTCCAGTGATCTCGATGAATACACCATCATGAGCTTAAAAGCGCAGGGCGCCCGAATCGATGTGTGGGGCGTCGGCACCAAGGCCATTACCGCCTTTGAGCAGCCGGCACTGGGTGCGGTGTACAAACTGGTTTCCATTGAGGATGAACATGGCAACATGGCCGACACCATTAAAATCTCATCAAGTCCGGAAAAGGTGACAACCCCGGGACTGAAAAAGGTATACCGGATCATCAGCAACGAAACGAACAAATCAGAAGGCGATTATATTACCCTGGATCAGGAGCAACCGGAAAAGGCAGCTGAACTCCACCTGTTCCATCCGGTGCACACCTACCTTGCCAAAACGGTGACGGACTTTACAGCAGATGACCTGCATGAGGATATTTTTGTCCAAGGAAAGCTGGTCTATGACTGCCCGCCTGTCCAGGAGATTCAAGTCTATGCGAAGCAGCAGCTCGGTCTTTTGTGGGATGAATACAAGCGTTCATTGAACCCAGCAGAGTATCCGGTTGACCTGAGCAAGGATTGCTGGGACAACAAGATGCGGAATATTGAGGAAGCCACGAAGCAGATTGAAAAGACGGACCGAACTTGAATTGCCTGCAGGCACAGCTATTTTGCTCAAATGGGCAGCTGGCTCATGGCAAACAGCTCCTCCCTTAAATTTTTACAGCCTTAAGGGAGGGGCTGCTTTTTAGTATGCATGCAGAAATAATTAAGGATCAGGTGTAAAGATACCTTTACATCTGATCCTTTTTTTGCTACCTTATGTGTAAAGATATCTTTACCTTGATTTGGAGGGGTGATTCATGGGAGTGGTTAACCATATTCGAGAAATTCGCCAAAAGAAGGGGATCACTCAAGTGAAGATGGCGGAGGATTTACAAGTTACACGTCAAACGATCAATGCAATTGAAAAAAATAAGTATAATCCCAGCCTTGAATTAGCCTTGAAATTAATAGCCTATTTTGATGTTCCAATTAATGAAATTTTCATTTTAGAGGAGGATGACAAATGACCGCAAAAGATGGAAAAGAACGAGGAAAGCCTCTACCGAAATGGGTGCCATTCTTTATGATTATTTGTACTCTTACAGGCGCTGTTCTAAGTTCGATTCTTATATATTTTGTTCAAGGTGAATTTCCGTATGAAGTGCTTGCAGGCGGTTTGGCAGCAACAATAATTTTGACAGTAATTGAAGTGATGAAAAAGAAACGTAAAAAAGATCATGTGCCTGAAGCAGATGAGCGAATTATTCACAATGTTTTTCGCTTTTTTTCCTACGCTTCACATATTTCGTTGGCGATTTTATTTATCGCTTTAGGTGTCTTTACATTATTAGGAAAAGAATCGATTTCAATATTTTATCTATGGATCTTTTTTTTTTTCATATATTTGGATTGTCGGGATAGGCACGCTTGTCGTAAAAAGAAGGTAATGGAATTTTATAGATTCTGAATGTAAAACCAACAGCGAGAAACGACTCAGCTAAAAACAAAACATTCACCGAAAGTCTGCGAACTCAAGGCTGAGTCTGTTTTTTATGGGAAAGCGGCTGCTGCAATAATTTACTATATGGTCAGTATGCTCAGGTGTACATTTATATAAAAACTGCAGGGTAAGGGGTTTTTATCATGGATGTTACATCTTTTGTGATCTATTGCCTTATTGTAACGTTTACGCCAGGCCCCTCAAATATCGTGATTCTTTCCATGGTGCATCATTATGGAGCGAAGAAGGCATTGGAGTATACATACGGTGCATCCATTGCTTTTGGCATTCTTCTTGGCATTTCAGCCATCCTGAATTCGGTGCTGATCACAATCATGCCGAAACTCCTGATGGGCATGCAGATCATTGGAACAGTCTATATGCTGTATCTGGCCTGGCAGATTTATAAGATGGATGCATCAGAAACGGAAGAATCAAAATCTGGCACATTTCGGACAGGTTTTCTGATGCAGTTTTTGAATCCGAAAGTCGTTATGTTTACAATGACTGTTCTTCCGACCTTTATACTGCCCTATTATGCTAAGATGTCCGCTGTGCTAATCAGTGTGATCGTGATCACGATGATTGGGTTATCGGCATTTATGGCCTGGGTTCTCTTCGGGACAATCTTCAAGCAGTTTTTGCAAAAACATAAGCGGATTGCCAATGCAGCCATGGCATTATGCCTGGTCTATGCTGCATGTATGATCTGGATGTAGGAAAGTCGCAAAAGGGGTGAATGGAATGGATCAATTTAAATACAAAAAGGCAGCAGGCATTACCGCATTGTCTGCAAGCATCACGGATTTTAAATATAAAACACACTGCCATCAGGAATATGCAATTGGTGTCACCTTGCGCGGCATTCAGCATTATCATTTGGACGGCGGTTTGCAGCTGTCCCATCCGAATGGGGTCATGCTTTTTCACCCGGAGCAGGCACATGATGGGATGGCCTATAATGAAGAAGGCCTTGATTATGTGATGCTCTATATGGAACCGCAATTATTTTTAGAGGCGGCACAAAAAAAAGACATCGTTCGCTTTCAGAATCCCATAGTATATGATACCGGGATTAAACAAAGGGTACTCGGTTTGGCCCATGCCATTCTCAACTCCAAAGAGGAGGCGTTATGCAATGAATTGTTTTTATCGCTTACAGACCGTCTTGTGCAAACAAATCTGACCTATGATAAGAAAGATGATGTGCTCATCAGAAAAGCGAAGGACCGGCTTCAAACGGATTTGGGAATTGTTCTGAAACTGGAAGAGATCAGCACAGAGCTGGGCTTATCCAAATTTCAGTTTATCCGGCTTTTCAAGTCTCATACGGGCATTACACCTTACCAATATTTTTTGAATTGCAAGATCGAACGTGCCAAACAGCTCATAGAAGAGAAACAAGATATTTACTCGGCAGTGGCTGAATGCGGTTTTGTGGACCTAACTCATTTGAACAAACATTTTAAAAGAGTCTATGGTTTAACCGCATTTGAATACATGGCCTATTTAAAAACGTAAGGTCAGTAAATCAAGAATCCCCTTCGTTCGGTTTTTAAGCCAAACAAAGGGGATTCAATATTTTAGGCTGTACAAACGGGGAAACGCAATCTCTTTCGGCAGATGCAGACAGGATTATATTTAACCATTATCTGGAACTTCGCTTCTTCTCACCAAACTCAAATACACAACAAGCGCCAGCGCGCTGCAAGTCAAGATGACAATCCCAAGCGGAAGGGCTGTATGCTCACCGGCAATCCCGACAAGCGGGGATACGAGTCCGCCGCCGCCAAATGGGAGAATGCCAAGGAAAGCGGATGCGCTGCCGGCGACTTCACCCTGGCGCTGCATGCCAAGCGAGAAGCCGGTTGTGTTGACGATCCCGATACTGGCGACGACAAGGAACAGGGCAGGCAGCAAGGCCCAGAGCGGCAGCTTCCACCACACCACAGCCATCAGCAGCAGGCTGCCGATAAAGGAGAGGGATACGCCCCATTTCAACAGGCGGGCTTCATCATAGGTTGAAGACAGTTTTCCGGTAAGCTGGGCGGCAATGATGATACCCGCTCCGTTTACTGCAAAAATGATCGAGAAGCCTTGCGGGCTGACGCCGTAGATTTTTTGCAAAACAAAGGGTGAACCGGCAATGTACGCGAACATGCTCATCATGACGAAGGCCTGGGAGAGCGCGATGCCCATGAATACCTTGTCCTTTAAGAGCACACCAAACGTCTTCACCGTTTCGAGGAGGCCGCCTTGCTTTCTTCTGCCAGCTGGCAAGGTTTCCGGCAGCATGAAGGTGACCGCAAGCAGCATCACCAGACCGATCCCGGCCAATATGGCGAAGATGGCACGCCAGGATACCCAATTGAGCATGACCCCGCCGAAGATCGGCGCGAGGATCGGGGCCGCTCCGTTAACCAGAGCAAGCAAGGCCATGAATTTGGTCAAGTCTTTTCCCGTGTACAGATCGCGGGATGACGCGCGGGCAATCACGATCCCAGCCGCAGCTGAAACGCCCTGCACGAAGCGGAGGATGACAAACATCCAAACCGATGAACTGAACACGCAGAGCAAGGAGACGGCCGCATAGATGGTCAAGGTAAGCAGCAGCGGACGTTTCCGGCCGACGATGTCACTGAGCGGCCCGAAAATGAGCTGGCCCACTGCAAGTCCGATCAGACAGGCGGTGATGCTTAATTGGGCAAGCGAAGCGGTCGTCTGAAAATCATCAGATACCCGTGGAAGCGCCGGCAAATACATATCCATAGATAACGGACCAAACGCTGTCAGTGATCCAAGTATGAGCACCATCCACAATTTGTTGAAGGTGTGTGGCGTATGTATGTGTTCTTTCAAGATCAATCATCTTCTTTCTATAATAAGTGCTCTCTATGAATGCATCGTTTAAGCAGACACTTGTTTACTATACTATAGGAGGCCGCCAAAACAATTCGTTTTTGCTTAAACGCATAACGTGAAATTTCAGCAGAATGTACTGTTGTTTCAATAACTTATATATATCTTGTCTTGCTTCCGAAAGTTCATGTACAGTTCATATTCCTGGCGTATGATCTAGGTTATAGACAGTTGATTGTTAAGTTGCAGCGCGTGTTCATACAGTGTTCATCTTAATAGAAATATACTGAACATGGATCTAAATGGAGGCCTGAGTTATGAATTATAGTAACAGTAAAAGAATGATTCCCAATAATGGAGATCTGGCCGTCGAGGCAAGTGGTCTGGTCAAGAAGTTCGGAAATCACCGTGCGGTTGACGGCGTGGATTTGAATGTCCGTGCCGGTTCTATTTATGGCGTTCTGGGTCCGAACGGAGCGGGCAAAACGACGACCATCCGAATGCTGGCGACGTTGCTAAAAGCGGATGCGGGGTCAGCGCGTATTTTTGGTCATGATGTTGTGAAGGAATCCCAGATTGTACGGCAATTGATTGGGGTGACGGGCCAGTATGCTTCAGTGGATGAGTCGCTCAGTGCGACAGAGAACCTGATTATCTTCTCCAGGCTGCTCGGACTGGGAAGAGCTGAAGCAAAACAAAAGGCTGCGCAGCTGCTGGAAGAATTCAGTCTGACCGAAGCGGCCAAACGTCCGCTAAAGCATTTCTCAGGAGGCATGCGCCGCAGGCTGGATCTTGCGGCAAGCTTGATTGCGCAGCCGCCGCTTATCTTCCTGGATGAACCTACAACCGGGCTTGATCCGCGAACCCGCAATCAGATGTGGGATACGATCCGGCGTTTGGTGGATTCAGGCTCAACTGTTCTTTTAACTACACAATATCTTCAGGAAGCAGATGAATTGGCCGATCGGGTTGCGGTTATTGATCATGGCCGTGTTGTGGCTGAAGGCACTGTAAATGAACTGAAAGCGTCTATTGGGACATCTTCCTTGCAGCTCAGCATCCAAAATCCTGAGGATCTTGAGACTGCGCGCAGAAAAGTGGAAGAAGTGCTTCACGTTCCAACCATCGTTTCTCCAGAAGGCGGGAAAATTACAGCCCCGATGGCAGATGCTGATATTGTCACAGACTTGCTCATCGCTTTCCGCCAGTCTGGCATACAGCTCGCTGAATTAAGTGTGCAGCAGCCAACGCTTGATGAAGTCTTCCTGACAATTACCGGCAATCCTCCGAATGAGGATGCAGCGCAAACAGCCAACGGATCACAACAAAAAGGAGGGACAGACAGATGAACACAACTTCTATGAAAAATGGAACTGAGCGGCGTTTGCGCAACCAAACAAGCTTCGGCCAAACCATCCGAAATTCATTAACGATGGCATACCGAGGCTTGCTGAAAATCAAGCGTACACCTGAGCAGCTATTCGATGTCACCTTGCAGCCGATCATTTTCACCTTAATGTTTACGTACATTTTTGGGGGGGCCATTTCCGGGGATGTGAAAAGTTATTTGCCGCTGATTATTCCGGGTATCCTTGTACAGACCGTGATTACAGGCTCAGTCGTGACAGGCACCCAATTGCGTGAGGACATGGACAAAGGTGTATTCGACAGGTTTAAGTCTTTGCCGATTGCCCGAATTGCCCCGCTGGCAGGCGCTTTGCTCGCCGATACGATCCGCTACACGATTGCAACGGTCCTTACGCTGTCTATGGGCTTTATCATGGGATACCGGCCTGAAGGCGGTCTTGGCGCTGTTGTGCTGGCAGCTCTTCTTGTCATTTTCTCTGCCTGGGCCATCAGCTGGATTTTCGCCTTCTTTGGCGTCATTGCCCGCACAGCATCAAGTGTACAAGGGATTTCAATGATTATCCTGTTCCCGCTGACATTCCTGTCCAATGCATTCGTGCCAGCCGATACGATGCCTGACTGGCTCCAGTGGTTCGTCAAAATCAATCCGATTTCGCATCTGGTGACCGCTGTCAGGGATCTCGCGAATACCGGAACCGCCGGATGGGATCTGGCTATCTCGCTCATTGGAGCGGTTGTTATTGTCGCAGTTTTTGCACCTATTACCGTACGTGCATACATGAGACGGACATAAGGCAGATCGAGTATTGGGATAAGCTGCAAAAGACCAGATGCACAATTGTGTGTCTGGTCTTTGTTAGAATTCCGCAAATTATTGTATCCTACAATAAACACAATCATCGTGAGGAAAGATAGAAGAAAGGAGGCATCCCATGCCCAAAATATTAATCGTAGATGATGATCCTCATATTCGCGAATTAATTCAGGTCTTGCTTTCCAAAGAAGGCATACAAACTGCAGAAGCGACAGACGGTGAAAAGGCATTGGCCATCCTCGAAACGGACAAAATTGACCTGATCATTCTTGATATCATGATGCCGAATATGGACGGGTGGACGTTTTGCCGTGAAGTGCGGACATATTATTCGGACAAGCTGCCAATCCTGATGGTTACAGCAAAAGGGGAAACAACGCAAAAGGTAAAAGGCTTTGAGCTGGGAACAGATGACTACTTGGTAAAGCCATTCGCCCCAGCAGAGCTTGCCGTCCGGGTTAAGGCATTGCTCAAGCGCTATCAGATCAGCCTATCCAATCAGATTCAACTTGGAGACATCCGGATTGACCGTGCTTCAGTAAAAGTTTATTTCAAAGACCATGATCTGAGTCTGCCGCTCAAGGAATTTGAGATCTTGTTTAAGCTTGCGGCACATGTGGATAAAACTTTCTCAAGGGAGCAGCTGATAGAAGATATCTGGGGATACGACTATGAGGGGGATGAGCGAACCGTTGATGTGCATATTAAACGGCTTCGCCAGCGATTCTCCGACCAGGACAGCCCGTTTGTCATCACGACCATTCGCGGACTTGGTTACCGTTTGGAGATGAAACATTGAATCGGCGTGAAACATTTAAACGGATGGCGGGCTTTGTAGTTGTCACAATCTCATTGCTTGTATGCTGGTCACTTGCCTATTGGGGAACGGCATGGCTGTTTCGCGTGGTGCACTGGGCGCTTCCCGAACTGGCCAGACAGCTTGTCACTTCGCTGCTCGGCATGTTTTTGTTTGGCTGCATCATGTATGTGCTATCCAAAATCAAATTTGTGCAAGAGCGCCAAGAGAAGTTTCTGACCCCGATCATTCATGCGATGAAAATGATGGCTGAGGGAAATTTCAACGTCGATCTTGCTTATTACCGGGATCAATTCAATGGGCATGACCACCCGTATACAAAGATTATTGACAGTATCAATCATATGGCAGAGAAGCTTGGCGAAATGGAAGAAATGCGGCAGGAGTTTATTTCCAATGTCTCACATGAGATTCAATCGCCTCTAACGTCTATCAGCGGTTTTGCCCATGCGCTGAAAAATGAAGATCTAACATTAGAGGATCGGAATCACTACCTGGAAATCATTGAAACAGAAAGCCACCGGCTCTCAAAACTAAGTGATCATCTATTGAAGCTGACAGCGTTGGAATCGGATCAAGTCCCGTGTGAACTGAAAGCTTACCGGCTGGATCACCAGCTTCGGCACATCGTTCTTGCCAGTGAACCGCAGTGGTCAGAGAAAGGGCTGCATATGGATATTGAACTGGATCCGGTTACGATCATTGCCGATCAAGACTTGATGGAACAAGTATGGATCAATCTGCTTCACAACAGCATGAAATTTACACCGCAGGGCGGCACCATTACGGTCAAAGCATTTGAAACAGCGAATCAGAATGCGTCCGTAATCATTGCCGACACCGGCATCGGCATGAGCACGGAGACGTGCATGCATCTGTTCGAACGATTCTATAAAGCCGATCCATCGAGAAATCGGGATGCTGAAGGCAATGGTCTCGGGCTTCCGATTGTCAAGAAGATTATTGACCTGCATAAAGGCAAGATTGAGGTGCAGAGCGAGCTTGGGAAGGGGTCTGAATTCACCGTGACCCTTCATCAATCACAGTAGAATTAATCCATGGACAAGAGAGCAGAAAAATCATTGTGGCCTTGGAGCAAAAAATAAAATCTGCCTGATGTGCCAGTTTTCTTATATAATATGGAAAAACCATCAAGGAGATTTGCAGATGAAAACGAACGTTCCCTGCCCGCAATGTGAAATACCGATTACCTTGAAAGACTTTCAGGATTTCTCTTCGCCGTTTACGATGCGGTGTCCGCATTGTCTCGCTAAACTGAAGGAAACAAGGGTCACACCTTTTTTGCTGATCTTGCTGATTGGAGCCATCCCGCTGTTCATTTTCCTTACTGATCTGGTACAGCAGTTCCTGGCGGGCTTCTTTCCATTTGTGGCCAAGCTTCCATCCGTTCTGATTTTCCTGTTTCCGCTGTTTCCCGTATTCATGTTATATGAGCGTTTCAATGGACTGATTATGTTCAACATGGGCAATCTGCGGATGAAGCACACATATGAGAGTTTCTGGGACTGGTTCCTAAAGCATGAAGATGTCTATTACCAGTTGGAAGAGGACAAGCTGGACCGTGCGTTCGGGGCGCTGATGAAACAGCTGTCCAGATACAGTCCGGCGCTTGTGTTTGAATTCAGTGTTGACCCGATTGCGGACAAGCGTGAATTCACAATTAGCGCCAATGGCAACCTGATTCTGTTTCCGGCTGTAGAAAAGCTGGTCGACGCAGCGCCACCGCTTGAACGTTTCAAGCTCATCAAATTTCACCAGCGAGAAGAAACAGATATCAGGATTCATGATGTGCAGCTTACAGCAAAAGATCTGTTCTTTACGTACACCTGGCACGACGAAATCCTCGAATTAAAGGTCTATATAAAGGGCTGGGATGAAGAAGATGAAACGTATTTTGATGCGGCTTGTCTGTTCCTGGAAAGCCTGGTCGGTGAATATGATCTTGTCATGCATGTCGAGAATGTGGAATTCTATCAATATGAGGAGAATGCTTTTCTCAAGCCGATTGCTGAACTGCCGGCATTGGTTGACGAGCTGAAGAACGAGAAGCTGCAGCCGCAGGACTGATTAACCTGAAGCAAAGTCGCGTAAGCGGGTTTGCTTCTTTTTTACGCCAGCATTTCACTGTTTATGGACAGCTTCTGTTCCAGCCTCAAGCGCTGTTTGGTAATACATGCATTTGTGTTCAATGAGTTCCATCGTTCTTTTCAGTTCCTCCATCTGTGCTTCCACAGTCGCTTTCCTTTCTATAAACATGTCGTACCGTTGCTGAAGGGTCGCATCGCCGTCCGCACACCAGTCAATGAATGTTTTAATTTCCTTAATCGGCATGCCGGTTGATTTCAGACACTCAATGATGCGCAGGGCGTCCAGATCGGACTGCTTGAACAGGCGTCTTCCACCGGTTGTCCGCTCTACAAATGGCAGGAGGCCTTCTTTGTCATAATAGCGCAGCGTATATACGGTTAGATTCAATAGTTCTGCTGCTTCGCTGATCGAATAGGTTTTCATCTTTATATTCCTTTCTCTGCTATCAAGCTCAAGTTTACTTTATCTCCAGGAAGGGATTTTATCACGGGAGGATGCTGAGAGGCAAAGTTTTAAGTTAGCGTAAAGCTGGATCATATTGCTTGACCTAGAGTCCACTGTAAGGCTTAACATGAAGAAGCAGGAGAACAAGACCAGAATCTGGCTGCTTCTCTCGTAATGGATTGTAAAATGAGGAGGATTTTATATATGGTGATTGCAAAAGCGCGTGCTGTGGATGGACCGGACAAGCCGTTTCGGGCTGCCGAAATCAAACGGCGGGATCTGGATGTGCATGACGTTCTGATCGAAATCAAATTTGCCGGCATCTGCCATTCAGATATTCATACAGCTCATGGTGAGTGGGGAGAAGTCAATTATCCGCTCGTCCCGGGACACGAGATCGCGGGCTTTGTTACAGAAGTAGGCTCCGGGGTGACCAAGTACAAGGTTGGCGACCGGGTAGGAGTCGGCTGTATGGTGGATTCTTGCGGTGAATGTGAGAACTGCCGCAGAGGAGAAGAACAGTACTGTCTGAAAGGCAATGTGCCGACATATGCTGGCGTGGACAAGTACGGGGAGCCTACTCAGGGCGGTTACTCCACGCACATCGTTGTGACTGAGGAATTCGTTGTCAGAATTCCGGACAGCATTGAACTTGATGCTGCAGCGCCATTGCTCTGTGCGGGAATTACGACGTATTCGCCGCTCACCCATTGGAATGCGGGACCAGGCAAGAAAGTCGCGGTCGTTGGCATGGGCGGCCTTGGCCATATGGCTGTTAAGATTGCCCATGCTATGGGAGCCGAGGTTACGGTTCTCTCCCAATCCCTGAAGAAAAAAGAAGATGGCCTGGAATTTGGCGCCGATCACTACTACGCAACAAGTGATCCGGAAACGTTTAAAACACTTGCCGGCTCACTTGATCTGATCATCAACACAGTGAGTGCAAAAATCGATATGGATGCTTATTTCTCATTGCTGAATCTTGATGGGACACTGGTCAATGTTGGTGCGCCTGGTGAACCGCTGTCACTGAATGTGATGTCGCTGATCGGACATCGCCGTTCGTTCGCAGGTTCTTTAATTGGCGGCATTCGGGAAACACAGGAAATGCTTGATTTCTGTGCCAAGCATGACATAGCGCCGAAGATTGAAGTCATTTCAGCGGACCAGATTGACGAAGCGTACAAGCGCGTGCTGGCTTCGGATGTCAAATATCGATTTGTAATTGATACGAGCACAATTTAATTGAACAGGTGCCCTGGAAGCTTGGCTTCCGGGGCCTTTTTGCATGTTAGCAATCACCTTCAAAAAGGTATCAGTAGCAGTAGCATGTTTGGAAAGGAAGAAGCGCATGAAATCTGTTTTGGAAAATGGCCTGCAGGCACTCGGTTTGAATGCTGCCATACAATCATTTCATTCGGTTTCCGGAGGGAGCATCAATGAAGCCTTCTGTGTAAAAACCGAACAACAGACTTTCTTTGTCAAACTGAACCGGGAAGTGACCGCAGCTTTCTTTGAATTTGAACAGCGTGGTATGGAGGAGATCAGGGCAACCGATACGATTTCCGTTCCGGATGTATTCGGAGTGGTCACCGATCCGGCGAGCGGCATTCCGATGCTCTGGCTGGAATGGACAGAGGGAGAGAAACGGCCGGATACCGAGGTGCTGTTAGGTGAGCGGCTGGCCGTGATGCACAGGGAGACACGTGATCAGTTCGGTCTTGAAGGGAATAGTTATATTGGCCGCCTGGATCAGGAAAATGCGCTGGAGGACAGCTGGCTTGTATACTACCGGGATTACCGGCTTAAAGGGCAGCTGGAAATGGGCCGTGAACGCGGCCGGATTCAAGGTGAAAGGGCGTATAAGCTTGTCCGGCTTTTGGACAGACTGGACGAGTGGATTCCAGAGAAGCCGGCCGCCAGCCTGCTGCATGGTGACTTATGGGGCGGGAATTGGATGACAGGAAGCGGCGGGGTGCCTTATCTGATCGATCCATCCATTCTGTACGGCGACCATGAATTCGAAATCGCATTTACACATCTCTTTGGCGGGTTCTCCGAATCATTCTACGACGCCTATCGATCTGTTTTTCCATTATCAGGTTCGTACCAGGAAAGAGAACCGCTCTATCAGCTGTACTATCTGCTCGTCCACTTGAACCTTTTCGGTGAAACATATGGCGGTGCAGTCGATCGGATTCTAAGACGTTATGTCGGGTAAGCGGCAAACCGCATAATTGTCATCGTTTGACAGCTTAAAACAGCAAAATTATAGCAGGAATTTCCTCTGTTAGCGTTTGCTGGCGAACTCTGTATTTTTGCCAGGTTTTTTAGTAGATAATTCGGGATAATTGTTACAGATTATGGTATTATTCACGTATTCATAAATCTTTTAGATTATGCACGAAACCACTTAACTAATAGAAGGAGAGAAAGTGCATATGGCGATTTCTTTGCAAAAAGGTCAGCGAATTGACTTAACGAAAGATACAGGTCTGGTTAAGACAACGATCGGCTTGGGCTGGGATCCTGTCGAGCAAAATAAGGGCGGATTTTTTGGATCCTTGTTCGGTGGCGGCGGTGGAAATGCAGCGATTGATTGTGACGCATCTGTCCTGATGCTGGAGAATGACAAGCTCACCAATAACAAAGACTTGATCTATTTCGGCAATCTGAAGAGCAACTGCAAAAGTGTCGTTCATACGGGAGACAACCTGACCGGCGAGGGAGAAGGCGATGACGAGCAAATCAAAGTCGACTTGAAAAAGGTCCCTGCCCGGATCAACAAGCTGGTGTTTGTCGTGAATATCTATGATTGTGTAAAGCGAAAACAACATTTCGGGATGATTCACAATGCTTACATACGGGTTGTGAACCAGCTGGATGGCAAGGAATTGGTGCGCTTTAATCTGACCGATGACTATGCCGGCAAAACAAGCCTGGTTGTGGCTGAAATTTACCGTGACGGCAGTGAATGGAAGTTTGCTGCAATTGGAGAAGCTACGAATGATTCCAAGCTCTCCGAATTGGTAAGCAGGTATCATTAAGAAGCAAAGGGAGTTGACATAATGGCAGTTTCATTGACCAAAGGACAAAAAGTAGATTTGACGAAAACGAACCCTGGTCTTTCAAAAGTCGTGATAGGCCTTGGATGGGATACGAATAAATATGACGGCGGTGCTGAATTTGATCTGGATGCGAGTGTATTCCTACTGAATGCGGAAGGCAAATGCAGTTCTGACGCTGATTTCATTTTTTACAATCAGAAAGAGGGCGCAAACGGAGCGGTCGTTCACAGCGGGGACAACCGCACCGGCGAAGGTGAAGGCGATGATGAGCTGGTCAGTGTTGACCTGACGAGCGTTCCTGCACATATTCAAAAGATTTCCTTCGTGATTACGATTCATGATGCGAGTGCCCGCAGCCAGAACTTCGGCCAGGTCTCTAATTCATATGTGCGTATTTTGAAGGAATCTGAAACCGGTGAAGAGCTTATTCGCTATGATCTCGGAGAAGACTTTTCCATTGAGACAGCAATCGTCGTTGGCGAGCTGTACAGGCACAGCGGTGAGTGGAAATTCTCCGCAATTGGTTCCGGGTACCAGGGCGGCCTGGCAAGAATCGCAACAGATTACGGTCTGGACATCGCTTAATGCTGCGCGCAGACAGACTATGAAGCCAAAGGAAGGGGACAGAAGCAATGGGCGTTCAATTATCGAAAGGTGAAAGAATTGACTTAACCAAGACCAAT